>Ga0255356_1001224_pt1 | contig 16462 bp, 14 predicted proteins | sample HBST100metaG_FD_189944 | JGI IMG/M metagenome (GOLD analysis project Ga0255356, IMG submission 189944) | Peat soil microbial communities from Stordalen Mire, Sweden - H.B.S.T100 | ecosystem: Environmental > Terrestrial > Soil > Wetlands > Peat | place: Sweden: Norrbotten County, Stordalen Mire... | reverse complement strand
ATCGACAACATCCGCGTCCGTCAGAGCCACAATTGGCCTTCTGGCCTGTCCGCCGTTTTCCGGCCCGGAGAGCGACAGCCGCAGCACCCCGGCCTCCATTTGCCCCACCAGCAGCGAGTCTCCATCGACCGACAATGCGTGGGCGTAGCTTCCCTTCGCCAGTACCCGCGCAATCTTTCCGTCGCGCACCTCGGCTACGCCCATCGGCGTGCCCACATAGGCGCGTCCCTCTGCCAGGGCAATCTGCTCCACTCGCCGGTCTGGCAGTCCTTGCTCTTCGCCAATGCGCTCGGTCTGTCCGCCATGCCAATGCAGCAGGCCGTCGTTCAGCGTTCCCACCCATAGTTCGGCTTCGCTGCCGGCCAAAGCCGTCACATAAACGTTATCCGTGGTCGAGTGGAACCTCTTCAGCGTCTTACCGTCGTAGACCAAGAGGCCAAGCTTGGCAGTGCCGATCAGCAACCGCCCGGAGGACAACGGCAGTATAGAGGTAACGGCTCTCGCCTCATCCTGACGAGCGCGAATCTGCCGGAAGCGCTGGCCATCGAAAGCCAGAACTCCCTCGCCTAGGGTGGCGATCAGCAGTTCCGGCTGGCGCGCCCCATTCGGCATCCCCACCGCCATCTGCCCTAGCGGGGCCGCGGGCAGGTCCATTCCCACGCGATAAATATGGTCTAGTGTTCCGTCGGCCGCGTAAGCGTACAGCCCCGCTGGTCCCGCCAGATAAAAGCTCCCTTGAAACGAGACAGCGCTTTTAAAGACTGCCGGTGCCCAAATTCCTTCAAACCCCGGATTCGGCTGCGCGCTCAACGTTCGATCTTCAACGTCGAAGCGATCCCTTAGCGCCGCATCGCGATTTGCGCCGCCCAGCGCGCGCTCCACGCGCCAAAACACGACTCCGCAGACCACAACGCACAAAGATGCCACGGCGATTGCAGCAATCGTCACAGACCGCCGATGAAGTTTCATGGTGGATTCTCTATCTCAGGGTTGATCGGACTGACAATATCGCAAAAAGCCGGCCAAATGCAAACCTCTCCAATCCTACTGTGTTGATTCCGTGCTCCCGTTGCCCTCATCCCTCACATTTTCAAGCGCATGCGGGAAGCATTCTTCTTGTTCCAATCGGCGAAGTTGGTGGGCGACCAAGCTCGATTCACCGCCTAGATCTAGCCAAACAATGCCGCCTCTGAGAAGTTTGCAGGCAGTCTTTTACAGAACGCTTTAGCATCGCCCGTTAGCTGGGCGGAGAAGTCGACAGCTCAAAAAACTCATGGCGGAATAGATGCTCCAACAGTGGAGTGCCCGCGATTCGAGCAATTCATAGGCGCGTCGGATTGAGGTTGGACTTCCTTTTGGGCACACACGGTCATCAATAGCTGCGCAGCATGGCAATCTCACCTAAGGTCAATATTGGTCAGCTATTGCACGATCTATGGGAAATACTAGCAAACAGTACACGCCACGGATCGAAGGCTGCCGGAGTCTCCGGCGTGCGAACTCTTGTGAACCCGACAACATAAAGAGGCCGCATAACAACCACCGTGCGAGTGAGTCGGAGGAAGCAATGGAGAAACGATGAAACTGCTCAAAGTCTTAGGAATAGGACTCTGCGTTACCGTGCTCTGTGTACTCGCCGCGCCGAAAGCAAATGCCGACGATTGGAACAGAAAAACCGTCATTACGTTTAGCGGCCCAGTCGAAGTACCAGGCTCTGGCGCCCAGATCTTACCCGCAGGAACCTATGTTTTCAAGGTCACGGATTCACTCTCGGACCGCCACATTGTCCAGATATTCAACCAGGACGAAACCCATGTATTCACCACCATCCTCGCAATTCCCCGCACTCGCATGAACATAACCAAAGAAACGGTTATCACATTTCGCGAGCGTCCTGCCGGACAACCTGAGGCTCTTAGGTCATGGTTCTATCCGAACCGGGAAACAGGTGATGAATTTGTCTATGAAAGGTCCAGGGCTATCCAACTAGCCAAGGAGACGAATGAAACAATTCCCTCGACTCCCGCAGTCTTGGCCGCCGCCCCCGACGATGTTCTGAAAGCAGCGCCACTGGAGGCAGTCAAGCCGAGCGGAGAAACGGCGGTTATCGATGCGCCCCCTGCCGCAGTCGCTGCAGTTGAGCCGGCACCTGTGCTTGTTGCGTCTCTGCCAAAAACCGCCAGCAATCTTGGATTGATTGGATTATCCGGATTGATGTTATTGGGTGCTGGATTTTTGATCTCCGGCATTCTCAAGAAGTCCGTCTAATTCAAGAACACGATTAGTTCTAAGCAACCTCTGAATAAGTGGCTTTTGAAGGGTACGGCCTTTAGGCCGTACGTAAAATCGCCAATGAAATTAGGGGCTTTAGCCCCTGAGGGACAGACGGCTTTACCGAGATTGCGACTTTTTCAGAGCTTTCTTAAGCAACCTCTCGGCTAATCGGGTTGGCCGGGCCAGCAGAGAGAGACGGTGCGGGAGCATCGCCTCTCTTGCTCGTCGGAGCGCGGGGCAGATCCACTGTTGGGATGCTTCATACCACGTCAAAGGACAAGACAGATGACGGAGATGACCGCACCCGAGATACGTCTCACTAGGGTAACCAACGTGTCTTCCCAAAGTCATTGTTGTACTGATGTGTACTTCGCATTTGGGCACAAGTATTCAGTCCTGTCACTGATTGCTTTTGCCGTCTTGATAGTCCAGCCACTTCTTACCTGTTCACAGCAATTCAATTCCGAGCAAAATAACTCAGGCAGCGACTTCACACTTCGAGTGAATGCAAATCTGGTTATCTTGAGTGCAACGGTTCTGGATCGCCACAATGCGCTTGTCTCCGGTCTCGTTAAAGAAGATTTTCAGGTTTACGAAGAACACATTCTTCAACAGATCAAAGATTTTAGCCATGAAGATGTCCCGGTTACAGCGGGCCTTGTTATCGACAACAGCGGAAGCATGGGCTCAAAACGTACAGACGTGATTGCCGCGGCATTGTTGTTTGCTCGTTCAAGCAATCCGCAGGACCAGATGTTTGTAGTCAATTTCAATGAGCAAGTGTCCTTTGGCCTTCCGCCAAATATACAGTTCACAGATCAGCGCGATCAGTTGCAATTCGCTCTTTCTGCAATCAGGCCAATTGGGGAAACCGCACTCTATGATGCGATTGCCACAGCCCTCGATCATCTCAAACAAGGCAAATGCGACAAGAAGGTGCTCATTCTGGTCAGCGACGGTGGTGACAACGCGAGTAAAGACAGCCTATTTCAGGTTATCGAAATGGCCAAGAATTCCGGCGCGATCATCTACACGATCGGCATCTTCGATGAGCAGGACAGCGATCAAAACCCTGGGGTGCTCAAGCAATTTGCAAAAGAGACAGGTGGCGAGGCGTTCTTTCCAAAGTCATCAAAGGAGATTGCCTCAATCTGTGAAGGGATTGCCCGCGATATACGCAATCAGTACACGTTGGCCTACGTCCCCGCGATTTCAAAACAGGATGACGGGTATCGGGAGGTCGAGGTGAGAGCTAGCGCGCCGGGCCGTGGGCGCTTATCGGTTCGCACTCGGACGGGGTACTTCTTGCCTCTGGCGCCTCGCGCAACTGACAGCAAAGGAAATCGACCATGATAGGCAGAAAGGAACAGAGTGGGTTCGCAAGACAGGGCCAACGGTTCATGCGCTGGACGCAGCGCATTCTCCTGATCACCGGCGTTCTTGCAGTTTCTTATGTTGCTCTTACGCTGCTCAACGCAAGGTTCTCGCAAGATGCCGCAAGCCATGCACTGGAACAACAGATGCACGCCGAAGGACAGCACGCTGTAAGTCAGTTGCCCCTTGCTCTAAAAGAAGGGGATCTAATAGGCAAGATTGAAATTCCAAGGCTTGGGTTGTCTGTGATGGTGCTGCAGGGAACCACCTCTAAAACACTGTTACTCGGAGTGGGGCATATCGAGGGGACTGCACTGCCTGGAGAACAAGGAAACATCGGTATCGCCGGGCACCGGGATACATACTTTAGGGCCTTAAAAGACATTCGCAGCAATGATCAGATTCTCATTCAGACTGCTGTGGAAACTGTCACGTATCAGGTAGATTGGATACAGATTACCAGTCCGAGCGACGGTGACATTGTGTCACCAACAACTGAGTCGGGTCTAACCCTAGTGACATGCTATCCATTTCACTATATAGGTGCAGCTCCGGAACGATTTGTTGTTCATGCGCACAGACTATAGTGATCGATTACTGATCCACCAGTTTATCTAGCAATTGACTCATTCAAAGACGGAAGGCGTGAGGCAGAGTGGCTAAAAGAAGTTCAATTATTCTCAATCTCCCACATGGGATGAAAGTTTACGTTTGACAGCTTCAACAATAGGAATAACAGGCTCAAAAATCGTTCTTACCATTGGGATGACTGGTTTCAGAACGGTTTCAACCATGGGAATAGCAGGCTTCAGGATAGCTTCCGTCACGGAGAGAGCCGGCTTTTGAGCGTTGTGCTCTGGCAGTTGATCGAGAAGAACCACATTGAGCAGTGACTTATTCACCTGAATACGACCGTTGTAACTGATATAGCCAAGAGTACGAAAACGATTCATGAAGAAGCTGACGCGCGATCGTGTGGTGCCGATCATTTCTGCCAGGGTTTCTTGTGAAATAGGAGGAATGAAAGTGTCCCGTTCACCGGGTTTGCCAAATTCCGCCATGATTAGAAGAATTCTTGCGAGACGTTTTTCGCTGGAATTGAAGAGCTGATCGACAAGATCTGCCTGGGTTCGCATGCTGCGGTTCAGCATGAATTTCAGAAACAGGTCGGCGAACGCTGGCTCGTCGTGCATCACGCGGGTCATCTCATCTCTGGTGATCTTGAGCGCCTTGCATGAGTTGACAGCAGAGGCTGTCGCTAATCGCAGTCCAGGAACGGACGCCAGGGACTCCTCTCCAACCCAGTCACCTGCGGACAGAAGTGTGATCGTGGCCTCTTTGCCTTCCTGCGAGACAATAGTTAGCTTCGCTCGGCCCTTTTGAAGATAGAAAACTGTGTTAGCCGGATCTCCCTGGGAGAAAAAAGTCTCTTTGGGTTCTAACGCGACGATTCTTCTGCCGAGGCCAGCGTTCGCTAGAAATTCGGCTGAGTCGAATACATTATCGGTGTCTTTGAGTTTCAAAAAATTGCCCCCGTACTTAACGGTTTTCCCGGTGCAGTGGGTGAACTCTCAGGAAAGGCCACTCGGATTGGGAAGACCGATTATTGTGGTGAGTCCACTGGTAACAGCAGGGGATGTGCGAAAGACAGGAGTCCGAGCATAACCCAATTCTGTGCGCTTCAAACGCGGCCTCTGGAGGCTTAAGGGAGATTCCGCGTCACATCAGCGGGCAGGCAGGCCCGCACTTGAAGACGGCACACTCAAGCACCTAAATTTTCGCGCACTACTCTCATTCGTGACTGGTCTGTTTTGCACACTTTTCAGAATGGGCGCATAAACAAGAAACAATAGGCTCCTGTTTATCGCGAGCTAATGTGACCATCCTTGGAGGCTTGAATCTGCGAAGATCGTTCAGGATGCAGCCAAATCGCTAGTACTTGTTCTTAGTTGCCGAGCACACACCTGAAAATGTCGACGCCGATTGGAGAAAAGACCATGACCTCATTATTAATGCTGACACGGAATCTGGGGCCCATGCAGATCTGCCGTATGGACTTGGCGAACAGCCAGGGCGTCCGATCGAGCAAGCAATTTCTTGATATGAAACTTCGCTGGGTGATGTTGCTGTTGGTCACTGCGGATCTAACATGTCTTCCCGTAATGGCAAGATCGCAATCACTTCTCGATTCGGGAGTCCCCTCCGGCTCTGTGGCAACTACGCCCTCGATTCACCTTGACTTAACTTATGCGCGTCCGACGCAGGCGACTATGGCCAGAAACTACGCTTTCGACGCATTTGGCCCATACCCGATTGTCGGTTCGGCAGTGGCGGCTGGCATTAACCAGATAAGCAATGCGCCGCCAGAATGGAATCAGGGCCTTAAAGGTTACTCCCGGCGATTTGGATCGGACTTCGGGATCGTGGCAGTTGGAACGACGACGCGTTATGGGTTGGCAGAAGCCTTCAAAGAAGATACATTGTATTACCGTTGCGAATGTCAGGGAGTTCTTCCTCGACTGCGCCATGCGGCACTTTCCACTCTGACAGCCCGCCGCGGCGAGGACGGCCACCGCGTCTTCTCTTTGCCTATGCTTGTAGCACCATATGCGGGCTCAATGACCGCGGTTTATGGTTGGTATCCCAGTCGCTTCGGTGCGAAGGATGCATTTCGCATCGGCAATTACAGCCTGCTGGCATATGTCGGAGGAAACATATCCCTGGAGTTTTTCTATAGTGGACCCCACTCCTTACTTTCACGCATGCATCTGAACAACGCCCATGGCGCGCCAGATCCTGGTCCAAATCATTGAGCTACAGCGAAATCACTGCCGTCGAAGGCATTAAGTTGCCGCTTCCTGAATGGCGGAACGTAGTTCGTTCCTCTGCTGTTGATTCCGTCACGGGACTGATCAACGGCTTCTTTGGCTGGTTTGGAAGCCTTGGAATCTTTGCCTGGCAGGTGCTCAAAGCCGCTGTTACACCGCCGTACGAATGGCGCGAGTTGGTTCGGCAACTCGACGAGGTCGGATCAAAGTCGTTGCCTCTGGTTGCATTGGCTGGTGCGGCCATTGGTGTCGTAATCTCGTTGGAAGCTCGCTACAGTCTGAGTAGATTCGGCGCCAAGTCACTCTTCCCCGCGACTCTCGTATACTCGGTGATCCAGGTGATGGGTCCAATCATCACAGGTCTGGTAGTGAGCGGGCGTGTAGGTGCAGGCATCGGTGCGGAATTGGCATCGATGAAAGTGACCGAGCAGATCGATGCCATCGAGGCATCCGCAATCAACCCTTACAGGTTGTTGGCTGCAACAAGAATTCTAGCCTGCATCCTGATGTTGCCCTTGCTTACCCTTGCCGCTGACGCATGCGGCTTATTGACTGGCTGGTTTGCACAGTCATTGGTTGAGCCGCTTTCTTTTCATCAGTTTATTGAAAGTGGTTTCCAGGGAGCGACGTTCAATGCATTCCTTCCACCTACATTCAAGACTGCCGTGTACGGACTTATCATCGGGCTCATTGCATGCTTTCAAGGAATGCGTACTCGCGGAGGCGCTGAGGGGGTGGGCCGTGCGGCCACCAATTCGGTGGTGCTGGCTTCGCTCTTCCTCATCTTGGCAGACGTAGTGCTAGTCAAATTCATTCTCGTTGTCTTCCCTTGATCACCTAATGATAGGTTTGTGAGGCTGCAATGGCCACTACCCAGGAAATCGCGATGAGGCAAGGAGAACGTGAGGACAACGGCCGCACACTAGTTGTCTCTGTCGATAATGTCTTCAAATCTTTCGGAACACACAAGGTCCTTAATGGAGTAAGTCTGTGTGTGGGCCGCGGGGAAACCCTGGCAGTGCTCGGCCGCAGTGGAACGGGCAAGAGTGTATTGCTGAGACTGATCATCGGCCTCGATAAACCTGACTCTGGATCGATTCGGATCAACGGTCAGGACATCGCTGGCCTGCCCCTCGACCACCTAGGCAGAATTCGAAAGACAATGGGTTTCTTGTTTCAGCACGCAGCGCTTTACGATTCACTCACTGTTGCCGAGAATGTTGCGTTTCCTCTGCAGCATCATCGGAGCGAGATGTCAAAGTCCGAGCAATCCAGCCGCGTCCAACAGTTACTTGGCGAGGTTGGCATGAAGGGTAGCCTCGATAAAATGCCTTCCGATATTTCAGGCGGCATGCAGAAGCGCGTGGGCTTGGCGCGGGCACTAGCCCTGGAGCCTGAGATTTTACTGCTCGATGAGCCCACTGCGGGCCTCGACCCAATCAGCTCCAGAGAGATCGACGAACTGATTCTCAAGCTGCAGCGGGAACGTCAGATGGCCTCAATCGTGGTGACGCATGATCTATTCAGCGCTAGGACGATCTCCAACCGCCTTGCCTTGTTGGATAAAGGCAACGTGGTAATCGAGGGTAAGTATGACGAACTTATGGAAAGCGACATCGGGTTTGTAAAGGATTTTCTTAAGCAGTCGTAGGAGGGAATATGTCCAGAGTTGCTCGGCTAGGAGCATTTATCGTCGTCACACTGGCAATACTAGCTGCCGGGGTCTTTATCATCGGAAGCAAGGCGTATCTCTTTCGCTCTACATACCAGTTGAAGACGCAATTCGATAACGTCGCAGGCCTGGCTGCGGGAGCCGCTATACAGGTGGGCGGGGTACACAGTGGAACGGTGCATAGTATAGCTTTGCCGCATCGCCCCGGTGACAAAGTAACCGTAGTAATGGACCTTGACCAATCAACGCACGAGATTATCAAGCAGGACTCGGTGGCCACGATTGAGACGGAAGGCCTGTTAGGCAATCAGTACCTTGCAATCTCGTTTGGTTCCAAAGGACAGGGCGATGTCCGGGATGGCGATATTATCCAGAGCCAGCCTCCGCTCCAGATGTCTGACCTGCTGGTAAAGGCAAGCGGGATTCTATCTACCAGTCAGCAGGCTATCAACAATGCGACGCAAGCGACTGCACATCTGAACTCCGTGAGCGCCAAGATTGATTCTGGGCAAGGGTCTGTGGGAGCACTTGTCAACGACAAGGAACTCTATAGCAACTTGAAGCAATCGACAGGCTCTCTAAGTCAGACAATAGTTCAGGCTCAAGCCGGGGTTACGGATTTCAGAGAAAATATGGAGGCCTTGAAGCATAACTTCTTATTAAGCGGATATTTCAAAAAGCGGGGATACGAAGACTCCTCGGCTCTGTCAGAAAACGAAATCAGCGGATTGCCTTCAGATACACCAATTAAAACCTTCACGTATTCTTCAAGGCAGCTCTTCGACAGTCGCGACTCAGTCAAACTTCAGGATCAGAAAGCGCTGAATGATGGCGGAGAATTTCTCGCGAATAATCCATTTGGTCTCGCTGTCGTAGTCGTTTCGGTGGGGCTGGAGGGCGATACTGGAAAAGAGATGTTGTTGACAGAAGCCCGAGCAATGATCATTCGTGATTATCTGGTTCAACACTTCGGGTTCGACGATAGCAGGTTCAAGACCTTGGGGCTAGGCAAGCAGGCAACCCCGGCTTCAGCAGGGGGAGGGGGAACGATTCAACTCCTGATCTTCCCGGTCGGTACTGATATGCCACCCAACAAAAAAACTCCGGCAGGTGTCGCATCAAAGGCGGCAACCGGTGCTCCAGTACAAGTTTCAAATGCTGGAAGCGCAAAACCATAGGAGACCCGCCAGCGACCAACAATAGCTGTTGGTTCTCGGAATGAGCGCTTTAGAATCACCGACAAGCAGCCGACCGAACTATATCAGCCTGTGCAGAATAGCACAGCAATAATTGTGACCGTTTGAAAGAATAATTGAGAAGACGAGTTCTATGTCTTATCTCTGTGATGGCTTTTGAGCTAAGTCAATGCCACTGACATATGACCCTCTTAGCTATCCGCGCAGTACAAGGAATAATATGCCTCTTGTCTCTGTTGTTATCACACTAGCCATAGTAGGTTTGTTGCTATGGCTCGTAAACCGCTATATCCCGATGCAAGGTCAGATTAAGGGCATACTGAACGGCGTCGTTGTGATTGCGGTAATTCTTTGGCTTTTAAAGGTCTTTGGGCTTTTCGGATACCTTTCTCAGTTTCGCGTCGGAAATTAAAGGCTGATTTGTCGGAACTGGAAAAATGTACCCTGTTACAACAACGCAAGCTTAACCTAAGGCGGCAGACTATCGCCGATGGGAGATATCGTGAGATATGTATGTGTGTTAGCAATCGGAAGTTTCTTGAGCTTGGGCGCATTAGCTCAAAGCAATCTTGAAAAGACAGTCGTAGTCGAACCGGTCGGTACTACGCTCGGTTTTCGAGTGGTTGTCATCAGCCGGACGGTTCAGGCGGTCAACTATCAGCATCGTAGTGGCGCCACAGACGTTGATTTTGAAGGCACAGCTCTCTTGCCGTCCGGCGACGGGAAGGCCAAAGTGCGGAGCAAGCGAGGCACTCTGGAAGTCGAGGCAGAGTTTGGAAACCTGCAAAATCCCACGACGTTTGGCAACGAGTATCTAACCTACGTCTTGTGGGCAATCTCTCCAGAGGGTCGCGCAGTAAACCTTGGTGAAGTGCTGGTAGGCGACAACAACCGGAGCAAGTTGACTGCGACGACAGACCTTCAAGCATTCGCTCTCATCGTTACTGCGGAGCCCTATTACGCAGTCCGGCAACCAAGCAATGTTGTCGTCCTGCAGAACGTAGTTCGCGCCGATACCAAGGGAACCACAGAGGCTGTGAATGCAAAGTATGAACTCATGGAGCGCGGGGGGTACATTCCAACTGGATATAAGTTCGACCCCGTCATTCTGAGTGCCAGTCTGCCTTTGGAGTTCTACGAGGCACGGAATGCGCTTCGTATCGCCCAGTCAGAGGGAGCAGAGACCTACGCAGGCGTGAGCTACGGACATGCCGTTGAGCTGATGAACACTGCGAATGGGTATGCATCTAACAAGCACATTGACAAAAAGCCCTTAATTGCGGTGGCGCGCGAAGCTGTACAAACCGCGGAAGATGCGCGTGAGATTGCTGTCAAGAAACTCGATGAAAATCGCCTCGCCTCTGAGCGCCAAGCTTCGAGCGACGCGCAGGCGCAATCACAGGCTCAAGCTGATGATGCGACTCGTCTGAAGAACCAGGCGCAGGCCAATATGGCTGCAAGCCAGGCTGCATCGGCTACGGCTGTTTCTGCGGCTCAAGCAGACGCAGAGCAATCTCGTCTGGCAGCACAAAAAGCACAGCAGGGAGAGCACGAGGCGATTAGTGATAAAGCGGCAATGCGTGCGCAATTATCCGAGCAGCTGAACAAGGTTCTTGAGACACGCGACAGCGCTCGCGGACTGATCGTAAGCATGTCGGATGTTTTGTTCGATACTGGAAAGTACTCGTTGAAGCCCGGAGCCCGGGAGAAACTGGCGAAGGTTGCCGGGATTCTGATCTCCTATCCTGGCTTGAACATTGAAGTTGGCGGATACACCGACAATGTCGGCGGGGATGACATGAATCAGAAACTTTCCGAAAACCGCGCAGGCACTGTCAGGAGCTACCTGGTGGAGCAGGGCGTAGCGAACAACACCGTAACCGCTAAGGGGTTCGGGAACACCGCTCCTGTAGCATCCAACGGTAACACCGCCGGCCGCCAGGAGAATCGGAGAGTTGAATTGGTCGTGTCCGGAGATATGATCGGCAGTACACCAGACTCAAAGATTGGAACTCTGAACTAAGGTGACGGTCTAACAAATCCATTTGTCGAACTAACATGACTGGTGCGGTCTCTGAGAAGGGACCGCACCAGTGTCATAATCCAGGACGGATTCAGATAGAAGCGCGAAGGAGTTAAGGATGCAGAGGGCGAGAATAGTTGTCCCTCCGATCGTTGCACTTCTCGGTGCATTGCCTTTGTGTCCGCACAGCCGAGGTGTGGGGATGTTATCCGATAGGCAAGGTATGGCGTGCCCGCATAACTGTACTAATTGTCCATCTTGTCGACAGAATATGGGTAAGGTTTAAGCTGCCGGGGAGTACAAGCTGTGAGTCGCGACCATACCTGCAGACGTGAAGTGTCATAGGAAGTATGCCTGGCGTCAATAGAACAGAAAGCGGAATATGATGACTTATATCGAAGCAATCAACCATGAGCGAGTGGCAGGAGAAGCTCCGCAAATACTTTCGGCGCCAGTTGCGTCTGAGTCTTGCTGCCTTCCATTACCTACGAGAATTGCATTTGTTGGGAATTACTTGCCGAGGCAGTGTGGGATCGCCACTTTCACCACAGACCTGTGCACTGCACTTGCAGCCGAGTACGGCAGTGATCGGTTATTTGCCATACCTGTTAATGATCCAGAGTCAAACTATCAATATCCGGAACAAGTGCGCCTCGAGCTTGAGCAAGAAGATGTGAGATCCTACGAGCGGGCTGCAGAATTTCTCAATTTTAACGGCAACGATCTTGTTTGCCTGCAACATGAATATGGCATCTACGGCGGAACCGCGGGTTGCCACATTCTGGCCTTGCTGCGAAAGCTGAAGATGCCATTGGTCACTACGCTTCATACGGTCCTACGGGAGCCGGATGTGAACCAGCGTGCCGTGCTCGATGAGATTGCGCGGCTTTCAGATCGTTTGGTGGTCATGAGCGAGTTGGCGGCCCAACTGCTGCAGGATGTATATGCGGTTCCAAGCGGAAAGATCGACATTATTCCACACGGCGTCCCAGATCTTCCTTTCATGGATCCGAACTATTTCAAAGACAAGTTCGGCACAGAAGGTAAATCAGTTCTGCTCACCTTTGGTTTGCTGTCTCCCAATAAGGGCATTGAGAATGTTATTCGCGCACTTCCTGCGATTCTAGAAAAGCTTCCCAACGTGGTTTATATCGTTTCTGGTGTGACCCATCCGCACATCCGTCGACGCGAAGGCGAACGCTACCGAGAGGAATTGCGGTCGTTGGCAGAGCGCCTCGGAGTTTCGGAGCACCTAATCTTCAATGATCGTTTTGTGAGCACAGAGGAGTTGGTAGAGCACATAGGTGCGGCTGACATATACATCACTCCTTATCTTCAGGAGGCGCAGGTCGTTTCGGGTACGCTGGCGATTGCCCTCGGGGCAGGAAAGGCAATCATATCGACGCCGTACTGGCACGCGAAGGAATTGCTCGCCGAAAAGAGAGGCGTAATTGTCCCCTTCGCAAACCCTGAGGCAATTGGAAAAGCTGTTCTTGCTCTGCTAGAGAATGAGGCGGAGCGCCATGCCATGCGCAAACGCGCCTATTTGTACTCTCGCGGAACGACTTGGCCAAAGACGGCACGCGCTTATATGGCGAGCTTTCAGCGTGCACGGTTTGAACGCTCGTTACACCCGAGAGCCGCTCAACAAGGCGATCCTCCCGTAGAGCCGGTTGACTTTCTGCCAGCGCTCAACACCGGCCATCTGTTGAACATGACTGACGATACTGGCATTTTGCAGCACGCCATCTTCTCCGTGCCGAACACTCGCGAGGGATACACAACCGATGACAACGCACGTGCGCTTATTGTCTCGGCTTTCCTGGATGAGAACTTGCTGGAGTCGGTTCGACTGGAGCGAGCAAACCTGTCTCATCGCTACTTGGCGTTTCTATGGCTTGCTTTTGACACTGCTTCAGGGAGATTCAGAAACTTTTTAGGTTACGACCGCAGATGGCTGGAAAGCATCGGATCGGATGACAGCCATGGCCGAGCTTTGTGGTCCTTGGGAAAGGTACTCGGACGCTCCCAGAACGCCGGATTAAGAGGCGCAGCAGGGAGACTCTTTGAAGCCGCCGTTCCTGCAACTCTCACGTTCACCAGTCCGCGAGCCTGGGCATTTTCCATTCTAGGCCTGCAAGCCTATCTAGATTGGTTTCCTGGAGACAGGGCCATCCAAGGAATTCGCAATGCCTTAGCCAATCGGCTCCTCGACATATATGAAAGGAGCTACTCCGAAACGTGGAAGTGGTTTGAGAAAAGCCTTTCCTACTCCAATGCCAGGTTGTCGCAGGCCCTAATTCTGGCCGGTTGGCGGAGTGACAACCAGAAGATGATCGAAGCGGGAATGGATTCGCTCAAATGGCTTGTCGCCGAACAACATCTCGGCGATAAAGAGATTTTCGTGCCAATTGGGTCGAGAGGTTTTCATGTTGAAGGTAATGAGAGGGCGAGATTCGATCAGCAGCCAGTCGAGGCGTGCGCGACAGTATCAGCCTGTCTTGAGGTCTACAGGTTGACTGAAGAGAAACAATGGCGCGAGGAAGCGCAGCGGGTTTTCCGCTGGTTCCTTGGGAAAAACGATTTGCAGGCGCCTCTTTACGACCCAGTTACAGGCGGTTGCAGAGACGGACTTCATCCCGACCGTGTAAATGAAAACCAGGGAGCAGAATCTACGCTTTCTTTCTTGATGGCTTTGCTTGAAATGCGAGCGGCCAAAGTAACAATCGCAGACGAACTGCAACATGGAATGAGTGTCTCCTATTGAATCCACTTACCTCACCGATAGAATCGCTGGACTCTGTTGCCTTGGAACAGACAAGAATAAAGTCCTGTGCCGATATGCCACTGTTTACTCGATATGCCGCTAATCCTATTCTCACTAGTAAGCACTGGCCATACCCGATCAATAGTGTCTTGAACGCGGGGGCTGTATTGCTGCCTGATGGAGACACCTTGCTTCTATGCCGTGTTGAAGACCGGAGCGGTTTGTCGCATCTATGTGCCGCACGTTCTACGAATGGTATCGATAACTGGCGAATTGATCCTCAACCGACCTTAGTGGGGAATCCTCAGAAGTTTCCAGAAGAGATTTGGGGCATTGAAGATCCGCGCATTACCTACGTCCCAGAATTGGAACAATACGCTGTGGCATACACTTCGTTCTCAAAAGGAGGCCCTGGAGTCTCGTTAGCTTTGACCAAGGATTTCAGAAGCTTTGAGCGATTTGGAGTCATTATGCCTCCAGAGGATAAGGATGCGGCGGTGTTGCCTCGGAGGATCGGCGGCCGCTGGGCAATGATTCATAGACCTTTGACAGCGTTAGGTGCTCATATGTGGATATCTTATTCGCCTGATTTGCGACATTGGGGAAGCCATAAGATCATTCTCGAAGCGCGACGTGGTGGATGGTGGGATGCGAACAAGATAGGGTTGTGTTCCCCGCCGATTGAAACCGAAAAAGGTTGGTTAACCATTTACCACGGAGTGCGGCAGACCGCTTCAGGAAGCATCTATCGCCTTGGCTTAGCACTCTTCGATCTGGAGAGTCCAGACGTCTGCCTGCAGCGCGGAATCTCCTGGATATTCGGGCCGGAAGCTCCCTATGAACGTTGCGGAGACGTCAACGATGTTGTGTTTCCGTGCGGACAAACTATCGGTGCGGACGGAGACACCATCCATCTCTATTACGGCGCGGCTGATACTAGCATAGCGTTGGCCACAGGCAGTATCCGCAATCTTCTCTCCTGGCTGGATTCAAATGAGAGCCAAGCTGAGAGGCGCGCATTATAGCTGTCTAACTACGATAGAAGGAATGGACAATATGAGCAATTCAAGTCGAGACTGGCCCGATTGGCTGCCGCATCCGCTTTGGATACAGCGAAAGTGCCCGCGCTGCAATTCTGCGAAATTCAAAGATGCGGAGTTACGATCGCTCGATGGTCTGTTAGCCATGTTTGCATTGCGTCCCGTTCGCTGCATGTTCTGTTGGCGGCGGTACTACTGGATCGCTTTGCACAGCGCAAATGCTGGATAAGTTCTTGACTGTTGCAGTTATTCAGGAACCACAGCATTAATTGCAAATGCAGGGGAAATTCTGTATGAGCGTTTTTGTCAAGCCAATAGCTCAAGCTCATGCGCTAAGCCAGCATTCGCAGCTTGCGCCGCACTGGCTTATACACCTTGGGGCGTTAGGGCTCTTCTTGGTTGCAGTGGTCGATTCCTCTGTCGTCCCCCTCACTCTGCCCGGTAGCACTGACCTACTGTTATTGTGGCTCGTCGCGTACAGCGGCAACCCTTGGCTTTTGACCCCTTGTGCTATTGTGGGCAGTATCTTAGGCGGATACACCACTTGGCATATTGGTCGCAAGGGAGGCGAAGCGGCTCTGCGTCACTACGTACCAGCCAGACTCCTTGGACGTATCGTCGTGTGGGTCGAACGCCATCCAATTCTGGCTATCTTTTTCCCCGCTATGCTTCCTCCTCCCATTCCGCTTTTGCCGTTTGCACTCGCATCTGGTGCGCTTGGAGTCTCGCGCCGGCGCTTCCTCCTCGTCTTCGGCGGGGCACGCAGCCTGCGTTACTCCTTCATAGCCTGGCTCGGCATGACTTATGGACGGAGGGTCGTCCGTCTATGGTCTGGAAGCCTTCAGAAGTGGTCGACTCCACTTCTGTGCGTGTTCGTGGGGATACTGACTGCCGCAGTGTGCTTCGGAATATGGAAGATCCGCAGCCTACGCAAGATCGATGACGCGGAGAAACTCGCATCGCATGACGAAGCAGTTCAAGCGAGCTAAGCCCCCAGAGCCTCTTAGTCCTGTGTTTTCCGGCTTGTGCAATGACGGCGTTTTTCAAGTTTCGCTCTGTCTCACTGCCCAAAATGAAGACGGGCAAGGCTCGGTACATCTATAGCGAAACCAGAGTGACTTTATCTCGGAGCCGAGATTGCGGGGTGCTTCTGGTATTGCAACCGACACACCTATGCCGTAGGCTGGTGATGGTGAGGATTGGCCTTCGTACGGCTACTGAGGAGAAGGCAAGCAGCATTCAGATGACCGTCTGTTAAGCGCATTTGTGCTGCAGCGAAACCGATAGG
>Ga0255356_1001216_pt1 | contig 16500 bp, 11 predicted proteins | sample HBST100metaG_FD_189944 | JGI IMG/M metagenome (GOLD analysis project Ga0255356, IMG submission 189944) | Peat soil microbial communities from Stordalen Mire, Sweden - H.B.S.T100 | ecosystem: Environmental > Terrestrial > Soil > Wetlands > Peat | place: Sweden: Norrbotten County, Stordalen Mire... | reverse complement strand
CAACAGTAGCTTCGTCCCTGAAGGTTGCGGGGGTCGGCGGCGTTTCCGACAAAGCTGGAATTGATACGATCTATTCCGACTTTGCGCCGCGCGTCGGCTTCTCGTACTCCCTTCGTCCCACCACCGTCCTCCGCGGCGGTTACGGACTCAGCTACTTCCCCGGCAACTACACCTCCAATGCCGATCTGAAGAATGCTCCGTTCACCTCGGTCTACTCGTCCAGTTGCCAATCGACGGCTGCGTACAAAATTCTCATTGCTGCCGGCAAAACCGCAGGTGAGATTACGCCAGCCTGCGACGGTACCGATTCCCCGAACACCCTCGACGTCGGGCTTCCTACGCCCGGACCGCAGACCATCAGCAGTCTGAATCTTTCGTTCACCGCGGAAGATCCCAAGGACAAGCCGTCCCTCATTCAGCAGTTCAACCTGCAGATCGAGCAGCAGTTTGGACCCAACGTCCTCACCGTTGGTTATGTCGGCAACATCGGCCAGCATCTTCCCGATGTCATCGGCGACATCAACGATCCCACGCCAGCTCAGGTTCATGCAACGGGATACAATACGCCGCGCCCGCTTAACGCCGTATTGCCGAACGTTGGGCAGGTCCAGTGGCTTTCCAGCGAAGGCATCTCCAACTACAACGGCCTGCAAACCTCCTTCCAGCGCCGCTTCTCCAAAGGCCTCGCCTTTGACGCCAACTACACCTGGGGACACGCTCTGAGCGATATCGTCGGCTTCTCTGAAGAAGGACATCAGGGGTGGGCCGATGCCGATCCCACGAAAATCCGTCAGATTGAGTACGGCAATGCGGAGAACGACATCCGCAACCGCTTCGCTCTTTCCATCAACTACGAGTTGCCCTTTAAGAACTTCCAAGGCGCAGAGAAGATTGCCTTCGGGGGCTGGCAGGTTAACGCGATTACCGCATGGCAAAGCGGCAAGCCCTTTTCCGTTGTTAACGGCAGCGGCTACAGTGTGAATGGTACCGGCTATAGCAACTGGGCCACCCCGCAATTCAACGGCGGTCCTGATCGCCCCAACCAGATTCACTCCGCCAAAAAATCTCATCCTGTCATCGGACCCAGCGGAACGTATTTCGACACCACAGCCTTTGTGCCTCAGACGCTAGGCACGGTCGGTAACACCGCCCGCAACTCGCTCTATGGGCCGCACTTCCGCCACATTGATTTCTCTCTGTTCAAGGACTTTGCAATCGCCGAAGCGGCGAAGCTGCAGTTCCGGGCAGAGGCGTTCAACATCTCCAACACGCCTAGCTTCTATCTGAACAACAACATTCACTCCTCGGAAGGAGTAATGAGTAATTCCGCCGGTAACACCTTCGGTTACGTCAATTCGACCGATCCGAACTACACACCACGTCAATTGCAGTTTGCATTGAAGCTGCAGTTCTAACGAAGCAGTCTTTGACTTGAAGATGCAAGAATTTGCCGGTTCGGTAAATGCAGCACGGCCGGACCGGCAAGCTCTCTGTCTTATATTTCGTCTGTCACCCTGAAGCCATATATTGAATTGGAATCCGCACGCAGCAATCTGCATAACAGGCCTGCAGATATACATATTCACCGCCATATTCAGAAAAGCGAATTGCGAGATCGACATAGCAAGGCGCCACGCACATCTCCATGAACACCGTCCCGATCAAAACCAAGGCCAACAGCAATCGAGAACGGAGCGATTTGGCCATCGTGTGTCGGGCAGGGAGAGTTGTCAGCGTTCGAGCGAACCGGGAAATGCTTGGGGGACATCTGTCACCAACAAAACCCTACTGAGAGAGGAACCGCAGCCGCATATTGGTTGAGAAAAATCTCCATCGAACGATGGATGACGTTTGTTGGATGCCTCTGTACGATTTGACACGGTCAAGCTTCCCCTTGCCCACTCACGACCAAAGATTCCAATCGACCATTGAACTTCGACCGGTTATGCCGGTCTTTCCTGGAGGCTCCTTCGATGCGCAAGCTTGCACCAATCCTTTGCTATTCTTTGCTCAGCTTTGCTGCCGCAATGGAAGCACAGATTCCCACTTCAACATTGTCAGGGATCGTGAAAGACTCGCAAGGCGCTCTCATGCAAGGTACAAGAATTGAGGTTACGAGCACAGCGCAGGGAACAACGCGCGAAGGGGTAACGAATTTAGATGGTTCTTATTCGATCGCGAATATGCTGCCCGGAGAGTATCGCGCAGAAGTTAGCTCAAAAGGGTTCATAACTGCACAATACTCGCGTCTCGTGCTTGAAGCTGGACGAACTTTAACGCTTGATGCAACCCTAACTCCTGCGGGCCAGGTGACGACGGTGAATGTCTCTGCAGCGAATCAAACGGTGGACGTAGCACAGTCCATGCTTCAAGGACAGATCACAGAGAATACCATCAAGAGCATTCCGCTCAATGGGCGCAACTTTCTGGAACTGGCTTATCTTATCCCAGGTAATCGTCCCGCGCCTACCTTTGATCCCACCAAAACTAACACGCTTGAGATCAGCTCAGGCGGTGGTTTTGGCCGTGGCGGAAACATTACCGTCGATGGCGGTGATAACAATGATGAAGTCGTAGGTGGCACTCTAGCGAACTTCCCTGAAGACTCGGTACAAGAGTTTCAGATCGCAACCGGTCATTTCACCGCCGAGGTGGGACGCTCCGGAAATAGCATTGTCAACATAGTCACCAAATCTGGAACCAATCTCTATCATGGTTCTGCATTCATCTTTGAACGCAACCGCAATCTTCAGGCTCTTCCTGCCACCTTTAATCGCAGCCTGCCCACTCCCCCCTTTGATCGTGAACAAACCGGCGGATCGGTTGGCGGTCCGATCAAGCGAGATCGCGCGTGGCTCTTCGCTTCCTTTGAATTTCGCGACCAAAATGCCTCATTACAGACGGGCACCCGCGATTTTGCAACTGGCCAGGTGGTCCATAGCGCCGCTCCTGCGCCCCTGCGAGATGCATTGCTGTCCGGGCGTTTCGACGATCAGCTCAGCGAGCACAATAGCCTGATGATCCGGTACTCGTTCAACCGCTCGACGGACACGGCCGCAGCTACGCCTGGATCGAGCGCACCCTCTTTCTCTTCTGCCGAGCGGCAGAACTCGCTCAATCGATTCAACTCTGTTGTAGCAAATGTAAACTCGGTTCTTTCCCCGACAAAAGTGAATGACCTCTCCTTTCACTTTGATAACTTCTATAACGACATTCCCCCTTATCCCACCGACAAACCCACCACTAACCCGGCTTCGCTGGGGCTGACCAATGAACTGATCTTTCCCGACCTTGCCGATGGCGAAAACTTTAATCTTCCCCAGGCTACGCACTTAAATCGTTATCAGGCGCGAGACGCGCTCTCCTGGTCCAAGGGCAAACATGCGCTACGTATTGGCGGGGAGTTTCAACACTATACCGCCAACGGAGAGATTAACGTATTCGGCACCGGTACAGTCATTCTTACCTCCGACTTTGGGTTTGCCGATTTGAATGGCGATGGGGTCATCAACGACCTAGATATTCCGCTCGCAGTGGCGCTCCACAGCACAGCCCCAGTAGTTCCAGTGCCGATCCCCAAAGTTTTTGATAGTTACGTTGCCGGCTACGTGCAGGATGACTGGAGGACAACCCCCAGGCTTACATTGAACCTCGGCCTGCGTTGGGAATACGACTCGAACCTTACCGGAAACTCCAGTGAGCACGATCCCTGCCCGAGCCTCATAGTTACGCCCGCCAAGCCGTGCACCTGGATGGCAAATGTCATTGGCCTCAAGAAGACTCCCGACAAGAAGGACTTTTCGCCTCGTGTAGGATTCGCCTATAACCTTCTGGGGAAGGGGCGGACTGTTCTCCGCGGCGGATATGGCATCTACTACGACCGGATTATTCTTGAAGCTGGCGCAGAGGAGCTGGTGCAGAACGATCGCGCACTCACGGTGACCCAATATGCAGGCTCTGGCTGCACCTCGCCCTATGCTCCGTCCTACATTCCACCACTGAGTCAATGCTTTTTCCCAAGAGCAAGCTTTTTGCTAGGTACACCGACGCTAGCCGCTCCCTTCAGCGGTCAGCATCAAACCGGCGGCATCGGGATTCTTGCCATGGGACCAGATGCTCATCACCCGCTTTCCCAGCATTTTTCATTTGGCCTACAGCAATCCGTCGGTGATAATTTGCTCATTTCCGCCGACGGACTGCACGTCTTTACGACGCGTCAGATCATCGGTCATCTGCTCCGTGATACCGCGTCGAGCTCGCCGAACATCGCTTGCCCTGGCAACAACCAACCCTGTGTCATTTCCGATCCGCTCAGTGGCATTTCTGACAACATCACACTGCTGCAATCGCAGGCAAAGTCATGGTACGACGGATTGATCGCCAGTCTCGAACATCGGCCGGCGAAGATTGGCCACGTGGGCTATCAATACAACATCAGCTATACGCTTTCGAAAACATTCGATTTCTCAGATGACGATCAACTCACCGCCTCAGCGGATGAGCAAGTTGATCTTGTGGAAGGTATCAACAATCTGCGTGGCGAGAAGGGCTATGCCGTCACGGACGAGCGGCATCGTCTGACGCTGTACGGAGAAGCACAATTACCTTGGCACTTCTCTTTCGCTCCGATCTATACCTTCGGTTCTGGCGTGCCCGCCGATACCTTCCTGCCCGGTACCGCCAACAATGCTGGTGCCAGCGGATCGCGGCTGCCGCTCTTGCCTCGAAACGCAATAGGGCGCGAAATCAGAAATAGCGATCAGTTAAACGCGGTCATCAATCGGTGGAACGCGCTTCCCGCCTGCCCTGCGACTTTTCCGTGTCTGGCGGGCGGAAGACTTCAAAACGTGCCGTCTGGAATCAATTTCTTCAGCCCCTTCAGTTCCCTCGACCTGCGTCTGAAGAATGACATTACTCTGGGCGAACATGCGAAGCTCAGCCTCATCGGTGAAGGCTTCAACCTATTCAACGAGACCAATATCCGCGGCTCTAGCGCTGCAAATTTTGCTGGCCGAAATATTGCTATCAGTCCCTATATTCCGGCGCAGGATGGTCCCCCTCCAGTGCCCGCACAAGCAGTGCAGGCTAACTTCTATTCGTCGGTGAGCACCGCTGGTGGTTTTTTTGGCTCGGGCGGTCCGCGTGCCTTCCAGTTCGCCGCGCGGGTTGAGTTTTAAGGAGAGGCTCGCATGGAGTTGCCAGAGTACGAGAGGATCGCAAGTATCACGCGGAGCATCGGCACACCCGCGCCTGCAAACATACCCGTAATTGAAGAAAGCGCGGCCACCAGTGAAGTCGCCGCGCTTTACGATCACTTCCGCTCGCACTTCGGCAGGCCGGACGTGCCGGGAATCCTGAAGTGTTTCGCGACCCATCCGCCCCTGCTGCGCCATATGATGGACCTGTCGGAAAGCCTCATCTTCGCAGATGGTTATCTGAGCCGGAGACACAAGGAGATGATTGCAACACTTGTCTCCGAACAAAACGCGTGTCCCTACTGCGCAGATAGTCATGGCTACTTCTTGCGCGTGCATGGGGGTTCTTCCGAAGTACTCGATGCCATCCGGAAAAACGACCTCAACTCCTCCGCTCTGACAGACTGCGAAAGGGTGCTGCTCGGCTTCGCGCGCAAGGTAAACATCAGATCCCATGAGATCATTCGCCAAGATGTTGATCTTCTCTATCGAAGTGGCTGGAGCGAGATGCAGGTTTCAGAGACCGTACACGTCGCCGCGCTTTTCTCGACCTTCAATCGAGTAGCGAACGCATTCGGACTTGAGTCGCAGGGATTACTGTCGCTATTCAACTCAGGCCCTGATGCTGAACTGAGCGGCATAACGACCATTGAAAGGATTTCCCAATGAACACGGTCGGATTAGGCCGAACACCGGCAGATGCAGATGAAGAGCGCAGGACGACATCGATATTCCTAAAGGATGTGGAAAATAATCCGCAGCCTAGCCCCTATTTTGAACTGATTATCGCAGCCAAATCGTCGGGCACGGAGTATTGGCAAATATGGAACCTATTGGCCTTTCGTCCCAAGGCCGCCGACTACCTGGCTCGCCTATCGCACGAGATCATGCATGAGAATGCACCCATGAGCGTTGGGTTGCGCGAACTGATCGCGGCCTATACTTCGTCGCTCAACGGGTGCGAATTCTGTATGAAGGCTCATGTGGCAGTGGCGGCCCATCTTTACAAAGATGAGGAACTGGTCTGGAGTGTGGTGCGCGATCTGGAGAGATCGGCCCTGCCCGAACAGGACAAGGCTATCCTTCGCTTCGTGCACAAAGTCACTCTCGAATCTGGATCAATCGATGAGTCGGACATTGCCACACTTCGCTCAGCCGGATGGGACGATACTTCGATCTATTATGCAATTGCGGCTTCGGCGCTGTTCAACTTCTACAACCGATTTATATCAGCCAACGGGGTCAAGCCTGTCTCTGACCAGGCCTTTCGACGTTTGGCCGCGCGAGTGGCGGAGAAGGGCTATATACGCGAATGATGGCCCTCCACTATAACCAGAACCTTGCGCGGCCATACAAGGCGACCATTGCGCTGGGCCTCCTACTGTTGGTGCCTGCTCTCGGCACCTTTGCGGCACAAGTACAGCCAGCCTCCAACTCACCTCAGCATACCTTCTTCCATGTCGCGCTGAATCGTTCATTCTCGGAACCCGTCTCAGGACGTCTATTGCTCTTTGTTGCACCGCCTTCCGGCGATGGGTCTGCCGTTGACATCAACATGATGTCGCCTGGGAGTGTCTATGTGGCAGCTAAGGAGATAGTGAATCTCGCACCCGGAGAGTCGGTTGATATCGATGCAGACGATGTTGTGTTTCCTCGTCCACTCTCGCAGGCGACAGCCGGCAGTTATCGCGTTCAGGCCGTGCTCGATATTCACCATAGTTACAACTACATCGGCCGCGCTCCCGGAGATCCGATCAGCGCTCCGCAATCAATCGATCTTCCATGGTCCTCCTCTCCCACACTTACGCTTGCAGACTTGGTACCGGAGCCGGCTGACCCGCTTGCGCAGCGGCCAGACGTCAACTCGGCACTGCAACCGTTGGACTTCGTTAGCCCGGCTCTGACGAATTTCTGGGGGCGCGAGATTCATATGCGCGCGTGGGTGCTGCTTCCACCCGGTTACGACAACCATCCCAACGATCGCTATCCAACTGTCTATTACACACATGGCTTCGGGAGCTCTTTGCAGAGGATGCGCGCGCGTGTTGCTTCGGTTCTCTATGACCGCATGAAGCAGGGGAAGATGCCTGAGATGATCTGGGTCTTACTTGATGAGAGCAGCCCCACTGGAACCCACGAGTTTGCCGATTCGGTGAATAACGGGCCGTGGGGCACTGCTTTGACGACTGAACTGATCCCCTATATCGAGTCAGAGTACAGAATGGATGCACATGTCTCCGGGCGCTTTCTTCAGGGACATTCCTCTGGAGGCTGGGCAACGTTGTGGCTTCAGACGCATTATCCGAAGATTTTTGGCGGTACTTGGTCAACATCGCCCGACCCAAGCGATTTTCATTTTTTCAGCACCATCGATCTCTACGCGCCACATGCAAACTTCTATCGAGGCCCCAACGGCACACCGAATCCAATTCTTCGCGACCACGGTCAACCGCTAGCCTCGATGCAACAACTCGCAGGCCTGGAATCAGTGCTCGGAGACTACGGTGGCCAACTTGCTTCCTTTGAATGGGTCTTCTCTCCCCGCGGGGCAGATGGCCGTCCCCAGTCTTTGTTTAACCGCGCCACTGGAGAGATTGATACGGAGGTGGCTGCCTATTGGCGCAGCCATTATGACATCGTCAAGTTCTTGAACACGAATTGGAAGACAATCGGCGGCGATCTCCGAGGCAAGATTCATCTTGTAGTGGGCACCGACGACACTTTCTATTTGGATGGCGCGGCGCACAGCCTGGAGTCGGCGCTCAACCTACTGGGCGGGGAACCACATTTCACGTTTCTATCCGGCAGATCCCACTTCAACGTCTATGTGGACGGCAGTGACCATTGGGCTCTCTTCGATCGGATCGCGGCGGAAATGTATAGGGTTGCTCGGCCCAATCAAATGAATCCGTAATTGAAGTTATCATGCACCATTCTCGGAAAAATGCCGGTTCATTAACGGAGGAATGTCTTATGCCTGTGAGAGATCGCGGAGGTCTAAATCTTCTTTTCTCGTATCAGTACCCTCGATGCAAAGTTCGCTTCTACGGCGTCGCGGAAGTGAGCGTTCTCAAGGGTGCGGAAGATTGACTGAGGTCTTCTGAGCCATCCAGCGGGCTAGTCTCTGTCAGCCTGGGCCCAAGCAATTGAACGAGGTTAGGAATATCGTAGTGCCGCAAAACTCCGGGAAGAATGTCTTCCGGTGCACCGATTGGCAAAGGTGCTTCGAGCAGACTGCGATAGCTGGAGAGTGTGTGGTCCACGGAGAGATGCTGGAGGCGTGAATCCAACACGGCGGCGTGCAGCAGAACGAGGCCCAGGTGGCCGCTAGCTACGGCTGCAATTTGGGAAGGCTCCACGTCGGGGCGAGCGGCAAGAAAATCGGCGGCTCGGATCACATCGTCGGCGCGCATACCGAGCAGGGTGCGGCCGACCAGATCAGCGCGCAGACTGAGCAGATAGAAGGGCCCAAGCAGAGGGGACTTCATATCATCCGTTCCCGGCGGCGAGGGGCGCGGAGTCATAGCCAAAACGACGTTCCCTGCGGCGCCCAGCGCCTCGAAACGAGCTTTGTTGGCCAAGGCAATGGGGTTGTTCTCGAGAATTGATCCAGGAACCAGCAACAGAACCGCTGGATGGCGGCCGGGGCTCGACGGAATGAATAGCTCGCCTTGCATGTCGCCCCCAGCAACCGACGGAAGAACGAAGTGCCCGGTCTTAGCGGCCAGCATCTCCGAAGTGGGTTTGAATGCGCCAGGAAGAGAGTCTGAACCGGTAATCTGACGAATCAAAGTACAAAGATCATTGGTCGTGACGGCGAGTGGCGTAGCGGGAAGGACGAGGGCGGCGCGCTTGCGGTTGAGGGTAAAGACGGTTTCAGCCTGAGGATAACTGGTGGCTACTTGTCCAGTGGGAGTGACTTGCAGAGCATCTTTAGAGACGCTTCCAGCCGTTCCTCTGAGTCCGCTATCCATCGCAGGGGCGGACGAGACTGTGAAGTGGTCAGAGTCCACTTGAGGTTTCAGATTGCGCTCGAAGAAGTTCACAACATCCGCCATGATCGGGGTCAAAGCGCCGTGACCTCCTGGACCGGTCACGAACTGCCGAGCTGCTGTGGGCTCAATCCGGTTTGTGGTGTCGGCATTGAGCGCTGGGCCAGATGGCGCCGGTGGAACAAAGGGGGTCGCGCTGCCAGAGGGAATGCCCGCGCTGGCGGAGTCAAAGAGCGAATAGAAGCGGCGGGCCTCGATGACGCTCGTTCGCGCTCCGGCGAAGGGAAACATATCGGAGTAGGTTGCGACGACTGCGTAGGGCCGTGGTGCTGCAACTTCGATCCAGTCAGGAAAATCGAGCCCCGAAGAGATGAAACGCGGGGTCGATTGCTCCCCATCCTGAGGGCCGATCGCGGGCAAAAGAGTATCGAAAGAGGTGGTGTAGCAGGCCACAGCGACAGCGGCAACGCGCGGGTCGAGGGCGCCCACGAGGGCGGTCATGGCTCCTCCGCCGGAGCAGCCGAAGGCGCCGATTCTCTGTGCATCGACCTGTGAAAGCTGGGAGAGATAGTCGATGCCGCGCATGGCGTCCCAGAGCAGATAGCGCGCGAAGGTATCTCCGATCAGCATGGGTTGCAGGCTGGCTTCGCCATGCTCGCCAGTGGGACGAGTCGCAAGGGAAGTGCCGGGCTTGGCTGGATCAGAATATTGCAACCGCTCGCCCTGTCCGATGGGGTCGTAGGAGAGGACGGCGAATCCGTGTTGAGCAAATCGAGCGGCAGTGCGGTAATCACCCGCCTTGCCTGCCGGGCTGTGTCCGGGCGCGAGAAGAATGGCAGGCAGCTTGCTCGAAGGTCCGTCGGGAAGGTAGAGCAGAGCGGTCACAGGGAAGCCGGGCTGGCTCTCAAAAAGCACCTTTTGAATACGAAACCCGTCGGCCTGCGTCTCTCCGAGGAGTTTCGCGTTCAGCGGCGTGCGCTCAGGCAGGGGGCCAAGGAGCGACAGGATTTGCTTGCGGACCAAGGCCTGGCGAGCTTCAGCCTGCGCGCGAGTGTGAATCGTGGCCACTTGAACCTCGCGGGCTGCGGTGTAGCTGGCAGCGAGCGAGTCCAAGTACTGAACTAACTCAGCGCGACCAGGACTGGTCTGCGTCGCGGCTGTTCGTTGAGCGGGAACAACAGGAGCGGGAATCGATGTTTGCGCGCCTGCAGAACCAGCAATGAGCATTAATGCGACAAAGACGAGACAGGAAAGGCGTTCTACAACAATCATCTCAACGAACACTCCACGTGAAGCCATCATACGTCACGAACATATGGTTCCATGCCAGACACAAGTCTGCTCGAAACCTCCAAGATGGATGCGCTAGCGCTCGAGGTTCTCTCCTCTGTGGCGGACTATAGTATCTTTAGGAATTCGGCAGCGTGAGTCAAAGAACCTGAATCGGGCAGCCGCGAATGGGCGGCGACTGAGCACGCCGGGCGAGACGCGACAGTCACCCTGAAGAAGTCTGAAGTCTCACGCACTGAATCGCGAAAGGAAGCGATGACTCACCTCCCACTTGCACGCCGTACATTTCTAGCGAAGGCCGGGCTGGGGATTGCCGCACTGCCATTTCTCTCTGCGCTGCCGGAAAGTATTGCGGCAGAAGTTGGCCCAAAACATGAAATCAAGGACCTACCAGCCCAAACAAAGACCGGTGTGCATCTGAATGTGCGCGACTTTGGTGCGCTGGGAGACGGCAAGACGAAGGATACGACGGCAATCCAACAGGCGCTTGATCGATGCTCCGTGCTTGGAGGAGGAGAGGTTCTTGTGCCTGCGGGCGAGTACAGCACGGGCGCGATCGTGCTTCGATCGAATACCATCCTGCGGCTTGATGCTGGTTCGTTGCTGCTCGGAACCCCTGATCTGGCTGACTATCCACTCACTCAGGTGCGATGGGAAGGTCATTGGGTCAAGGGATACATTGGTCTGGTCTCGGCCATGGACGCGGAGAACATCGGCATTATTGGAACCGGCAAGATTGTCGGCAATGCGGCCATTGTGGGTCGGGTCGACCGCATCACTCAGCTTCGTCATCCAGCGCTACTCGAATTCATCAATTGCAAAAACATCCGCGTGGAAGACTGTCACACCAGCCAGAACGATATGTGGTCAATCCATCCGACCTACTGCGAGAACATCACATTCAGAAATGTGACGGTTCACGGCGGAGCGGATGGCATCGATGTCGATTCCTGCAAGCAGGTCGTGATTGACGGCTGTGACTTTGCAACCGGAGACGACTGCATATCGCTCAAGTCCGGTCGTGGCGCTGAAGGCTACGCAATCCTCCGTCCGACCGAGGATGTACGCATCTCCAACTGCACCTTTGCCGATTTAAACTGGGCCTGTATCGGCATCGGCAGCGAGACCTCTGGCGGCATCCGCAACGTTCATGTCGAGCATTGCAAATGCACCCGCGCAAAAACATTTGCCATTTACATCAAAAGCCGTCCTGGACGCGGTGCATTCATCGAGGACATCTATGTAAACGATCTTGATGTCTCTGGTGCACAGGCAGGCTTTCTTCGCTTCAATATCCTCAACAGCGGCAAGCAGGATGAGTTCGCTGTTCCCGGAGATGATGGTATTCCGACCATTCGGAACTTCCAATTCAGTAACATTCGGGTCAAGGACGTGCCAGTGCTGGTCGATGGCGTGGGGATTCATCCGGGTAAGCCCCTTGAGGGCTTCTCGCTCACCAATGTGACGGGGACCTGTGGCAAGGGCATCACTCTTGCCAACATTCACCATGCGGATCTGCGCAAGATCGAGGTGACGGGTTATAGTGGGGCACTACTGAGCATCTCCAACGTGACCGGAGCCGGACTCGCAGGTGCTGTCCGGCTGGAAGCGGCCAAGCCCCCCGATCCAATTCCAATACCGGTTCAGCCCTACTCGCTGCACTAAAGCAGTTTCAAGTGTGGCAACGAATCTTGCGTTCTGCGCGCAGGCTGAGCTGGCCACAAGAGGTTACTCGGGCTAGGCGCCGCTATTGTTGCCGGGCAAGGGTGCGGGCCTGATGCGCTCCAAACGCGTGAACGCTGCAGGCAGAATTTGAGGCAGCCTCTAGGCTGCAGATGACCTCCATCCTGCGAATTACGCGTTCGGGGCCGTGGTCAGGTAATGCAAAGCTGGCGGCTCCTGCTTTGGCAACTGCCGGACCAAGGTTCCGCAACGCTTCCGTCCCGCTTACGAAGGCTGTCATCGGGCTGTCAACACTCGAAGAGTAAACAACATCAAACAGCGCGGTGCCAGCGACAGCGGTTACTCCGGTGAGCGGAGACTCTTCCGCGACAGCCACTGTAGTCCCGGCTTTCCCGGCGAGGGCATCTATCCGTGCCTGTATCGATGCTTTTTCTTGCTCGCCCCCTGACGCCTGGAGTGCGGCACGGTAGATGCTCACCGCGCTTTTCGTATCACCTGCCTCTTCAGCGATTCGTGCCAGGTGAGCGCCATAATAGGCCAGCGGATCAAGCTTCCATGAAGTCTCGATATAGGTCTTGGCTGTAGCAGTATCGCCCTTCCTGGAGTACACGAAGCCGAGCGTGTGCCAATATCGCGCGAGAGTAATCTCGCAGTGAAAATCTGTACGTTGAACCAGCGACTTCGACTGGTCGGCAGAATCGATCTCAGCGCTTTTGACTGCGGCTTCGGCCAGAGACTGCGCTTCTGCCAAGCCTACATTTGCACGTGCAAGCCGGTAAGCGATGTCATCTTTTACCGTCGTGCTCTCGCTGCTCTGCGCTTCCTTAACCAACGCAGCCGCTCCTGCCAGTTGTTGTTGCTTATCTTGAGATGCCAACATCATGATTGCGGTGTCGTGCGATAGATCCTGCACGTGCGCCACATCCAGAGGTTCATCCGCTTTGGGCACGCCTGCCTGCGTGGACCCCGGCGAATTGGCCTCGCGCACGACATAGCCCGATGGCAGATGAAAACGGTTCGGATCCGGTTCGACTTGTTGGATATCGACCATCTCATTCGTGCGTTCGCCGTGCTGCGGATCATTGATGATCTCAAGAGCTTTGAATTTGAGTTCGTCGTTGGTCCACCACTCGTGTCGTGTGGTGATGGGTTCGGAGTTGCCCATGGCGCCGGCAGGAATCACATGCTCAACGCTATGTCCGCTACAGAGCAAGCCGTGAATCATGCGGTGCCCCAACAGCACAGAGTTGTCCTCCTGCTTTTTGGGGAGCCCATTCGTCCCCAGAGGTATAGCGGTCCGAAGTTGACTTAGTGTGCCGATCTTGCTCATGCTTGTCCACACAAGCGATGTCTTCGCGACGGGGTCGATGAGCGTAATCAGAACGAATTGGCGCGTCGGCTTACCTTCTGCCGCTGGGATCTCGCTTTGAATCTCCTGCAGAGTTCGTCCACTGCTGTCGCGTGCTTCACGAATTGAAAAGTCATGAGCGGCCAGAGTACCGTCAGCAAGCGCGCGCTTGGTGTGTAAGATCCTGTGTGCCTCATAGGGTTTGCCTATGACGACAGAATCTGGGCTTTCCGCGGACGAGCCAAATGTAAGCTGGGGCGTCTCTTTTTGGATGGGGTGCGTCTGCGCAAGCAAATCGGCTCCGGGACCGAACCCAATGAGAACGATGAAACCAATCACCGCGGCAAGCAGGAACTTATAAGAGCAAAAGAGGCGGGATCCGTGCATTGGAGCCATCGAAGCCTTTCGTAAATCGTAGCCAGTGTACATCAGCCAGAAGCTGTTAAGATCCACCCGGATCCGCGCCCCAGGGTAATTGCATGAACGAAGATGTTGTCTGAGTAGATGCGGGATCAGGGTTGATACTCGTTTTTGCTTGTCGTGTGTTTTTTTCTGTTTCCAGGAGGAGTGATGGAGACAGAAGGGAGATTACGATTGGCAGATGTGTTTGTATCGATTGATGATCCTCGTCAGTCGGCGAAAGTGAAGCACGACCTGGTGGAGTTGCTGGTGGTGGCAGTCAACGCGGTTCTGGTAGGAGCCGACACGTTTGCGGAAATTGAGTTATGGGCCGAGGAAAAGCTGGAATGGCTGCGCGGCTATCTCGAACTTCGCCACGGAATTCCTTCGCACGACACCTTCGGGCGCATCTTCGGGCTGATCGACCCGGATCAGTTCGAATCCGCGTTTCGGCGATGGACAAGCAGCATTTTGCCCGCTCTGAGCGCGGAGATCGTGGCGATCGACGGTAAGACCAGCCGCCGTTCGGGCGGAGTCGATGCCACGACTCTGCATCTGGTTTCGGCCTTTGCCGCCGGAGCGGGACTGGTGCTGGGACAGCGGGCCACGGCGGAGAAATCCAACGAAATCACGGCCATTCCTGAGTTGCTTTCGACCCTGTCGCTGACCGGCTGCACGGTGACCATCGACGCCATGGGCACGCAGACAGCCATCGCCGAGGCCATTCAGCAGCGCGGCGCCGACTATGTGCTGGCGGTCAAGGACAATCAGCCCAAACTGGCCGAGTCGATTCAAGACTTCTGGCGAACTTTCCGAGCCCATCCGGCTATGTACACTCCCCATCAATCTACCGAGAGCGTGGAAAAGAGCCATGGCCAGATCGAAACGCGTCGCTGTACCGTCTTCGATCAATTGGAGTGTCTCGACAAACCACAGCAATGGAAAGGGCTGCGCTGCTTCATCGTGCTTGAATCGGAACGCACCATCGGCGAAAAAACCACCCACGAACAGCGCCTGTATATCAGCAGCCTGGCTCCAGACGCCGAACGGATCTCGCATGCCATTCGCGCCCACTGGACGGTGGAGAACCGGCTGCACTGGGTCATGGATGTGACCTTCAATGACGACCAAGCGCGCGCCCGTACCAAGGCTGCCTCGCACAACCTCGCCGTTCTCAAGCAAATCACCCTCAACCTCATCCGACTTGATCCGATCAAACGGAAAGGAAGCATCAAGACACGAAAAATCATCGCCGCCACGTCGGATTTCTATCGCGCGGAACTCCTCGGGTTCAGATGATGTTCATGCGATTGCCCTGATCCGCGCCCAGATACACGCCCTTTCCGTCATACATCTGGTATCTCTTCAGGACAAGCTTGGCGGCTTTGACTTCTGCATCAGTCAGCGAAAGAACATATTTTGGCATTTTGGGAATGCCCCTTTCCGGCAACCTACTAGTATCAAGACATGTTAATTACGGAACATGGTGTCGGCACAGTTTGCGATCTGCGTCCTGGCGGGTGAATTTCCATTCGATCCCTCGTTGCGCAGCGTTGCGCTGTTGTTGCCACCGTCCAACTTCTGCCTCAAGCAACTCCGCAGTTCCGATGCGCCGTCCGGTGCATTGCCGATCCATGATCCCGATTTCGATTTCGGCCATGTTCAACCAACTGGCGTGCTTGGGGGTGTAGTGAAACTCGACGCGCTCCAGCAGCAATGCAGCCGCTGGAGCACCCAACACATCCACGAAGGTCTGCCGGAAAGGAGTGTTGAGGTTGTCCAACACGATGTGAATCATGAGCGCCGTCGCATACACCGTCCCCACAAGGTGCTGGACGAAGGCCACAAAGTCCACTTTGGTGCGACGGGCGGTGACCGCGACGGAGCGCCGTTGGCCTTTGGGTTCGATGGCTACAAAGAGATTGCGCGTTCCGTTGCGCCGGTATTCGTAGTCCTCATAAGCGCACTTGCCCGGCTCGACCGCGATCGGCGCGCGGGTCTGGCGGATCAGTTGCTTGCTCTTCTCATCGACGCAAACCACGGGTTCTCGCACGTCATACGGCCGAGCATAGAGTCCCAGCAAGCCATACATTCGGTCGCGATACTCGGTCGTGATCCGGCCGATGCACCACATCATCTTGCGCCAGGGCTTGCAATCGTTTTTTTTAACATCTGACGCACCGTCTCGCGATTGACGTTGGCCAGTCCGGGACGTTCGTGCGCCGCGGCCGTCAATAGGCGGATCGTCCATCGTTTGCGCCCGCTCGGAGGAGCACTGCAAGCCAGTGCCACCACCTCTGCCTCCTCGTTGGTCTGGTATTTTCGTGGTTGTCCCGGACGGGCTTCATCGTGCAGCGCAAATTCCAAGCCGCCCTCGCGATAGGCAGCGCGGGTCCGCCACAACGCCGTGCGACCCAGTCCCAACACCTGGCAAATCGTCGCCTCTGCGACGCCGCTGTCCAGCGCCATCAGTAGATGCGCGCGATTGACTTCTCGTGCAGGATGCACTCCTTTACTACGAAACCCATCCAGGACATCCCGATCCGCTGTTGACAACCGCAGGTCTGTCTGCTTCATTCCAGCATTATTAATG
>Ga0255356_1001215_pt1 | contig 16509 bp, 9 predicted proteins | sample HBST100metaG_FD_189944 | JGI IMG/M metagenome (GOLD analysis project Ga0255356, IMG submission 189944) | Peat soil microbial communities from Stordalen Mire, Sweden - H.B.S.T100 | ecosystem: Environmental > Terrestrial > Soil > Wetlands > Peat | place: Sweden: Norrbotten County, Stordalen Mire... | reverse complement strand
CGGCGGAAAAGGAGAACAAAAACATGAATTTCAATAGCAACCACAACAGCAACGACAACAGCGGCAGCAGCCACACCGCGCCGCACAGCAAAAATGCGGCGCTTCGCACTCGCAGCGACTCGCCCTATCAGCAGCGCACCAGCCAGAAGGACAACCCCACGCAGCAACTTATTAAGCAAGCCGTGGATTACCTCATCCAACAGCTTGAGGCGGGCAAGAGCGAGACATTGACCGCGTATCTCGGAGCAATGGCGCGGTTCCATTCGTACTCGTTTGGCAACATTTTACAGATCGCCAGACAACGCCCGACGGCGACTAGAGTCGCGGGCCTTCGCGCATGGAACGAGCTTGGCCGTTTCGTGAAGAAGGGCGAGAAGGGTATTCAGATTCTTGCGCCAATGATTGGTTACCGGCGCAGGAGAGACGCGGCAGAGCAGGAGCCAGACTCGAATCAGGACGCAAAGCCAGCGCCCATGCTGATTGGTTTCCGCGCCGTTTATGTTTTTGACATTTCACAAACAACCGGAGAAGACCTTCCAGAATTCGAGCAAAACATTACCGGCGAGGTGGGCGCGCACCGCGACCGCATGATTGCCTTTCTTGCCGCGCAGAATATCAAGCTGGAATTCAACGAGAACATCGCGCCCGCTCTTGGCGTCAGTTACGGCGGAAAGATTGTCTTACTGCCCGGACAATCCGATGCGGAGGCGCTGGTTAGTTTGGTCCACGAAACGGCTCACGAACTTTTGCACAAGGCCGAGCGGCGCACCATGACCACCCAAACCGTGCGCGAGACAGAAGCCGAAGCAGTGGCCTTCATCGTAGGCCAGGCCGTGGGTTTGGAGATGGGAACCGCTTCAAGCGATTACATCCAAATGTACGCAGGAAACGCGGCATTGCTTGCCGAAAGTCTTGAAGTTATCCAGCACACTTCCGCTGTAATTCTTGACGCCATTCTCACGGACGAAACAGTCCCGGAGAATGAGGCCGTTGCGGAGGTGGCGTAATGCGGACCATTCTTCGCATCCTTGAGCGGGCCGGAGGCTACCGGCCCACGCTCTATCTCAAAATCGAAAATCTGCCTTATATGGCGCTTGTCATTGAAGCCACGCCGGACCCCGGCCCGCTCAATGCTCCGGCAATTTCCGTCGCGCACTACGGCGAACAGAACGGCGACCTGATGCGCGACCCGGAAATGTGTTTTGAGTTGACCAATCCGCTTGGCATGGGATGGATGATGACTCCGTTTTACTTCCGCAACGACTACATGGGCGTGGAGCAGTATTCCCGTACCCGAGACGCCAAAAACTACATTTTCTTTTCTGACCTCTTCCACGAACACGAGCAGTTCGCCCGCCTGTGGGATAGAAATCTTCGCGCACAAGGTTTCATTGAAGCCTTCGAGCACAGCCGCTAATCCGCCACTCTTTGGGCGGGCACATGCGGCCCGCCCACGCCTTCACGCTGGACAACCTCAAAGGAGATTTTGCAATGACGACTTCAGTTCAATCAGAATATCGAAACCTGCCGCTCGACTCGCTCACCGAGTCGCCCAACAATCCACGCAGGAGTTTTGACGAAACCGCTCTCAATGAGTTGGCCGCGTCCATCAAAACGCAAGGCATTCTTGCGCCGCTTGTTGTGCGGCCCGTCGATCATCATTTCGAGATCGTGGCCGGAGCGCGGCGCTATCGCGCGGCGCAACTGGCCGGACTCGAAACCGCGCCTGTCCGCATCGTCGAACTGACCGACGCCCAGGCACTCGAAACCAGCATCGTCGAGAACCTGCAAAGGCGTGATGTGCATCCGATGGAAGAAGCCAGCGGTTACGCTCGGCTTTTGGCGCTTGACGAGCCGAAGTACAGCGTCGAACAGATTGCCGCCAAAGTTGGCAAGGCCCCTGCGTTTATACTTGCTCGATTGAAATTGGTCGAGCTTGTGCCCGCCGTGGTGGAAGCATTCACGCTAGACGAAATTGGCTTGGGCCATGCGCTCTTGCTGGCAAAGTTGCAACCCGCGCAGCAGGAAGAAGCCCTCAACGCTTGCTATCAGGAACAGTACACCGGCGGCAGCAAGTCAAAGCGCATCTTGCTTCCCGTGCGCAACCTGCAACAGTGGATTGAGCACAACATTCTGTTGGAGCTTGTCGCCGCGCCGTTCTCGAAAAAAGACGCCGCGCTTGTGCCCGAGGCCGGCGCGTGTGTCGATTGCCCGAAACGCACCGGCCACAATGTTCTTTTGTTCGAGGGCCTAGCGGCGCAGCACGATTCGTGCTCCGATCCGAAATGCTACACGGCAAAGGTCGATGCGCACGTTCGCCAGACCATCGCTGCGAAACCGAAGTTGGTTCAGATCAGCACGGCCTACGGTCCGCAGAAGGACGGCAGCGCCGCTGTACCGCGCAACAAGTATGTCGAGATTCGCAGCGAGAAGCCAACCAACCCGAAGCAGCGCGACTGGCCGGAGTACAAGACCTGCAAGTTCACCACCGAGGCCATCGTTACCGAAGGCAGTGATAAAGGCGAATTGAGACGCATCTGCTCGAATTCCGATTGCCCCATTCATCACGCCCGCAAGCAGAGGACAACCGCCGATGCAGTCATCAAGGCCGAACAGGAGAAGCGCCGCCGCGAGGAGGCGATGGCGCAGATTACAGGATTGCGTGTGTTGAAAGCCATCGGCGAAGCGGTTCCCGTCCGCCTGATGAAGCGTGATCTGTTGTTTGTAGTTGAACGTCTCGCCGCCGTCTTGGACGAGCGCCGTCTGGCCATCGTTTTGCGCCAGCACGGCATCGGCAAACCAACCAGCACTACCGACGCCCCGGCCAAGTTGCTTGCGTCCTTTCTTCGCAAGTCCGACGAGGGCACACTTGGACGCCTGTTGGTTGAAGTGGTCATTCTGCAAGCGGCGCATTCGCCGAACGATTCCGGCAAAGTCCTGCGTGATGCCGCCGACTACTATAAGGTGGACGTGGCCGCAATTACGGCCAAGATCAAACAAGATTTCGCCGCGAAGGACAAGGCCAAGACCGCGAAGAAGGCCACACCCAAGCCGCCCGCCAGGGTCGTCAAGAAGGCAGTAGCAGCGTAACCGTCAATAACCAGAAAGACTGCGCGGAGCCTGAATTTACAGGCTCCGCATTTTTATGTTCGTTGCCCGTCTTCCCGCCCTCATTTGCGCTCCCGCTTCAGCGGGAGGCCATCTTTCGCCCGCCCGACGGACATGAGCGTGCTGTTACACAGCGCGCTCACTTACTCAGTAGTCGGCAAGTAAGGCGGCAGTACGCATGATGAAAGCCAATGTTTATAAGGAACCAAGGTCGTCGTCGTTCGTCTTACTTGGCGATTGGTGAGTAAAACCTTGCCAGCCCAAGTTCAAGCAATCGAGGGTTCATCGTTGGCGAAGATTGAGGTAACAGCCGACTTGGGCGTCATAATCACTGGCCACCAAAATGGGAGGCCACGCCAACCCTGAGTCTCTTCGCCGTTCTGGCGGAGCAGCATCAAAGCTGGAATGTCGTCCACTTTGGGAACCAGGATATCGGCCTGTTGCTTCGTATCAGGGTTGTTAGAGAAGCGACCGTGGGAGAAATATCTAGGCGTATTGCGGTCCGTGGCGGTAAGTAGCCAGACGTTACCCCGAAGGTCGGAATTATTTGAAGTCCGAGACAGATGTTCCAGTGCAGCCAGATGTCCCTTCCGGCTGTCGTCTCCGTACTCTTCAAATTCGAGGTTAGCGTAGGCCAGCTCCAACAATTCCATGGCCTTCTCCACTGGTATGAGAAGCGGCTTTTCGACGCTATTCCCAAACTCCGCTGTAATCCGGTTGTCCAGGGTCTGGAGGTACTTTTTACCGACGGACTTGGCAACCGTTTGAAAGCCGGTCGGCAGCAATCTACGCCCCGGCCTGATACTCACCACTTCCGAGAACATCAATTTGTTTGGCGAACACGGAATCACCCTATTCTGTGCATCGCGTCGTATGAAATACACACCACGATCATGCGCCCCTGATTCAAATGCTTCGCGTAGCGCGGTATCGAATTCATGTATTTTGCGCATGATTTGGTACACGTTTTGCGGAGCATAAAATCGGGTGACGGCCAGATCGGCTTTAGACCTAGCCCCATACATTCGAGAGTGTTGTAGTACTGTGTCCTGCTGGGATTTCTTTGGATTGCGACCGTAGTAGAAGGCAATCAGATTGTTGATTGTGATACCGCGGTCCAGAATTTGCCCACCGATGAACATATTGAGCGGCGTACGCAGCTTGAGTTGTCCGTCATCCGCTAGCAGTTCTTTGACCGCCTTGTCGGAATTGACCTTCGTGATCATCAATTCGCCACCGGTAAGAGCGCTCACGGCCGCGGCCTTTACGGTTTCAAAGTTCGGCAAATAGGAACCTTCCAGCTTCAAAGATCTTTGCAGGTCTGTATAGGCACTCTGCAGCAGTCCATTGAAACGCGGAGTGTCTGCCGTTGCCTCTTCGATCAAAGCCATTTTTATTGCTGTGGCAACCCGCTCCTGCCATGCGTGTGATTCACGCGCCTGCTCTGTGTGAAAGAGGAAGCTGTATTTCTCAGGTTGTTGGCCGACAGACTTCGCTTGTAGGCGGCGGATCACGCCGCCAGCGATAAATGTCACGGTCGCATCCCGAAGCACCTCCGCTCGGTTCTCCGACAATACGTTCTCGATCTTAAGCCGGCGGCGGTCCTCCTTCTTTAATGCCTCCCGCTCCTCTAAGGGAACTTCCCTGTAGAAGTAGTAAGCGGGTGAATTTTCGTCAGCGCTTCGTTCGAAGTAGAAATCTCCGCCGACGTACTTTGAGTGGGTTGGGAGAATCACCGTAAACTTCGGGCGCTTTGGCTTGAATAGAGGCGTTCCGTTGACCAGTAGATCTTCTTCAGGCTGCAAATAGAGGGATTGCGGAGTGGCGGTTACCTGCAGGAAGTCCGAATCCGGCACCAGTTCCCGCAAACGGTCAATCTGCTTAGCAATCTTGCCGACCCCAACCACACCATCCTTTTTCTGGCCACTGACGGAGGCATAGTCGGCCTCATCGTCTACGATCAGAATCTTTCTCTGCTGGAGTTCTGGGTACTTCTTTTCAAATGCCTCTAGTAACCGGTCCAGATTGTCGTCCTCTTTTTTGACAACCAGGATCAGCTTCTTGTTTAGCTCATACGTTTCCAAGCTGGGCAGGCACATGATGTCATCCGCGAGAACCTCCTCGGTGGCGATCAGCTCCTTGAAATCCTCTTTGACTCTGGTCAGTGTTTGCTGAGTCAGCGAAACATTGTTCTTCGTCAAAATGATGGCCACGTTAAAGCCGCGGTCAAAACAGCGCGCGATAATCCCGAGAAACGCCCGCGTCTTCCCGCTCTGGATTTTCCCCAACAGCATTCCAGGGCTGCGCGCCGTGGTGCTTGCGCCGCCCAAATGGCTTACGGCCTCCTCCACCTTTGCCATCAACTCCGGATCGTCTCCGCGCTTGGCCGCCATTTGGTCGTAATACTGCGAAGCCACCTGGAGTTCCTTGCCTCCGCGCTTTGCCAACCATGACTTGATGAGGCCTCCCTGAAAGACAGGTCCCGACTTTAGGTCGGCGATGGGTGAAGGAAAATCAGAGAAACGCTTGCGCCAGTTCGCCACCGCGGAGGGGGTAACCTTGGCAAGTGCTGAAATCTCGTAGAGTCCAATGAAGTCTTGGTCGGGCATTCTGTGACCTCCGTTCACAACTACTGTGCATTAACTTCACGGATATTGTCAACAACATTCACAATTTTCTTCATTTACAGATTCCTTTAGATTGACTTTCGACGTATATTCGCCTAGCCTGATTCCATGTTCCAAGGTCCGTCAGCACGCAAGATTTTCGTCGTCACCTGTAAGCGGTGCCGCCGGGATGTGCCAACCGGCGTCAAGGAGTTTCCGGTCCAATCCATCACAGTAGGTTGTCCGCTATGCGGCGAAATGCGCCGGTACCTGCCCTCTGAAGTTTTGCTCGGGAAACCGCACCACTTGGTAGCAAAGCAGGCGCGGGCCGAACCCGCTTAGAAATTGCTCTCAATCCGACTCACCACAAGACAGACAAGATTGACGCACCCTTGCAGCCTGATCGCTGCTGGCTCTGCGTTGTCAGCAGGTACACATAGATGACTGTTTCCCGTCAGGTGAGGTAAATGTCTTAGAATGCCCCTTAAAGCAAAAAAGCACTTTGAACGGGGCTATACATGGCTGGGAAGAAGAAAAGCGCAAAGAATCGAGCAGTTGGGTCTCAGGGTACGCTGGAAAACGTCACCGATTACCGGCACGACGAAGCAACGCGGAAGAACAACCCGCCGGCGAAGATTGCCGCCGAGGGTACCGTACCCATCATGCCGAAGATTCGGTACGAGTACAGCCCGCGGCTGGCTCCGACGCTGCGCTTTGACTCCACAGGCCAGGCCGACAAGCTACCGGAACTGCTGCAAAAGGCTCAGCGCCAGACGTTGACGCCTGCCGAGGCCACGCAGCTTGCCGAGGCCCTTCGCAACCAAGAACCATGGCTGGAGTGGGCCGGCAAGCGTGAGAAGCGATGGTTCGATGTGGACCCGGTCGCGCTCCACATCCATGAGCGGGTGAGTCCCCAGGCCATTCTCCGCGTCGCGGCACGCCAGGACATCGAACCCTCCCTTTTCGGCGACCCCCAACAGGCGTACCACGAGGCTGTGCAGTTCTACCGCCATGAGATTCCGTGGACCAACCGGTTGATTCTGGGCGACAGCCTCCAGGTGATGACTTCGCTCTCGCGCCGTGAAGATCTTGCGGGGAAAGTCCAGATGGTTTTCATGGACCCTCCCTACGGCATTCGATTCGGCAGTAATTTTCAATCTGTGATAGGCAATCGGGAGGTCAAGGACAAGGAAACTGACTTAACCCGCGAGCCTGAAATGGTGAAGGCCTACCGCGACACTTGGAACCTTGGTATTCACTCATACCTCAGTTACCTAAGAGACCGTCTCCTCGTATCGAAGGAACTTCTTGCTGACACAGGAAGTATTTTCGTGCAAATAGGCGACGAGAACATCCACCGCATCCGGTCTCTGATGGACGAGGTGTTTGGCGCAGGCAATTGCATTTCAATAATTCAGTTTAAGAAGACGGGGGGATTCGAATCTGACCGCATTGCTCAAATATGTGATTACTTGCTCTGGTATGCAAAGGATACCGACAAGATTCGGCTGAACCCACTATTTGATAACAAGTTGCTTGGTGAGGGGTCCGGAGACCGATATTCGTCCGTGCTTATGGAAGACGGCTCAGTGCTGCCCATCTCTCGCTTCCTGGACGAAGAGGGCGTGGCCGCGCTCCCTGCCGGAGGCCGCGCTTTCCTCGGAGCCCCAGTGACTTCAGATGGTGCTGCAACTAACCCGGTTCCGTTTGATTTTCAAGGAAAGTCCATCCCGCCAAAGGCAAACCAGCATTGGAAGACGACAATTCCTGGGCTGCACCGTTTGGCGAAAGCGGAGCGACTATTTGCAACGAGAGAATTCATCAATTACAGGATGTTCATTGATGATTATGCGGCGGTTCCGATCAGCAATATGTGGACGGACACAATGGGAACAGCGGATAGAGACAACGCCTACGTTGTTCACACACCTACAAAAGTGTTGTCCCGTTGCATCCTTATGGCTACGAATCCTGGCGATTTAGTTTTAGACCCAACGTGTGGAGGCGGCACGACGGCAACAATCTCTGAGCAGTGGGGAAGACGATGGATCACCGTTGACACGAGCAGGGTCGCCATTGCGCTCACACGCCAAAGGCTACTTACGGCGAAATTCGATATGTTTCAGATGCGAACGGTGACTGCGGCAGATTCAGCCCGCAGCCAAAACGGCGCGTGGCTCAGAGATTCTAGCAAACAGATAGAAGGGCCATGCACGTTTAAGTGCGAAACCCTGCCGCACGTCAAGTTGGGGGGAATAGCAAAGAATGAGAATTTAGACCCAATCTTCATCAAGCATCAGTTGTTGCTTGATGAGCTACTTGCAAGTTGCAATGAGGCATTGAAGCAGGTTACCGGTGCCGTTCGCAGCAAGCTGCAAGCTTCTCTGGTGCATAAACAAAAGACCGAGGGGCGTAAGTCCATTACAAACGCCGACCTCCGGCGCTGGGAACTGCCGGAGAGCGGAAAAGGATGGGAACACTGGCAGGTTCCTTTCGACACTGATGCCGATTGGCCAAAATCACTCGCCGATGCGGTAACAGCGTATCGGAAAGCGTGGCGAACCAAAATGGACGAGGTGAACGCTTGCATAGCCGCAAACGCCGAGCAGGAAGAATTAATAGATAAGCCGGAAGTGGTGAAGGGAGTGGTTCGTGTGAGCGGCCCGTTTACTGTGGAGGCCGTGCAACCGCCAGAGATGTCCTTGGGTGACGCGAAAGTTATCACCGTGGGAGAGTTTGACGGCGCTCCCGATGAGATGGAGACCTTCGAGATGCGCATGGTTGAAACCCTCGCCGACCAGGAGGCGCAAAATGTTGATGCCTATTTAGACCAGATGATGCGCTACCTCAAGATGGACGGCGTTCTCTTCCCAAACAACAAGGTGATGAAGTTCCACCGTCTGGAGCCGGTGATGGATGGCAGCGTGATTCACGCCGAGGGCCGATGGGCAAATGGCGAAGCGGATAACGATCCGGAGGGCAGAGCAAACGTCGGTGTTGTCTTCGGGCCTCAATATGGACCAATCACTGCTATGCAGGTCGAGGAAGCCATACGTCAGGCAAGCCGCCGCGGATATGACCATCTTGTGCTTGCAGGCTTCAGCTTTGATGGCACAGCGCAGGCGGTCATAGCCGAGGGTTCGTATCCGAAGCTGAAAGTACACGCCGCGCACATCCGCCCGGATGTGAATCCGGGAATGGCCGGCTTGTTGAAAGAACAGCCGGGAAGCCAGCTCTTCAGCGTCTTCGGCCAGCCACGCACCAAACTTGACGGTCCGAATGCCGATGGCGAGTACACGGTCACGATGGAGGGCGTGGACATTTATAACCCCGTCGATAACACGGTGACGCCAACCAAAGCCGACAAGGTGGCAGCGTGGTTTATCGATGGCGACTACGATGGGCGCACGTTCTGTATCACACAGGCATTCTTCCCTGACAAGAGCGCATGGGAAAAGCTGAGCAAGGCGTTGGATGGGGTTGTGGACGCGGAGCGATTCGAAGCGCTCAGTGGCACAAATTCGCTGCCGTTTCCGCTAGGCAAACACAAATGTGTCGCTGTCGAGGTTATTGACCCGCGCGGTAACGAAGTGATGCGGATTCACAAGCTGGAGGATCACCGTGGCTGATAAAACCGCACAGCTTCCAATCCAGCCAGTAAAACGGCCTATTCTATGCAGCCCCTACGAGATGCCGGACGCGCACTGGCTCTACGACACCAAGACAGGCGAGCCCAGGGAACAGCCAGGCCGGCGCGAGGCCGGCTATTGGTACAAAACCGACAAAGTGGGCAGTGCTCAGGGCAAGTTGTTCGTTGAAGAGGAGCGCGACGATCTTGAGCTGGTGAATGCGCTCAGGAAGGACGTGGATCGTTGGCGGGAGGCCAAGTATCGTGGCGCATCGAATGTCACCAAGGACCTGCTGAGGCATTGGGCCAGCAAGGACCGGGGGCGCAGATTGTTCTTCTGTCAACTAGAGGCCGTTGAAACGATCATTTACCTGGCTGAGATTCGGATTCCAGGGCGCACGAGCAGAACGCAGTTCAAGGACTTCGCTGTCACCGACGAGGACATTCAGCGGCTTCTCAAAGGGGAGCGACCCGGTTTCTATCAAACTGCAACCGACTACTTTCCGACGCTGGTAGACCCGTCACCGGACTCGAACATCCTGCCACTGCAACGGCTTGGCTGCAAGATGGCGACAGGCTCGGGAAAAACGGTCGTGATGGCGATGCTAATCTCCTGGGCGTTTTGCAACCGTGGTGTGAACCCCACCAGCACGGAGTTTCCCAACGCCGTGCTGGTGGTTTGCCCAAACCTGACTGTGAAGGAACGCTTGCAGGTGCTCCGGCCGGAGGATGCGAAGAACTACTACGCCGAGTTCGACATCGTTCCGGTAAAGTACCGGCCACTAATGCAGAAGGGAAAAGTGCTGGTAACGAACTGGCATCTTTTCAACCCGCAGTCGGAACATGAGGAAGGCGGCAAGACCTATGCCGTCGTGAACAAGGGACCCGACACGCCGGAGACCTTCGCGAGGCACATTCTTGGGGACGATCTTTACGCGCGTATGCCGATCATGGTTTTGAACGACGAGGGGCACCACTGCTGGCGTCCATTGCCCAATGACAATGGCGATGAGCAGCAAAATGGCAGCGGCGATGATCTTGAGGATGAGGCGAAAGAAGCGACGGTCTGGGTAGAGGGACTGGACAAGTTAAATAACTCGAATCCGCAAGGGCCGAAAGCACGAGGGATCGCGCTGTGCGTTGATATGTCGGCCACGCCGTTTTACATAAGCGGCAGCGGCCACCCGGAAGGGCGCCCATTCCCATGGCTGGTGAGTGACTTCGGCCTTGTGGATGCCATCGAGAGCGGGATCGTCAAGATTCCCCGAATGCCCGTGATGGACGTGACAGGACTTCCAGATCCGAAGTATTTCAAGCTGTGGGAGACGATTAGGGGTAGCTTGCAACCGGCGGATTTTCTGCCGGGCAAGGCTCATAAACCGAAGCCCGCTGTCGTTTACCGCGAGGCTGAAGGCGCTTTGCAGCAGCTGGCTGGCCAGTGGAAGGAGCGCTTCGAATATGTTGAGAGCGCCACACCCGGCCAGGAGCATGTGCCGCCAGTGATGATTGTCGTTTGCGACAACACGGATATTGCTGAATTGGTCTATCAGAAAATCAGCGGCGAAACCCAGGTGGAAGTAGTCACGCAGGCCGACATTGAGGACGAGGACGAGGAGGAGACACCGGCCAAGGGCAGGAAGCCTAAGGCAAAGTGGATTACCCGCTATGGACCAAGCGCGATCCGGCCGGAATTAGCCAACACAGAAAACCGAAAGCATACGATACGTATCGACACGAAGTTGCTGGCCGAGGCCGAAAGCGGCGATTCCAAGAAGGGCAAGAAGGACTTTGCCGAAGAGCTACGCCAGGTCGTTGCCACGGTCGGTAAGCCTGGGCAACCGGGCGAGCACGTACGGTGCGTTGTGTCTGTCGGGATGTTGACCGAGGGGTGGGACGCAAACAACGTAACCCACATCCTTGGCATTCGCGCTTTTGGCAGCCAGCTACTCTGCGAGCAGGTGGTTGGGCGTGGGCTGCGCCGCATGGACTACACACCAACCAAGAACGAAGAGGGGAAAGAGCTTCTGACGGAAGAGTACGTGGATGTGTACGGAATTCCGTTTTCCGTGATCCCGTTCAAGGGAAGAGAAGTTACAGCCAGCGCAACGGAAGACAAGCCCAAGCAGCACGTAATGGCTCTACCCGAACGCAAAGCTATGGAACTTCAATTCCCGGTTGTTGAAGGGTACGCGTTTGCGCTGCGGAAGAATCTGATTAAGTGCGATGTGGCCTCCATGCAGGAGTTGGTTGTTGAGCCGCACAGGGAGCCCACCGCTACGTTTCTGACTGCGACTGTCGGGTACAAGGAGGGCCACGCGGCTTCTGGCTCGCTCGTATTGCCCCTGATCGAGCAGGACCGGCACACGTACTACGAGCAGAACCACATTGAAACAATCAAGTTCAACCTTGCCAGGATCATCGTTGAGTTGCTCTCGGACGCCTCGCATCAGGGCAGCGACAGGAAGGCCCGCGTCTTCCGCTTGCAGTCCAAACATCAACTTTTCCCGCAGGTGTTCTCGGTCGTCGATGAATATGTCCGGACCAAGGTCAATTTCCAGAACGAAAACCCCTCTGAACTTGGCTTGGAAATCTATGTGCGGCGGATCGTTGAGCGGCTGCTGGCGCGGATCGAACCGGATGACGAAAGCGGCGAGATGCCGTTGATGCCCATTCTCAACCGCTACAAGCCGATCGGATCAACTGCGGATGTCGAATTCAAGACCACGAAACCGTGCTTCGCTACGGCAATGAGCCACATTAATCAGGTTGTTGCGGACACCCAGCAATGGGAGCAGAGCGCAGCTTTCCGCATTGAAATGGCTGCAAAACACGGAATCGTTCTATTTTATGCAAAGAACGACCATCTCGATTTGCTTATTCCATACGAATACTTCGGGGTAGAGCATAACTATATCCCCGACTATCTCGTGAGAATGACAAACGGCGTGACCCTACTTCTGGAGATAAAGGGCCAGGAAGACAACCAAGATAACGCTAAGCATGACTCAGCGCAACGGTGGATTTCTGCCGTCAACAACTGGGGAAAGCTCGGCACGTGGTACCTCCACGTTTGCCGCAATCCGCAAATGCTAGAGAGAGAGCTGCAGTACGTCTGTAGGCAACACGAGTGATAAAAGTCCGTTCCCGACCAAAGGAAATTTGCTGCGCTAGTCCAGATTTACCACTATCAATGGGTTCGAACATCAATATGATGCTCTGGTATTCACTGTTGGCAAACCTCAGTTTCGCTACTGTGTGCATGATCGACGCCATTGCTCAGCGAGCGAAGGATAGGTGTTGCGAAGGTTTCCTCATAGCCTTGCAATGGCAGACGAAACGGAACTAACACGCTTCCACTCTCGTTTTTTCTAGCGTGGTTTTGCCGGCCTGCCGTGCTCCCGTCAGCACAGTGAAAGGCAAGACTCGAAGGGAGGATTGGAGATTGCGGGCAAACCAGTGCGGTTCAATTCTGTCCATGTAATGTACTAAATCATTTCACGTTGTGAAATATAATAAGAATCTGGCCGTATATGCAAAAAAATACACAAATGCCTACAGCTCAATGGATGATAATCACCCATGATGTGGTCGATTATCCGATTATGCAGGTTTATCTGTACCTGGACAAATCTTCTCAGTCTCCCGCCTTTTGGGGGAAAAGAGCAATGTCGCTGATCTCCGGTTACTTCTTTCGTTGCGTCCGATACAGCTTGATCTCCGCCAGGATTTCGCGGTCCGTCGTGCCCTTCAGATCGCCAGAGGCTTCTTCGAAGACGCGGATAATCTCGCCCTTCCAGCCCTTCCGCTTTCTCCCGTTTGCTTCTTTGCCGCGCGTTTCCGTTACGGGACGCTGAGCTTCGAGTTCTCTTGCCGCTGCCTCATGAGAAGTTCTGATTTTGACCAATTCTTTTTCCTCAACAGACCGCGAAAGAACCAAGGCGTTGGAAAAAGGCAGTGAACACGGCCATAGCAATCAACCTCGACCACAACGACGCCTGTAATCCGCTGATTGTTACACCTCGCCGGAATTCTCACCGAATTGTTCGCCGACCTTGCAATCGCGTGTCAGTGCATCACGCTGATAATAGACCCCTTATACAGCAGTGTGAATTGTAAGTGCTCGACCGTTCTGTCCACGACCAAGGTTCCATAAGCGGTTTTGCCATAAGGGCTCCAAAACGTCCTTTGGTGTCCTCAGTACGTCATTGAAAACACACGTACTCAGAGCTTCATAAGCGTGCTGTTAGTCGACAGGCTGAAGGTCCAACCCTCCGCCGTTTGCGGAGAAAGATCAGCTTTCCGCCGCGGTGAGCTGTCGCTGCTCATGCAATCGGCAACAACAACTGTTCCGGTAGTTGGTGCGCCTGAAAACGTTTCACAAAATTCCGTACATACTCGCTGACAAGTTGCGATTTGTTATTGGCCAGCGTGGCCAGATGCGTTTCGAGATGAAGATGTTTATCCTCCAGCGGAATAGACCTCAACCCGAGATCGACGGCTTTCTGGGCACCGTGCGGATAAAGCCAAACGAGGAGTTTGTCATCCACTAACAGGGCCGGAACTTGATCCACTTGACTAACATGATGAATGACATTTGGCGGACGCCCATGCTCAGCTTCCACACGATGCAGTATCTGGTCGTGCAACGGCGGATGAACATTGCGGCTAAAGAATATCCATGGATACTCAACAATCTCGGCCAATGTAACCGACTTCTTCGCCGCGAGCGGATGCCCTTCGCGGAATGCGATCATAAATGGATTTGTTGCAATAAGAAGCGTGGTAATCACCGCCGATGGTGGTGGTGAGGTCACAAGCGCGAGATCAATCTGACGACGCTGAAGTTGAGCCAGCAATTCGGCTGAGTACTCGGAGACGACCTCAATTGCAAGGTCATGGTAGAGGCGCAACTCACCCGTGTGCAGTAACTTGATGAGGTTTGCCGGCAAGTAGGCCGATGCACCGATTCTCAGCGTGTGGTGCTCGCCGCGCTTGGCTTCGTGCGCTTCATGCACGGCGCAATGGAGAGAGTGAATACATTCCCTGGCGTGCTCCACGAAGTGGCGGCCCGCTTCAGTAATGGTTACACAATTGTGGTTTCTCTCGAAAAGCCGTGCCTGCACCGTTCTTTCAATCACTAATAGTCGCTTACTCAGAGCTGGCTCGGTTATTCCTACACGCTTTGCGGCTTTGGTGAATGTGCCCTCTTCGCAGAGGGCCACTACCAATTCGAGATCGCGAATCTTCAGATGGGAAGTCACTGCTTAAACACCTCCGCATGAACCCATTGCTGTGTCTCATACAGGCAACATAAACAACACAGTCTTCAGTCATGCTGGCCGAGCCTCCCCCCCCGTCTCCCGATTAACACAACGTAAATGATACTTTTTGCAGTGTCAATACAGAAATTGCGATATGTTGCACGTGTAACCTTTTCGGCAATACCTTTGGCCGGTGAGGGTTGAAACAGTCACGCCAGCCGTCGCCAAATCCAAAAAGTTATAACCTACTTCCAAAAAGTTATTGGACAAAACGACATCGATTGAAGCAGGGTAACGAAAGAGAGCGCACAAGGATACTTGGCGCTCCGAGTAACAACAGGAGGTTAAACTATGAATCCGGTACCCACCCCCCAAGAGATGCCTTCAAACCCGCCAAAGCGTCCTCCGATTTCTGTTATTCCTGAACGCCTGATCGACAGCGAGGAGGCGGCGGCACTCATCGGCATTCATCCAAAAACTCTCCAGAGATACGCACGATGCGGCCTGATTCGCGGCATTCATGTGGGCAAGTTATGGCGATTCCGCTACTCAACGCTTGAGGATTGGATTGCAAAGGAACTTGCAAGCTGAATGCGCCAACTTTTTCACAAAGAATCTTCTGGTTGTGCACGCCTGCCTGATCTACGCTGTATGTAGGCCAACCGTGCTCGCCATCAGAAGGGAGAGAAATATGAGGCGTGCACGACATCAAAAAGGAAGTTTGCAGCGAGTCAAACGCAAGTCCGGCGAATCGGTTTGGATCTTTCGCTGGTATGAGGTGCAAATCGACGGTACCAAATGCTACCGCAAGGCAGTGATTGGTTCGGTCAACGAGTACAAGACCGAAGCCGAGGCGCAGAAAGCGGCAGACGCGCTGCGATTGGAAATCAACGAACAAACCCCGCGACAGATGTTGCAGGCTATCAGCATTGAAACGTTGGTTGAGCACTACCGGCAGCATGAATTGCCAGATATTGTTCAGGGCACACGGCCCCTGGGCAGTGAGGCTGGGGAAGATGAGACACGGAAGTCCTTCTCGACGCAGTTAACGTATGCAGGCTATCTGCGCAAATGGATTCTTCCTCGCTGGCGCTCGTATAGGCTGACGGATGTGAAGCCCATCCACGTTGAGGAGTGGCTGAAGTCGTTGCCGATGTCGCGGGGATCGAAGGCGAAGATCAGGAACATCATGAGCGCTCTTTACAGTCACGCGCAACGGTGGGAGTGGACAACCTCTAACCCCATCACGCACGTGCGTCAGAGCGCCAAGCGCTCGCGGATTCCGACAGTTCTCACACCAGATCAACTCAAGGATTTTCTGGCGAACCTCGTAGACCCGGCCAGGACCGCAGTGCTTTTGGGAGCGGTCACAGGTTTGCGCGTTGGAGAACTGCTCGGCCTCAAGTGGTCCGATGTCGATTTCGAGAAACTTGAAATCTGTGTCAGCCGCGATGTGGTCAAACAGAGGATCGAGCGATGCAAAACTGAAGCATCGAGAAAGCCGGTTCCGATGGATGCAGAAATCGCGGAAGTGCTCTGGGCGTGGCGGCTTCGGTGCGCCTATAACCAACCCGAGGATTGGCTCTTTGCCAGTCCCCATCGCAAGGGCCAGCAGCCGTACTGGCCGAGTTCGCTTTACCGCGTGTACCTGAAGCCGGCGCTGAAAGCCATCGGGATCACCGAGCCGGTGGGCTGGCACACGCTGCGCCACACCTTTGGAACTCTGATGAAAGCAAACGGGGAAGACGTGAAGACGATCCAGGAACTTCTTCGCCATGCCAACTTCAAGGTAACGATGGATGTGTACACGCAGGCCGTGACAGAGGTGAAGCGGACGGCGCAGAGCCGCGTAGTACGGCAAATTATGGGACCGAGGGAGGCAGAGGAAGATGAGGAGTGAAATCGA
>Ga0255356_1001213_pt1 | contig 16515 bp, 16 predicted proteins | sample HBST100metaG_FD_189944 | JGI IMG/M metagenome (GOLD analysis project Ga0255356, IMG submission 189944) | Peat soil microbial communities from Stordalen Mire, Sweden - H.B.S.T100 | ecosystem: Environmental > Terrestrial > Soil > Wetlands > Peat | place: Sweden: Norrbotten County, Stordalen Mire... | reverse complement strand
ATCCTCCGGCGCTAGGGTTCCGTTGGCTTTCAATTCCTGCCGCACGGCAACATTCAACTCACGACGGGAAGCATTATCTGGTGACACAATCAGCGTCTTTTCTGGTGATTCCACATAGGCTTTGGCAATGGTGCGGATACGCTCTTCATTATTCGGAATTTCCTGGACACGACCCTGCTGCTGGAGCGATTCAAGGGCCGCAGAAACCTGCCCTTTGGCCAACAATTCGACGGCTGACTTCAGCGCCGGGTCTTTCTGGCGCACAATTTCGTCGAGTTTGGCCGTCCGCATCCCGGCCTCCTGCAACTGCTCGAACGGGCGGCCCGCCTCCACGCCCTGATGTTGGCGCGTATCGCCGATCAATAGAACACGGTCATTGGAACCTAGCCGAGCAAGGAACTCGTGCATCTGATTGGTGCTGGCCAAGCTCGATTCATCGACGAGGTAAAAGTGCTTTTGTTCCTGAACTGCCGGGTCAGGCGAGCGGGCAAGAAAGCCTTGCAGGGTTCCGGCCTCGACGCCAGCTTCATTCAACTGGCGGGCGGCGCGGGAGGTCGGGGCGAAGCCCTCGACCGTGTACCCTCTGGCTTCCGCAGCCTCACGGATCACGGAAAGCGTGGTCGTCTTGCCCGCACCGGCGTAGCCCTGAATGCCCTGAACACAGTCGGGCGCACTTAATACATCTTCGACCACAGATTTCTGCGCCCGATTGAGATACTGGTGTTGGTCGGCAACTGCAATCGCGTCCGACCGAGACAGCACCGGCTCGATCTGATTCCGTTCTTCTGTTACTCGATGGACAATTTCGTGCTCGGCTTCGATGGTCCTGGCGGTCGTAAACTGCCGTGCTGGTTGGCTCTCGGAACGCTGAACGATCTGGAATTCCCCAGAGGCAAGACGGGCATCAAGGTTGCCTCGCACCTGGGCATAGGTAACCTCCCCCATGCCACGACGGAGTCCGTCGCGGATCAGGGCTCGCTCGTCCACAACAGCCTCGCGCTCGAAGTTCTTGTCGCGAGAAAACGTGAGCGATTCTTGAACACGGTCGATGGTATTGGCGGGCTTCTGCTGATGCTGAAGCCGTTCGTGCGCGGCACGAACAACAGCTTCGGCCTGGTGCCCGAAGTCGGCGGCGAGCTTGCGATGTGCCGCCATGATTTCGCCGAGCGAGTGTACATCCTTCTTGTCGCGCGTTGAGTGCGCGGCAATTTCCGCAGCCTCGGAACCCGTGCGCCCGGTGCGCTCCAGATACTGACGAATCTGCTGGCTGCGCGGGCTGGATGCGTCAAGATACTCCTGCGTGTAGCCTTTGATTTCGGGCGCGCCACTGCGCCCGGTGGTGATTTCGTATCCAAGTTGGCGTAGCCGGTAGGTCAGCTCCGATTGATAGACAGCGGTCGCGAACTGCTGCGAGGCAAAAAGGCTCTGTGGCTGGACGGCACGCGGCTGGTCGTTATCGCGCTCGGTCACGTTGAAGATGACGGCGTGCGTGTGAAGCTGCGGAGCAACATAGCCATCGACCGGGCGGGCCGTATCGTGTTCGAACTTGGCCGCAATGAACTTGGCTGTGGTTTCGGGCGCGTGGTTGCCGCCAATGCGTGCCTGCGTGTACATCTCAAGCTGTTCGAGGGCAACTTTGACGCTTTCGCGGTGCACCACTCGGACATTTTCATCCCCGCCGACAAGCGCGGTGAGTGAGACGGACTTGGGTGCAGAGAAGGTCGCATCCCATCCGGCACGGTGCTCCATCGTTTTGACCGTTTTGCCGTCCGCATCCATATATTGATAGGAGGCACGCTGGCGGACGAGTTGCTCGCCCGTCTGCGGATGCTGTCCTTGGCTGAGGCGCGCAAAATCCTCGGCAGATACCGCCCCGGCAAGGCCGAACTGCGAAGCAAGCCGGCCTTGCCATTCGCCCTGAATCTCGCCACGTTGCGACCAGTAATTCTGTTCTTTGGCGGTAAACTCTTTGGCGTGGTAGCTCTGCGCCTGGCTTGCAGAAAGCGGTTTGGAAATAGTCAGCATGGCTTAAATCCTTGGTCCGAATGCCAATTCGGTTTGGCTTTTGTCAGGTGACTTTTTCGTGGCCTTGACGACCGGCACGGGTTTCGATTCCGCTGCCTCTGTTGAGGCCACCACTACCGGAACGGGAGCTTTCGGCGATGGTGTCTCTTTCACTGGCGCTGACGGTTCCTTCTTTGGCTCGCGGACAATATAGTCGTCCTTCAGCCGCTCAATGAACTTTTGCTGGGTCGCCGGAACCTCCAGCACCGGAAACGAGAAGCGGGAAACATAGTTGCCATGCTTCAGATAGGCGTGCAGGTTGTCCAAGCCGCTGATCTCGGAGTCGAGAACCAGCGGCTCGGTCTGGCGGTCAAGCATGAAGTTCCTACCCGTTCGGCTGCCATCGAAGTGCGTCTCCTTCATGCGCTCGATCTCGACCTTGCCGATAGCGCGGCTGACCCATTCGGCGGCGTTCGGCTCCGTTGTCTTGAGAAAGATTTTGGTTGCCGGTTGCGAAAGCATGACTTCGGCCAAGTGGCCGTAGATGACTTCCAACTGTGCCTTGCCCTGGAAGCCCAGCACAATTGGATTGCGTGATTTTCTGTTCTCCGTAATGGCGGTGTGAAGCTGCGGAAGTTTCTGCAAGCTGGCCAACTCGTCCAGCACGAACCACACCGGATGCTGCTCCGGCTTCGGCGCACTCAAGAGGCGCAGAACGAGCATATCGATCCACAGGCTATGAAGTGGACGAAGCGCCTCGCGCTCGGCGGGCTGCGAGGTAATGAAAATCCATCCCTTGCGGTCTTTCGACCATTCACGCGCGGTCCACTCCGATTTGGCTTCTTCCTTGGTTGGCAGCAAACGCAAGCTGTCGGCGACGAGACTCAGCGAGCCGAGTACGCCGGAGCGTTGCTGCGGAGCGGATGGATCAATGAGTGCGGCCAATTCTGTATTTTTGACGCGGTGGTCGATCTCCTCCGTATGCGACATCCAATTGACCAACTGCTGCGGCGTGGGCAACTCAAGCAGCAAGTGCGCAAAGATTTTCTGCGGGCTTTCAATGAAGAATTCATCCTTTTTCTCTGTTGTGCGCTGGAAGAGCGAGGCCGCGATGGTGCGGGCCTCGGCGCGGCGTACAAGCTCCTCGGACGGTCCCCAGTAGGGGCAGCGCCGGTCGAGCGGATTGAGCACGATGTCACCTCGGACCTCGTCATAGAAGCGTTCGATGAACTCACAGGCTGGATCGTAGAGAATGGCCGAATGACCACGTGACTGAATCTGGCGAAGCAACTGCATGATGATGGTGGTCTTGCCGCTGCCGGTGTCACCGATGATCTCAAAGTGCTGGTCCTCGGCCCGCAAGGGAATGCGCAGCATTTCGTCGCACTTGTCCACTTTGAGCCCTATGCCTGCCCCTCCGATAGCCTCGTTGAACTGCTTTGGCGTAACAAGGATCGGCCCCTTCAGACGCCGGCCATACCTCATTTGTTTCCGGCGAATAATGTCTTTCCTGATCGAGAACGGAAGTTGGGGCAACAGGGCAAGCAATCCAAAAATAAGCGGCAGTTCAAAGATGCTGGCGACGGTGTCGCCAACATAAATCTGCTTCTGGAGCCACTCATTGAGCAGCTTGTTTGGGTAGACAGTTGACGCGTTGCGATAGAGAGAAACCACGCCGCGCTGGCGGGCAGTATCCGAAAGCTCCAGAGGAATCGGCTTGTTGTTTGCCTGTGGCGTGGAGCCAGATTTCACGTCACTCTTCAGGGCATACCACGCCTTGCCGCTAGCGTCGGAAATCAACAGAAGCTGGTACTTTCCCGATGAGCGAAAGCTGAGCGCGATGGAGGTCTTGATGTACGTCGGCAGGTAGTATCGCTCCAGCGGTTTAAGTGCAATTGCGAAGCGCAGATAAACGAAAAGTCCAGTTGCAACCACCGCAAGAAAGATCGCGCCATAGGTGTAGATCGGCTGGTGTGGCGGCCAGATAATCGTTTCCTTCCTACCCCAATTCATCTCACTCATGGCCTGCCTCCTCCTTTTCAGCGATGTACTGCGCGATAACGTCTTGGGCTGCGCGGCGCTTGTTGGTTTTCACATTCCGCATCAGATCCTCATACTGTTCAGCGCTGATACGCTCACCACAGACAACGGGCGAAAGAGCATTGGTCAGGAAGAGTTGCAGGCCGATGATTTCGGTCATGAGGTGGGCAGGTGAGACTGCATCGGAAGGCGATCTCGCCTCGCGTAGAAGTACGTCGCGAACCCATTCTCCCAGACGCACGCCGCGCGAAGCGGCAGCTTGTTCAAGCTCGCAGAGTTCCTGGTCCGTCACTTTTGTGCTCGCGGTGACAGTACGAAACTCGCGTGATGAATTTTGGCTTGGGTCTTCGACAATCTGTGTCATGGAATCCTCGATTCTGTCTGTTTTCTTAAGGCGCTCTGGAGCGCCCTGGAAACTGCAAGTAGTTCGTATTAAACAAGTAGCTCTGGAGCGCCCCAGAGCGCTCTACAGCGCCCTCGAAGGGGTGGAGTGTCGAGATACACCCGGTGCGCAGCACCGAACGGGCTACTGGCACCGGAAATATCAGTTGCGAGCCTGCAACTCATTCACCGCCTCCACCCCACGGCCACGCTTTCCTTGCCTGCGGAAGAGACTCTGAAGGCGAGGCTCACGTGGCATACGCCGGATACGGAGGCTCTGAGGCGTTTCCCCGGCTCCCTGACTCCGCAAGAAGTCCTGAAAGTCGCGGTCCTTGGTGAAAACGTATGCGAGGGCCTTGTCCACGACCTCATCGGCGGAGGCATGGAGAAAGGCGGCGTATTGGTCGATCTGCTCGGCGGTGTTTTGGTCGAGGCGGACTGTGGCAGAAACTTGATGGGTTTGAACAATCTCAAGCAGTGGCATTTGAATCTCCTTTTGATGTGCGATTACGGGTTGATTAGCAAGGTGAATTTTTGTTCTTGCCGTCGAGAGAATCTCGACGGCATAGACACGGTTTACGTCAAGGGAAAAAGCGGCAAAATCGTCGCCGAAAGCGACGGTTTTGCGCGTGGCTTTCAGCACGGCTTTACCTCTGCGATTGCGTGGCTTTCAGCGTGGAATACCGGCTCCATCTGGAAGCTCTGTTTGCTCCGGTCATAGCCGTTCAATTGCAGCACTTCGCGGATGACGCGGCGGCCCGGTTCACGGTCCACATGGATCACGAAATCGACGGCCTCGCCGATCTCCGCTTCAATGTCTGAAAAGGTGGCCTGGGCATTACTGCGAAGGACAAGGTTCGCAAAGCGGCGCAAGGCCTTTGCGGCCGAGTTGGCGTGGATGGTGGCGAGCGAGCCGGAGTGGCCTGTGTTGAAGGAATCGAGCAGCGTGCGTGCCTCGGCTCCGCGCACTTCGCCCAGAATGATCCGGTCGGGCCGCCAGCGCAGAGCCGACTTCAGAAGATCATCGAAGGTGATCCTGGTCTTGAAGGTATCGGTCTGGCATTCCGTGGCCAGAATGTTCGGCTTCTGAATGCCAAGCTCGGAGGTATCTTCGATCACAACGATGCGTTCGTGATCGGGAATTGCATTGGCAAGGATGCGCAGAAGCGTGGTCTTTCCGCTGCCGGTTCCGCCGCTGATAAGTAGCGTCTTCCCGCTGCTAATCTGCTCTTCAAGGAACACCGCAAGCGGTCGCGTCAGCGTGCCGCGAGCGATCAGGTCATCGACCGTGTAATGGCGGCTGGTAAACTTACGGATCGTCACGGCGGGCGCTGGCCGCACGACGGGTGGAATCACCGCTGCAAGGCGGCTGCCGTCCGGTAACTGCGCGTGGAGCAGCGGATTGTCTTCGTCCAGCTTTTTGCCCAGATGATTGGCAATGACTTCGAGGCCGGTGCGCAGTTTGCCGGCGTCGAAGGAAACAGATGCCTCCTGGTGGATGATCCCGTCCCGTTCATACCACCAAGACGCATCGGGATTGCCCATGATTTCGCTGATGCTCTCGTCGAGCAAGAGCGGCTCAATGGGCCGGAGAAATGGAAGGATCAAATCGAAACTCATAGCGCGCCTCCAAAGGGGTGACGGCCGGGTCATTGGCCGGGCCGTGTAAGCAATGAGGAGATGCCCTATTCGGGCACCTCCTCGGTGGCTTCTTCCACCTCTTCCGGGCTGACCTTCTCGGCGCGGTCTAGCTTCAGGATCGAAGCCACGCGCACTTCCCATACGCGCTGCTTGGCGCTGGTCTTCTTGTCCACGCGCTCGCGGCTGCGCAACTCGCCATCGATGGCCAGATGCGCGCCCTTCGTGAGTGTCTTCGCGTACTCAGACAACTTGCCCCAAACGATGCAGCGATGCCACTCGGTATGGCCCTTGTATTCGCCGGTCTTCTTGTCCTTGTACGAGCTCTTGGTGGCAAGCGAGAGAACGGTGAAGCTGGCGTTATTGGCGGTGTAGGTGGTGGCGTTTTGGCCGAGGAAGCCGATGAGAGAAATGCGGTTCTGATACATGGTGAAGTCTCCTGAGTTGAATTCCCGGATTGACCGGGTCACCCCTTGGCGAAGCCTGAGCGAGGAGCCCGACTCCCAAGAAGCGATTTGCGCGCATGAAAAGCATCTATCGAAGACCGCGCGCAAATCGCTGGAGCCAAGCCGTGCATTCTGGAGCAGGGGCCCAGACTCGCTCTGGGAGAGGAGTCCGGAAAGCAGAGCGGCGCTGTGCCGCCGGGCGTCGGATAAAGCCCGAAGCGTGTGACCGGACAAGCAAGGGAGGAACGGGGAGACAAACGCTTCATGGCACGCATAGACCAAGGCATTCCCGGCTTGCCAACTCCCCGCCGCGTGGCGCGGAACCGTCTCTTTGCCGCCTGTACAAGGACTGCTTGCAGCGATGGGCCATACCGTTTCATCGCCCGTGAGGACGGATTGTGCCATCTGCGAAGAAACGAAGGGCGTAGCTGCCGCGATTTGTGGCCGCGTGTGGACATGAAAGCACCTCGTTATGGGAGTGGCTTAGTTACTGAAACGCCTGGTCGGCCCGGAAGCGGACGATGGTCAACCCGAGAGGGTTCACCGCCAGCTCATTGTTCTTCACGTTGTCGCGGAATACATAGGTGACGCTGGCCGTCCAACGCTCGCGCTTGAGTTCTGTATGGTCCGCCGTATTCGTATAGACCTTCTCGAACTCGACGCGCGCCGAATAGGGCGACTGCCGCAGGTCGTCAAGAACCACGTTCTTGACTTCCACATCGACATACGGAAGCGTGCTGTCCCGGACGTAGTTCTGAATGATGCTGTCCTTGCGTTCCTGCTCGATCACAGCCCGCTGCACGTCGCTGTTGAGGAAATACAACGCGCTGGTCTGATCGCGCTCAATTGTGAAGCGATTGCGCGCGAAGTACAATTCCGCCCAGCGGGTGAGGTAATACTTGTTCTCCGCTTCTTGCGGACGGTACTGGAAGTTGCGGTAGTCAATGGCTTCCGCGCGGCCCACGTCGTTGATGCGAACGATCATGGGGTGCATATTGGCGAGCGCTTGCTGGCTCTTGTAAGCAAGCGCTGCCAACGTGAGGCAGACCGCGCAGAGAACGAGAATCGTCACCTTCAAATAGGTGTTCATGACCAGCGGATCGCCGTACTGTTCCAAGTACCGCTCCGCTGCGCGGGTAATGTCGGATGTGGGTTTGGTCATGGTTGCCATTTCGTTGCCTCCTTACCGCCTACACAGCCCGAATAATTGCTGCGGTAATCAGACCCCCCATTCCCATTCCGTGGCCTCCGGTATGGCCAGAGAAGAGTGTCGCGGTCATGGTGGGAATCTTGAGTAGTACGAAGCCGGCAACAATGCAGAGAATGAGCAGGCCCGGCATCAACGTAATGAGTTTCTGCGGATCTGAAACATTGTTGGCTCCGCTCATCAAATAGGTAATGAGCAGGTGGCTCATGACGCTCATGGTTGCCGCGGCTACGACCTTGTAAAACTCGAAGCCAAGAAATGCCTTGAGCCATCCCCAAAAGAGAAAGTCGGTCTTGTCGAATACCATCCACGGGATGAAGACCGGTCCGAGCAGGCCAATGACCGCCGCTCCAATAGCGCCATAGGCGATGATGACGCCTATCAACGCGGTCAGGATGCTGAGAATGACTTGCACTGTGAATGTGCAGATCATGGCATACGGTTCAGTAAAAGACGGAGAAAGGCTTCCGATCTTTCCAAGCGCCGTATGAAGAGTGGTTTGCACTTCCTGTGTCGAGTCGCTTCCGATGTAATCAACCAAGCTGCTGGTCCCGCCGCTAACGAAGCTCTTCAGCGAGTAACCAATGCCTGGAATCGAGCTGTCATAAAACTTCACAAAGCAGTATGCAAAAGTAATCAGCATGAAGAAGCTGATGAACTTTGCAATGTTGAAGCCGGAGCTGCCCTGAGCCGATGCCAATGATTCTTGTACACCAAACCAGACGAGCATGATTGTGGCGAGTGCAATCACCATTCGCAACCCCAGCGAATCGATGGACGGTGACGCGGTTGATGTCAGACTGTCACAGCCGTTCTTGATGAGGATGAGAAAATCCATGTTCGTCCTCCTTTTGTTTAGTAATGGAATGCCCATTGTGTGCCAGAGCTTGTCTGTTGTGGGGTCACACTGTTGAAGTTCTGCTGGTAACTATTGCCGGCCTGGAAAAGCGACTTGAGGTTGTCCTGCTGCACCTTCTGCCCAATGAGTTGTTGCAGCGCCTGCGCCTGGAGCAGTTGATTGGTTTCCTGCTGCGTACGCAATTCGATCAGGAGCGCCTGATTGATCCGCTGCAAAGTTGCCATCTCAGTGTGTTGGGCTGAGTCGGTGGAGTGGGTGGCAGCTTCCAGTTGACTGATGTCAGATTCCCGCTGCGCGGCATTCGCGCGGATGGTTCCAATGGTCTGCAAGCTGCTGGCATTGACCGCGTCCGAAAGATCGACCGTTGCGCCGCGAGCAGCAATGGACTGCTGTCCGAGAGAACTCAGTGAGCTGTACCCGGTAATCTGTCCCGTGCGCGGAATACTGGCCGTTTGATTAGCCGACGCAGCTCCGTATCCCGTGGATGCAGAATTCATCCAGACGAGCGAGTTGCCGTAGGTATTCGAGGGCGTTGTTAAAGTGGTCCACTGCTGACGCCCGAGGTTGCTGAACGAGGTGTAGAGCGTCTGCGGCAGCGTTGTCATGTGCTGCGCGAGGTTGTACGCAGCGATGACGTTCCGCGTTGTCTCTACTGTCGTTGTGTAAAGTTGGCTGGATTGCTCAATCTGCTGGACTGCGTGCGCTGATTGCGTAGGATCGAAGACGATCCCGGAGCCGAATTGAGCGTGCGCGGGCGGCACGAGTCCTGCCGCCGCAACGAGTGCGAACGTGAGCGTGAATTTCATGTTGTACCTCCGTGATTATTTCTTGGCGCGTTCAGCTTGTAGCTGGTTCCACGCATCTGTGACTTTCTTGCTTTCCTCGGCACACTTTGGGCTTAGCGTGGATGGAAGATTGAGCATCTCGCCGGAGCAATCCTGGCGAAATTGCTGGCCGAGCCGGTCGTATTCCTTCTGGAGCGCATCGATCTTAGCTTGATGGCTTTGGCAGCCGGAAAGCACGAGGGCAAGAACTGTCATGAGTGCGAAGATTCTGGCCATGCTGTACATGAATATCTCCTTCAAAACGTCTGTGAAATGGTGTGGTTCTCGTAGGCCGGAAGGAGCATATCCTGCGTGAAGTAAACCTTCACGCGATGGCCCTCGCGGATCGTGATGGTTGGCGGAATCTGGATAAAGCGGTCAAGAATGGCAGTGGCCGACTGCGAGACGCTCGAAGCTGCCCCGGTCGTGAATGCCTGAGAACCGCTTGTCGAGATCGTCCCGCCGCCCTGCGCAATCTCTCCTGCGCCAGCCACAATACCGAGCGCAATCGACGCGCCAAAGATTTGCAGGTAGTGGTTATTGACTTTGTCCTTCAGGCCCTCTGCCCCGATTTGATCGAGACCGTGGAACTGGTCGAGATCAACCGAGTATCCGTCCGGCATAATCATGCGATGGAAGGCAACGGCCATGCGGCGCTGCTGGCCGAAGCCAGCGGAGCCGATCTTTTTGGCCTCGCCGAGTACGACGGTTCCGTCAGGAATCAGGACGTGTTGGTGGTCGTGCGAATAGACGGGATTCGAAACCAGCACCTTGACAGGGCCGACGGCATCGCCGTCGAGCCGATTCATCAGAACTGTGTCCAGCGTCGTCCCTTCATAGAGCACGTAAGGTTGGCCCACGGCGGAATCGAGGATGACTTCCGTGCTGCGCTTCCCAGAAGTTGTGGCGGTAGACGGCGAATCGCCAGCTGCTCGCGAAACGACAAGACTGCTTGCCGGCTGATTGGCTGGCGTTGCAGACAACGCAACATTGGCAGGATGCGCATAGACGAGGTTTGATGCAAACCGCGATTCATAAGCCAACTGCCGCTCTTTGATGGCCAGTTGCTGTGCCTCTTGCTGCGCGGGAGAAAGCTGCGGTTGCCCTACGGCCTGCCCGTAGCCGTTTTGCTGTTGCGGGCAGGTCTGCCCTGGGAGACACGGCGTTTGTTGCCCCGTGGGGCTGTATGCCGACATGGTCGCGGCTTGGGCTGGAGTGAGGCCAGCCTGTTGTGCCGCCTGCTGTTTTTCCGTGGCGAACTGGTTCTTCAGATCCTGCACATTGTTATCCGTGTTGTCCTGCACCATCGGCTGCGGCGGCTCGTGCTTCTCCGCTGCCTTCTGCGCGGGCGCTTTTGTGCCAATGCTGCTGAAGACTGCTGCCGCGATGACAAGCCCTGCCGCGCACAGATAAATCACCATTTTCTGATTCTTGCGGATGACGCCCCGCGGCTTATGCTGGTCTTGGCGCAGTTCCGGCTCGACCGGCGCGTTGCTCTGAGAATTGATAATCGGTTCTGCCATCTCTCACCTCGCTCCTATCCCTTGCGTGTGAACTCCATCTTTTTCTTGCCCAACTCCACATAGCCGGAATTCATAACCTTCGGAATGATGTATGTTCCTTCGCGCAGATCGTAGGTAACAAGATTCGGCTGACCGTCCCTTATTTCGTAGATGCTGAATTTTTCCGGCGCGTTGGTCTTGATATAGGTGAACTTTTCGTCGTGGTAGATTGACTGGATATTGAACGGCGCTTCGTTCGCCTTGAAGGCATAGTCGAACTTGAGATGCATCGGGTAGGCGCTCTTGTACTCGTCCACAGCCTGCGTGATGTGCGACTCGACGGCGGTGAGTTGCTGGCGGGTCTGCTCCAGTTGCGCCGCAGGCACAAACTGCGGCGGGCCGCTGGCCGCGACGATGGAGGAGCGGTCGGCTGGCTCGACGATTACCTTTAGGTCCGGCGTTATCGACGAATTGGAGACATCCTGCAAGGTGAACGAATAGATGTTGCCTTTGTCCGTGATGAGGTTGAGGTTGGAACTGATTCCAGCTTTGGCTGGATGCACAAAGCAGAAGTTACCGACAACGTCCACAACCCAGAAGTCCTTGTCGCCGGTTGCGGCTTCCATGATCTTCTCGGTCGTCGGTACTTCGATCAGCGTCGTGTACTTCAGCTTGGCGTGAATCGGAATGATGTCCTGCGAGTGATACTGCACGGTGCGGGCTGACGCATCTTGCGCGCCGGCAATAGCGGGAAGCGCCAGGGCAAGCCCGGCGATGAAAATGAGTTTGGTATTCATTGGGTCGCTCCTTGGGGTTTGGTGGTTACAGTTCCGGCCAGCGTGCGCGGCCGGAAGGGAAAGTCTTCCGCCAGATGGCGCAAGCCATCGGCGATGCCGAAGCGTTCGAAGTAATCGCGCTTCTTCAGGTTGTCGCGGGCGTTGTTGGTGGCTGTCCAGTGTGAGACCGAATCGACGTTCAACTGGACCTTCTTCGAGGACTGCGATTTGCGGATCAACATCTGGCCCGGTGGAACGAGACCTGCAATCAGGTCGAGTTCCGTATCGTTCAAGTGAAACGCCTCGCGGTACACGTCCCTGTCCATCTCCGGGTTGGCCAGAAAGATTTTGGTCGGGCAGCTTTCGGAGACGATTTGCAACATGCCTGATTCCTGCAATTCCTTGATGGACTGTGTGGCAAGAATCATCGCGGCATTATGCTTGCGCCAGGTCTTCTGCGCCTGCACAATATAGCTGCGGATGGTCTCGTTGCGGATGAAGAGCCACGCCTCATCGAGCAGGAAGAGCTTGAAGGTGGATAGCTTCTTCGGATCACCAATCTCGTTGCTTGCCCTATGCAAGACATAGAAAAGAAGAGGCTCCAGCACCTCCGGCGCGTCGCTCCATCCGTGGAAGTTGAAGGTCTGGAAGCGGCTGAACGAGAGCGTATCCTCGGCGTTGTCGAAAAGGAAACCGTATTGCCCGCCGCGCGTCCAGCGGTGCAAACGCTCTTTCAACTCGCCAACGATGTTGGCGAAGTTCGACATGGTGCGCTGATCGGGCTCCAGCATGTAGACTCGCTCGATGGCATCCCACAGCTTGCGCTCTTCCTTGAAATCTAGCCGGTATCGCTGCTCATTGCCCTCGATGAGCACGCGGAAGAAGCTGAAAAGGAATTGCAGGTTCTCCTTTGTCTGCGGTAGTGAAAACGGATTGATGGTAAAGTCCCGTGCGTCCTGGCCGACATTCAAATAGCTGCCGCCGAAGATCGTTGTCAGCGACTCAAAGCTGCCGCCGATGTCGAAGATGAAGGTCAGCGGCGCGTACTTCTGAGCATTCTGCAACAGGAAGCAGCATAGGTACGACTTGCCCGAGCCGGTCATTCCGAGGATCAGCGTGTGCGCAACTTCGCCGTTATGCAGGTTCAGGAAGTACGGCGTACTGTTTTCGGTTTCAAGCGCAGCAAGGTACTCCGTACCGAGATGGGCGTTGGTTCTCTCTCCGGGCAGGATGGTAAACAGAAAGCTCAAGTCGGCATAGTTTGTATTCAGCAGGAACATCCGGCGCAGATTCATCGCGTAGTTGCCGGGCACCGTGGCGAAGTAGGCATTGAGCTGGTTGTAGGTCTCGATGAAGAGATTGCCATCTGCGTTGGTGAAGACGCCGGCAAACTCTCCGGCGAGCTGATCCAACTGGCGTTTGTCCTCGCCATACAGCACAATCGTCAGCGAGAACTCGCCCAGCGATTGGCCTTCGCCCAGATCGCGCAGGCAGTCGCCAAGGTTCTCGATGTCCGCCTGTTTCGATTCATCGACCAGCACATCGCGGGGATTCACCGTCGCGGCGCTGTTGCCTAGCTGCGAGACGAATCCGGTCTTCGAGATGTTGAAGTGGCGGCGGCGCTTGTCCACTTCCTTGCGTGCCTTGTCTGCGGCAAGCGGCATCCATTCGGTGACGACATAGAAGTTACCCGGAATCTTGAGCAGGGCGTCGAGCACGAGAGGCCGCGTTTCGCCGATGGCCTCTTTCATCGTCAACACACGGACGATGTGTCCGCCGATACGCAGGTGATCACGCTCCGCTTCAAGATCGGAGTTGACCACCTGGTAGTCGAGAAACTGCGTGTGCTTTGGCCGTCCGGCGATGCGCTGCTCATCGTAGTTGAGCAATCGGCGGAAGAAATGGAACTGGCTGTTTTGGTCAAGAATTTCGATCTGCATGAAGTCACCAAGCTGGCGCGTGAATGCCTGCACGCGCTGGCTGAGCTGCGCGAGGTCGCTCTCGATCTGCGAGCGCAGCAGTGTCTTCATGCTGTTGCCAATAAACTGCGCCTTCAACTCAGCGCCCGCGCCAGCGGGATCGCTGAAGAGGCGCGATAATGCGGCCATCAGGCCGGTCTTCGAGCGCGGACCTTCGAGCAGGATGCAATAGAAGATTTCGATTTGATAGAGATGATCGCGCTTTGCCTCGAAGAACTGCTTGCGCTGCTCGATGGCCGCCTGCACGACGGGATCGTCGTAGCTGGCAAAAGGAATGTCTGGGCGATTCGATTTGAAGAGATACTGGTAGACATGGAAGCCTGGTCCGAAAGATTTAAGGGCGGATTCCAGCCGTTTGACTGCGTACTCCTGGCTGGCATGGTCGAGGCTTTCGTCGTCCACACCGGGAACTTGTAGCACCATGCCAAGATCGCCGCTCTTCGTGAGAAACATCGTCTCATTCCAGAAGCCGTACAGGTTGATGTGGTCGCAGAGTGCGGCGGCATCCTTCCACGGTTTGATGACTTTATCCAGGCGCAGCATTACAGCACCTCCACACGCGGCATATTCTGCTTGGCCGCGTCATAACGCAGCTTGTACCGTTCGGACTTGGCGAGTATGCGCAGAAAGGCCGGATCGCTGGTCGTGACCCAACGTCCAAAAGCGTATCCGCCGATGAAGACGGCCACTCCAGCAAGCAGGCTGTTGAATAGGTTGAATACGCCGACGGCTCCAACGCAGACGAAATAGAACAGCGTGCGTTCAACGCCAAGGTACGTGAGGGGCTTGTGCAAGCTCTTGTAGACGCGGTTTGTTCGCCGGCTATCGGTGTGTGTTTGCATCGTTGCCCCTCACTCTTGATGACTGGCTGTGGCTAGCTGCCCCACAGCCAAGTCAAAACGTTGGTTGCCATCACGGCGATTCCGGTGCCGGCGGCAACGCCGGCCAGGGTTTTCTTTGCACCCGGTTCACCGTGCGCGAACTGGTAGCCGCCGACCACGATGGCGATCAGGCTGGCCACCTTGGCGACGGTTCCGGTAAACAGGGTTTGCATAGAGGTAAGCCCGCTATCGAAGGGAGAACTGCCCAGTGCGTGTGCGAATACTGGCGAGACAATGAGCAGCGCGAACAGGCTGAGAAACTGGCGAATCCAGTGGGTGGACCACCATCGAGCAATCCTGCGCCGGATGGCGGATGTGAGCAAGACAATCATCGGCACCTCCAGCGGCCCTGAAAGGCCGCGATATGACGTGAACGTAAGTCCAACTCACGTTTCGTGTCCAATAACTTTTTGGAAATTGGTTATAACTTTTTGGATTTGGAAGAGGTGATCGGAGCTGTAATCTTGTACGAAAGCGTCCGTATCTTTTGGATAGAAGCTGGTCTATATTGCGTTCTATTCATCGTGCGCCATAGAAGAAATACGGCGCACGATTTTATTAGGCAGATTTACTCAGGTTCCGAGGTGCGAAGTGGCACTTCTATGTATTATCAGCAGAATTGAGTTTCCCGCTCAATGTCTCTTCAATCATTGCAACAAAGGCGGGTGTGTTGACCCGGAGACGCGAGAGCAAGTACTCCATATTCTGGCCGATGGCCGAGGCTTGAGTTTCCAAGGCTCGCATCACTACCGACGGGGCTATGGCATAGAGGTCTTTGAGAAAAGCAGATGGCCCTTGCGCCGTAATGGAGTATGGTGCGAGGGAGGTTGGCGGGAAATCTTTGAGGTTGTAGGTAACGATTACTTTCACGCCCGCTCGTGCGGCGGCGGCAAGGACATGGCGATCCTTCGGATGATTGGTCATCGTGGGAATAAGATCTTCATAGTCGTCAATCCATGCTTCCGGGAAATGCCGCCGTATTTCATTTTCGCGGTGCATAGCCTTTTGCGAGGAGAGACCAAATTTCTCCTGAAGGGTCCGGCTTACCTCGACCATGATCTGATCGGACCATTTCGGAAGATAGAGACGCGGACCAGTCGCAAGCCGCAGCAGGGTGTCCGCGAGCGGCATGGGAACAAGAACACAGGCATCCAAGAGAACGGGAATTTCACCTTTCACTCGTCCGCTCCACCCTTCGGGAAGACATTCCGTTCATACATACCGGACTCAAAGGCATCCCGTGCCAGCCTGTCCAACGAGGCGAGACGTTCTGCATCGCGCTTCTTTGCAAATGTCAGAACATCGCGAAGGTAAACACGGCGCTGGTTGCCGACTCGGTGATAAGCCATTAAACCAGTATCAAGCTGCTTGATGAAGAATGGACGCGACATCCCAAGGATGTCAGCCGCGCGTTGTGTTGTAATCGCCTGGTTGTCGGGAACGAGCGTAACGGCTTGACCGTGCGACATGAAGCCTACTGCCGTCCTGAGGACCTCGAACACTGTGCCGGAAAGTTCGACCCGTTCCCCGGCGGAAGTGACGAAAGCAGGCACACCGCGATGCAATACCCGTTCCAGGGCCTGCACCTGTTGCTGCTCAGTATCAGAGGGTGCGATCGGTTTTCTCGCTGCAATGGCCATAATGTTTTCAGGTTAGCACATACTCGAAATACTCGCAATACAAGCAATAGTCGATATGCGCTGATTCGTGCCTGCGCTACGACTTATTGACGACAGAAAAGCGTTTTCGAGGGTTCGATAAGGGTTCGATAAGCCTTTCTGAGGGCTCCAAAACCTACTTTTTGAGGCCAACCGTGTTCTTGTTTTCAATAAGTTACGTCCGCCGGGGTCTCTTTCACGGCGATAACATGGGTTCAAATCCCATCGGGGACGCCAATTTAATCAGCAACTTAGAAGAGTAGCCGCAACCAAACAGCACCGACATATCCAAAATGTATCCAATCGGCGGTATCCGGGAG
>Ga0255356_1001212_pt1 | contig 16527 bp, 19 predicted proteins | sample HBST100metaG_FD_189944 | JGI IMG/M metagenome (GOLD analysis project Ga0255356, IMG submission 189944) | Peat soil microbial communities from Stordalen Mire, Sweden - H.B.S.T100 | ecosystem: Environmental > Terrestrial > Soil > Wetlands > Peat | place: Sweden: Norrbotten County, Stordalen Mire... | reverse complement strand
GGCGGACGCTGCACCCCGCTGCCGGTGCTGGAAGAAATCTGGGCCAACGCGAAAGAGCGCAAGCTCCCCACGCATCTGGATGGGGCGCGCATCTTCAATGCGGCTACGGCACTGGGCGTGGACGTGAAGAAGCTGACCAGCGGCTTCGACACGGTGATGTTCTGCCTGTCGAAGGGGCTGGGCGCGCCAGTCGGCTCCATGCTGACCGGCTCGGCGGAGCTGATGGCTCGGGCGCGGCTCTTCCGCAAGGCCCTGGGCGGCGGAATGCGCCAGGCGGGCATCCTTGCGGCGGCGGGGCTGATTGCGCTGGAGAAGGGACCGGCGCGGCTGCACGAAGACCACGCTAATGCGCGCCTGCTTGCTGAGGCGCTCTCGCACATGGAGCACGTCTCCATCGACCTCAAATCGGTCGAGACCAATATCGTCATCTTCAAGCTGACCGGCGGGCTGAAGGCTGCCGATGTGGTTGCGCGATTGCAAGCGCGCGGCATTCTGGCCAGCGCCTTCGGACCGGATGCAATTCGGCTGGTCACGCACCTCGACGTGGATCGCGCGGCCTGCGTGACGGCGGCCGCGGCTCTGGCCGAAGAGATTGAGGCTTTAGCGAAGGTGGCATGAAGACCCTCAGGTCAGACAAGTGAGACCTTGTCGGGTGTCCGGCAAGGTCTCGCATTTTCCGAAAAACTTACAACTGTGAGCTGTCCGCTGTTTCTATTATGGCTCCAGGAGAATCTTGCCGGTCGTCTGGCGCGATTCCAGATCTGTCTGGGCCTGACCGGCCTCGGCCAGCGGATACACAAACTCGGTGCGGAGCTTGAGTTTGCCCGTAGCCACCCAGCCCATCACATCGCCCGCGCGCGCTTCCAGTTCCGCTCGCGTCGCGACGTAGTGCCACAGGGTAGGCCGGGTCACAAACAGCGAACCCTTGCTGCTGAGCTGGATCAGATCGAAGGGCGGCACCGGTCCGCTGGATGCGCCAAACAGAGCCAGCAGACCCCGCGGTCTGAGGCAGTTCAGGCTGCCCTCAAAAGTTGTCTTGCCCACCGAGTCATAAACCACATCCACACCCTTGCCGCCGGTCAGCCGCTTGACCTCCGCTTCAAAGTCCTGCTTGGTGTAAAGGATCACATCCGAGGCGCCCGCCGCGCGCGACAGTTTCGCCTTGGCCAGCGTCGAGACCGTGGTAATCACCCGCGCCCCCAACTGCGAGGCCATCTGCGTCAACAGAAGGCCCACGCCCCCGGCCCCGGCGTGAATCAGCGCCGTGTCGCTGGGCTTGAGCGGGTACGTCGAGTGGGAAAGATAGTGCGCCGTCATCCCTTGCAGCATGGCTGCCGCGGCCTGCTCCATGCTCAGCCCCTTCCGCGCCTTCACCAGTTGCGTCGCCGGAACCAGAGCGTACTCGGCATAGCTGCCCAGCACGCTCACTGAGGCAACCGCGTCCCCGGCGGCAAAACCCGTCACGCCCGGACCCAGTTCCTCCACCGTGCCCGCCGCCTCGCTGCCCGGCGTCAGCGGGAGCGACGCCTTGTAGACGCCCTTGCGGAAGTAGATTTCAATGAAGTTGACTCCGGCAGCTTCCACGCGGATCAACACCTGCCCCGGCCCCGGCTGAGGAATGGGCAACTCGGCCAGCTTCAGTACCTGCGGCCCGCCTGTCTCGTAAATCTGTATGGCTTTCATCTTACGGAAAGAATGTACCCAAAGGCCCGGCGACTGCAAGTGTGGGCGGGGCTACACAGCGGTAAACACTCCACGCGGTGCATGACTTCACAAACACAAAGCCCCGCCCAGACAATGCCCAGGCGAGGCTCGATGTTTTTTCTGATCCCTGATCCTGATCCCTGTTTTTACCCTTTTGACACGATGCGCGGTTCTTTCGACACGTGCAGGCGCACCATGCGTTCGATGGCATACGGCGTGCGCTGCTGGCCGGTGTGGAAGTGGCGCACCTGCAACTCGCCTAGCAGACCAATGGCCAGCAACTGAATGCTGGCTAGAATCAGTACTGAACCAATGACAAACATTGGCCCATGGTGGTGCATCATGCTCAGTTGAGGGTTGAGAATCTTCATGACCAGCAACATGGTAGCCATGCAACAGCCCACCAGGATGCCCAACACCCCGAAGCCGCCGAAGAAGCGCAGCGGGCGGTTCATGTACTTGAGCAGGAAGCGGATGGTCAACAGGTCGAAGAAGACGCCCAAGGTGCGTCCGATGCCGTAATGGCTTTTGCCCCCCTTGCGGGGTACATTCTTGATGGGAATTTCGCAGATCGACGCGCCATACCAGCTGGCCAGTGCGGGGATGAAGCGATGCATCTCGCCGTAGAGTGGAATGTTTTGGATCACCTCGCTGCGATAAGCCTTGAAGGTGGTGCCAAAGTCGTGGATGTTCACGCCGGAGATCTTGGCCATCAGCCAGTTGGCGCAGCGCGAGGGGATGCGGCGCATGAACAGGTTGTCGGTGCGCTCCTTGCGCCAGCCTGACACCACGTCATATCCCTCGTCCAGTTTTTCAATGAAGTTGGGAATCTCGCTGGGGTCGTGTTGCAAGTCGCCGTCCATGGCCAGAATGAAATCGCCTGAGGCGTGATCAAAGCCCGCGGCCAGCGCCGAGGTCTGCCCGAAGTTGCGGCGCAGCTTGATCACCAGCACACGGCTGTCCACCGCGGCAATCTCTCCCAGTAGCTTATAGGTGCGGTCATTGGACCCGTCATCCACCAGCACCAGCTCAAAACTATCGCCCACCTGCTCCATCGCTTGCTTCAGGCGCGCGTATAAAACGGTTACACTTTCCTCTTCGTTATGAAAAGGTACGACAATCGAGTATTTTGCCATAACATTTATCTAGACGCTCCAGAGACTCAAAAAGATTATATTTCTACCTTGATGGTAACCAGCTTCTGCGAAAAAGTAACGCTCAGAGGCGTGCTACAAGCAGGAACATCATCGGTCCAGCTCGTCCAGCATAGCCTGCATCTCGCTGACAGCATGACGGTTTCCGCTGCGCTCGGCGTTTTCGATGCCGATTTTCAACCGTTTGATAGCCTCCTCAGTGCGGCCTGCCGCAGCCAGTGTCTGCGCGGCCATGAAGTAGCCCGCCGTGTAGCCCGGATCGTTAGCCAGCAGCGTGTCAAACTCGGCAAGCGACGTGATCGTCTCGCCCTGGCCGGCCAGTTCCATCGCCAGCCCATAACGGGCAAAACTGTTCTTCGGGTCCAGCGCCAGTATCTCTTTCAGTCCTGCGATCTTGTCCATTTTGCTCGAATAGGACGATCCCGTGCTCAAGTGGGATTTGCGTAATTGGCGGCAATTGCCGAAACTGGAACTCAAGCGCCTTTTCGGACTGGCCGTCCCCAACTTCATTGTATCCGGCGGCAGACGAATTCCATCTACATACCAAGGAATGGAGCAGACCCGCCATGAGTTCCACCGAAACCACACCCCCCGCTCGCACGGTCGCCAGCACCCAGTCAGAGATGACAGAGGTCATTCTGCCCAATGACGCCAACATTCTGGGCAACCTGCTGGGCGGACGGCTGATGCACTTCATGGACCTGACCGCCGGCATCGCCGCCTACCGGCACTCGCGGACCTACGTCATCACCGCGGCCATGGACCACATCGACTTTATCCACCCGGTCCATGTTGGCAGCCTGCTCATCCTCAAGTCCAGCGTCAACCGCGCGTTTACTGCGTCCATGGAAGTGGGCGTCAAGGCTTGGACGGAAGACCCGCTGACCGGCGGGCTGGTGCACGTCGCCAGTGCCTACCTCGTCTTTGTGGCCATCGATAAAGACGGGAAGCGGTTGCACGTGCCGCAAGTACAGCCTGAAACCGCCGACGAGCAGCGCCGCTATGCCGATGCGCTGCTGCGCCGCGAGCATCGCGAGGCCGAAGGCGTGCGCCGCAAGGAGGAGCGGCGAGTCGCCGCAGCCCAGGATGACGCAGGTACCTCCGAACCGCAATCGAACTGAACCGCATCTGAACAAGAGCAGGGTTTCTAAAAAAGGAGCAATCAAACACAATGGCGCATTCAAATGCCATGCCTTCGCCCGTCGCTTTGCCGGGCATCTCGAAGATCATCGCCATCGGTTCCGGCAAGGGCGGAGTCGGCAAGACCACGGTTGCCGTCAACCTGGCCATTGCGCTCACGCGGCTCGGCCAGCGCGTGGGTCTCATCGACGCCGACATCTACGGGCCCAATGTGCCGCTGATGATGGGCTCAACCCAGCAGCCGGCCCTCGGACCGGACAATTGCATCATCCCCAACCTGACCCACGGCGTGAAGACCATCTCCATCGGCTACATCTCTCCCGGCGACAAGCCGATGGTGATGCGCGGACCGATGCTCCACCAGATCATTCGCCAGTTTCTGCAACAGGTGGAGTGGGGCGAGTTGGACTACCTCATCGTCGATCTGCCCCCAGGCACGGGCGACGTGGTCCTCTCACTGGTGCAGACCGTGCCGCTGACCGGCGCCGTGGTCGTTTCCACGCCCAGCGACGTGGCCCTGCAGGATGCGCGCAAGGCCCTGGAGATGTTCGCCCAGGTCAACGTCGAGGTGCTGGGCATCGTCGAGAACATGAGCCACTTCACTTGCCCCCATTGCCACAAGGAGATCGATATATTTTCCAGAGGCGGAGCCGAGCGCACCGCTCTGCGGTTCAACGTTCCCTTTTTGGGTTCGATTGAGCTGGTCCCTGCCATCCGCGAGGGCGGCGACCGCGGCCTACCCGTCGCGCTGGCAGGTCCCAAGAGCCCGCAGGCAGCCGAGTTCTACGCCATTGCTGAAAAATTGATGGAGCGCGCCGAAGCCGCGGCAGCCGCAGCCACCGAGGTGATCGAGATCAATTAAGCGGGGAACTCGATCGCTCGAAAACAGGAAAAGCGGGGCATGCGCCCCGCTTTTCTGTCGGTTGAGACTGCAATCTACCGCCAGCGTCCTTCGATCAGCACCCATTGTTCATGACGATGGACCCACTTGTGGGCGACCCAACGCGCGCCCGGATGCGGTGGACGTTCCCAGCGGCCAGGAGTCCAGACGTAGCGGTCACCATCCCAGCGGTGGTAGCCGTCGATCCAAACAAATCCCCTCTCCGGAGGACGGCCGCGCTCTTCGTAGACAGGGGCCGGCGGCCCGATGCGAACCACAACCTGCGCAAACGAAGCCGCAGGGAACAGTGTGAAAGCAAGCAAGAGTGCCAGTGCAATCTTTTTCACGGTGAATCAATTCCTCCTGGGTTTATGTTCTGGAGTTCAGATGCCGGAATCATCAGTAGTAACAAGCCGGCTGATGACTTAAACGTTGTACCATAAGAAAAGTTGCGGGTCCAGCAATGCTTTGTATTTTGCAAGCCGCGGAATTGGTACAGCCATCGACAACTGGCCAAAATGCTTCTTGCGAAGATTCGGGGACCCGATTTTGAGAGATGGGAGATTATAGAGGACGCGCAACCAGTATTTAGGGAAGAAGACCATGAGCAAGATTTCAGTTACTGCCAAAGACAGAGTGTTTGTGTTGACTGGGGCAGGCATCAGCGCAGAGAGCGGATTGCCTACCTTTCGTGGGTCAACCGGGCTGTGGGCCGGACATCGCATCGAGGATGTATGCACTTCCGAAGCGTTGGAAAAAAATTTCTGGGGAGTGTGGGAGTTTTACTCCGAACGGCGCGTGGAGAGCGCGAAGGCCCAGCCCAATCCAGCGCATATTGCGCTGGCTGAGTTGGAGCGGCAGTTGGGCGACCGCTTTTTCCTCTGCACGCAAAACGTGGACGATCTGCACGAGCGGGCCGGCTCGAAACGGCTAGTGCATATGCACGGCGAACTGGCCAAGGCACGCTGCGAGCGGGAGTGCGGCCGGCCGCCGGTCGAGGATCATGCCATCTATCACAGCCTGGCCGAGGTGGGCCGCTGCCCCTGCGGCGGTCGATTGCGCCCGCATATCGTCTTCTTCGGCGAGATGCCGCTGGAGATGAACCGCATTCAACGGGAGATTGAAAAGGCTACGTTGATGGTGGTGATCGGCACATCGGGCGCGGTCTATCCGGCAGCCGGTTTTGTGCAATTGGCGCGGCAGACGGGTGCGCGTACCGTCTACGTGGGGCCTGAGCCGCCGCTGAATGCCTCGGCCTTTACGAACGTCGTTGAAGGCAAGGCGGGGGAAGTGTTGCCGGGGCTGTTTGAGGTGGAGCGGAGTTAGTCATCAGCAAGCCAGAGCGCTGGCGCGGTGGAGCATTCAGGAGGTTGGCTTTTTCGAGCGAATCTTGATGTACTCCTGCGCCGGAAGCGCAGCCCGGTCCAATCCTGTCGATGGCGACGGCGCGCACGTAATCAAAACCCGCGGCATTCAGAGCGTTCCAGCCCGTGTCGCGGTTGAAGTCGCACTTGAACTTCTTCGATGTGCCCTTTGGATAAGCAAACCACACCGTCGCATCGCCTGTGGCGCGCTCGGCCACTGCTCCCGCAAGCGTCTCCACTTCGCTCTTCCGCATGACAAACGCAAGCAGGAAGCTGATCTGGACAACCGACTCAATGTAGTGATGAATGGTGAGAATGGGGAGGCGCGCAAGCTCCGGCATGAAGCTTTCAGGCGCGTGCAGAACGAGGATCTCCTGCTGATCCTTGAGGTTGAGTTTCTGAAAAATTCCGGCATGGCTTCTCATGATATTCCCCACGCAAAAATAATCCGCAAACCCTGAGGCCCGTTCCTCCCAGATGTGCCAGGCTTGTCTGCCCCGCAGGCCAGGCCGCCGCTCAGGTATCATCGAGTTATCTTCATTCTTATCCATACCCAAGAGGAAATGCCCATGTCTGAGTCGAACCGGCCCGCATCGACGCAACAGCTTTCTGCGCAGGAATCTCACCTTCAGCGTCCGCTGCGTATTGCTCTTTTTGGCTTCGGAACGGTGGGCAGTTCGGTGGCGCGGATTCTGGCTGAGTCCAGGCCCGAGGGTCTCGAATTGACCCACGTATACGTTCGCAGCATTGCGCGAAGGCACGTCAATTGGTTGCCTGCGAGCGTGCAGTGGAGCGAGGACGCTGATGCAGTGCTGGCCTCAGACGTGGATGTTGTCGTTGAGTTGGCTGGCGGCCTCGATCCGGCCGGAGGCTGGGTGCGCTCGGCGCTCAACGCCGGCAAGAGCGTGGTCACGGCCAACAAGAAGCTGATCTCCTATCAGGGCGTCGAGCTGGAGCGGCTGGCCGCGGCTGGGGGCGGACACTTGAAGTACGGCGCCGCGGTGGCCGGCGGAATTCCTGTGATTCCAGGGTTTGAGCAGGGGTTGTCCGGTGATCGCATCGAGCGCATTGACGGCATCCTGAACGGTACCTGCAACTTCATTCTGAGCAGGATGCAGTATGGCGCCGAGTACGCGACAGTGCTGGTAGCGGCGCAGGCCAAGGGCTATGCGGAGGCCGATCCCACTGAGGACGTGGGCGGCTTTGACGCGCGCGCCAAGCTGGCTATTTTGATGCGCCTGGCGCTCGGCGCCGAGGTGGACCCGAAGGAAATTGTGCCGCAGTCCATCACCCGGATTGCCGCCTTGGACTTCAGCTATGCGCGCGACCTGGGCTGCACCATCCGACAGGTTGCGCGCGCCGAGCGGGCTGATGGTCAGATCGCGGCCACGGTGGGCCCGATGCTGGTGGATCTGCATTCGCCGCTGGCCTGGTCGTGTGGTACGGAGAACACGGTGATTTTTAAAGGACACTACGGCGGAGATGTGGTCTTTTCCGGCCGCGGCGCCGGCGGCAATCCCACTGCGGTGGCCGTGGTCAGCGACCTTGTGGCGTTGGCGCGCGGATCGCAAAGGGTGCAGATTCCCTCGGTACCGGCGCACGTGGGCGCTGAGTTTGAGGTTCCGTATTACATCCGTTTCCTGGTCGATGACAAGCCGGGAATTGTTGCCGAAATTACCGGTGCGCTGGCCAGGGAGCGCATCAATATTCGCGCCATCGTCCAGAAGCCCGGCTATCCGCAGCACGCGCTGCCCTTCGTGGTCACCGTCGAGCCGTGCAAGTCCTCGGCTCTCAAACGCGCCCTGGAAGCCATTCGCGGAAAAGACTACCTGCTCGAAGAGCCGCTGGATTTGCAGATGCTGGAGTAGCAGGGAAGCAGGGAGTAGGGAGCAGCCGTTCGTGCTTTTTCGGGCCTCGGAAGCGGGACCAGGAGCAAGGGCAATTGAAAGGCGCCTGCGCTGAGTGGGGAGTTTAGCCTGCGCCCGGCCCGATTTCCCCGTTGCAAGCGCATGATTTTGCTCCCCTTGTAACCTCCTGTTCATCTTGGGCCGGTAACCTGATCTTGGGATGGCCCAAGTGCCCGAGATCAGCATCGATCAATCTCAGTTTCTGCCCGAGTCCGGCTCTTCAGGCGAGCAGCCTTCAGCCGTGGCGGCTCCGAGCGAAGTGTCGGCCATTCGCGCCTTCCTGCTTTCGCGCGGCAACTCGGTGATTGCCGACCGCAGCTTCCATTGGCTGATGGTGCTATGCGCCCTGAGCATCTTCGGTATCGTCATACTGATTGCCTTCGAGTTGGTGGTGCGCTCGCGGCTTGCCTGGAACAGCTTCGGGTTGGACTTTTTTTACAAGGCTTTCGTCGATACGTACACCAACCAGCCCATGTACTGGGACCCGGTGAACGGGCATTTCAGCGCCCTGCCGTTTCTTTATGGCACGCTGGTCTCGTCGTTTCTCGCTCTGCTGCTGGCTGTGCCGCTGGCTATCGGCGTGGCAGTCTTTCTAACCGAGATGTCCCCCGGCTTTTTGCGTGCGCCACTGGCCTTCATCACCGAGCTGTTGGCGGCCATCCCCAGCGTCATCTATGGCTTGTGGGCGGTCTTCGTGCTGGTGCCGCTGCTTCGCGAGCACGTAAACCCCTGGCTGATCAAACTGCTGGGCTGGACGGGCTTTTTCGGCGACGACAATCCCACCGGCCTGGGCTTTGTATCGGCGGGCGTGATTTTGGCCATCATGATTCTGCCCATCATCTCTTCTCTGACCCGCGAAGTGATGACTGCCGTGCCGACTTCGCAGCGCGAGGCGGTATTGGCGCTGGGCGCCACGCGCTGGGAGATGATCCGCATGGGCGTCCTGCGCAATGCCCGCATCGGGATTGTGGGCGCGATCATCCTGGGCCTGGGGCGCGCCCTGGGCGAGACCATGGCCGTCACCATGGTGATCGGCAACAGCCCGGAGATTCACCGCTCGCTGCTCGCCAACGGGAGTACGATGGCCTCGGTCATCGCCAATGAGTTTGCCGAGGCATCCAGCGATCTGCATCTGAGCGCCCTGATGGAACTGGGGCTGGCGCTGTTTATTGTCACCATCATTGTGAATGCATTTGCTCGGCTGCTGGTCTGGGCGGTAACGCGCGGAGAGCCATCCGCGGCGCGTTGAAGCCAGGCTTTTTTACTGTAGGCTGTTGACTGTTACACGGAGAAGACAAGCTGAAGACGAAACTCAAACTTCGGGCCCAGATTCTGGAACGGAAACGGGCTTTCATCGATGGCGCGGCAACTTTTCTCGCTGTGCTCTCCACCGTGCTGGTGGTGGCGCCGCTGGTGGCTATCTTTGTCTACCTCGTTTACAAGGGCGCCAGCTCGCTGAACCTGGACTTCTTCACGCAGATTCCCAAACCGGTGGGCGAGTCGGGTGGTGGCATGGCCAACGCGATTGCCGGGTCGGCGATTCTGTTGGCCGTCGGCAGCCTGATCGGCGTTCCCATCGGCATCGCCGGCGGCATTTTTCTGGCCGAGTTCGGGCGCGGCACAAAATTGGCCAATGCCGTCCGCTTTACCGCCGACGTGCTCAACGGCGTTCCCTCCATCGTGATGGGCATCGCCGTCTATTCTTTGATTGTCGTTCCGCAAGGACACTTCTCGGCCTTTTCAGGCGGCGTGGCCTTGGGCATCATGATGATTCCCACCGTCTGCCGCACCACCGAAGAAATGTTGTTGATGGTGCCCAACGCAGTGCGCGAGGCGGCCCTGGCGCTGGGCGTGCCCAACTGGCGCTCGGTGCTGGCCATTACCGTGAAGACAGCTTCTCCCGGCATCATTACCGGCTGTATGCTGGCTTTTGCGCGTGTGGCGGGCGAGACGGCCCCGTTGATCTTCACCGCCTTTGGCAACGTCGATTGGTCCGGAAAGCTCAACGAGCCGATTGCCGCTCTGCCCCTGCAGATTTACGTCTACGCCATCTCTCCTTACGATGAATGGCACCGGCTGGCGTGGGCCGGGGCGCTGGTGTTGATTGTTCTGATTGTGCTTGCCGTTTCGCTGGTGCGTTACGTCACCAGCCGCGGCGTTTTGAAAGGGGCAAGCTAAGTGGGCGTTGGCATTGATGTAATCAACCTGAACGCGTGGTACGGCGCCAATCACACGCTGCAGGATGTTAATCTGAAGATTCCTGCCAACCATGCGACGGCGCTGATCGGCCCCTCGGGATGCGGCAAGAGCACCTTTGTCCGCTGCATCAATCGCATGCACGAAACCAACCCCATTGCGCGCGTCACCGGCACGGTGCTCATCGGCGACCTGGACATTTACGCCGACGCCAAGCCCGTCGAGATTCGCCGCCGCGTGGGCATGGTCTTTCAGCGGCCCAACCCCTTTCCCACCATGTCCATCTACGACAACGTGGCCGCTGGGCTGAAGCTGAACGGTTTCAACAATCGGCAGAAGCTGGATGAAATCGTCGAGCGTTCGCTCAAGAATTCCGCGCTGTGGGACGAGGTAAAGGACGATCTTAAAAAGAAATCCGGCGCCAGCCTTTCCGGCGGCCAGCAGCAGCGGCTGTGCATCGCCCGCGCCCTGGCCGTAGATCCCGAGGTGCTGCTGATGGACGAGCCGGCCTCGGCGCTGGACCCGGTTTCCACCTCCAAGATTGAAGACCTCATCTTTCAGTTGAAGTCGCAGTACACTATCGTGATTGTGACGCATAATATGCAACAGGCAGCCCGCGTCGCCGAGAAGACGGGATTCTTTTTGAATGGCCGCATGGTGGAGTTCGATTCGACCCAGAAGATCTTCACCAACCCCAGCGACAAGCGCACCGAGGATTACATTACAGGCAGGTTTGGATGACGCGCATACGCTTTCAACAGAGTCTCGACGAGCTGAAGAACCAACTGCTGGTGATGGCGGGGCTGGCCGAACAGGCCATTCAGCGCGCCGTTGAGGCTTATCGCGCACGTGACCTGTCCATTTGCGACCTGGTCAGCCACAGTGAAATTGCCATCAACCGCCTAGAGCGCGACATCGACCAGGCCGCGCTGGACCTCTTGGCGATGGAACAACCCATGGCCAGCGACCTACGCTTTATCCTCAGCGTCATCAAGATCAATGCCGATCTGGAGCGCGTGGGCGACGTTGCCAAAAACATCAGCGAGCGTGTGCGCGGCATGGAGCAGATGGCCGTCGTTGATCTGCCGGTCGATATTCCTCGCATGGCCGACCTGGCTTCAGAGATGGTGCGCAAGAGTCTGCAATCGTTTATTGAGGCCGACGCCGAGGTGGCGCGCACGGTGCTCACCATGGACAAAGCCGTTGACGCCATGAATCGCGCGGCCTACAAGGCTCTGACCAAACTGATGGCCGAGCAAAGCTATCTTGCCCCGCAGGCCCTGAATGCCCTGATGATTGCCCGTGCCCTGGAGCGCGTAGCCGACCACGCCACCAACATCGCCGAAGACGTCATCTTCTGGGTGCAAGGCACTGACGTTCGCCACGAGAAAAAAATGAAGACCACCCCCGACCCGCACGCCATGGAGTAAGCCTTCGCTGGAGTAGTTGGTTGTAATCCCAGATTCCGCCTTCGGAATCTGGGAGACCATGAACCTAGATCGGCTCTACGGCCGAACTCTGCATATTTCGATCTTGTTGTGCAGATAATAACCTGCCACTCGTGCAAACTAACAAGAGTCGGAGGGGAGATAAAGAGAAACCGCCTCAAGCGGCTTCAGACGAGACCTACCCCCTCCCCCCTAAAAATATTTTCAAACATTGCAGATAATTTTTCATCCTTGCGGGTACACATCGGAGGTATCGGCTTACAAGTCTGGATTTTGAGATGGGAAATCCACTGGACGCCCTACTGCCAACGCAGCTTTCGTAGTCGTTCCTTCCGTTCCGCTTCTGCTACCCTGATCAAGGCTTCTCCAAGCACTCCACTCCTCCGTCCGTGGGCGGAGAGAAATTCATCTTCTTATGGGCTGGATCGCACTCTTCGCTATTGCATTTTCCCTTTCGCTGGACGCCTTTGCCGTGGCCACTGTTGCGGGCATTACTCTGGGAGAGCCTTCACGACGGCAGCGCTTCCGCCTGAGCTTTCACTTTGGGGCTTTTCAGGCGATGATGCTCACTGGCGGGTGGTGCCTGGGCAGCGCTGTTGTGCGTCTGTTGCACGGACTCGACGCCTGGGTGGCTTTTGCGCTGCTGGCTCTGGTGGGCGGAAACATTGTGCGCAACGCCCTTTGCGGCGAAGAGGAAAAACGCAGCAAAATCGATCCGACACGCGGCTGGGAGCTGGTCGTTCTTTCCGTGGCTTCCAGTCTGGATGCGCTTGCGGTTGGCATCTCTTTGGCAATGGTCAACTCTGCCATCTTTCGCTCGGCGCTCATCGTCGGCATTGTCACCTTTGGCATGACGCTGCTGGGCATGGGGATTGGCCAGAGGATCGGCGCGGTCTGGGGACGCCGCGCGGAACTCTTCGGCGGCATAGTCCTGATCTCCATTGGCCTGATCATTCTGTGGCCGGCACTGCGAGCGCTCCGCGGCTAGGATTTCTATTGTCCCAAGGCCAGCACGGCCATCAGCAGCAGCCACGCAAGGCCCATGGCGTGCCAGTACCAGGCCGTCGCGTCCACGGCAATCTGACGGTACTCAACGCGCTTGAGCCAGCCCAGGATGCTCAGGCAGAGGATGAGCGCCAGGGCGCCGACAAGCAGATGGGCGGCGTGCAGGCCGGTGATGAGATAGAAGAAGTAACTGGCCGGCGTAGAAAACTGGTCAAAGGTGAAGCCTTGCGCGGCTAACTGCCTCCAGGCCATCCATTGCCCGCCGAGAAACAGCGCGCCTAGCGTGAGCGTTGCTCCCAGCCAGGGAAGGGCGCGATTCAGCGCCGGCCGGCCCAGTCCGAGCCACTCCTCCAGCGCGTCAATCTCACGGAAGATATTCCGCCGCGCCAACTCCATCGTCAGGCAGCTCAGCAGCAAGACAGCGGTGTTGAGATAGAGAATGGGCGGTAACGGCACCGGATGCCAGTCGCCGATCAGCTCATGAGCGCGCGGGTCCATGTGCATTCCCGCCTGGCGCGCGAAGAAGATCGCCACCAGGACGGTAAAGAAGAGCATATCCGCCGCGAGGGCGGAAAAAACGAAGAAGCGAATGCGCAGCAGAAGTTCCCGCGGACCGCTGCGTTCGTTGCCCCAGTTGTCGTCGTCGCCTCCGCCGCCCGTCGGTCGCCGGAGAGCCGGTGGCAGACCGCCGGTTCCCGGTTTTCTCCGCTGCTTTTTCGCCGGCTTATGCGTAAAGGTGGCGAGCATACGGCACCTCTGTGAGCTTGAGATTACTCCCACTTTGGATTCGACGTATGCAGATTCGTCAGGATTTTTTATCTGGCAAAAAGTGATTTACAGCAACGGTATCGGAGCGTGGCGTGTGTTCGCGCGGCGCTGCTTTGGCAGACCGGTTATTTTCTGGCCGACAGAACAGCCTCGACGAAGAGCCGGTGAACGCGCCGGTCGCGCGAGAGTTCAGGATGAAACGTTGCGGCCAGGACGCGGCCCTCTCTGGCCAGCGTTGGGAAGCCATCGCGCCGTGCCAGGACCTCGACGCCGGCGCCAGTTTTGATGATGCGCGGCGCGCGAATGAAGACCATCTCCAAAGGCCCTCCGGCGAGGGCGGTTTCGGCGGTCACGATGGCCGAGTCGATCTGGCGGCCGTAAGCATTGCGCTCGATGGTTGCATCAAGCACCCCTAAGGAGCGTTGAGGCGGATTGAGAACCTCCCGCGCCAGCAGAATCACGCCCGCGCAGGTACCAAAGACGGGCTTGGTGCGGCAAAACTCTTGCAGGTGTTCAAAAAAACGATGTTTTTCCAGAAATCGCAGAAGGGTGGTGGACTCGCCGCCGGGCAGGACCAGCCCGTCCAGGCCGGCCAACTCCCCCGCCTTGCGTACCTCGATGGGAATTGCATCGGCCTCGGCCAGAGCTTCAGCATGTGCGGCATAATCGCCTTGAATTGCCAATACGCCGATGCGCGGCAGCGTGCGTCCTTCTGTCAAATCAGGGTTCTCCTGTAAGTTTGCTCGTTGTTCATCCTTGCGCTTTTTCCCAGCGGAAAGGTGAGCAACAGCGCCGTTGATTCTCCGAGCCCAAGGCAGTTGGCCCCACCGCTAGATGGCTACCAGCCCCGTGTCTGCAATAGTTGGGACTCTTCGAGACCGGCTGCAGCCAAGCCCTTCATGGTGCCGGTGACCTGCTCGGCGACCTCAGCCAGGATCTTCGGATCGTTGTAATGGGTGGTGGCGATCACGATGGCCTTGGCGCGGGAGACGGCTTCTTCGCGCTCCTTGGGGTCGTTTTCGACGTCCAGCGGAGTGGCGCGTTCCTTCATAAAGATGCCCGAGCCGACGAAGATGGCCTCGGCGCCCAGTTGCATCATCAGGGCAGCGTCAGCCGGAGTAGCAATGCCGCCAGCAGAGAAGTTGGGCACCGGCAGCTTGCCGGTCTGCGCGACCATGCGGATCAGTTCGTAAGGGGCCTGGTGCTCCTTGGCCGCCGCGTAAAGTTCCTGTTCGCTGAGCACGGTGAGCGCGCGCATCTCGCGGGTAATCTGGCGCATATGCCGGACGGCGAAGACTACGTCGCCGGTGCCAGCCTCACCCTTAGTGCGGATCATGGCCGCGCCTTCGGCAATGCGCCGCAGGGCCTCGCCCAGGTTGCGCGCGCCGCATACAAACGGGGTGGTAAAGGCGTGCTTGTCAATGTGATGGGCCTCGTCGGCGGGGGTCAGAACCTCGCTCTCGTCAATAAAATCCACGCCCAGCTCTTGCAGAATCTGGGCTTCGGCGAAGTGCCCGATGCGGGCCTTGGCCATGACCGGAATCGAGACAGCCTGAATGATCTGCTTGATGAGGCTGGGCTTGGCCATGCGAGCCACGCCGCCCTCGGCGCGGATCATGGCCGGGACACGTTCCAGAGCCATGACCGAAGTGGCGCCGGCCTCCTCGGCGATACGCGCCTGCTCGACGTTCATCACGTCCATGATGACGCCGCCTTTAAGCATCTCTGCCAGACCCACCTTCAGGCGCAGACTGGTGGTGGCAAAACTCTTGTTCTCATTGAATTCCGACATAGACTTCGACCTTTTCGAGGCGTATTCCGGTCTGATTGAAGCCGGGGACAGCCACGTATTGAGTTTACTTACCAGTGTAGCAGCGATGTAGCTGGCGGGTTGGAGTGGAGTGGGACAGGCGAGAGGTTACGCCGGAGTGATTCTTAGTATTTCCCAATCCTTATGTTCTGCTTCTGGTCACCTTTCTGCTTGATTTCTCAGCAAATGGCAACGACTCATCCACTGCCGCCGCCAAAGGCGCCGCCGCACCTGCCTGATCAAACGAGGCCGACCGAGATTGCGACTGAACAAGCGCTGATGCCGTCGCCTCACCCGCTGGTTGAACGGGAAGGGATTGTGCTCAGCGCGCAGGTTGCGCGGCTGCCGGTGGAGTTGGATGTGGCCGTGCCGGTACGGGATTTCCGCGTGCGCAATCTGCTCGCACTGGATCCGGGCCAGTTGATTGAGACGCAGTGGGCGCACGGCGAGGATCTGCCGCTGGCCGCGGGCGCGGTGCAATTGGCCTGGAGTGAGTTTGAAGTTGTCGATTCGCAGTTGGCGGTGCGTGTGACCCGGCTGGCCTGAGTCGCTGGGGTGGATTTTTCTTGGGTTGGCAAGTGCATGGGAGAGGGCACGGGATGGAGCAGAAAAAGAACGCGAGAACGAAGCTGGCTGGTGGAATGGCCAGCTGGGTTCTGGGGCGGCTGCGGCCCGGAGTCCGAGCGCGGTCGAGGCTGGAGCTTGTGGAACGCATTACACTGGCCCCTCGCCAATCGCTGGCGCTGGTCGAAGCCGAGGGGCGGCGCTTTCTGGTGGCCACCTCGCCCGAAGGAGCGCCGGCGTTCTATGCGCTTGATGAGCGGCCGCAACTGGCAGCAAACAGGCAATCCGGCGCGGCGCGGCCGGCCATGAGGGTCTCATGGTAGTTCCCTGGGCGGCCCTCATTCTGGCAGCACCGGCATCCGTGCCGCTGTTGCCGGACTTGAATACCCGCCTTCACCCATCGGATTCGACGCCTTGGACGATTCTCCTGGTCCTGACGCTGATTACTCTGCTGCCCGCAATTCTGATGGCCGTGACCCCGATGGTGCGGCTGCTGGTGGTCTTCCACTTTCTGCGCCAGGCACTGGGCACGCAAACTGCGCCCTCGAATCCGACCCTGATGGGGCTGGCCCTGATGATGACCTGGT
>Ga0255356_1001203_pt1 | contig 16588 bp, 17 predicted proteins | sample HBST100metaG_FD_189944 | JGI IMG/M metagenome (GOLD analysis project Ga0255356, IMG submission 189944) | Peat soil microbial communities from Stordalen Mire, Sweden - H.B.S.T100 | ecosystem: Environmental > Terrestrial > Soil > Wetlands > Peat | place: Sweden: Norrbotten County, Stordalen Mire... | reverse complement strand
CACGCGGCCCTCAGGGCAAGCTTCCATGTCGGAAGGTTTAACCCAGGACGCGCTAAAACCCTCGCACGGCGGAATAAAGTAGGATAGGCTTGCGGCCATGAATATCCTCGCCCCCCTGCCGGCGCGGCTGGTTATCGAGGTCGTCTTCGATTTTGTCTGTCCCTGGTGCTATCTGGGGGTAAGACGCCTGTCCTTCCTGCTGGCGCGCCGGCAGGATCTGGATGTCGACCTGAGCTGGCGTCCTTTTCTGCTGAACCCGGATATGCCCCGCAGCGGCATGTCGCGCGCCGATTACATGATCCGCAAATTCGGTGCCGAGGACCGGGCGCGGCGGCTTTACGCCTCCATCGCCGAGCTGGGTGCCGCGGAAGGCATTGAGTTCAATTTTACCGCCATACGCCGCACCCCCAACAGTGTGGATGCCCACCGCTTGGTGCGCGAGGCCGCGCGTTACGGGGTGGCGGACCGGCTGGTGCAGCGCATCTTCGCGGCGCATTTTGTCGAGGGGCTGGATATTGGCAGCCATGCGATACTAGCATCCCTCGCCGTGCAGCAAGGCATGGATCAAGAGGAGGTTGAAGCTTTTCTTAGTTCCGGCGAGGGTACGGAATTCGTCCATGCCGAGAACTTGCATGCGCACCGCTTGGGAATTAACGGCGTGCCGTGTTTCCTTATCGATGGCGAGCACGCCATCGCCGGCGCGCAGGAGGGGGAGGTGCTGGAGCGGCTCGTAGACCTTGCCCTCGCCACCAGCCGTGAACGCTAGTTCCAATATCCAAGACATGGGGTACAGTTTGTAACATCGCCACCCATGCCGAATTTGAGGGCCATGAAAAAATCCGCACATGACGCCGCGCGCGCCCGCCTTGCTGCCGTTTTGAGCTCATTCGCACTGGCGGCTGTGCCGCTGGCGGCTCAGGCGCAGTCCTCGTCATCGCCCCTGTCCGGCATTTGGAGCATCCAGGACGAAAACGCCTCGGTCAGCACCTCGCAGCCGACGGACAGGTATTACGTCAACGGCTTTCATTTGGGCTGGACCTCGCCGGAAGGGGAAGTGCCGGGCTTTCTAGCCGATTTCGGCCATGCTGTATGGGGCGACGGCACCCAGCGCATCAGTGTCGGCATCATCCAGCAGCTCTACACGCCGGATGATACGAGTCTAATCAACCCGAATCCAAAAGATGAGCCGTATGCCGGCTATCTCGCGGCCACGGTGAACCTCATTCAGGATACCGACAACACCCGCTCCGTGCTGGGGCTTGATGCCGGTGTCATCGGGCGCGATGCGGGCGGCGAGATCATACAGAATGGTTTCCACTCGATCATCGGCCAGAAGGGCACGCATGGCTGGGCCTACCAGCTGCCGAGCGAACCGGCCATCGACTTCCTGGTCTCACGCACCTGGCGCCTGCCCATCGCGCATCTCAGCAACGGAATGGAGGCGGACGCCCTGCCGCAGATTTCCGGCATGGGCGGCCTGACCCAGGATTACGTGCAGCCCGCAATCGGCTTCCGCTTCGGCCAGGGGCTGGACAGCGATTTCGGCCCCCCTCTTCTGGCCACATCCCCCTCCGGCTCGGATGCGTATAAGGCGACGCGGCCCCTCGTGTGGTACGTGTTCGGCAGCGCCGCCGCCAAAGTCGTGGGGCATGACGAGACCCTGCAGGGCTCTGACTTCCAGACCAGCCGCAGCGTCGACCCCTACCGGGTCGTCGGAACATTCGAGGCCGGGGCCACGGTCATCTGGCGCGGTGTGCGGTTCAGCTACACGCAGGTATTCCAGACCAACCGCTTCTACGGCCAGCGCGGCAGCCTCCACGGCTTCGGGTCGCTCTCAGCCGCCTTTACGTTTTAAGAGCCGTTCAGCCCCGTTCGAGAAAGGCGCGGAAGGCGGCCAGGGTCGTGGGCGAGATGTGATGCTCTATACCCTCGGCGTCGTCCTCGGCGGCGTCCTGCGGCACGCCTATGGCGGTAAGTACGTCAACGACAAGGCGGTGCCGGGCACGGCATTGCGCGGCCAGGGCCTCGCCTGCCTCGGTGAGAGACACGCCGCGATAGGGCAGGGTGGTGGCCAGCCCCTCGCGCTTTAGCCGTCCGATATTTTTTATGGCGGTAGCATGCGAAACGCCGAGGCGCCGGGCGATATCCGTGGGCCGCGCCGTACCCGTCGTCGTGCGAAGATCGTCGATCAGCTCTGCATAATCCTCCAGCACGGCATGGGACTGCGCAACGCGGGTCTTGCCGAAACGTTTGGCCTGGATTGGTTGTGCCGGCAAAAGGCTTGCTGATTGCATGGGTGGGTTGTTTGCCAAGGCGCCGTTTTCTCCAGAATGGGACAGGTTTGCGGGAAAATCAGCGCTGCTGCAAGAGTCCGGCAGCGGTTGCCGCGCCGCACAATTGCGATATAATTCAGCATCGGCGGTCTGCGCCACGCAGCTGCCGGGAACTTCAGCTTTTAGACTAGATTAACCCATTCATCGTCTAAAAAGACGACAAAAATAAAGGAATCCAACGTGGCCAACGAAAAATCGCAGAATGTGCAAGACGTATTCCTGAATCACGTTCGTAAGAGCAAGACTCCGGTAACCGTGTTTCTCGTCAATGGCGTGAAGTTGCAGGGTGTCATCACCTGGTTCGATAATTTCTCCGTGCTGCTGCGCCGGGATGGGCATACCCAGCTCGTGTACAAGCACGCCATCAGCACCGTCATGCCGGGCGCGCCGATCATGCTGTTCGATGCCACCCGTGCCGAGGGTGGCGCTCCGCCGCCGGCTGACACCACGGGCACGCTGAAACTGCACCGCTCGGCTGAACCGCAATACGATCCGGACACAGAACTCTGATCGAGACAGCGCCGCCGCCCAGCCGGGCGGCCATTCTGCTGCCATGGGATAAGGAGGCCGCCCGCACCGGTGGCATCTCCCGTTCGGCTGAAGCCCGGCTGGCCGAGGCCGTGGGGCTGGCGGCCTCCATCGGGCTGGTGGTGGTACACGAGCAGGTGTTTCAACTCCGCCACCTGACCCCGGCCACGCTGCTGGGCAAGGGGCAGGTAGAGATCGCCGGCACCGCGCTCACCGCGGCGGGTGTGGATGTGGTGGTGGTCGATGCCGCTCTCACCCCCGTCCAGCAGCGCAATCTGGAAACCGCCTGGAATTGCAAGGTCATCGACCGCACCGGGCTGATCCTCGACATTTTCGGCGCCCGCGCCCGCACGCGTGAAGGCGCGTTGCAGGTGGAGCTGGCGCATCTGGAATACCAGCGCTCGCGGCTCGTGCGGTCCTGGACCCATCTGGAGCGTCAGCGCGGCGGCTTCGGCTTCCTCGGTGGCCCCGGCGAGACTCAGATCGAGGCGGATAGACGCCTCATCGGCGACCGTATCGTGCGGCTGAAGGCGGAGCTGGAGGAGGTGCGGCGCACACGGGGCTTGCATCGTGGCGCCCGCAAAAAGGTGCCGTACCCCATCGTGGCGCTGGTGGGCTACACCAATGCCGGCAAATCCACGTTGTTCAACGCGCTCACCGGCGCCACGGTCATGGCCGAGGATCAGCTCTTCGCCACGCTGGACCCGACAATGCGCGGGCTGGTGCTGCCCTCCGGGCGGAACATCATCCTCTCGGACACTGTGGGCTTCATCTCCGATCTGCCGACCGAGCTGGTCGCCGCCTTCCGCGCCACGCTGGAAGAGGTGGCGGAGGCCGATCTGCTGTTGCATGTGCGTGATGTCTCCCACCCCGACACCGAGGCGCAGGCCAAGGATGTGCGCAACGTGCTGAACCGCATGGCCAAGGAGGGCGCGCTGGACGAAGACTGGCCCGCCCGCACGCTGGAAGTGCTGAACAAGGCGGATGCACTGGGTGGCGTGGAACATGTGGTGCAGGGCGACGGCATTGCCGTCTCCGCGCTCACAGGCGAGGGCTTGCCTAGGCTGCTGGTGGAGATCGACGCGCGTCTGGCCGCCCGGCTGGAGGTCGTGGATCTGAAAATCCCGGTATCCGACGGTGCCAAGATCGCCTGGGCCTACCGCCATGGGGAGGTGCTATCCCGCGAGGATGGCGAGGAGCATGTGAAGCTGCGGCTGCGCCTGAGCGCCGTGGATAAGGCAAGGTTCGAGGCGTTATGACCGAGGCGGAGATCGCAGCAATTATCGCCCTGCTGCGCCGTGTGGCGCAAACGGAAATTCTGCCGCATTTCAAAAAACTCGGTCCAGGCGACGTGCGCATGAAAAGCGGCCCGCTGGACCCGGTGACGGTGGCGGATGAGGCGGCCGAGCGGGCGCTGAACGCGGGCTTGCGGGCGTTGTTTCCGGGCGATGATGTCATCGGCGAGGAAGCCGTCTCCGCCGGGGCGGCGCGGCTGGAACGCCTGGCCGAGCCAGGGCGCGTCTGGGTGCTGGACCCGATTGACGGCACCGCGAACTTCGCCGCTGAGCTGCCGCTCTTCGGCGTTATGGCGGCGCTGGTCGAGGCCGATAAGGTGCTGGCGGGGTTCATCTACGACCCCTTTGGCGATGACTGCGCCCTGGCGCTGGCCGGGCAGGGCGCCTGGATGGTGGCGGCGGACGGCAGCAAGCGCCGCCTGCACGTGGCCGCCCCGGTGCCGGTGAGCCAGATGGTTGGCTCCATGTCCTGGCGCTACATGGAGGAGCCGCTGCGCTCCCACGTGCTGCACCGTTTGGACAACATGGCAGCCGTCACCGATTACCGCTGCGCCGCCCACCAGTACCGTATGCTGGCGGCGGGGTATTGCCATGTGCAGATGTTCCGCAAGCTGCTGCCTTGGGACCATGCGGCGGGCGTGCTGCTGCACCGCGAAGCGGGCGGCTATGCCCGCCATTTTGACGGCACGGAATACCGTCCCACCCACATCACCGGTGGGCTGCTGCTCACGCCGGATGCTGCGAGCTGGGAGGATCTGGCGGACGCTCTGCTGCGGTAGCATTTCAAAAGACGAGGGGGAAACATGCAAGCCATAAAACTCAAGGCGCCAGCCGGGCTGGAAAACCTCACGCTGGTGGAGGATGGCGCCCCCATTCCCCCCGGCCCGGGCGAGATTCTCGTCCGCCTGCATGCCTGTTCACTGAACTACCATGACTACGCGGTGGTAACAGGCGCCATTCCCACGGCGGATGGGCGTATCCCCATGGCGGACGGCGCGGGCGTGGTTGAGGCCATCGGCACCGGCGTCACTGAATTCGCCGTGGGCGATTCCGTGGTCTCCGGCTTCTTCCCGTATTGGCAGGACGGCACACCCGCCCCGGGCGATTTCTCCGCCGTGCCGGGTGACGGCGCGGATGGCTACGCCCGTGAATACGCCACCCGCCCGGCAAGTTGGTTCACGCACGCCCCCAAGGGCTGGAGCCACGCGGAAGCGGCGACACTAACCACGGCGGGACTAACGGCCTGGCGCGCCTTGGCGGTGGAAGGGCGGCTGAAGGCGGGTGACACCGTGCTCGTGCTCGGCACGGGCGGCGTCTCCATGTTTGCGCTGCAATTCGCGCGGGCCATGGGCGCCACTGTCATCGCCACCTCGTCCTCGGACGAAAAACTGGAACGCCTGCGCGGCTTGGGCGCATCCTTCGGGGTGAATTACAAGACCCACCCGGATTGGGGCACGCGCGTGCGCGACTGGACGGGCGGGCGCGGCGTGGATCATGTTATCGAGGTCGGCGGGCCGGGCACGTTGCCGCAATCCATCACCGCCGTGGCGCAAGGTGGCCATATCGCGCTCATCGGCGTGCTCACCGGCTGGGGCGGCGAGGTGCCGACAGCGGCGCTGATGATGCGTCAGGCGCGGCTGCAAGGCATTGTGGTCGGCAGCCGCCGCCAGCAGCAGGATATGGTGCGCGGCCTGGAAGCCACCGGCATCCGCCCGGTCATCGACAGCAGCTTTGCCCTTGGCGGCATTGCCGATGCCTTTAAGCACGAAGCGTCGGGCAAGCATTTTGGCAAGATTTGTCTGGAGTTTTAGGCGCCGGAGCGTTTCGCCAGCCGCACCGCCGTATGCCCGTGGCTGACTTTCAGGCTCGGCATCACCAGCATCATGTTATCTTCCGGGGTCGTAATCGCCTCGTCCCCGTCATGCGCGATAACCGTGCCGGCCTTGGCGATAATCTCACCGCCCCGGAACGCCCGCTCAAACACGAAACGGTTGGTGCGCGCGGTAACCGTGCGTACCACCTGGGCGAAGGCGGGCTTGCCCGCGGGGGCAGGGGCGGAAACCATCCCCGCGTGACGCAAGAGCGAAACCACGGTGGCGCGGCTCTGCGTCACGGCGGCTTGCTCCCAATGCTGCCCGGCTTCCACCAGCACGCAGGCCGCATTTTGTTCAGCGCCCTCGGTGAAGCGCCCATAATCGATGAGCCGTTTGCCTCCGGCATGCCCAGTATCGGCAATCACCATGCCCGGCGTGCCGAGTGCCAGCGCCAACGCCCGCCCGCGCTCCCCCGCACCGCAGAGCAAGGCCGGGTCGGCGGGCCAGAGCATGGTGTGCAGATCCAGCAATAAATCGGCGGAGTCGATCAGCGGGCGGATCTCCCGTGCGCGGTCCAGCTCCGCCGAGCGCCGCACGCCGAAGAGCTGAAAATCATCCCACACGCGGTTCATGTCCTCTTCCACGAAGCGTGATGCCACCGGGTTCTCCGGGGTGAAGCGGGCGAAGGCGGCGAGATTGGCGAAGCCGAGCGTCAGCCGCCCGCATTGCGGCGCGAACCCCGCCCGTAGCAATTCGGCAAGCACGACGGCCCCGGCAAACTCATTGCCGTGGATCAGCGAGACCACCACCGCATGCGGCCCAGGGCGGCCGGAATCGAGCGTGGTGAAGCCCGGAATGCCGGTATTGCCGGCGATGAAGGGGGCAAGATCCGGCGCCGCAATCTCCACGGCGAACGCCGGCAGCCCCAAAGCGGGGTCGGACGGCGTCAGAGTGGGCGGCTGGTCAGCGCTCATAACCGCCAGTGTAGCCGGGTTGGGGCGGCGCGCAATCGGGTGGTGGGTTGACGCCGCGCCGCGCCGCCGCCAAAGCCGCAGACCATGGAAGACGCTAGGATTTTTTGTACCGATCTTGCCGGTTTGCGCGCCCAGGCGCTGGGGCTGACGGAGGCCGCGGGCTTGCGGGCGGAGCTGCGCACGCTGCGCTTCCGCGCCCCATGGCACCGCATCTCCTCGGGGCTATGGCCGGCGGCGCGCTGGGCTGTGGGGGCGGAGGCGTTCGCGGGGCCGGTGCCGGGTGTGGTCATCGGCTGCGGCGGGGCCGGGGCGCGCGTTGCCGCGGCGCTGCGGAGCAAGAAGGTGAAAGCCGTCGCCATCCAGCATCCGCGCATGGATCTGCGTAAATTCGACGCGATTCTGGCCGCCCGGCATGATGGTATTGACGGCCCCAATGTCATCATTACCCGCACGGCGCTGCACCGCGTCACCCAGCTGCGCCTGGCCGCCGAGCGTGCGCTCTGGGCTGAAACATTCGCCGCTTTCCGCCGCCCGCTAGTGGCGGTGCTGCTGGGCGGCAGCAACGGGCGCTACAGCTTCGAGGCCCCGCAGGCCCACGCGCTGGCGGCGCAGCTCGCGGCCGTGGCGCGTGAGGCCGGGCTGGTCATCACCCCCTCCCGCCGCACCGCGCCGGAGGTGGTGAGCATCCTCCGCGCCGCGCTGGAGCCGCTGGGCGCCTGGATATGGGATATGCAGGGTGAGAACCCGTATTTCGGCATGCTCGCCTGCGCTGACGCCATCATCGCCACGGCGGATTCCGTCTCCATGGTTTCCGAGGCCGTGGCCACCTCGGTACCTGTGTATCTGGTGCGCCTGCCCGGCCGCTCGGCGCGCATCGGCGCCTTCATGGACGCGCTGGTGCAAGATGGCCGCGTGCGCGATTTTGCCGGGCGGCTGGAGCTGTGGGATACGGCACCGCTGGACGATACGGAAATGGCGGGGGCCGAACTCCGCCGCCGCCTGGGGTTGTAAGAAACATGCTTGATATCGAAACCTTCGACAATTCGCGCGGCGGCAACGTGGCCTACAAGGCGCTGGCCCACCCGCTGGCGGCGCGCGGGCTGGCGGCCCTGGCGGCGCAAGCGGGCAGCGTCGCGGTGTTCGACCCGGACGGCATCGCCGGGCCGTTGCTGGCGCTGTGCCCGGATTTCGATGTCGAGGGCGTGTACGTGCAGGACATTCTGGCCATCGGCCAAATTCGCGGCGGGCATGTCGCCAGGGCGCTGGTAGACCTACCCGAGGCACGGGTGGAAAGCGTGCTGATCGCCGCCTTCGATGCCGGGCGCATCGGCGAGCGCCTGCGCCGCTTTCTGCCTCCGGGGGCGGCGCTGCTGACGCTGGACGGCGCGAAACTCCCCACCCCCTGGCGCACCAATCCCGCGCGCTATCTGGATGCCGTGAACTTCGCCACGAATTTCGTGTTCTTCCGCGACGACAACCACTTCGCCACGCGCCTCACCACCGCCAATTACTGGGCCGGATACGGCGCCAAAACCGTCCGTTTCTTCCACATCCTGTTCGACGCCACCGGCACGAAGCTGGCCGAGTGGGACGATTCCGCCCCCGCCGGGCCGGGCGGTTACGTGCTGGACAGCCGCGTGGTGCGCGAGCGCTTCGGCCTCGGCCCCTTCACTGGCCAGCTCTTCATCCACGCCACCGGCATTGCTGGGCACGACGTGGTGAAATACGCGCTGGACACTTACGCCACCGATAACAACGCCTCGCTCTCCTGCACGCATGACGCCAATGCCTGGCCCTCCGAGTGCTTCGCCGGCCTGCCCGCCCCGCGCGCGGATGAGCAAGTGACGCTCTGGATACAGAACAGCCACGCTGTCCCCATCCCTGCCGGCGCCCTGGCGCTGGACCGCATGGGGGCCAACGCCCCGGTGCCGTTGGATGTCGAAGTGCCGCCCTTCGCCACGCTGGCGCTGGACGTGGCGGATGTGTTCCCCGGCCTGCACTGGCCCGCGCAGATCGAGTTCCTCGCGGGCAGGCATGTGGTCCGCCCGCGCTACGAGGTGTTGCGCGCCGGGCGCACACGCATCGCGCATGTGAATGTGGAGCGCGGCGATCTCCGTCCCGATCCGGGGATCAAGACGCTGCACCCAGCCATGGGGCGCGGCTTCCTGCTGCCTTTCCCGGTGCTGCCGCGCACGCGCTTCAAAACCATTCTGTTACCCACGCCGATGGCCGTAAGCGAAACCAACACGCCGCTGTGTGTGGACGTGTTCGCGCCGGGTGGCGCCAAGCTGGCCGAGCACTTTCTGGGCGTGCTGCCCCGCAACCATGATTGCGCTGTCGATCTGGACGACATACTGCCGCCGGGCGCGTTGCCGGATGGCGGACATGCCGAGCTGGCCTACGATTTCCGCGATGGCGGCGATGCCAATGGCTGGCTGCACGCGCTGTTCCGTTTCGAGGACCGTGCAAGCGGCCACGCGGCGGAGAGCAGCTTTGGCGCGCATATCTTCAACACGCTGATGGTCTACAAGAATGAGCCGCAGAGCTACACCGGCAAGCCGCCGGGCCTCTCCACGCGGCTGTTCCTGAAGCTCGGCTTCGGCGGACGCGAAACATTCTGCGTGCTGATCTACCCAGCTTCCGGCCCGTGGCTTGAAAGCTCCAGCACCGTGCTGGAGCTTTACGATGGCGAAGGCGCGTTACTGGATACAGCCCAGATCGCCATCGTCTGCTCAGGCTCCTTTATCATCCGCCCCTCGGAACATTTTCCGGCGGCGCGGCTAAATGCGGCGGGCGAGCGCGGCTATGTGCTGATCCGCGACACCACCTGCCGCCTCTTCGGCTTCCACGGTGTGGATGACGGCACTGGCGGCTTTTCATTCGACCATATGTTCGGTTTCTGAGCGCCAGGCCGCATGCCAAGCATGATGCGGCACGGGCGATAAGTTTCCACATCGATACCTGCGTTTGCAGGCTACCCGGAATGTTCCGGGTAGGGCGTTAAACTTCGGCGGCTTCGGCGGGCACAGGGGCGGTGGCGGGTGGCTCCACCAGCGGTATCCACTGCCCGGCGCGCAAAATTTCGCTTGGGTGGAACCTCGCCTTGTAGGACATCTTCCGGCTCTCGGCGACCCAGTAGCCCAGATACACATGCGGCAGCCCCAGCTCCACGGCGCGGTTCACCAGCCAGATAACGGCGAACGTGCCGAGCGAGCGGGCATCCATCGCCGTGTCGAAGAAGGAGTACACGGCGGAGAGCCCATCCCCCAGCCGGTCAGTGAGGCAGGCGCCCAGCAGCTTGCCGTTCGGCAGGCGGAATTCCACGATGGAGGTCTCGATCGGCGTGTCCTCGACCATGGCGCGGTAGTCATAGAAGCTCATCGTCGCCATATCGCCCTCGCCGTGCCGGCGCTGCTGGTAGGCCTGGAAGAGCTGATATTGCTCGGCCGTGGCGCGCGGCGGCATCTCTTGCACCAGCAAATCGGCATTGGCGCGGGCAACGCGCTTCTGCGTGCGGCTCGGGGCAAAGTCGGTGGCGCGGATCCGGATGGGCACGCACGCATTGCAGGAGGGGCAGACGGGCGCGTAGGCGATGTTATGGCTGCGCCGGAACCCGCCGCGGGAGAGCCGGTCGTGCAGGCTCTCGGCGGAGACCCCCGCCAGCTCCGTCACCACCTTGCGCTCCGTGCGGCCAGGCACATACGGGCACGGCAATGGCGCCGTGGTATAGAAGAAGTGCGGGCGGCGGGCGGGCTTGAAGCTCATTACAGTATTATGTTTGGGATTCTCTCCCTTGCCGTCAATACGCAATTTGCGGTTGCCTGATAATGGTGAGACCGGACAGGATGTCATGTGCCGCGCGGCGGCGCGGGTTGAGCAGCGCCAGCAGTAAGGGCAGGCCGGCAAAAGCGAAGCTGAGCCAGAGCAGCAGCGTCCAGACCAAGGCCTGCGGCAGGGTCGGTGGCGCGAAATCGGCATCCTGCCGCACCGCCAGCCCCATGGCGCGCTGGCCCGGCGTGGCGCCACTGCCGCCAATGAGCAATGTGTAATAAAAAAGTGGCAGCCAGGGGATGATATGGAAGGCCAGCCAGCCGAGCCCTAAGGTGAAAATACCGAAAATGGCGATGAATATCGCCAGCCCCCAGCCGAGCACGGTCATGACGATGCAGTCCACGAACAGCGCCAGGATACGCCGGAGGATTACCCCCTCGAAGCACAATGGGTCAGCCGGCAGGGGAGGATAAATCTGGCGCATGCGCGGATATTGCGCCGGGCCTTGCGCCGCATGCAAGCGCGATGATGCCGCCGAACAGCAGCGCCAGTGGCACGGCGCCCAGATAATACGGGGCAAGCGGTGAGAGCAGAAGCAATGGCGCAAGATATGCCAGCGCGCCGAGCGCGACCAGCCAGCCCGGCGTGCGGGGCGTAAAGCATAGGGCCATGGCTGCGGGAACGGTTACGGTATCATAGGCATAGGCGTGTGGTTGCGCCAGGAAGGTGCCCACCAATAGTGCCGCCATCGCCAGCCTGTATGCCGAGCGGCGGGCCAGCAGGAACACCAGAGCCGCCACGGCCATGCCGCAGATGAATTGCACAACCCAGGCAATACGCGGTGCTACGCCGAGTACGACAAGGTTCGCCGCAGGTGTGACGATGATGTTGAGGTTGAGCGTTGTCGCGCTAAAATAATTGGTTTGGTATTGCGGCAAGGTATCCGCCCAGAGCCGCCATAAATCCGGCGGGAAAGCCAGGCAGGAAAGAGCCGCCAGCCCCAGCGCGGTAAGGCTTGCCGCAAAAATTGCTGGCCAAGTTCCGCGCGCCAGCAGAAAAATGGGGATGAGGATGCCAAGCTGCGGCTTGAGCGTGAGCAGGCCAAAAGCAAAACCCGCCAGTATCTGGCGGCGCGGCAACAGTGCGAATCCGGCGAACAGCAGGGCGGAGGTGAAGAAGGCTGTCTCGCCGGTTGCGATGTTGATTAATGCGGCTGGGCTGGCCAGCAGGGCCGTAAGTATGGCTGTGCGGTGCCGTGGGAACAACATCGGCACGGTGGCCGTGAACAAAATCAGTCCAGCCAGGGTCCAGAGGATTTCCGCCGCCTGGAAGCTGAAAAAGCGCAACCACCAGGTGAGAAGCAGGAGGGTCGGCGGGTATAAATAGGGGTAAAAACTACCAAAGTGCGGGTAGAGCGCTTTCTGGAAGGATTGCAGCGCATTGGCATCGTAGAGCAACCGTACGGGGTTTTCCGACGCGAACCGTGGAAACGACCAGAACGCCATGAAATCGCTATTTAAACTGGCATGGGACAGGATCAGCTGCGTGAGCAGGCTGAGGTTGAGCACGGCGCAGATGCCGACCATGGCGGTGAGCAGGGCCCGGCGCGGGCCGGTTGTGGCAGGGGGCGGCATCATCTAAGCCTTAACGCAGCTTCTTTAAACGGTCGATGGAGGATCCATGGCGCGTACAGGCTCTGTTAATTATCTGCTCGGAACAAAATTCCACAAGATGGCCTATGTCGAATTCGGCAACCCTGCAGCCCCGGCGGTGGTGTGCGTGCACGGCCTCACCCGCACCGGGCGGGATTTCGACACGCTGGCCGAGGCGCTTTCGGACCGTTTTCACGTCATCTGCCCAGACCTGCCGGGGCGCGGCAAGTCTGAGTGGCTGCCGGAAGGCATGGCCTATCAGCCGCCGAGCTATGTGGTGGCGCTGGCGCATCTGCTGGCGCAGATCAACAAGCCGGTCGCCTGGGTTGGCACCTCTCTGGGCGGCATTTGCGGCATGATGATCGCCGCGGCGCAGAACACGCCCATCACCCGGCTGGTGCTTAACGATGTCGGGCCGTACATCCCCGCCATCTCGCTCAAGCGCATCCGTGACTACATGACCACCGCGCCGGAGCGCTTCGTCTCCATGGCGGCGCTGGAGGCGCATCTGCGGCTGGTGCATGCCACGTTCGGCGTCCTCAGTGACGCGCAATGGGCGCATCTGGCCCGCTTCTCCGCCCGCCAGGTGCTGGACCAGACCGGACAGGGCGCCTTCGCCATGCATTACGACCCGAAGATCATAGACCCCATCCGCGCCGCCATGCCGCTGGACGTGGATATGTGGCCGCTTTGGGAGCTCATCAAAGTGCCGCGCCTCGTCATTCGCGGGGCGGAGAGCGATTTGCTGCTGCCCGATACCTACCAGCGCATGCTGGAGGAAGGCGCCGAAGGCTACGTGGTGGCCAATGCCGGCCACGCCCCGGCGCTCATGGATTACGAATCAATGGCCCGGATCAAGGCGTTCCTGCTGGCAGGCTAAGTGTGTTGCGGCGCCATGACGTGATTGCTCAGCCGCGTGGAGTGGCTACACTCGCGCCATGGCCAGCAGGTTGTTTCCGCACGCACATCTTCCGCTGATCAAGAAGGCGCTGATCTCCGCCGGGCGGGCCACGGCCTCGCAGCGTGTCTCGCTCGTCGCCGCCGGCTGCGCCTTCTACGCCACGCTGGCGCTCTTCCCCACCATCACCATGCTCATCTCGCTCTATGGGCTGGTGTATAATCCGGACACCGTGCAGCCGCAGCTCCATTATCTGGAAAGCTTCATGCCGCCGGCGGCCTACGCCCTCATCTCGGACCGCATCCAGAGCCTGGTGACGCAGCCGGCCAAGGGGCTGGGCGTCAACTTTATCGTCTCCCTGCTTATCAGCTTCTGGTCCTCCTCCACCGGCACGAAATCGGTGCTCAACGCGCTTTCCCTCGCGTATCACGAGCGCGAGACGCGCGGCATCATCCGCTTCCAGGTCGTCGCCTTCAGCATGACGTTCATCGCCATCATCGGCGCTGCCATGGCCATTGGTGTTCTGGTGTTCGTGCCCATCGCGCTGGCCTTTCTTGGCTTGCCGGCGCAGCTGGAATTTCTCGTCGGCCTCATCAGCTTCGCCGTCATGGTCGGCTTCGTTACCCTGGCCCTGGGGCTGCTCTACCGCTTCGGCCCGGCGGGGCGGGGGCGGATTTTCTACGCGCCGGGAGCCACCATCGCCACCTGCCTGTGGCTCGTCGTCTCCTGGGCGTTCGGGCTGTATGTCGGGCGCTTCGCCGCCTACAGCGCCACCTATGGCCCGCTGGCCACGCTCATAGGCTTGATGATGTGGTTCTATTTGTCCGCCTATGTCGTCCTCTTCGGCGCCGAGCTGAATGCGGCGCTGGACCGCGAGTGGCGGCACCTGCACAAGCCAAAACCCGCGGCCCAGGCCTAACCGGCGTCCCTCGGCCAGCGGCGGTGCAGCCATAGCCAGGCGCCGGGCTTTTCCCGTATCCAGCGTTCCAGAATCTGGTTCATGGTGGTGGTCAGCGCCAGCACATCGGCCTGGCGGTCGCCGGTATCGGGCAGGGCCATGGGCGGCTCGCAAATCACATGCAGCCGCGCCGGGGCCACGCGCACCACATGCACGGGGAAGAGCGGGCAGCGGAATTTGAGCGCGAAGGTGGCCATGGCGTCCATGGTCATGGCCGGGCGGCCAAAGAAGGGGGCGGCAATGCCGGTGTCCAGCTTCTGGTCCACCAGCAGGCCAAGATGCCCGCCGCGCAGCAGCTCGGCGTAGGCGGCACGGGCGCCTGCACCGCCTTTCGGGAACATCCGCACCTTACGGCCAAAATTGGCCTCGCGCAGGCGCAGGATCATGTCGTTGACCAGCGGATTGCTGGCGGCGCGGTACATGAAGCCGATATCCACGCCATGCGCGAAGGCGCCAGGGGGCGAGACCTCCCAATTGCCGATATGCCCGGTAACGAAGATCGAGGGCCCGCCAGTGCCGTTCTTCAGGTAGGGCACCACGTTCTCATCCCAGCCGATCATGGTGTAGCCGGGGCCGGAGGCCTCCAGCGGCACTTCCCTGATGTCCCCTATACGCACCAGCTCGGCGGTGGTTTGCCCCAGATTCTGCCAGACATCCTTGACGATGGCCTTACGCTCCGCGGCGGAGAGTTCCGGCATCGCCAGACGCAAATTCCTGTCCGCCACCTTGGAGGTGGGGATCAGCGGCCCGACCGCCCGCGCCACCGCCCCGCCGATGCGCGAGGCAGTCTCCGGGCTGAACGGTTGCAGCGCCTTGATCAGCGCCCAGACCAAGGCGGCCTCCAGCCTGTGCGCGAATTTGATTTTTGGCTGGCTCATCGTAGCAGGGTTTCCAGAGCGGCTTCGTCGTCCCACACCAGCCGGGCGCGCACCACCAGGCAGGCGCTGCGCAGCGGCGGCGGCAGTTTCACGTAATCCTTGGCGGTGGTCACAAGCTTGGCGCCGGTGCTGGAGGCCTGGGCCAGCAGGCCGGTAATGTCCCGCGCGGTGTACACATGATGATCCGGCAGCGCGTGCGTATCCACCAGCTCCGCCCCCAAAGAGAGGACGGAGCGGAAGAATTTCTCCGGCCGGCCGATGCCGGCGAAAGCGATGACCGGGCGGCGGCTCAGCGATTCCTCGCATTCCGGCACTAGCGTGGCGTGCAGCACGGGCAGGCAGGGGGGAAGCTGGTCGAGGGCGCCAGTTTCATCCGCGCCGATAAGCACCGCCGCCTGCACGCGCGATGCCGCCGCCGCCACCGGCTCCCGCAGCGGCCCGGCGGGGAGCAGCAGCCCGTTGCCGAAGCCGTACCCGCCATCAATAACCAGCAGCGAAAGGGTTTTCCGCACGGCTGGGTTTTGCAGGCCATCATCCATGACAATGGCAGTCGCCCCCTCGGCCAGCGCCAGCCGCGCCCCGGCGGCACGGTCCCACGCCACCACGGTCGGGGCGGCGGCGGCGAGCAGCAGGGCTTCATCGCCAACCTCGTCAGCGATGTGGACAGATCTGTCCACCAGCACCGGCCCGGCCATTGTGCCGCCATAGCCGCGGGAGAGGGCGAAGGGCATGCCGTGCAACCGGGAGAGAATATCCAGCGCCACAATGGTCTTGCCCGCCCCGCCGACCCCGGCATTGCCGACGCAGATAACCCTGATCCCCAGCGCCAGCCCCGGCTTGTTCACACGCCGCGCCGTGGCGATCCGCGTGACGAGGCTGAAGGGGCGGAGCAGCTGGGCCAGGGGGCCGCGCGTGGTCCAGAATTTCGGGGCTTTCATGGCATCGCGGCCATAATGAGCCCGGCCAGCCGATCCGGCAATTGCGCCGCCCCGGCAAAGCAGGCGGCGGCTTCTTGCCCGGCTTTCTGTGCGGCTTGCGGGTTGTCCAGCCAGTATCCGGCGGCTTGGGCCAGGGTGGCGGCATCCGCAACTTCCATCAGCGCCCCGGCCTCGCGCATGCGGGCGGCGGCCTCGACGAAATTCTCGTTATGCGGGCCGGTGAGCACCGGGCGGGCGAGTAGAGCGGGCTCGACCATGTTGTGCCCGCCGAATCCCACCAGGGAGTTGCCGATAAAGGCGAAGGGGCAAAGCCGGAAGAACAATCCCAGCTCGCCTAGCGTGTCCGCGACGTAAATCTTACCCGGCTCCGGCGCCTGCCCCAGCGCGCGGCGGGGGGCGTTGCCGCATAGCGCCGCGATCTCCGCTCCGCGCTCCGGGTGGCGGGGGGCGATGATGGTGACGAGGCAGGGATGCGCCGCCAGCAATGCGGCGTGGGCTTCGGCAATGATGGCGTCCTCGCCCGGATGCGTGCTGGCGGCGAGCCAGACG
>Ga0255356_1001196_pt1 | contig 16671 bp, 9 predicted proteins | sample HBST100metaG_FD_189944 | JGI IMG/M metagenome (GOLD analysis project Ga0255356, IMG submission 189944) | Peat soil microbial communities from Stordalen Mire, Sweden - H.B.S.T100 | ecosystem: Environmental > Terrestrial > Soil > Wetlands > Peat | place: Sweden: Norrbotten County, Stordalen Mire... | reverse complement strand
GCCAGGCCGCGCCCCAAAGATACGCTCTGCAACCCAAGTTCGGGGAGTGGCTCAGCCTGGTAGAGCACCTGGTTCGGGACCAGGGGGTCGGAGGTTCAAATCCTCTCTCCCCGACCATTAGTTATTTTGACCCTATTGCCTATCAGATTAAGCGGCTTTCTGTGCGTAGGGTAAAGACTTGCAGTATCAATAGAGCAGTTCAGAAGTGCTTTTCTGAGCAATTTGGCTTGTTCTGCCGGTTTCTACGTAACGTGAAGAAAATGAGCATTTTGCGCGAGTTCTAAAATTCTTGCACATTTAGAGGGCGCTAGCTGCTCTTTTGCTCTGTGATTTGGGCTTGGTGCGCATTTCTTGATCTCTCCAGTCAGCATGCTTCCGCTGCCAGAACTCCTGCTTGCCAGTTGCTCGCAGTACTGACGTGCGACTCCAACTAGAGGGGTTCTTTTTTGGGGAATCCCGCGTCATCTTATGATCCAAGTCGCGAGTGCATGTTTCCGCCTCATGGCTGGCAGCACTCGGCTACGAACTGTCTCAGGACTGAAGCATCGCTCCAGGCCGCATCAGGACCATCAGCCTCGGCCAGCTCTCAAACGATGATGATCAGGCTCGGATCTTGCCAGCCGCATGGTTAGCAAACCTGTCAACAAGAAGAGAGCTGCGTCGGCAAATAGAAAACCAGCGCGCACGGGGTGATGAGCCGTGTCGAGGTGGTAGAAAGAGACACCCGTAGAAGGGTCGGAGATATCCACTACTTTGAACGCACTTACATCCGCACGAACTTTCTCGTATTGAACCAGGTATTCAACTTTTAGCGCGGGCAGATTCTTGTGTTCCTTGATGACCGATTCGGCCTTCGGCTCCATGACAAGTGGTACGCTTGTTGAACTGCAATCAGCAACACATACCAGAAACATGCTGATTCCTGGGCCGCGTCCGCCGTAAGTGTATCCAACGGTGTGCAACTTTCCACTAACTGAGGAGTGTCTGGCATCCGAGGCATTGTCCAGTGTGCTCAAGCCCAGGATACCGCACCAACAAACTCCGGCCAAAAGAAGGAAATATTTGAACCCACTCGTGGCCGAGTGGCGCATTCTCCTGCTGAGGATTTCCACGACAGCAATGAGTACGCAAACGGCCAGAGTAACAAGAGTTGTATCCCAGGCCGTTGTGTTCAGATCGCCGAGAATCGCCATACTTGCTCCGTCTTTCACTTGAATTTCACAAACTTAGCTAAATAGAGCTTCAAGAAGCGCGATTTCGGGAAGTGGATGGACTGTTGATCCAGAGAATGATTGCCTCCGACTTTCCGTAATTGAACCAGCTATGCCTGACCGTACTTTCAAAGTAAAAACTGTCTCCCTGTTTTAGCTGAAACTCTTCTTCGCCGAGAGTAATTCTGAGTGTGCCCTTCAGAATGTAGAGGAATTCCTCTCCCTGGTGCGAATAATAGTCGGCGCTGCCTTTTCCAGGAGCAACGTGAAAGAGGTGCGGCTCCATCACAATCTTGCCCCAGGCAAGAATTTCCATCTGGACGCCATCGCCTCCTGCCAGTCTTCGACCGTGGCCCTTTCGGACCAATGGCCCTGGGGAATCCGCTTGATAGAAGAACTCAGAAAGGCTTGTTCCGTAGTGATGCGCCAGGCGGTGCATGATGCCAAGTGAGACGCCAGTCTGAGATCGCTCGAGATTGCTGAGGAATCCGGTCGAGATATTGACTGCTGCAGCGACCTCAGCCAGCGACTGGCCGCGCTCTAGGCGCAAGGCACGGAGGTGGTTTCCAGTGGCTCGCGCCTTTGCTGCTGTGCGGCTTCCGTCAGCCCCCGGCAGTAGGCCATCGCGCTGGACCTGATCGATAATGGCCGGCGCATTCAGTCCTTGAACTCGCCTGAGGTACACAGCCCGGCAAAGAAGCTGGACGTCTTCTTCTGAATAAAGACGATGAGCGCCTTCCCTGGTTGCCTCCCTGCGAAGTCCCAGACGCTCCCAAGAACGGATCATCGACGCAGAAATTCCCAATTGCTTTGCCACTGCTCCGATTCGCAACCGCTTGGAAGGCTTTCCCGTGGCGCTTTTCGGCTGTGCGTTCTTCAGTAATTTTAAGTTCTTTGGTCGGACGTTTTTCTGCTTGTCAATTTTGGGCAAACGGCTCAAGACCTCCATTGTCGTGCAATGCCAGCCATGACTTCGATTAGGCTTTCAGTTCGATGCGACTCACAGCCTTGCATAAAGATGACCTGCAAAGGTGAATCGCGTTTCAGGCGACCGGAGGTTATCTATACCGGACCCAAGAATGAGGAACTGCGCCTATCGAGTATATGCCAACAGCGATTAGCCGTGGAATCGGGAAGTCCTCGTTTTTCGGCTTCCTTCGACGGAATGTTGAGTTCCGAAAGGAGGAAGCCCACGCACAGATGAAACACGGGTATGCTCAAGGCGAATTTCCTTGACAAAACGAAATACCAACTTCATCATAAATGAAATGTGCTGTTTTATCGCAATTTCCGCAAGGGATTGATAAGGCAATAGGCGTTTCCGCAACTGATCGCACAGCGACGCGTTCGTAGCTCTGTTCGAGGGGCCAAGGCATATTCCTCGATAGCGATTCCGTGAGAGTCAAATTTATAGATATACAAGCTTAACAACAACTGAATTGCAGACAATCCTTTCCAATCGCAATTTCCTTATTTCATCATCATGGGAATGGAGCGACGCTGGACTATTGAACAAATCACATAACTGAGGAGAGACTCTGCAAACTGTAACTCCATTGCCGAACGCGGACGTGACGGTTGAACCGCATCTGGAGAAAGTGCTCGGCCGCCGGGACTTGATTCTTCTCTTCGTTGCTGCGGTCGCAAATCTAAACATCGTACCGGCGATCGCCGTAGCAGGACCGATTACGCTTTGGCTTTGGGTCATTGCACTTGGGTGCTACTTCTGGCCGCAAGGTGTTGCCGTTACCGAGCTCTCGGCAGTGTGGCCCGGAGAGGGCGGAATCTATCTCTGGACGAAAAATAGCTTCGGAGATATGCATGGGTTTCTCGCGGCCTGGTGTTACTGGCTTGCGAATGTCGTGTACCTGCCGACCGTCCTGCTTTCCTGCATCGGCGTGGGTGTATATATGTTCGGCCCCAGAATCCAGGCGCTTGCTGATAACGAACAGTTCACCGGCGGCGCGGCGGTAGTGCTTCTTGTGCTCCTTCTCGGCCTCAATATTCGAGGAGAATCAGCCGGGAAATGGATTACCAACCTCGGCGGGGTCGGCACGCTGGTTGGCGCGCTCATGATTTGTGGCCTCGCCGCTCTCGTTCTGCACCGGCATGGAAGCGCGTTTGTCGCGCGGGATCTGCGACCGCACATTGCAGACTGGCGACTCTTCGCAATATTCGGCACCATTTGTTACAGCCTGCAGGGGCTCGATCTCGCTTCGATTATGGGCGATGAGATTCGGGAACCCCGCAAGGTTCTGCCTGGAGCAATTTTCTGGGGTGGCGTTATCTCTGGGGCCGTCTATGTGGGCGCTACGTTCTCTATGCTGGTTGCCATGCCGCACGAGCAGATTGGGGTTCTCTCCGGCGTTTTGCAGACGATCAACTCGATGGCGCAGCGCGTCGATCTCCGCATGGTCGTTGCTCCGCTCGCACTCTTTGAAGCCATCGCCATTCTCGGAACGGCGTCGGCCTGGTTCAGCGGGACCGCTCGGTTGCCCTTTGTTGCCGGTATCGATCACTATCTTCCGCCGTCTCTCGGTCGAGTGCATCCGCGCTTCCACACGCCGTATATTGCACTGACTGTCTTCGCCATTCTCTCGGCTCTGCTTATTCTCATGAGTTATCTCGGCGCATCTGTCAGTGAGGCTTACCTTACGCTACTGAGCATTTCAGTTGTGCTTCAGTTGATCCCGAATGTCTATATGTTTGCGGCCTTGATCAAGCAGACGTTGGCTCAGCAGGTGGGAGACAAGGGCCGCATATATATTGCCGTAAACGGCTTCGCTGGGCTGCTTTCAAGCGCAGTGGGAATATGTCTGGCCTTCGTTCCCGCGGAGGCGACAGGCCATGTATGGACGTACGAGCTCAAACTCATCTTCGCTATCGGAGGGGTCCTCGGAGCAGCGCTGCTTTTCTACTTCAGGGCTCGGCGAAAAGCCGGGCAAGTAGTTGTAAAACGTGAGATAGCAAATGTTCTTAAATTGTAGAAACTATCTTTTTATCGCAAGTTCGTGCTACACTCCCGTTAATCCTGAAGCGCGAACTCGGCATTCGCGACATTCGCGAGTTCACCAAAATCGAATCATCGCCTTCGGTTGGGTGCCCTATGCTTCGACGATTCTGTTCGCGCAGTTTTCATCACGGCAACCACAGACAATAAGGGGGATTATGAAATCCATTTCGCTTTTGACCAATGTGCCGGGACCTAAATCCATTCAACTGGCGGCGCGCAAACAGAACGCGGTTCCGCGCGGCGTTCCGCAGATTACGCCCGTGTTTGCAAGCAGCGCTTCAGGCGCCACGCTGACTGATGTGGACGGAAATGTTTTTCTGGATTTTTATGGCGGCATCGGGTGCATCAATGCTGGTCACGCGCAGCCTACAGTTGTTGAGGCTATCCAGAAACAGGCGGAAGCATTTCTACACACCTGCTTCATGGTGGCCTCTTATGAGGGATATGTCGCGCTTGCGGAACGGATCAACCGGCTGGCTCCAGGAGATGGTGACAAACGCACTTTCTTTGTGAACTCCGGCGCAGAGGCGGTCGAGAATGGGATCAAGATCGCGCGGTCGTTTACGGGCCGTCCAGCAGTTCTCTGCTTTGACGATGCTTATCACGGACGCACGTACATGGCTATGTCCGTAACTGCCAAGGAGAAACCGTACAAGCACGGCTTTGGTCCTTTTTCTCAAGATGTCTATCGAGTACTTTTTCCTAACCCATACAGCAGCAAAAACGCGTCAGCAGAGAGCCTTCAGGCGATCGAAGACACTTTCCGCCATCGCATCCCCGCCAACCAGGTTGCGGCAATCCTTATTGAGCCGATTCAAGGCGAGGGCGGCTTCATTGTTCCACCCGTCGAGTTTATGCATGGACTGCGCGCTCTCTGCGACAAGCATGGGATCGTGTTGATTGCCGACGAGGTGCAGACAGGTTATTGCCGCACGGGACGCACCTTTGCTTGCGAACATTTCGGACTCGTCCCGGATATTCTGCTCTCAGCCAAGAGTATTGCCAGCGGTATGCCTCTGGCCGCCATTACCGGTCGCGCGGAGATCATGGATCAACCAGGCCCCGGTGCGCTGGGCGGAACCTTTGGCGGCAATCCTGTTTCGTGTGCGGCAGCGCTTGCGACGTTGAGCCTTTTTGAAGATGGAAGCCTGTGCGCCCGTTCTGAAGAGATCGGCAAGATATTCGCGGAACGCGCTCGCCAATGGCAGCAGCGCTTTGAGTGTATCGGAGACATTCGCGGGCTGGGTGGAATGCGGGCCATCGAACTTGTTCTCGACCACAAGCAGATGCCGCCAGCCACGGATCTGACAAAGCAGGTAACTCGCTATGCATTGGAGCATGGGCTGCTTCTGGTTACATCGGGCACTTATGGCAATGTGATTCGCCTGCTGGTTCCGCTGGTGGCTACCGACGCGCAGATGCACGAAGGACTTGACGTTCTTGAAGCGGCATTTGAAGCTCTTGCAGGCAAGGAGGTTCAGCAATGTGTTACTTCCGCAAAATAAAGGGCGGACTTACTCTTCTCAACACACAACCGGAACACTGTGCGCAGTTGGAGCAGTTGCAGTTCGCCTGCTTTCCAACGCTGGACGATCAGCAGCGCTTCAAAGCGGCACACTATCGCAAGCATATCGAACTGTTTTCCGAAGGCCAGTTTGTTGTACTCGACGGGGATCGCGTGGTGGGCTCGACCACAACGCTACGTCTGCACTTTGATCTGGAGCACGTCGCCCATAACTTTGACGAGATCATCGCGGGAGGCTGGCTCACCTCGCACCAGCCGGATGGCGTGTGGCTTTACGGGGCAGACATCGGCACTCACCCCGACTATCGCGGCCAAGGTATTGCTGGCGCACTTTATGCGGCGCGGCAGGAGCTTGTCTGGTATCTTGGCCTTAAAGGTCAGGTTACCGCCGGCATGATTCCTGGCTATAACGCGCATCGGACAGCGATGTCCGTCGCTGAATACTACGACCGCGTGGTGCGGGGAGAATTGTTCGACCCGACGCTCAGTGTGCAGATGAAGACAGGCTTTGAGCCGCGTGGACTTCTTGCTAATTACCTCAATGATCCGGTGTGTGATAACTACAGTGTGCTGCTTGTTCTTCCTTCCGAGAAGAACGTGCGCAACGCCTCAAGGGAGGATGCAATGACTTATATTCATCTTGAAACCGAGATTCCTGGCCCCAAGGCCAAGGCTGCGCTGGCGCGCCGAGCAGCAGCACTTCCAGCAGGATGGGCTCGCGCAACCGATGTCGTGGTCGATCGCGCACAGGGCTCGCTGGTCTTCGATGTCGACGGCAATACGCTCATCGATTTCGCCGGCGGCATTGGCATGCTGGGAGTTGGTCATTCGCCGGCCTCGGTGGTTGAAGCAATCACAAAACAGGCCGAGCGCTACATTCATCCATGTGCCCTGGTTACGACTTATGAGCCTCTTCTGGCACTCGCCGAACTAATGAACGAGATCACACCGGGAGACTTTCCAAAGAAGACTCTGCTGGCCAATAGTGGTGCGGAGAGCGTGGAGAACTCGATCAAGCTAGCGCGCAAATACACTGGTCGCTCAACCGTTATCTGCTTCGAAGGTGCTTACCACGGTCGCACGTTACTTACGCTTAGCTTGACAAGTAAGTATGGACTCTTCAAGTCGGGCTTTGGCCCCTTCGCTCCGGAGATTGTAAGACTTCCCTTTCCCAATCTCTATCGCGTCCCCGCTGGCATGACCGAGGAACAGTACATTGACTTTTCGATTCAGCAACTCGACCATGCACTTATAGCGCAGGTTGATCCGTCCGCCGTCGCAGCAATTCTCATTGAGCCGGTGCAAGGCGAGGCCGGCTTTATTCCCGTGCCAAAGCGCTTCTTCGAGCGTATTCGGCAGATATGCACACAGCACGGCATCGTTCTGATTGCCGATGAAGTTCAATGCGGATCAGGTCGGACTGGCAAGCTCTTCGCGGTGGAACACTATGGAGTTGTACCTGACCTAATTGTCTCCGCCAAATCGCTTGGTGCCGGCATGCCGGTCGGCGCAGTCACCGGGCGTGCGGAGATCATGGACTCTGCCCACCTTGGCGGTATTGGAGGCACTTACGGCGGAAGCCCGGTTGCCTGTGCAGCATCCGTCGCCGCACTCAACATTCTGCGCCAGCCGGAGTTTCTTGCGCACGCTAACCTCGTCGGCGATACGATGCGTGAAATCATGGAAGGCTGGAAGGCGCAGTGGCCCATCGTGGGCGATGTGCGCGGACTTGGGCCAATGCTGCTTACAGAATTTGTGGCAAACCGCGAAACCAAGACACCACTCCCGGCTCCGCAGGTTGTTGGCATTGTTCGTCACGCGGCAGCGCACGGTGTCATCCTCATGCGCGCCGGTCTTTTCAGTAACTGCATTCGCTTTCTTCCACCGCTCAATACGCCGATCGATATGCTGCGTGAGGCGCTGAATGTTGTTGGCGAGGCGATTGGCGCTGCCTCAGAGCAACATACCGCACAGAGTAATCCAACGCTTGCCGGAGTGCGCTGATGGAGAAAATTGACCAGATCTTCCTGAACGGCAACATTCTCACCATGCACCAGCCGCGGCGTGTGAGCGCGGTTGCTGTCACTGCGGGAAAGACTGTTGCTGTTGGAGAGGCTACCGAGTTGCGGAGCCTGGCGAACTCGAATACCGAGATAATCGACCTCGAAGGCCGGACACTTGTTCCGGGCTTCGAGGACGCTCATGCGCACATCTGGAAGGTCGGCCAACTACTCACGACGTCGCTGGATCTGCGCCACTCTACGAGCATTGAAGAGATAGGAGCTCTCCTCAAGAAGCGCAGCTCGATTCTTCCGAAAGGTGCATGGTTGTTGGGGCGCGGCTTCAATGAAATCTCATTGGTTGAAGGACGAAGGCCTACACGCCATGATCTGGACCGCTTTGTATCGGACCGGCCCATCCTGCTTACGCGCACCTGCGGTCATATCTTTGCCGCCAACAGTCTTGCGTTGAAGCTATCCGGAATCGGCAAGGCAACCATAGAGCCAAAGGGCGGCATTATCGAACGCGGCTCTGACGGACAACTTAATGGGCTCTTGCATGAGACTGCCGTTGGGCTAGTGAATAGCGTAATCCCAGCGCCGACAAAGGCCGATTATCGCGCGATGATCGAAGCTGCGCTCAAGCACCAGCTCGCGCTCGGAATTACTTCGTCGTCAGACTGCGGCGTATTGCCTGGACTATTGGAAGCTTATCTGGAGATGGATGAGGACGGCACGCTGCCCGCTCGCATGTTGGTCATGCCGCTAGGCCGACCCGATGGGACAACGGGGCCTTTGTCGTTGCCGTCAAAACACCACTCGTCCAAGCTGCGTGTTGACACGGTTAAGTTTCTCGCTGATGGCGGCCTGAGTGGAGGCACTTCCGCACTTACTGTTCCTTATCCGAACAGCAGTTTCTCCGGCGTGACTCGTTTTCAATCTGACGAGTTACTAGCGCTATTCACTGATGCTCATCGACAAGGATGGCGCATTTCGACACATGCCATCGGCGACGCCGCAATCGAGCAGGTACTCGGTCTTTATGAGCAACTCAAAGCGCATCCATGCGGCCTTGCGCATCGGATGGAGCATGTGGGGCTGGCAAGTGGTTCGCAACTGAAGCGGATGTTCAGGGCAAATGTTCTTGCCGTGACGCAGCCTATCTTTCTCGATGAACTGGGTGCCAATTTTCTTGCTTATGTTCCCGACGATCTTGCGCAACGTGTCTATCCAATCCGCGAGATGCTCGATGCCTGTCTCACTGTTGCCTTCTCTTCTGACGCTCCTGTGGTTGGAGACGACTCTCCGCTGACGGGTATTCAGGCTGCCGTCCTGCGGCGGTCACGCGAGGGCAAGGTCATTCTTCCTGAGCAGGCAGTTAGCGCCGAAGAAGCACTGCATGCCTATACCGTCGGCGCCGCTGTTGCGGCGGGCGAAGAGCAATCGCGTGGCAGCATTCAGAATGGACGATGGGCGGACTTTGCAGTTCTATCCGCCGACCCAACGGCGGTCAACGCTGAGGCAATTCGTGACATATCGGTGGAAGAGACCTATCTAGCCGGCAAGCTCGTGTACGCACGGCAAGCGTGAGAGAGGATCAAATGGCATACACATATCTGCAGCGCATTGGCGGCAGTTGGCTTCCTGCGGCAAACTCAAAGACCAAGCAAGTGCTCAATCCGGCGACGGAAGAGCCCCTGCGCGAGGTGCCCTTTGGCGATGGAACAGATTGCAGGCTTGCCATCGAAGCTGCATCGACGGCCTTTCCCGCATGGTCTCGGCGCACAGCCTATGAACGTGCTTCGATACTGAGGTGTGCCTCTGATCTGATTCGCGAGCGTCTCGCGGACCTCGGTAATACAACCACTACCGAAAGCGGCAAACCGCTGCCGCAGGCCAAGGGTGAGTGGGGCGCTGCAGCTGATCTTTTCGAGTGGTTTGCCGAGGAGGGCAAGCGCGCTTATGGGCGTGTGATTCCGTCGAAGAATCCAGCGCGACGGCTGATCGTTGTGCGTCAACCGCTTGGAGTTGTCGGCATTATTACGGCATGGAACTTTCCTATCTATAACATCGCTCGAGCTGCTGCCGCGGCGCTGGCCGCGGGATGCACGATCGTGATTCGTCCATCAGAGTACACTCCAATGACCGCAATGGAGCTGGTGAACATTCTGGTGGAAGCGGGCATTCCTGACGGGGTGGTAAACCTCGTGAACGGGCAGTCCTCCAGCATCGGACAGGAGATGCTCGACAACCCACTCTGCGCCAAAATCCATTTCACGGGAAGCCCGCGAGTAGGGCGCATCCTGATGGATGGTGCATCGAAGACCGTCACACGGCTTTCACTAGAGCTTGGCGGCAACGCGCCCGTCCTGATCTTTCCCGATGTCGATCTCGACCAGGTTGCGGCCTCGGCGGTGGTGGCAAAGTTTCGCAATGCGGGCCAGGTGTGCGTCTCTCCGCAGAGGTTTCTCGTACACCAATCGATTGTTGACGACTTCTCGGAACGCGTTACCGCGCATGCAGCCAAGCTGATAATCGGCAATGGTCTTGATCTATTAACCAATATTGGCCCACTTATCAACACAAGGCAGAGGGACCATATAGAGTCGGTCGTCCGTCAGAGCGTAGGGTGCGGTGCAAAAATACTTACTGGTGGCCGGCGGCCAACCACGCAATCACGGGGCTATTTCTATGAACCGACAATCCTGGCTAATGTCACCTCTAACTCTCCGGCCTTCGCGGATGAGATATTTGGTCCCGTTCTTCCCATTACACCCTTCGATGAAACATCGGAAGTCATTCGGCTGGCCAACGCGACTCGACACGGCTTATCCGCCTATGTTTGGACCAATGACCTGCGCATTGCTCAGCAAGCCGCTGAAGCGTTGGAGTTCGGTCTTATCGGTCTGAACGACTGGACCCCGTTCGCTACCGAAGGTCCCTTCACGGGATGGAAGGAAAGCGGCATTGGTAGAGAATCCGGCCCCGAGGGCCTAGACGAGTATCTCGAGACTAAGCTCATCTCAATTGGCTGAACCGTAGCTTCACTTGTTTGCGGCTTAACCCCAACGTCCAGGTAATTTCGATGCCATAAAGCCCCAGCGAAGAGCATCTTGTTGCTGGGGCTTTCCTGTCTCAAGTAACTCCTCACGGTAGCGCTAGGAGTCTGTGACTTACTGTCGCTTTGACTAAAGTTATCTTGATGGAATCTCGCTAATCAATGCCAATAACCCAACAAACAGCGGGTTCCGTGTGCATTTAGACGCGTCAACAAGCGCTGACTCCGCTTCATTCCGCGATGAGTCATCCTTGTCGAGATTGATTGTTTAGAGAATATGAAGACGGCTATAAAGACCGCATAAAGATTCTTGACAATGCTCATGACTTCCAGCAATATCGTCTAAACCTTCACGTTTATCGCAAGATTATGAACGTGATCTTCAGCCGGAATCGGCCGGATTCTTTCCGGTCGCTAACTCAGAAAAGACTCTCTACCTTGACGAGGAGATCGACTTGATCGCTTCGTTTGCCGTTCTCGTATCTGTCGATAGTTTCGCAGGTTTCGCAGAGTATTCATAACTTTCGCTAGAGGATGAAACAGCAACTCTCGGGCCAATGGGATTCCGCAAAGGACAGCGGGAGATCAGCGGGAAAGCCATCCTCTGAAAGAGCGAAGAAATACGGTTCTTCAAGGGAATCCTTTTTGAAAGGTGGCTTTATGCGTAACTTCTCTACTTCGATCTGCCTTCGGACGATGGCTCTTTGTAGCCTTCTGGCTTCTTGTCTTCTTGTGCTAGGGGGCATGCCGTTGCGGGCTCAGTCAACCTTCGGCACCATTCTGGGCACGGTGGTTGACAGTACCGGAGCGGTTGTTCAAGGTGCCGAGGTGACGCTGGTCAACAAGGGAACTATGGCCAAGCGCGTCATCGAGGGCGATAGCGCAGGGAATTACGCATTCAGCAATATCGATGTCGGCAAGTATTCGGTAACGATCTCTGCTCCCGGCTTTCAGACCGAGTCAGTGCCGGAGATCTTGCTCACGGCGCGCGAGACGCGGCGCGTGGATGCCGCACTGAAACCGGGCGCACAGTCGCAGACTGTCGAAGTCGTCTCAGAAGTGGAGAATGTGATTAATACTGACGTCTCCAATCTTGCGGAGACGAAGGTGGGCGACGAACTGGTATCGCTCCCTGTGGCCATCTATTCGCGCTCTACGGGCTCTACAAGCCCGATCGACACACTCACCACCGAGGCTGGTGTGCAGACCGACGGCGGCGGAAACCTCATGGTCATGGGCACTACGCCCGCTTTGCTCAGCGTAACCATCGACGGCATATCGAGTGTGGGCGTTGAGTACTCCGGACCGGTCAATGAGATGTTTCCATCGTTTAATTCGATTGAGGAGATTCGCGTCAGCGAGTCGAACAACAACGCCGAGTTCTCGGGAGTGGCTGATATCACGACGGTGTCGAAGGCTGGAACAAATGCCTATCATGGAGGAGTCTTCGAGAACCTTGAGAATACGGCGCTGAACTCTGGTATTCCGGCGGCCTTTGCGGCTGCCAAGCCAAAGATCATCATGAACGACTTCGGCGGAACGCTGGGCGGGCCGCTGAATATTCCACATCTCTACGAGGGAACGAATAGAACGTTCTTCTTCGCAAGCTTTGAAGCGTTGCGGCTGCCGCGCGAGACACCGATTCTGGTGAGCGTGCCCTCGGAAAATATGCGTCAAGGCAACCTGACCAGTTACTTGGCCAACCAAGGCGTTGCGGCGATCTACCAGCCGAACGGAGTCACGTCGATAGATCCTGCCAATGTGCCAATCACGCTCATTGCAGCCAATATCTTGAACTACCTGTATCCCGCTCCGAACTTTGGATCGGCCGATTCGTATTCAAATAACTACAGAAAGAATTTTGCCGCGCCGATCTCAGCAAACCAGGGTGACGTCCGATTCGATCAGACGATTTCATCCAAACAGAATGTATTTGGTCGATTCTCCTACAAGAATCGCCAGGTCACAAGCGCGCCGAATGTAGGGTGCACATTCAATTTCTGCCAAACGGCAGGCGGTCCTCTTCAGGGCGGTTATAACACGCCGGAGATCGACGAGGGACTTACCTTTGCCCATAACTACATCTTTACTCCCAAGCTGCTGAACGAATTTCGTGGAGGATTCAACGCCCAGCACACCTCTGCCAACCAAAGCTTCAGCACGACGCAATTGCTGGCGCAAACCGGAATCACCGGTGTTCCTCAACCGGATATCGACTGGTCTGAAGCCCCGCAGGTACTCATCAATGGCTTTGTAGCTACCGGCGGAGGAAATCCCACGCGTCAGCGCGGGCAGATTATCGAGTTATTAGATAACGTGACTTGGACAACAAAGAAGCACAGCTTCAAATTCGGCGCGGACTTCAAGCGGCTAACCGACCACGACGACAATGTCTACGGTAACTACCGCTCCGGCTGGTATGTCTTCGATGGCTCTTCAAGCGTAGGTGCGGCGATAGGTGACCCGTTTACGTCCTTCTTGCTTGGCGATCCGGATTACACCGAAGTGAGTACGACGAATAAGCCCAGCATGGACGGGGTCGGATATTCCTACGCCGTATATGCACAAGACGACTGGAAGGCGACGCCGAACCTTACCCTGAACGTGGGCTTGCGCTATGAGTTACATCCACCTCTTACCGATTCGCACTTCAACACTGCCTTCTTCTTGCCGGACTACAATGGCCCGGGCACCGACGGCTCAACGGTTCACGGTGCGGTCGTGGTTCCCAACACGCAGGCTCTGTCGTTCGAGTCGCAGCAGTTCATAGCTGCCATTTCACCCACGCCAACGCTTACCGCGGCGCAAGCGGACGTACCGGCTGGCTTGCGCTTCACTGGCAAGACTGATTTAGGTCCACGCATCGGCTTTGCCTGGAGGCCGTTCGGCAACGATAAGACGGTCGCACGTGGCGGGTGGGGGCGCTTCATCGAGACGCCGCTGGGCTTCTCGCTGGTCTCCGGCTTTGGTGTAGATGCTAGTTATGTCGGTGTTTTCAGTCAGGGGTATGAGGCTGATAACGTCACCCCTCAGCTCTCATTTACGAATCCGTTTTCTCAGCAAGCCGCCGGCAGCACAACTGGTACGGCTGGCTTTTATTGGGCGTTTCCAATCCACTACAAAGATCCCTCCGTACAAGAGTGGAACTTGACATTGGAAAAGGATCTGGGACACGGGATCGGTGCTCGACTTACTTACACGGGCAGTCATGGAACTAACCTGGAGACGATGGAGGACCTCAACCAAGTTCCCGCCAACTCCATCGGCTACAACAGCACCGACACTGCGGCCGCTGCCTCAGGCGCTTGCATTACCGACGATGGGAGTCTGGTCGCAGACCATCGTCCGTATCCGTGCTGGAGCGTAATTCAAAGCGTGGCCAATGCCGCGGAGAGCAACTACAACAGCGCTACGGTCGAACTCTCGCGCCACAGCGGCAAGGGGGTGACCTTTGACGCCAGTTACACGTTTACGCGCGACATTTCTGACGCAGAAGGAGCCACGCCGAACGGACTGGTGGGCGTGAGCGGAGGCGATGCGGGCGGCAGCTACCTGACGGATCGCTTCCATCCCGGACTGGACTATGGCAATGTGGCCTATGACCGGAAGCATCGTTTTCTGATTACTTACTTGTATAACTTGCCGCTCGGTCACGGGCAGCGGTGGTTGAACACTGGTACGGTGGTGAACAAGGTGCTAGGCGATTGGCAACTGGGTGGAGTCACCATCCTTCAGAGTGGTCCATTTCTTACTCCGTATGAAGCGACGAACGATCCAGCCGGCACCAATATTCTGACAACAGTCGGCCAAACCCGCGCCGATCTGCTGTCCGGCAAGAGCATCTATCCCACCAAGCGAACAGTGAACCAATGGCTCGATTCGCCAGTGACGGACCCTAACGGCTCGGCGTTTTCCATCCCTGATGCAAATCGCGGTTACTTCGGGACGGCTTCGGTGGGCAGCATCGTGGGGCCGGGGACTGCGAATTATTCGATGTCGCTGATGAAGAATGTCGCGATTTATGAGCATTCGACATTTCAGCTCAGCGTGGAGGCGGCCAACGTCTTCAACCATCGCAACTACTTGCCGCCAAATATGCAGGTGGACGCAGGAACTTTCGGAACCATTCCGGGCTTGCAAACCGCCGAAGGCGCTGGTCCACGCAGCCTTGAACTTGCAGGGCGCATTACTTTCTAGGTCTTTGACCGCGTGAATTTGTGCTTTCCCACCCATGCCGCGATGAAGCTGCGACATGGATGGGGCACCAACATTGGTACAGAATTACACGGTCACGGCACTAGTGGTCTTGGAAAGGAAATCTGCCGGACGAGTGCTGTCTGGCGGATCTCCATTAGCAATTCAATCTATGATAATCGTGGAGCGTTTATGGGCTCCGGAGGGAATGATGGACTTCGTAAGGCTTGGTAACTCGGGACTCAAAGTCTCGCGCATCTGTCTTGGTTGTATGACATATGGTGAGCCTGCAACGGGAGTACTGGGATTTGGCAGACACGCATGGACTCTCGACGAAAAGGACAGCCAGCCTTTTCTTCGTCAAGCACTCGATCTTGGAATCAACTTTTTCGATACTGCAAATGTGTACTCAAGTGGCGCGAGCGAAGAAGTGCTCGGACGATTTTTGAAGTCCAACACTCCGCGCGAGGCCGTAGTGATTGCGACGAAAGTGCATGGCATCATGCGGGACGATCCGAATGGGCACGGTCTTTCACGCAAAGCCATTCTTTATGAACTCGATCAGAGCCTGCGCCGATTGGGTACAGATTATATTGACCTCTACCAGATTCACCGCTGGGACAACGAAACGCCGATTGAAGAAACTCTGCGGGCTCTGGACGATGCGGTGAAGGCCGGAAAGGTGCGCTACATCGGTGCTTCTTCCATGTATGCCTGGCAGTTCGCCAAGACGCTCTATCTCGCGGACCGTCATGGCTTGACCCGTTTTGTCACCATGCAGGATCACTATAACTTGCTTTATCGCGAAGAGGAACGCGAGATGCTTGGCCTTTGCCAATCAGAGGGAATCGGCATCCTTCCCTGGAGCCCGCTGGCGCGAGGACGGCTCACGCGTGCGTGGCAGAGCGAACAGACCAAGCGCTTCGAAACGGATCTGTTTGCCAAGAATATGTATGCAAAGAGCGAAGACGCCGACCGCCAGGTTGTCGATCGTTTGGGCGTAATTGCGGAACAGCGCGGCGTTCCCCGCGCACAACTCGCTTTGGCGTGGCTGCTTAACAAGCCAATCGTCACCTCGCCGATTGTTGGCGCCACCAAGCCGCATCATCTGCAAGACGCTGTCGCGGCCTTGTCCCTGCACCTGACACCCGAAGAAGTTGCCTCGCTCGAGGAGCCCTATATTCCTCACGCGGTATTGGGCTTCTGAGTCTGAATCGAACAAAGCCTTACGAGCCAACGCAATTTAGCGGAATAGTAAAGCCTGCCCCCAAGTCCAGTGAGAGGGGGGCAGGCTTTATTTGTTGGTTGCGAAAGAGCCTTCGGCCTGCAACGGCGTTTACCGCTGGAGCAGGTCGATTGGCTTGGTGAAGTCTGTGACGCGGATATGCTGAGCCAGCGTCGGGTGCTGGCGTTTGAGGGCCAGAAACATCTCCCACGCGACGCGGCGGTAGCTGAAGTGACCGGCGGGACCGCTGCGAAGTTCGCAGATGTATTGCGCTTCGGCGAAGTCCATCTTAAAGAGGCTTCGGATGCGGGTGGCAAGCGGTAGCAAGTAGAGAGCGGACTCGGCTGCTTCAGGAGCAGCGCTGGCTGCGATTTGGGCGCTGGCGCGGTGGGCGGCATCGAGGGCTGATTGGTAGTCGGCGAGAATGCCGGCTTCGGCCAGAATG
>Ga0255356_1001195_pt1 | contig 16673 bp, 11 predicted proteins | sample HBST100metaG_FD_189944 | JGI IMG/M metagenome (GOLD analysis project Ga0255356, IMG submission 189944) | Peat soil microbial communities from Stordalen Mire, Sweden - H.B.S.T100 | ecosystem: Environmental > Terrestrial > Soil > Wetlands > Peat | place: Sweden: Norrbotten County, Stordalen Mire... | reverse complement strand
ATGTGGGAAACACGGCGGGCGACGTCTTTCTCAAGTTTCCGCCTGCGGGGCAAACAAGCGCCGATGGGTTCAAATCGGGCTTTGTGCCCGGATGCTTTCGTGGCGGAACGGTGACTGTTCACGGCTACACTGGCGGCCCCGGCGCCAACCAGACGCGCACGGTGGTGGACAACACGGCAGACACGGTGACGTTGGACAAACCCTGGAACACGCCGCCCGACACGACCCCGCGCAAGCTGTATGTTGAGGTCGCGCCCCGCACTGGCGGTTCGTGCGCATGGTTCGGGCTGCCGACTCAGATCACGTCGGCAAGTGTTGCGGCATCGGGCGCGAAGTGGGTGCCCGAGGAGTTTGTGGGCATGGACGTGATGGTGCTCGACGGAGCAGGGACGGGGCAGTTTCGGACCATTACCGGGAACACAACCAATACGCTCACGATCGACAGGGCGTGGGACGTGGCACCTGACACAAAGAGCACATTGGGCATATGGGCGGTGATGCAGCACATGACCGTATATGACTGCCAGGGTTTCGACACAAGCGCGTTCGCCCAATTGTGGGGCAGCTTCTATGATTATGTGGTGGACAGTTGCACAATAGACCGCAGCCAAGGTACATGGGGCCAGAGCGGGTGGTTCGTGCAGTTTCGGTACAACTTGGTGCGCTACGGCATGGCATTTCATCCGGGAATCGGGCCTCATGGCGACAACCCGGAGGGCAACTTGCCTTTCGGATTTGTGGGACTGATCGATGGGAACCTGCGGATCACGAAGTTCGGAGAGCTGCAGTACGGCGTGCCGAGCGGGAAGGCGATCATGGTGAACGATGTGGTGCCAAACCCTGTGCCGGGAGTGCGAGGCACCATAGTCAAGGGCAACGAGCTATCGTTCAATCAGAGAATCTCCTTCCCGCCGTTTGACACTCTGCCGCCAAGGACCGCTCATTTCAACATGTGCGACGTGATTGTGGACAGCAATAAGATCGAGCATTCAGCGGTCGGTGTGCAGATCGGATCGAACGTTGGCGGAGCGGTAGTCTGGGGAAACCAATACACCGACGTCAATCAGCCTACCGAGTTCGCGGCACCGGGAAACGTGGTGTCGACCGGTTTGAAAGCAGACATGCGACAGCCATGAGCACCGTCTCTTGGGGGTGGCACAATCACCGCGTCACCACGATCTTCTGCGGCCCGGATATCGACGCTTTCTCCGGATTGTAGTAGGGGTATACCTTGCTGAGCGGTGTGACGGCATTGACTGGGTATTTGGCCCGGATCTGGTAGTGCAGGCGCACGATCTGGTTTGGATTCAGCTTTAACAGGTAAATTATAATCTGGCGCTCGGCAACCGTGTACTTGCTGACAGTTGCTTGCGAAACGGCCTTGTCGAGCGCGTCCGTAACGACTGCGAATCCGGGAGGAACGCCGACGTCGACAAGGGGCATATCGACTTGGAGCGCCGTGTTGTTCTTAATGGTCACCGAAACGGTTGCGGTATCGTCCTGGGCCAGTTGCCTTTTGTCGTAATCTACGGATATCGAAAGCGGCTCTGCCGATGGCCGGGTGCTCTGCACCTGGTCCCAAGGGATATAGTATCGGCCGACAATCTGATAGAGAAGCGATCCGTCACCGTCAAACTTGATCTCGATCCTGTTGCTGCCTGTTACTGGCACGGGCACCTTGAACTGCCGCATCACGTCGCTATTCTCGCGTGTGATGGCATCCGACCCTATGGCACGCCCGTTTGCCTCAACCGTCACATTGCCGGTGCCGCCGGACACGGAGTTGCTGCTGGCGTAGAGGAGTGCCTTTAGTGACCAAACGGTGCCTTGGGTCGAATCCCAAACGCCAAACTGGTTCTTTGTTTGCACCAAATGCGTGAGCACCTTGTTTATGAAACTCGCATTTCGGCCCCACTTGGCCAAGCCGTATGCGGCAAGCCCGGTGGTTTCGAGGTCGGCGCCTTCCGTGCGGGCCCCCGTGAAAGTCTCTGTGTCGCTTTCCCAGTAGGCGGTGTTGGCGACCACTTTCGCCATGCCGATGAGCTTGTCCGCGACGTCCGACGTGGTTGCGCCGGTGGGATCAACGGCTACCAAATAGTTGACGAGGACCGCCAGCGTGTACGCATCGTTCGCCTCGCCAGCATGCGCCTTGACATAGGCAAGAGCGCTTTGGAGGGCAGGGCCTTTATATCCGGATTCGGCGAGCGCCCAAGCGACATAGGCCGTGGATCTGAGCGCACCGGTCTGCCGATTGATTATGCCTTCGGCAATGCCCTGACTCGTCTCTTCCCACGTCCCGTTCGGCTTTTGTCTGGCGGCAAGCCAATTTGCAGTACGGTCAATGAGCGCCGGGTCAACGGCATGCACCTTGGCCATGTCGGTGAATTCGAGCAGCCCGTACGCTGTAAGGATCTGATGCGCAGGCTCGTCCCCAAACCACGAAAAGCCACCGCTCTTGCATTCGAAGGTCACCAGCCGCTGATAGCCGACATTGATATATTGCTCGGCCTTCATCTGGATTTCCGGGTTGACCTTCTTGTTTGCCTTTAGGTAGCTGAGAACGAGGACGTCGGGATAAGTGGTGGAGCTTGTTTGCTCGAAGCAGCCGTTGGGCATGCTCAAAATGCCGTCGAGCCCCTCCGCTACCTGGCTGAATGTGCCTGGATAGAGCTTGACCCAAACCGACGTGCCACCGTCGATCGCGTTTGCCGGGACTGTTACGGTTTTGTCCGCCGTCTTTTCAACGCGGTCGTTGATTACCTGAGCATATTCTTTGCCGTCGGGCAGCACGGTGACATTCCTGCGCACGGCATCCGACATTCTCGACCCTTTGGCCGTAACCGTAAGCGAATGCTCGCCGATCAGCTTGATTGTCATCGGAAAGCTCACTGCCATTACTTGCCCTGCGTCCACATGCACTGTCTTCGTTTCGCTGCCTGACACTGAAAACCAGGGCTCGCTTTGAACGGTGAGTGAAACGTCCTGCGCTGTCTTAAGATAGTTGTACACGCTCACCGGAACGTCCACTTCGTCGTGCTGGGTGAGGGTGAGTGGAAAGTCGATGTCCACAAAGAACTCCTGGAAGACCTTGATAAGGCTTGTTGCACTGCCCAACTCGCCAGAGAGGCTGCTGGCGATCATGCTTGCGCGCCATGTTGTGATGGAGTCGGCCAGCGGCAGGGAGAGCGACGCATGTCCATGGAAATCTGTGATGACAGCCGGATTCCAATACAGGGTCTCAGGGAAATAGTATCGGACGCGCGGCTGGGCGATGCCGAGGGACGTGGGAACGGCGGGCGATGTGCGACCGATTGCCATTGGCGCTGGCGCTGGCGCTGGCGCGACGGTCGCCGGTTGTGGGCTGGCCAATACGACCGTCGGGGCCTCCAGTCGAACTTCAGCTTGAACTGGCGCAGCAAAGCCTCCTCCGGCGCCGTTTAACGCGACCACGCCGTTCTCAAACATCTGCCGTTCGCCGAACGGCGATATCTCGCCAATATCGTCGTTGGTGCCCCATATGCGGTCCGGGCCGGCGCTGCTGATGGTGAAATAGCCGTAGTCGCCACGTCCATACGTATCGGTTCTGTATTCGTCGCCCCAGCGGTCCGTGAGATCAGATCGCTGCAGGTAGCCTTTTTCCACTAGCGTCTGCAATCCAGCGGCGGTTGACAAGGTCGAGCCCGTTGATTGACGATATCGTTCGATCGCGTTGCTGATCTTACGTGCGGCCTTCGTCATCTCGGTGACCACGACCGTTCTCACCTTTTGCCATCTGGTGTCAAACGTGTCGACACGGTAGTCGAACTCCGATGACGACGGGGCACCGGCAAGAAGCATCGCCGCAGCCCGCTGTTCCGGTGCCGTGTCGGGAGCGACGCTGGGCTCGCCAATCGGCCGAATTGGCCCTGGTGTCGGGAAGTGGCGCAGCAACAAGCCCGACGGCGTCAATCCGTGGATCTCGTATTTCGGCTCCATGAGTTCTTTTTCAAGGGTGAAATATATCTTCTCAAGGCCTGGTTGAAGCTCCGATAGCGCGAACACGCTCTCATCGACTATGCCTAATCCGATGGCGGCGGACACGGGAGCGCCCGTTTTGTCCGCAACAGTGAACCTGAGGGCTGCCGTTTCGCCAGGGCGGTACTCCAACCTGTCCGCAGTGGCCTCAACCGTGAGCTCGTTGGCGGGAGAGACAACCATTGTCCGCGTGTCCCGCACAATGTCCTCGTTCGGCATGATCTCATAGGCGTGCAATTCCAATGTGCCGGCCATGTCGTTGCTCAGGGCGATAACACTGGATGCTGCACCGCGATTGATGGGCACGGCTTGTGTGAGAATGGTCTGCTTGTCCCGTATCACGTCGACATAGCAGGTGCCGGTCCTGTTCGAGCAGAGCGCGGCAATGTGAAGCTGGTCGCCAACTCGAGCTAAGGTCTTGTCGGTTCGCAGGATGATGCCGCTCGAACTGCTGCTGGCGCTCAGGTCGAGGTCCGCACCTGCGGAATGCCCCGTTTTGTCTTCCGCATGAACATGCACCATTTCTTGGTTCGCCGCAGGATCTGGTCTGAAATCGTAGGCAGCCAGGCCAAGAGAGTCGCCGTTAAGGTCGGCAATCTGTCGTCCGTTTACCGAGGCGATGATTCGCGCAGAGGGAATCGGCGTCCCGTCCGGGCGAGCAACTGCGATGTAGACCCTGTTCGCGACGCCGGGCACTACAGATTGCGTTTCCGGAACGAGGGCGACGAGCAGGGGATCTTTGACCACGGGCACGTCCATGCTCGAATCTTGCGATTGGTTTGCTGTGTCGGTGACGTGGGCGTTCATCTCCAAAACGGCCTTGCCCTGTTCGAACGGCTGGCCGATCAGAGATGTGGGCGCGGTGAATTTGTAGCGGTACGTGCCATTGCTGCTCGTGATGCCGTCGGCATGGCTGATTTCGGAGACGCCAATATCTATCGTGCTGAAATCGACGTGGATCTTCGCATCGGCTACCGGTTTACCAAACGTGTATGTCGCGGTGACAGTGCCGGAAACAACTTGGCCGGGAAGAGCGTAGGGCTTGTCGGACGTCATCGTGATTTTGTATTTGGGCAGCACATAGCGCTGAACGGTCACTTTTTTCTCTGTCTGCGTGTCACCTAGGATCGTTCTCAGCGTGAACGTCCCCATGTTCACTTCGTCGGCAAGCACAAAATCCGCTGATGCGACGCCAAACCGAGAGAGTGCCTCTGATTGTTTGAACACCTTGTTTCCACGCGCGTCCTCCACTTCGAACGTCATCGGCACGTCCGTCACCGGCTCACGCGTCGCGGTGTCCAGCGCTAGTGCGCGCATATGCACAACCTGACTTGGCTGGTAGATGGGCTTGTCGCACGTGAGCATCACTGTGGTGTCCCGCCCGATCTCGACCGGTCTGTCGATCTCGTCGCTGCCGATTGACGACACCACTCTGAGGCGAAGCTTGTAAGCCCCGTTGGGCAGTTGAGGAGCGGTGAATTTCCCGTCGATCGTGCCGAGATAGTCTGTGCGACCGCTGAAAAGCCTGCTTGTTCGGCTTGACACCGCTTTACCCGCGTTGTTCTTCGTCTCAGCGACGAGATCCGCAGTGACGAGCGCACGAACGGGCAGTCGCGAGGTGTGGTTCCTGATCACCACGCGGAGTGCAGCGGGCCCGCCAGCAAGCAGCCGGTTTCTCCCGAACATCTCGGTTTCAAGCGGGGACAAACTTGACGCTGATGCTGATGCTGCATCGGGTGTTCGCTGCGCTGAGTTTCCCGCACGAGGGCTGCGCCCCTGTGAAATCACGAGAGCAAGGAACGCAAAGAACGCGGCTAGTACGATATACCTGGCGGTTCGACTGGTGAGCATGACGGTCTCCTACGCAAACTCAACAACTGCTAGGGGCGAAGATGATCACGACCCTGCGCGCAATTATGGTGTACTTAAGCGCTTTGATGCTCGAAGTGGCTGAGCACTTCATTTGGCGCATTCCGCCTGCGTCCGCCGAATCGCGAAAACGCCCTATGCAAAGAGCATCCTGATACGGTAAGAGAGATAATCCACGATGTTGACGAGGATGATGAGGAGGAAAACAAGCACGCCCGCATCCAGCATCTGATAGAGGCGCAAGTAGTTTTGCAGGTTGAATCCTATTCCGCCTGCACCGACGAAGCCCAGCACAAACGAGGAAAGCATGTTCAGCTCGAGCGCATACAGCGTGGCCGAGATAAAATTCGGGAAAACTTGAGGCAACATGCCAAAAACGAAAACTTGCGCGGGGCTTCCCCCAACGGCGCGAACGGCTTCCACCGGCCCTGGAGAGACGCTTTCGAGAGCTTCCGCGTAGAGTTTCGTCAACATGACGAACGATCCGAACGCGAGCGCGATTGCACCTGCCGGCGCACCCAGACCGATGATGCATACGGTGAGAAGCGCGTAGATAAGAATCGGGACCGATCGCCCGATGTTCAAAGCTGTTTTGACCACTACGGCGAGCGGTCGGAAAAGGCTGGTAGTTCGGGCCGCGAGGAAGCACAGCGGCAACGCCGGAATAGCGCCAACCACGGTGCCGACGATTGCGATTTGAATCGTCTGAACCAGGTAAGGCCAGTTTCCTATAAGCACACGGCTGGCGTACTGCAACTCGGCGATGTTGTGCGGAAACATCTGAGCCATGTAATGCCGGCCGGAAATCAGGCCCTGGTGGAGATTCGTAAAATCAAATTGAATGCCGGCAAATGCCCAAACTACAATGGTGACCAGCAGGGCAGAAACAAGCACGCGTGTGCCAATGGAAAATGCGACCTGCGCAAAGGTTCGGGCAGGTTCAGCGGCAGGGTCTTGGGCGATCTCAACGTCTTGAGTGGCACTCACTTCAAGATCTCCTCGACAACGTCTTTGGACAGCGTGTCCGGATGTGCGTCAAACACCAGTGTGCCACCGCGAAGACCTAGCACGCGGTTGCAGTACCGGCGCGCAATGTCCAGGTCATGTATCGAAAGAAACACAAGCGTATTTCGCTCTCTTGCCAGCATCACAAGAATTTCCATAATGGCGTCGGTGGTGCGCGCATCGAGATTGGCCGTGGCCTCGTCACCTAGGATGATCTCGGCGCCCTGGGCTATCGCACGGGCGATTGCCACGCGCTGCTTTTGTCCGCCTGAGAGGTCCCTTGCCCGCCGCCGCTCGAAACCTGCTAGCCCGACCATGGCCAGGCATTCGGCTGCCTTCTTGCGATCCGAGCTTGGAAAGAGATGAAGGCATGACCGAAAGGTCGATAGGTAGCCGATGCGCCCAACAAGCACGTTCTTCATCACGGTCAGGCGATCCAGCAAGTTGAACTCCTGAAAAATCATGCCTACTCGGCGGCGAACGGTGCGACGCGCCGATTCAGGCAAATGGGCAACGTTCAACCCGAGCGTGAGCAGCGTTCCCGACGTGGGCGTGATGAGCCCGTTGATGCAGCGCAGCAGCGTGCTCTTTCCGGCACCGGACTGCCCGATCAGCCCGACAATCTCGCCCCGCCGCGCTGTGAACGAAACGCCCTTGAGAACCAGCGGCCCTCGCTTTGAATACCGGTGCGTGATCTCGTGCGCGACAAGCGCATCTTGGTCGGCCATCGACGATTACTTCTTCTGTTTCGCCATCGACTGCAAGTTGAGGCCAAGCGACTTCGCCGCCGAGCGAACAGGATCGAACACGCTATCGTCGGGCGGCGACCACTGGTCGACCTGCATCTGCTTGAGCACCGCTTGCCCGGGAGGCGTGCTATTGATCTGCTGAAAGACCTTCTTAAGGGCCGCCATCGTGGACGGGCTGGCGTTGCCCCGCACGACGAACATGCCGTTGGCGATCGGCCCGACCGTGGCAAGCACCTTGAGCTGCTTGCGCTGCGCGGGCGTGGTGAAAAGATCCAATCCTTGGGAGAACACGGCACCGGCATCGGCCGACCCGTTCAAAACGGTGGGCACGACTGCGGTGTCGCCGGAAAAGTAGGTTTGAGCAAAGTCCTTTTTCGGGTCAATGCCGTGCTCTTCCAGATACACTTGGGGATAGAGATGCCCTGACGTCGATGTCACCTCGGTGAAGGCGAACTTCTTGCCTTTGAGGTCGGCAATCGTGTTGATTCCGCTGTTTGTGCGGGTGAAGATGACTCCGTAGTAGTACAGTGAGCCGAACATCTTCGGCATGGCGAGCGGCACGAGATGCTCCGGCGTGTTCTTTGTCTGATCCACAAAGAGCACATAGGAAAGGGGGTTGAAATAGGCGGCGTCTATCTGGTCAGACATCAGGGCCTGGCCCACGCCAGCGTAATCCTGCGCGAAAAACAGGTCGGCAGATCGTCCGGACACGCTCTTCACATAGCCGGCGAATGGGGTCCACTGTTTCTGCAGCGCAGTTGGGGCCTCGTACGGAATAATGCCGATTTTGATCGGCGTCGCTAGATCGCCGTCCGAAGAACTGGTCTGCGAGCGGCTGCCACAACCGCAAAGAAGGCCGGAAAACAGAACGACCGCAAGGGCTACCGGCAGAGCTTGACTGACGGGAAGTCTCATCATAATCCGTAAAGCGCTCCAAACTTTCGTTGCAAGTAGGCGATGTAGGGCCCTGTTTCAAGCGGCCGACCGGTGGCGCGAACGATGGTTTCCTGAGGGAAATAGCGCCGCCCGTATCGCCACAGGTTTCTTTCCAGCCAGTTGAAAAGGCTCCCGTACTCGCCTTGCGCGATGTCTCGTCCAATTGCCGGCTCTTGCTCAAGCGCCGTGTCATAGAGCTGGACGGAGAGGAAGTTGCCGAGAGAATATGTTGGAAAATAGCCCATGCCGCCCATGGCCCAGTGTACGTCCTGCAACACGCCTTCGGCATCGCTTGGCGGCGTGATGCCGAGATACTCCTGCATTTTGGCATTCCACGCTTCAGGAGCGTCCTTCACGTTGATTCGATCCATCAACAGATCCTGTTCGAGCTCAAACCGCAAAATGATATGCAAGTTGTAAGTGACCTCGTCGGATTCGATTCTGATGAGCGAAGGCTGGACCGTGTTGATGGCGCGGACAAACCAATCGAGGCTGACGTCGTCCAACACTCCCGGAAACTGCGCCTGGAGCGACGGGTACATGCGCCTCCAGAACGATTCGCTTCTTCCCACAAGGTTTTCCCAAAGGCGGGACTGGCTCTCATGGACGCTGTTTGAACAGCCGTTGTCGATGCCGGTGTTTCTGATGTCCTCGCCGATATTCTGCTCGTACATGGCATGCCCGCACTCATGTATGGTTCCCAGCAGTGCCGAGGGAAGGTCGTTGACGTTATATTTGGTGGTGATCCTGCAATCGTCACGTCCGAACGAAACCTCAAAGGGATGCACGGTTCTGTCGATACGGCCGCGGCGGAAATCGTAGCCAAAACGCGTGATCGCCTCTACAGCGAACCTTTCTTGGGCGCCCTCGTCAAAATTCCTGAAAAGCGGCGACCGGTCTACAGGTGGACGTTGGGAAATCTTGCGGACGAGATCGACCACCACGGGACGAACCTGGTCGAAAAGCTTTTGGACGTCCTTGGTCAACATTTTCGGCTCGAATTGGCCGAGAAGCGCATCGTACGGTTGGTCTACATAGCCGTAGTACTCAACGGTTCGGCGTGAAATTTGAAGGTTTTTTTCCAGATGGGGCGCGAATGCCGCGAAGTCGCTCTTTCCCTTGGCATCGACCCACGCCGATTGGGCGAGGGAATGCGCTTCGGAAGATTCGGCGACAAACGCATTAGGGAGCTTTTTAAGGCGCTCGTAATCGTATGCCGACATTCGGACAATAAGAAAGTCGACGCTGTCCTCGGCAAGCGAGTCGGCCTCACGTTGTGCCCCGGCGACAAGGGTGCCAAAGGCGTCTGACGTGGCGCGGGCATGCGTAAAGGCAGCAAGCTCGGAGATTGCCGATGCGCGCTGCCTTGCGCCGCCTTCTGGCATATAGGTGTCTCTGTCCCAGCACAGCACCTCGACAGCGTGTGCAAGGTTGCTGATGGAAGCAAGCTCGGTCTTTAAATCATCGATGATTGACATTATTTCCAGGTATCCCGAAAAACGATTTCAGGCATTTTACCGCAAACAATCGCTTTGAGTCAGATGTAAACACTTTGAATGGTCAAGTGTCGATCTGGTATAGTGTTTATATAAAACGAATAGTAGCAAACAACATAGCGTTTCTTGCCCTTGGCTCGAACATAGGGGACAGTGCGGGCACGCTGAGCCAGGCGGTAACGCGGCTCGCGAGCGTGCCCGAGATCACTGTTTGCGGCGTGTCTTCGCTGTATCAGACGAGCCCGGTCGGCGGGCCTGAGGGGCAAAGCGATTATTGCAATGGGGTGGTGCGCGTGGAAACAGGTTTCGCACCGCGCGAGCTGCTTACGGTGTGCCTCAAGATTGAAGCCGAATTTGGGCGTCTGCGCCGCCTGCGCTGGGCACCGAGAACGCTTGACATAGACGTGTTGCTATACGGTAACCTGAGCTTGAGTGACGACCTTGTCACCGTTCCGCATCCGAGGCTGCGAGATCGGCTATTTGTGTTGGCGCCGTTGGCGGACGTTGCTGGCAGGGATTGGCCGATGCCGCCCGACGGCGAGAGACTTGGCAGTATTCTCGACCGACTTGAGCTTGCCAGCAGTTGCAGCCATACTTATTGTAGAAAAATTAGCACTTCCGTTTTAATGGAACAATAGGCGTGGTAAATTAGTCTAAGACGGAAGATTCTGCGGTTTGAAGAATTCGGCTCGGCAAACGATGATTTATACGTACCACGCAAAGGACCACACCGGAAACACAGTCACCGGTACCTTAGAAGCGGAGAACGACAGTGGGGCCGCAGGCCGAGTCAGGGAGCTCGGATATTTTCCCATGCGAATCGTGCCGTCTCGTCCGTTGACTGTTGCGCCTGTGCAGCACCAGAACGGCGCGTTAGGCACGTCTTTCGCAGAGGGCGTTGCCGGGGGCGCATTCGCAAGTTCGACGTTGCAACCGAGCACGCTTACCGCAGTTGGCCCGACGCCAGGTGAGCACTGGATAACTCGGCACCTGATCTATCCGATTTGGACCGGCGTTTCCCTTAAGGACATGGCGGTCTTTTACAGGCAGTTTTCGGCCATGATCGGGGCGGGGGTTCCCATCTATCGAACTCTGGAGGTGCTACGAGGGCAGGTGCCCGCCGGGGTGCTGCGCAAAGCTCTGCACCGTATAAGCGGCAGGGTAGAGGCAGGCGAGTCCATTTCCGGCGCATTGAGCGAGTTTCCCTATCTGTTCCCGCCGCTACAGCGGGCAATGATTGCTGCGGGCGAAGAGACAGGCAACCTTGACGTGATGTTGGTGCGCATTGCCGAGTACCTGGAGCGGGACTTCAACCTTCGCAACATGATCAAGCGCGAGACGCTGCAGCCGAAACTCACGCTGGTGCTGTCGTTCTTGTTGCCGCCGCTCTTTATTGCGGTGATGCACGGCGTCCAGGCGTACTTGACCGCGGTGGTACTGCCGATGGTCGAGATCGCGATAGCCGCCCTCGGGTTCTACATTGCGGGCAGGTTTGCGTTGCAATCGGCAACTGTGGCTTATGCCTACGACACGATCAAGGCGTTCATACCGTACTTTGGAAAAACGGTGCGGATGTTGGCAATCGCGAAGTTCTCGCGCGCCTTTGCGGCAATGTACGCGGCGGGCGTGCCCATACCGCACGGTTTGATGACGTCGGCGGAAGTCGGCGGAAATCGCTACCTCGCGGCGGCGATCGGACGGGCTCGGACGGCGATTCAGGGCGGTGCCTCTCTTACGGACGCACTGCGCGGCACCGGCGTTTTTCCAGACACGTTTCTTGCCATGGTCGGCACTGGGGAAGTGACTGGCGGATTAGATCTGACGTTGACCAAGCTCGCAGACTTTTTTGAGGACGAAGCGGCCGTGCGACTGCATCAGAGTGTCATAGCTCTGAACACTCTCTTTTTCTTGGGCGTCGCAGCATGGGTCGGCTATGAGGTGGTAACGTTCTACGAGGGGCTGTACAACGGAGGAGAAATGAAATCTCTTCTGAACAGCAACTAAAGCAAAGAGGAGGGTGGTGCCTGGCAACAGTGATCGGTTTCGGATTTTAATTCTTAGTTGTAATTGTATGGTGTTTTTTATTTTATTTTATTGAATGGAACGGGTGAAGGGATCGCCCTTATGCGTTTGCAAAGAAATTATTACGAAGTACTGGGTTTGCCAAGAACGGCATCACCGGCGGAAATAAAGAAGCAGTACCACAACCTTGCGCGGCAGTTCCATCCTGATCGCGCGAAGGACAAGGAACTTGCTCAGCGACTGTTCGTCCAGATCAATCAGGCCTATCAAACGCTGAGCGATGCGGAGAAGAGATCGCAGTACGATGCGGGGTTGGTAATGCAACTCCAATCGAATCAGAGTCACGCGCCTCAAGCAGCCACGATGTCGCAGCCTGTTTTCAGCCAGGCGCCGCCCGTGCAGTCACCTGCAAACGGGTACGCAAGCTCACGACAGACGGCACCTGATCCGTCCGTTGCGAACCAGGCTTTGCTCAACGAATGGCTGAACCAGGCGAACAACGCTTTTCTTGGAGGGGATTGGAAACGCGCGGCTCAGTTGTGCCAGCAGGTGTTGCATGCGGACGCATCCAAGCTTGCCGCGCACATATTGATGGGGGATATTCACGCTGAGCAGGGAGAGATGGAGCTTGCCAGGGAGTGCTACACGCGGGTGCTGGACTTGCAGCCGCAGAATTGGGTGGCGAAACAGAAGATCGAGCGCATCCGGCTACAGTCCAAGATACACTCAATGGCGCAAACGCCGTCTTCAAACGGCACTGCGCCCGCGCAACGCGAAATGGCGAGCAAGCCAGCAGAGCCAGTGGGAAAACGAAACCTCTTCCAACGCCTGATGGGCAAATCACGCTAACTTTGGCCGCAGTACGCAAAGACTACACAAGCCCCGTGCGATCACATGAATCGAGAGCACGGGGCTTGTGCTATGACTCGTGACGCGCGTTTCGAGCTTGGCGCGGCGCGACATGGCGATGGGCCTGTTCGAGAAGCCTGACTACCGTTGCGTCGTACTTGCGACCTGCCTGCTGCCTGAAATAGAGCAGGGCATCCTGTGCCGTCATCGCACGCAGCCCGGCTCGCTGCATTCGAGGGCTGGTTAGGTCGACGAACTCAGATGCCACGCAGAGAAGTTTGGCATCGAACGGTATGGAGCCAGCATATCGACCATGGGGAAATCCACTGCCATCTAGGTATTCGCGATGGTACAGAACGGCATCGGCGCTTGATTGAAGTTGCGGAACCGCGTCCAGAATCGCGGCGCCAATGCGGACGTATTCCCGTATGGCAAATCTGTCGCTTGTCGTAGTGGCCTGATTTGGGCTGTTGAGCAACACATAAGGAACTCCGACCTTGCCAATTGTGTGGAGCAGTGCGGCGCACTCCAGGCGGCGAAGCTGCCAGGGCCAATACCTGTGAGAGCGTTTCGCCATTTCGACCACATACATCGACGTCAGCTCGGAATGACCCAGCAAGTGCGGCTCGCGTGCTTCCACGGCGCGCGCCATGGCTATGTAGCTTTGCAAGGTGGCGCGGCGCATTTGCATCGGCGTTATCACAAAGGCGGCAGCGAAAGACGCCGTGACGACGGTCAATCCGATGGCGTCCACAATGCTGTTAAACGGGGTCATCCCATCGCCTTTCTGCCACCGACAGACTCGCGAGATTCATCGAGGTCGTCCATCGGGGCGGCTGCGCGGCCGTGCATGCTGGCGATTTCCGGCTGAGGCGCGGAAACCAGTGTCAATTTGGGCCGGTTTGCTCGATCCAACGCCTCTTGTTCTTCCTGCTCTTTATCAAGGACGTTAAGAAACACCGAAACGACCCGCTCGTCAAACTGCGTGCCGCAACAGCGCACAAGTTCCGAACGAGCAGCGTCATTGGACAAGGGCTCTCGATATGGCCGTCGCTCGTCCTTTGACGCGCCACCGACCATTGCGTCGAACGCGTCGACAACGCTGATGATGCGCGATTCCAGGGGGATTTGGTCTCCCGCCAGCCCGTCAGGATATCCGGTGCCGTCCATCTTCTCGTGATGATGGCGGATCCACAGCGCGACCTCGTCAAGGTACTTCATCTGTGAGGCGATTTCACTGCCGATGACGGGGTGGGTGCGGATGGAGGCCCAGTCTGCATCGTTCAGCTTCCCGATTTTGTTGAGAATACGCTCGTCAACAGCAATTTTGCCGATGTCGTGGAGAATCGCTGCGTCACCGATCAATGCCATCGATTCAGGCGGCACGCCGAGGCCGAGCGCCATTTGCTGAGCCCAGTGGGAAACACGGTGCAGATGCCCGTGCGTGTACGGGTGCGCCTCCTGCATCATGCGGCCCAGCATGTCCACTCCCTGCCGATAGACCGCAAGCCTGCGCTCGTGCAGCGCAAAGCCGCGATGTGCGGCGAGAAGCGGAATCAAGATGAACATCAATCCAAACAGCGGTGTCTGCGCGGTGAGCGCCCCCATGATGAATCCCAGCGGCGAGAGCAGTGTCGTGCTCCAATAGGTCCAGCGGTAGTTGTTGAACCAGACAATGTCCCAACGGCTCTTATAGGCCTTGCTGGCCATTGTCGTGATAATGACCGCATTGATGTAGAAATCAGCCACGGACACCACGGAAAGTGCAAAGGCGGCCGCCAGAGACTGCTGGTGGAACGCATGGGCATGCACAAGCATCCAGTAGACACAACCGGTTGTGCCGGTGGCGACAGTCAGTTGCGACGTGTTCAGCATCGCGCCGCGCATAAACGAACGTCGCTGCTCCGGCAGTTCGAAACCCGGCTGTTGCTCTGTCAGCAGATGCCGGTTAAGGCTGCAATAGGATAAGAGGGCCGCAACCACCTGGACAACGATAGCAGCGAACGGCCCGAAGAGATACAACGTTGCAACGGCAATTGGTCTCACGGGACCGTGCGAAACGCCCACGCTGGACACTGGCACTTGAAACAGCATCGTGATAACGGCGAGAGCCAGCAACATGAACAACGTCACAAGCTGGAGGTGGGCAAGGGCGAAGAAATTGACGGGGTAGATCACTAGCGAGGCGATCAGAACGGGAATCGCCAATGAGGTTACTCGTTTGAGATATTGCGTTGGCGTCAGCTTAGGTGCCAGCGCATAGTCGATGACCATGCGCGCGAGCCAGTCTCTCCAGCTTCTAATTTCTTTCGACCGCATAATAGGAGGCTTTACGACGCTGGTGCCAAAAAAGCAAATATGTTAAGCGAACACAGAGCAAGAATATTTCGTCAGTCCGAAACTATCAACTATCTGCCGGCCGAGCCGACAATGATATCTACCAGCCGCCAGGAGGAGGGCTCCAGATGCTTGTATTGCATCCGAAAATGGCCTCTCCGAGCATCTTACGGACGATCGAAGCTACTTTCTGCAAGAGATTGTTCGCCAAATTGCGGCTCGCGTTTTCGCTCTTATTGCGCTAGCCGACTCCGCTTTTGATCCAAGGATCTACGCCTTGGCCTCTTGCTCTGTGCCCACACCTTTCAATTCAAGAAAATTTGTCGCTAAAGCTCGTCGTTGATCTCTCCCGCGATTGCAAGACGGCGGTTGATGGCATCCAACGATGCACTTGCAACTGCCTTCCAGACGTCTTGCCTAATGAGCGCGCATCCTGTGAGCACTTCTTCTCCGCGATCTGCGATGGCACTGACGAGCACGACCACGGCCTGCCTGCCGGCCAACGCAACCTGCGCGTTCAAATCCTCTACAACCAAGCTGCCATCCTCGGACCGGGTATCGTCCACAGCGCGAACCGTTGCGGTTGCGATAAGACGGAGCTGGTTGTGACTGGACGCGTGCCCCGACGCTATTCCCGTGAGAATGTCCGGGCCTCGTCGGAGATGCACGGTTGCTTCGGCGTGCGAGCCCTGCACCGACATATTGACGTCTTGCAGGCGAAGTCTGCCGCTGTCTGCTGATCCGCTGTAGCCGTTCGATTTCCCAGGAAAGCTAAGCTTTGCCTGGGCGATACTGATCTTGCGATAGTCAAGAGGAACGCCTAGATGAGCAAAGACTGCCGTTTCGACGTCGCGCGCAATCTGCTTCGGCGCTCTCGTGGAACTGGTCAACACGTGCAGCTCGTCAACTGACCCGCTAGGACTGAGCACCGCCCTTACCGAAACAACTTCCTTGAGCTGTCGAACTGTGTCTTCTATTTGCTCAGAAGATACAAATGCCGTGCCGTATCCTGCCTTTGGTTGATCCAACTGATTTTTCCTTTACCGACGTTGACTTATCGCTAGAGCAAGTCACCAAGGCGACATTCGCTATTATATCATCAATTTCCTTGGCAGCTTGTTAAGTAATGCAATCAAAATGAGGGCGGGGAACAACTTTTGTCCTCGATTCCCACGGTAAATACTCGGTTTGGCCAGCCCGATTCATTAGTTCAATGAAGGGCGATCAAGCCGGAAACAAGGGCCGCCGCGAGCGTTCCGAACGTGTTGACGACGTCGTTGTTCACCCAAAACAGCCCGCGAGCAAGCATGAATCCGCCAATTGGACGTTCGGACAGGCCGCCGCTGCGGTTTTCGTATTTGGCCTGGAGGAGTGCTCCCAACAAGCTGTCCAACAA
>Ga0255356_1001191_pt1 | contig 16735 bp, 18 predicted proteins | sample HBST100metaG_FD_189944 | JGI IMG/M metagenome (GOLD analysis project Ga0255356, IMG submission 189944) | Peat soil microbial communities from Stordalen Mire, Sweden - H.B.S.T100 | ecosystem: Environmental > Terrestrial > Soil > Wetlands > Peat | place: Sweden: Norrbotten County, Stordalen Mire... | reverse complement strand
GCCCCAATCTGATTCAGTTGATCGAGCCGTTGACCGCGGATTCCCCGGTACAAAAACTGATCGATAGAAACGGCGGCCGTGGCGGACTGGCCCATGTGGCTTTCCGCGTGAAGAGCGCGCAACACGCCTACGACGCGATGGAAGCAAGCGGATTTCATCTGATCGACAAGGCTCCACGCAAGGGTTCGCGAGGAACCACGGTCTTCTTTGTTCATCCAAAGTCGAGGGCGGACAACCCCTTTGGGCTGCTTATCGAAATTGTCGAAGACCCAGAAAGCAAGTGAGGGAAAATGGCCACCGATCATCTTCTCAAGGAGTTTCCTCCGATAAGCACACAGTCGTGGGAGGAAGTTATCCGCAAGGATCTGAAGGGCGCCGACTACGCCAGGAAACTGATTTGGCAAACGCCGGAAGGGCTTGCTGTCAAGCCCTACTACCGGGCTGAAGACACTGCGGGGCTGGAGTATCTGGAAGCAGCGCCCGGCGCTTTCCCTTATGCGCGCGGTGACCGCCCGACGGGCGACTGGCGCATCCGGGAAGAAATCGACGCGACCGATCCCGAGGAGGCAAACCAGGCGGCATTGAGCGCGGTGCTGGCTGGAGCCGAGGAGATTGCGTTCCGCAAGGCTGCCCCCGCGAATGCTTCAGAGCTGGAAACACTCCTTGCCAATCTCGATGAGACTCCCGTGCATTTTGAAGATGCCGGAGGACCTCTTCTTCATCTTTTGATCGAGCAACTGAAAAAGCGGCAGAGGCAGTCGCAGGTATCGACCGGATTTGATCCGCTGACTAACCTTGATTTTGCGGCGGAAGTGATTGCAGCCGCGCCTCCCGCGCTGGTTCCCTTCACTATTCACGGCGAGAAATTTGAAGAATCCGGAGCGACCGCCGTCGAGGAAGTTGGGTTCACGCTGGCCGCCGCTGTCGACTTCATGGCCGCGATGCAAGAGCGCGGCGTGGACGCCGACCGCGCCGCAGCTTCGATTGCTTTCTCATTTTCAATTGGCGCCAATTATTTCTTCCAAATTGCCAAGTTCCGCGCCTTCCGCCTGATGTGGGCGCAAGCCGTGGAGAGCTTTGGCGGATGCCATGAAAGCGCGAAGGCCCACATTCATGCCCGCACCTCGCGCTGGAACGAGACCATTTACGATCCCCACGTCAACATTCTGCGCGGAACCACGGAAGCCATGTCGGCGGTCTTCGGCGGCGCGGACTCCATCTCAGTGGCGCCCTTCGACGAGTGTTACAAGGCGCCGGACGAGGCCAGCCGTCGGCTTGCCCGCAACACGCAAATCCTTCTGAAGCAGGAGGCGCTGTTATCGCGAGTGGCTGATCCAGGCGCAGGATCGTATTGCCTGGAAGTAATCACTGATTTCCTTGCCCAGGAGGGTTGGAAATCGATGCAGAAAATCGAAGCCGCAGGCGGATACCGGAAGGCTCAAGCCGATGGAGAGATTGCCCGGGCGCTGGAGAAGTCGCTGGCCGACAGAGAAAAGGCGGTGTCATCTCGCCGCCGCATCTTTACCGGAACCAACCAGCACGCCAATCTTTCCGAGAAGGCATTGGATCGCGTTGACTTTTCGCGCCTGAACGGCATACGGCGCGGCGCGTGGATGTACGAAGAACTTCGTCTGCGCACCGAACGCTACGCTGCCAAAACCGGCAAGGCTCCCCTCGTTTTGCTGGCCGAAATCGGGGATGCCAGGATGCGTTCGGCGCGTTCCGGCTTTGCCGCCAACTTCTTCGGCTGCGCGGGCTTTAACATTGTCACGCAGCGATTTGACAGTAGCGATGAGATCGCGGCGAGCAAGGCCGATCTTCTTGTGCTTTGTAGTTCCGATGCAGAGTATCTTGGGCTGGCTACGGAAGTTATCGCCAAGTTGAAGGCGCTCGGGCGCGAGACCCCGGTGATTGTTGCGGGGGCTCCTGATCCCGAGGGACAACTGCAAGCCGCAGGCATCGCGGATTTCGTTCATATCCGGAGCAACCCTATCGAAGTTCTTACAAAATGGCAGCAACGGCTGGGGATCAAGGACTAACTATGCGTCCAGACTTTTCAAAGATCGACTTGAAGCCCACGGTGGAACGAGCGAAAGTGTGCGAGAACAGTGAATGGCTCTCGCCTGAGCACATCCCGGTGAAGAGCTTCTATACCAACGAGGACCTCGAAGGACTCGAGCATCTTGATTATGCCGCGGGAATTCCGCCCTATCTGCGCGGACCGTACAGCACGATGTATGTAATGCGGCCCTGGACGATTCGGCAATACGCGGGTTTCTCGACGGCCGAAGAGTCCAATGCGTTTTATCGCCGTAACCTGGCCGCAGGACAGAAGGGGCTTTCAGTCGCCTTCGATCTTGCCACGCACCGAGGATATGACTCCGATCACGAGCGCGTTACCGGCGATGTGGGCAAGGCCGGCGTGGCGATTGACTCCGTCCTCGACATGAAGATTCTGTTTGACCAGATTCCTCTGGGTCAGATGTCCGTGTCGATGACCATGAACGGCGCCGTGCTTCCGATCATGGCGTTCTATATCGTTGCCGCAGAGGAACAGGGAGTGACGCCCCGGCAGTTGAGCGGGACGATTCAAAACGACATTCTTAAAGAGTTCATGGTCCGCAATACTTATATCTATCCGCCGGAAGGTTCCATGCGAATCATCGGCGATATCTTCCGTTACTGCTCCGCGAATATGCCGAAGTTCAACTGCATCAGCGTGAGCGGATACCATATGCAGGAAGCCGGAGCCACGGCGGATATCGAGCTGGCTTACACGCTGGCCGACGGGCTGGAGTATTTGCGCACCGGAGTGAAGGCCGGGCTGGATGTAGACGACTTTGCGCCCCGCATCTCGTTTTTCTGGGGCGTTGGCATGAACCATTTCATGGAGATTGCCAAGATGCGCGCCGCGCGGATGTTATGGGCCAAGTTAGTCAATACCTTCAACCCCAAGAATCCCAAGTCGCTGGCTTTGCGGGCGCATTGCCAGACTTCGGGCTGGAGTCTGACGGCGCAGGATCCATATAACAACGTGGTGCGCACGTGCGTTGAGGCACTGGCCGCGGCATTCGGGCATACGCAGTCGCTACACACTAATGCGCTGGACGAAGCCTTGGCGCTGCCCACTGATTTCTCCGCGCGAATCGCGCGCAATACTCAGATTTACTTGCAGGAAGAGCCGGAAGTCACGCGCATTGTGGACCCCTGGGCTGGTTCCTACTATGTCGAGCGGCTGACGGACGAGCTGATGCATGGGGCCTGGACGCTGATTGAAGAGGTCGAAAACCTGGGCGGCATGGCCAAGGCGATTGAAACCGGCGTTCCCAAGATGCGCATTGAAGAGGCGGCAGCGCTCAAGCAAGCCCGCATCGACTCAGGTAAAGACGTGATTGTGGGCATCAATGCCTATCCTTCGCCCGAGGAGCCGCTGATTCCGGTTCTGGATATCGACAATGACGCGGTGCGTGAATCGCAACTGAAACGGCTGGCGCAACTGAAGCGCGAGCGCGACCCGGATGCCGTGCGCCACTCGCTCGAACGGCTGGTGCAATGCGCCACAAGCGGCGAGGGCAATCTGCTGGATTGCGCGGTGGATGCCGCGCGCCGGCGCGCCACGCTGGGCGAAATTTCCTCAGCTCTCGAAAAGGTCTGGGGGCGTTACGAGGCCACTACGCACATCATCGCCGGCGTGTACTCTTCAGAAAGCGCGAGCGCCGAGGAATTCAAGAAGGCACGGCAGATGGTGGCGGAGTTTGAGCAGGCTGAAGGCCGCCGCCCTCGGATTTTAGTAGCAAAGATGGGGCAGGATGGCCACGATCGCGGCTCCAAAGTGATCTCCACGGCCTTCGCGGATATCGGCTTCGATGTGGATATCGGTCCCCTGTTCCAGACGCCGCGCGAGGTTGCGCGCCATGCGGTGGAGAATGATGTGCATGTCGTCGGCGTGTCGTCGTTGGCAGCCGGCCACAAGACCCTGGTTCCGCAGTTGATCGATGAGTTGCGCAAACTCAATCGAGATGACATTCTTGTGGTTGTGGGCGGCGTCATTCCGCCGCAGGACTACGAATTCCTGTACCAGGCGGGCGCGGTCGGGATATACGGGCCGGGCACAGTGATTCCGCTGGCGGCGCAGCACGTTCTTGAGATTCTGAACGGCAGTCTAGCGGGAGGACATTCCTGATTTGGCAGAGCCTGATGAGAGCGCGCTGCGTGTTCGCCCCGGATGCGTCCCCCCGGAGCCGCCGCCGGAGCTGATTGCGCGCCTCACCAACCGCCGCCACTCTCTTTCGCACCAGCAAATTGTCGATGGCATCCTGCGCGGCGACCGTGCCGTTCTGGCGCAAGCCATCACCCTGATCGAAAGCTCGCGCGCGGCGGACCGGGAACTCGCCGAGCAGATCATCGAAGATTGCCTTCCCCATAGCGGAAATTCCATTCGCGTTGGCATCACCGGCGTTCCTGGCGCGGGCAAGAGCAGCCTGATCGAGAGACTGGGCACGTTCCTGATCGGCGAACCTGAAACTACCGAACAGGGGCAGAAGATCGCCGTTCTGGCCATCGACCCAAGCAGCCAACTTTCCGGCGGCAGCATTCTGGGCGACAAAACCCGTATGCAATCTCTCGCATCCAGCGACAGGGCGTTCATCCGGCCCTCTCCAACGCGCGGTTCTCTCGGCGGTGTTGCGCAGCGCACCCGCGAGGCGATGCTGCTATGTGAAGCAGCTGGGTACCGGAACATCCTCATTGAGACGGTTGGAGTCGGGCAGTCCGAGACAGCGGTTCACGAGATGGTTGACTTTTTCCTGCTCATCACGCTGACGGGGGCGGGCGACGAGTTGCAGGGCATGAAACGCGGCGTGATGGAGTTGGCGGACGCCGTGGTGATCAACAAGGCCGACGGCGCCAATCTGGTCGCCGCGGAAAGAACCCGCACAGAGGCCGAGAACGCACTGCACTACCTTCCCAGGCCGCCAAATGGATGGACGCCGCGCGCGCTCACCTGCTCAACGCAAACCGGCAAGGGCATCGCCGAACTTTGGAAGTGCGTGCTGGATCATACTGACCTGACCAAAGCCAATGGCTGGTTCAGTGTTACCCGGCGAGATCAGACACGCAGATGGATGCACGAGATCATTGAGCAGGGATTGAGGCAACGATTCGAGTCTCATCCGGCTATCCGCAAGCGCATGGAGGCGCTTGAGCAAGACGTGATGGAGGGACGTACAACATCGTTTCGTGCGGCGCGTACACTGCTCGAGATCTATGCAGACCCAAAACCAGCCGAGCCCCGCTCCGGCGACTGAGCTTCATCCTGCGTGGCCTCCTCCGTCTTCGTGCCCTGACCGGGAATTCTCACAAGAGCATCCTCACCTCAACGTTTTTTGCGCGCGATCTGGGCTCCGCCCATACGCAGCATCTACCGTATCTTCAACAGGATGCGAATCAGCCTGTGCGGTATGGTAAATTGAAGAAGATACGTCCGCCGTGGAGAGATGGCCGAGTGGCTGAAGGCGCACGCTTGGAAAGCGTGTTTAGGGGCAACTCTAACGTGGGTTCGAATCCCACTCTCTCCGCCAGGAACCCTTCCGAGGACATTCCAAGACATTCAATAGAAAGGCGCAAAGCCTAGCAAATGCTGGGATTTACGTCTTTCTGCGTCCAGATGCGTCCGAGTGCAGCCGCGTTTGACAAGGGGTACTTATGGGGGTATTTTTATTTTGAGGTGGGGGTATTTTCCCAAAAAGGGGGTTTCGGACGAAATGGCTCTGACCGACACTGAAATCAAAAAGGCCAAGGCGACGGAAAAGTCCTACAGCCTGAACGACAGCGGAGGACTGTACCTCTGGATTACGCCGGCGGGCGGAAAGCTGTGGCGTTGGGCGTATCTGGAGCCACGCGCCAGGATGATGCAGGAATGGGCGGATTTTCTGGAGCGCACCCAGCGCGGCAGCAAGGTGTTGCCGTTTCGCGGTACAGCGGCATAGCCATCCAGCCAATTCGGCCGACAGAGAATGGGCCACACATAGCCAGAATCCAACTCCGGGCATCATCTCGACGACAACGGATTCACGCCAGTTCTCTGACCACAGATTTCCCGGCTGACTTCTATTTGGCGGGCTATCCACTCCTCGACCTCGGTTTCGATCCAGCCGACAGCCCTGGCCCCCAGCGAAACTGGCCTTGGAAACTTTCCTTCGGTGACACGCTGATAGACGGTACTGCGTGAAAGGCCAGTACGATCCAATACGACTGGCAGTCTCAAAATCCTTCTCGGCATCCTCGTACCTCATTGGTTGAGTAGCTTTTCAATTATGCTCGAACTCACCGAGCGCACCAACTACAGCATCTGTCGAATTCGCCTGCAAACCAGCCATCAACAACCTTGGTTCAGTCGGGCTCGTTGTCTGACTTTTCTCCAGAATGCCCTGCACGGTTATGTCGTTCTTGTCTCAAGCAACCTGAGATATATCCACAAGAAAGACGGTGTGCAGATCGTTTCTCAGCGGGAACATCGTTACAGACCCCATCATCGAGATGTTGAAGACAATGCCGACGCCACCATTCGATTACAGTACGGCTCCCCCATGTTGCAAAAATTCGACGCCATCCTTACTGTCAACCACAATAATCATTCGCGCCGTACATCACCCCTTACTTACAGCGTTAGGTCCGGTTTCATTTGGAATTGCCCAGGCCTTACTTCAACAGTTGATGACCCCACCGTGCCCTTACTGGCCGCTTTTACTGGAGCGTGTTCCTTTGGTAGCGCCAGGTTCTTCAAGTAGGTAGAAAGGGCGTGGATTGTGATTGTGACGCCGTTCTCTTCAAAAACACGGACCAACATCTTCAGCGTGTAGCCGTTCTCTCTCAACTTTTTCAACTGAGGGTATACGCCACGCACGATCTCACCCATCATGTAGGACTCGGGTTGCGGGGGAGGTACATTCCCTCGCTCATCCAAACGAGTGCGAAAGACCTCGAATTGTTCTATGGTGAGCGTTTGCGGTTTACGTCGCTCTTCTCCCATCCCTTTTCCCATCTCTGTCCTCACGAACGGAACATGTAGAGAATACCATAGAACTTCACGTAGATATGTATTATAATGAAAGTCGGAATCGTTATGAGGTACGGCGAGGTGCGCGCTGTAGCCACAAAACCCTGCGGGGTTTCGCGTCTCCACCACCATTTCCCCAATCCGCCTGCGGCTACTCGGAGAAATGGTTGCGCATCTCGCTCAGGGCTACGCCCCGAGACCCCACGGAAAGGACAATGCACAATGCCGCGACCTAAGCGAGTGCAAGGCGTCACATCGGAAATCCACATTCGTGTCACGAGTGACGAAAAGGAAATTCTGCATACACAAGCACAGAAGACCGGACTCACTGTGAGCGAATACTTGCGAAGATGTTCGCTGAACAAGCGAATTCATTCGCGCGTAAGCGACAAGGCAATTGGCCGCCTAAGCAGCCTGTGCGGCTGCAAAAACATCTGCTTATGCAAATAACTGGCCTTCCACAGGAAGGCACACTTCGCAGTGAGCTGAATTCGGTTCTCGCAGGGATCACTGCAACACTGCGGACCATTGTCAAGAACGATGAGGATTCAGAATGATCGCCAAGGTCCAACCGAGCAAGCGGAAGTCGGGAAGTAGTTTCAAGCGGCTGCTGAACTACCTCACCAAAGAACGCGACCCGGAGACAGGAGAGACTCTTCCTCGAGGTGAAGCCGTATTGTCGAACAACCTTGTCGGTATCGATACCGCCGCTGCCGAGATGAAAGGAGTCGAATCTCTAAACCCACGCTGCAACGACGCAGTTTTCCACTATGAACTGGCATGGCCACCGGGAGAACGTCCGTCGCGGGCAGAGTGGGTTGACTGTGCCTTGTATACGCTGAACCAACTTGGCTTCAAGGAACACCAGTACGTTCTCGTTGCCCACGATGACAAGAAGCATTTTCATATTCACGTCATGGCAAACAGAGTTCATCCCGAAACATACAAAGCCCATACTCCGTACCGAGATTGGATCACTCTTGATGGCGCAGTACGCCATCTGGAAGCCAAGTATGGCTGGTCCCACACGCTTGGTCCAATGCGATGGGACGAAGATAGGAAAATGGCTGTGCCAGCATCGAAAGCAGAACGCAATGCGTCACGATCCGTTCAACAACACCCAACTGGCGCCGCCGCACAGTACGAGCACTATCACGATGAAGAATCCCTCCAGACCTATGTGCGTCAAGAAGTTGCTCTGCGTGTACGAACGCTGCTAACTCGCCATAGCGCCTCGTGGGAAGCCCTTCATACGCTGCTTGCGAAATATCATCTGCGCATGGAGAAGGGCGAAGCGGGCGGATATCCGCGCATTGGCGCTGCCGTGGCTTGCCAAGAAAATATTGCTGTCGGAGGCCGTAGCCGCTTCCGTCATCGAACTGCGAACGCTGAAACTATCGACGCAGAAGGCGCGCCAAGCGCAGTTTCCGAAGAACCTGCGCACATGGGTTACAGAACGCGCCGCCGAGGGCGATGCGCGGGCGGCGGCACAGTTGCGCGGATGGCGCTATGCGGATCAGCGAAACCAGCGGCGGCTGGATGCAAGGCTGGAAGCGAACGCGATGCACATCGGCCCACCGCCCGATCATGACGGCAGCACAGACTGGGCCGACCTTGCGCAACAACGGATTATAGCCCAACAGGAACAGCAGGCCCTAGCCAACCAGATCGCCGCGACGCGCGTCTGGGCAATTGACCGCAAGACCGGCGATGTGTCCTATGTGCTCAATGGACAGGTTTCCGTCATCGACCGTGGGCGCATTGTCACCGTGCTCAACCAGAATGAAGCCGCCGTCCTCTTTGGATTGGAGATGGCCATTCAGAAATACGGATCGCACATCACGTGTACCGGCGCAGTGGAGTGGAAGCGGATGGTCACAAAGACTGCGGCGCGACACGGAATCTCCGTCCAATTCACTGACCCGGAGATGCAACACGCCCTGCACCTTCTTCAACGTTTGGCCAATCCGCGCCAACGCCAGCAGGAAAGAGGCGGCAGGTAGCTCATGATCGCGGTTATGCGACCGTCGTCAGCAAGATGCCCTAACGAGACTATGCGAATGTGGATTGAACTGGAGTCTTGAGTTTGTGGACGGCTGCAAAATAGGCCACCATCACGCGAAAAGTCTTGGACCGATTTACTCCGCCGAGAATCTCGCCGCCAACTCGATCCAGCTCATCGGCTATCTCGTGTGTCAAAGGAAATACGAACGCGGTGTCAATGCTCTGAAATGGAATGTTCAGCCACTGGTTGTTGTAGAACGCTACGAGTTGCGTCTGAGCGGTTTTGCTTTTGAAACTCATGATGATGTGCTCAGCGAGGGCGTTCTTTCGCCGAATTTTGAGCACAGCAAAAAGCTGGCTGAAATGGCTCTTGGTGAATTTGGAATCGACGGTCAGCCGGAGTTGAGTGCGCGTTTCTGCGGGAGCAACGACTCTGCGCTTCGGTCGGGTTGTTGCCTTCTTCGCCGTAAGCATATAGTCTCCTTACCGTGATGTATCTTACAGCATACGTATATGAGTCTGGAAGACCATGCGCTAACAGATAGTAACCAAAGGAGTTCGCGTGAAGGGTACGCCGGGGAAAGTAGTGGATTCATTGCATGAAGAGGTGCGGGATTCAAGCCGAATGAATCTCAGCAAATCGAACCGTGAGGGGGATGGAGAAAAGAGAACCGGCCAGATGAATCGTCAGCAACCACAACCCAACGAATGTACGGCTACATAATGAAGCGGTTCACAGGGTTCTCTGAGTCGAAGGGCTACGTGCTGCTTGACCAGTGGGGACCAATTGACGTGCGAGAATTTCGCGCCTCATGGAATGTTGCTGCGAACACCGCAACAAAGAACATGACCATCCTCAAGTCATTCTTTGAGTTTGCAGTCAGCAATGAATGGCTGGATCGCAACCCGGCACGTTTGGTAAAGGAACAGCGCAACCGCAACGGCAAGCAATCGAAAGAGAGAATTCCGTTCAGCAACAAGGAACTTGACCGGATGTTCGCTGCTTGCGCGGCGAAGTACGGAAAAGCCGAAGCCGAATATCGGTATCGCTGGACCGGCCAGGACCTCGCTGACTTTATTCCAATATCGGTATATACCGGGCTTCGCATTTCCGATGTCGCCACATTCCACATCGACCGACTTTTGGAGAGTGGCGAGTGTCGCATTCGCACAACCAAAACCGGCAAAAAGGTTTTCACGTGGATACCAACGTGGTTGCAAGATCGCATTCGTGAACGCGCGAAACAGCATGGACCACTGATTTTTGGAACCCACAAAACCACCGATATCTGTGTCATTACCGACCTGTGGCGACGTAAACTTCAACGCCTCTGGAAATTGTGTGGCCCTTGGGCCGAGAAGCCGACGCCGCACCGCTTCCGCCATACGTTCGCACGCATCCTCTTGCAAAAAGCGAACGTCACAGTTCGCGATGTGGCCGAGTTGCTCGGCAACACGGAAGAGATTGTACGGAAGCACTACGCCGCCTGGGTACCAGAACGTCAAGCACGTATCACTAAAATCTTGAAGGCCGCCTTCAAGGACAAGCCAAAACCAAAACTTATAGCATTTCCCGGCGGTCATTCCTAGGCGATCATTCCAGCAGAAGAAGGTCGATTGTTCCTTAGGAGTCGGCTTGGATCATGGGATGCGCTCCGAGAACGCGTGCAGTCTCGCCTCTGATAAATACCCTTTCTCAGACCCCAGCGCGGGACAAGTGCTATTGTCTGCACCTTCCTCCCGGGTTTCGCAAGGTTCCTACTTCGCAGATTGAGTCTTCGATGCCCGGTCCAGCAGTGTGGCAGCCGTGTCGATCAGCGTGGCTTCGTCTTCCAACACTTTCGCGACCACCGGAATCTGTTCGTCTGCCTCTCTCCACTTCTCCTCGTCCATCGCTTCGCGCACGGCGGGCAGAGTCTTTACGCCGTAGCCGGTGTATGCCCCGGGGGCATAAATCTGGTGTTTGAACCAAGGCCGTCCAGGGAGTCCAGCCGGAGTGGTGAGCTTGCGCTCGCTCTCGATCAGGAGCGTGTTGATCTGTGCAAGCAAATGGGAATCAATGTGGAGTTCACCATTGGCCTGCGCGGCGGACAACGCCTTGCTATAGCGGTTCGCGCTCGCGGTCAGCGCGGCGTCCGCATTCTCGAGCGGTGCGAAGTCCAGATACGGTGGAACCGGCTTGTGTGGCGGCGGAATCAACGTCTTTTTCGGGTCGGCGATCGCGGCAAATAGGCCTTCGTCGATTTCCCTGTTTGCCTCCTCGATATTGCTTTGCTGTGCTTTCAGCAGCTCCTTGAGCTCGCCCACATAAGTATGAACGGTGTCGGCAAAGTCATTAAACCCGAAGGGCAGCAGTTCAGCGTTAGCCATGCGCATCAGGGCCATTCCAGAGACCTGCGCTAAAGCACGTCCATAAACAAAGTCGGTATCGCCGAAGTGTGTGTACCAGTAAAAATCGTCATAGATCGAGTGGTAGATGCCGCCTCCCGATTCGCCATAAAAGCCGAGGTTCACGGAAGCGATTCCTGCAAAGTCGAGAAATGGCGTGTAGTCGGAACCCGAGCCGAGCGCCCCGATGCGAAGATCAGGCCGGCTGCGCACTTCTTGCCGTTTGCTGTCACTGCTGGCATCCGCAATCGCACGCATCTGGGCGCGTTTCCACACGCTCATCCTGGTCTCCGGATCGGGCACATCCCGAGCGACACCATTGATGAAGTGTTCGAGCGTGTGCGAGCCCTCCATGCCGAGAAAGCCGCGTCCGTTCGAATCTGAGTTGACGTACATCACAGCTTTCTTACGCAGCTCATCCTGGTGCGTTTCCACCCACTCGGTCGAGCCGAGGAGTCCCGGCTCCTCGCCATCCCAGGCGCAAAAAACGATGGTGCGCTTTGGCCTCCATCCCTGCTTGACCAGCTCTCCCATCGAGCGCGCCTCTTCGAGCAACGCCACCTGCCCCGAGATAGGGTCTTCTGCGCCGTTGACCCACGCGTCGTGATGGTTGCCGCGGAGGATCCACTGGTCGGGATACTCGGAGCCGGGAATGCGGGCGATCACGTCGTAGATGGGCTTGATGTCCTAGTTGGACTCGACCTTCAAATGAACTTTGGCGGGGCCCGGACCCACATGATACGTGATGGGCAGATTGCCGCGCCATGCCGGCGGCACGGTCTGGCCCGCGATGGCCGCCAGCAGCGGTTGCGCATCTCCGTATGAAATAGGAAGCACCGGGATTTTCGTAATGAGCGGATTGCCCTTGATCGGCAGGCGCTTGGCGTCTTTGGTTGAGCCGTAGCCGGGAGTCAGTGGGTCGCCCTCATAAAGTGTGTTCGTCACCGCACCGCGCTGCACACCCTCTAGCGGACGATAAGGGCCATTGGGAAACGTATCGCCCGCCGCGTAGCCATCGTCTCGCGGATCGGAATAGATGATGCACCCGACGGCGCCGTGTTCGGCCGCCACCTTCGGTTTGATTCCACGCCAGGCTCCGCCATAACGTGCGATCACAATTGCACCCTTCACCGAAACGCCCATGCGATCAAGCTGCTCATAATCGGAGCGAACGCCCTGATTCACATAGACCAGTGGTGCGGTCACATCGCCGTCGACGCTGTAGGCGTTGTAGGTCGGCAGCTGCTCAGATTGCTGGTTTGATGTGGGATCGACCGAGACTGGCGGCTCTTCGAGTTTTGCTTTGAACGTTGTCGGCGCCACAAGTTCAAGCTCGCGCTCTTTGGGTGTAGGAAAGAGCACGTAAAAGGTCTCTATCTCCGCGTCCAGCCCCCATTGCTTGAAGTGTGCGAGGATCCACTCCGCATTTTCCTTGTCGTAGGGTGAGCCGACGTTGTGCGGTCGTGCGCTCAGGTGGCGCATGTACTCGCGGAGATTGTCGGTCGAAGGCAGCGCGCGGAACTTTGATTCCCATTCTCGTTCGGCAGCCGACGCAGCGGCGGAATAGCCTGTGAGCGGCGCAATCTCTTTTTGGGCGACGGCTTCCTGCGCATAACCAGGCGCGGTCGACGCGAGCAGCAGCGGCAAGAGGGCGAGCGCGGTTCCCTTGACAACAAACATGGTGTTCCTCGGGCAAGCAAGTTTGGCAAATTGCGGGCAGGACTGAACTTCGCTCAATCATAAACCGGAATTTCCGTTTTGTCTTTCGGCTGCGAAGCCCAGATCGCGCGAGGGCGGGAAGACTCCCCTCATATCCGCTTTGCGAATTCCGATATTGCTTGCTCATCTCCCGTACCCGCAAATTGGTGCCTGCATCACCCTCGGGATCCCCGCACTATCTATGGTGAACAGAAAACAGAACAGAGGCACAAGGCCGTCAGCATTTCAAGCCTGGAAGATCAGGGAACAGGGAATCGCATTCCCTGATACGGCCTTGAAAATTCCCTGTTCCGTTTGTCGTAAAATGCCGCTAACTCAATGAAAGATAATGGATTGAGACTGGACGGCTGGCATGAAGTCGCGAAAATTCCCTGTAAATTTCCCTGTTAACGGTAATTTATCCAGAGAGGTTCTCTCTGGACTGCGTCCACCGCCAGTATATTTGTTATCGTTTTGATTTTTCTGGTAACTTATAGATATAAAACAGCTTAGATTAATTCGGCGTTCTACGGATGAATACCTTCCTTATTCCCAGAGAAACATCTTGCCCCAACCTGTCGCTTTAGAGATTGCTTCGGCGGCCAACCACCAGGTTGAAGACCAGGATGACCAGTGCTAGGACCAGCAGAATATGAATCAGTCCGCCGGCAATATGAAAGCTGAAGCCGAGGAGCCACAGAACCAGTACGACGACAAAAATTGTCCAGAGCATAGATACCTCTCTTGTACTGCGGGCGTCCGAGGCCTGAAATCGGCCCTGTCCGCCCGCCATGCATTCACTTGCCATGTTCCTGACCGGATGGTTTCGTACCCTTGAATCTGTGGTTTCCCAGGTCTCAAAATCGAGATCTTGGACACCCAGCATTGGTACAAATTCAAGCGGTCAGAGACTAGTTACCAGCCGTTAGTTCGAGGCATGGGCCTGTGCTTTTGCTTCTCTGACTGCGTCGATGAACCGGTGTGCCCCGGCCGGCGTCTCAACTTCGCCGAGCAGAACGCGGTGTGACGAGACATCATGCCCGTAGAAGGCATTCATGGAATCATCGTCCCGGCGAACATCGGCCCCGGTCAGCGTGAGTCCGGCAAAGGCGCCTTTAGCACGGGAGTAGGTAAGAATCTCAGTATTCAGCTTCCAGTCGGTATCGGCTGTGGCATGACGCCCCACCGGTCCGGCTGCCGCGGAGGCATCCGCTCCAAGCTGAAACTTGGCGGATTCCAGGCGCTGCATTCCCCGGTCGCCCTGGAAGATCATGACCAGATCCACGCCCTCGACGCCGATCTGCAATCCCCAACTGCCACCCGTAATGGCAAAGAACGCCGGCGCGCTCCATCCGTGTTCGGTCCGGCAGGTTGCTACGCCCCTGCCATTCTCCCCGCCAAAGACAAGACCGGCCTTAATCATGCGCGGAACAACAGCCACGCACTTGGCGTGATCCAGTACTTCTTCAGGAATGCCCTTGTCCGGAGCGGCCATGACTTCGTGCAACACTGTGGCTGCATTATCCAGACGGTTCTGCGTTTCTTCGCGGGTTTCCGCCCAGGCCGCGCTAGCCGCACCCAGACTGAATAGTGCCACTAAGGTCACAAATTTCTTCATGCATCTCACCTTTTCTACCTATGCGCAGCGTCTCTTGCTTCACGCGCATTTGAGGCGCACAAGGTAGTTCTCACATTAGAGCCGGCGTTAGGCGGCGTCTGAGCAATAACGCTCAAAAGGAAGGGGGGAACCTATCTCTCCGCCCTCCTAGCCAATCTTTCAACGACGCGGTCGCCCACACTGCACTACGGATGTCCGGCAAGGCCGTATCCGGGAGAAAACGCCTCGGACTGGCACAGCTTGAAATACCCGCGTTTGATGCCTAAGCCTTTCTGACCAACGCCAGCCTGGGACGCAGAATCATCTAAGCCAGCCAACGGCTTCTTGACTCCTCTGTCCAAAATTGAACAGCTTAACAATTTTATGAATGGCATACTCGCATCAATTCCCTAGGCGAAGCCCTTGGTGGGGTGAGAGATGCTCTATTCGCAAACCAACCTCCTGATCGTGGACGACGAGGAGTCGATTCGGACCTCTCTGTCGCAGGTACTCGCAGAGATTGGGTATCGTGTGCGATCTGCTGATGATGGCTTCTCCGCATTGCGCGAGATCCGCCAGCAGATGCCCGACATCCTTCTCTCTGACCTCAATATGCCCAATATGTCCGGCTTCGAATTGCTTTCAGTGGTCCGGCGCCGCTTTCCGGCAATCCGGACAATCGCCATGAGCGGCTCATTTTCCGGCGATGAGGTTCCATCGGGGGTTGCAGCAGATGGGTTTTATCAAAAAGGCAGCAGCATCGTAGCACTATTGCGGATCATGGAAACACTACCCCAAATAGAGCGGATTGCACACCCGCCATCCAGCCCAGACGCGCCTCTCTGGATTCATCGCAACACGCACGACTTTTCACCGGAGGCGAACATTACGATCACTTGCCCGGAATGCCTTCGAACCTTTTCCCAGAGTCTCGGCACAGGCAACTTGAAGCGCAAGACAGACTGCATCTATTGCCGCAGTGCGATTCACTATGCAATTGTGCAGTCGGCAGATCGAATTCCTTTGCAGGTCTTTCAGCAACAAACCGGGGCGGCAATGCACTTTCCGCAAAGCGCGTCCAAGTCCAACTACTGAAATCAGCAACAGAAAGAGTGAACGATGCGTACCATCGCCGAACTGAATATGCTTCTGCGCACACAAACTGAACTGCCTGACGGCCTCAAGATGGCGACCGATGAATTCTGCGAAGGCTGGAACTTTGTGCGGTCATTGGACGCCCTCAGTCTGCAAAAGGCAATACTGACGCGCGGATGGAGTTTTGTCCGGATTGCGGATGCATCGCTGAGAAGCGGCGTGGGAGAGACATCGCAGGAGGCGGTCACCAGCGCGCTCAAGCTAGCTCTCCGCCGTGTCAGCATAGATTTCAATGCAGTAGAAGTTGAGCATATCGAGATAACGCAGTATCCATGGTTCTTTCTGGCCAGGATAAGAGTCTATCCATACCGGATTCAGGAAAGTGCGGATGTGCATATTCCCGAAGAAACCATACCTCTTCCAGCCAAACCTCGAAACAGGCTGCTGCCACCGAATGCAGCTGTGTTGTATCCGCATTTCGGCAGCGCCATGCCACAGCTCAAGCAAATGCTGATTTTATCCCGAGGATCGCAGGCAAGAGCGCAATGACTATCCTGCAAATGGGGGTTATTCTGTTTCTCTTTCATCGAGCCTTGCGCGTTCATCAGGAGCCGGTGCTCCGCCGCCCATGTCCCCGCGCAATTCGTAATAGTGCCGCAAGTAAACTGTGCTGACTTCTGCGCCACCAGCGCAGAACCAAGCAAGTACAAAAGTAGCTGCAGGTCTACATCGTTTCGTCAAAGGTGGTCTCAATAGCTCAGATATAGACAGGCGGATTCAACAACGAAGTGCAACGGCAACTCCGGTGACAGGTGGATGGGATGGGGTAGCATCCAGGAAGCCTAACCACCAAGTAAGGTTTGCCGAATGTGCTACCGCCATCTCATCCAAGAAGA
>Ga0255356_1001188_pt1 | contig 16740 bp, 8 predicted proteins | sample HBST100metaG_FD_189944 | JGI IMG/M metagenome (GOLD analysis project Ga0255356, IMG submission 189944) | Peat soil microbial communities from Stordalen Mire, Sweden - H.B.S.T100 | ecosystem: Environmental > Terrestrial > Soil > Wetlands > Peat | place: Sweden: Norrbotten County, Stordalen Mire... | reverse complement strand
AAAACCATCAATCACAACACTTTACTCCTTGAAAAGTTTATTGTCATGTTTGCTATTAAACCGAACGTACTCAAAAATAACCAAAATGTCAAAGAGCTCCTATTATATGGCACTATCGCCGCTTAATGTTAATGCTTTGTTACCGAACTATTGAAAAAGAGTATACATTACATTTTATAATAAACTCATTTGTATCGGTTTTGCTAATGTATCTTTTATTTGGATGGGCTACAGAAAGAAATTTAAAAAGGACAATGGAAATATGGAACGTTTTTTCTAAGGGCGAAAAATATGAAATTGTTAGATATAAAAAAGATAATACATTTTATATATCAGTCGACTTTGGAGATGGTGTATTTCAAGGGATGGAAAAAGAAAGAGGAGTTGTACATTTGAGAAATGACACTTTGTTCTTTTTGACAGTAGATAGCAGGCATTATTTTATCCATGATGGATTTATATTCAATTTTAAAGGGACTAAAAAAGAAAGAATAAAGAAAGTTCTATGACAATTATTCCCGTCCCGTCGGATTTGCACTACGATGATGGAATGGAGTATAAGGATATGTTATCCAAAAAAGAAAATACTTAACAATGAATATCCAACATGGCATAAACGGGAAAGTGTATTTTATCACCACAACAGTTGTTGATTGAATCCCGAAAGATCAGGATGTTCGCTTTGCTTTCATTTGCATGATATTGTAATCTGTGAAATCATTTAATCTGAGAGAATCGTGGTTCAGACCCTAATTGGCCCAGATTTGTAATTACAAGTGTTCGGGAGATTTGCAAATTGAATTGAAATTGAAAACTTCATGTATTTTTGGCACAAGTAGAAATACTCATACCTTTGTAATTATAAAAACAAGTCTATTTTTTTCTCTGCCCGGTAATATTTGCTTTTGATCATAATGAATAGATATCTTGCATGAAACTCCTCCCGAACATCGGAACTCGTTTATATGTCCTTTTAAAAACAAATTATTTACAAATGAAAACATTTAAGAACCTGATTGTATTACTGTTATTTATTCCGTATTTCTCCTTTTCACAAGGATATAAAGATCCGAAAGCCCCTATTGAGGAACGAGTTAAAGACTTACTGTCGAAGATGACGATCGAAGAAAAGATTGATTATCTGGGAGGAGTGGATGGCTATTATATCCGGGCATTACCTCGTTTGGGATTACCCGCAGTTAAAATGTCCGATGGGCCGGTAGGATCAAGGAATGACGGACAATCGACAGCTTATCCGGCAGGAGCACTGGCAGCAGCGACGTGGGATCTGTCACTGGTGAAGCAAATGGGAGAAGCTTTGGGTTCTGATTGTCGTGCCCGGGGAGTTCACATTCTGTTAGCTCCGGGTGTTAATATCTACCGTGCACCGATGTGTGGGCGTAATTTCGAGTACTTTGGAGAAGACCCTTACTTATCAGGACGCCTGGCGGTTAACTATATAAAAGGAATTCAAAGCCAGGGTGTTTCAGCATGTGTAAAGCATTTTGCCGGCAATGATGAGGAATGGGATCGTAACCGGGTTAGTTCGGATATAGATGAACGAACGTTGCAGGAGATTTATCTTCCCGCGTTCAAGGCTGCCGTGATGGAAGGAAAGGTCGGAACCGTGATGAATTCATATAATCTGTTGAATGGTGAACACTCCACACAAAATAGTCATTTGAACAATGATATACTGAAAGGACAGTGGGGTTTCGACGGAATCCTGATGTCAGACTGGGGTGCTACATATGATGGAGTCGCTGCTGCAAAAGGAGGACTGGATCTGGAGATGGGATCCGGCGATTACATGAACCGCAAGAGCCTGTTACCCGCACTTCAGAACGGAACGATTTCGGAGTCCTTAATCAATGATAAAGTGAGCCGGATTTTACGGCTTATCTTCCGTTTTGGATTCTATGACCGTCCTCAACAGGAAAAGAATATTCCCCTGGATAATCCTGCGAGTGCTAAAGTTGCTTTGAATCTGGCGCGTGCAGGAATTGTATTGTTGAAGAATGAAGATAATGTTCTTCCATTGGATAAGTCTAAAATCAAGACACTGGCTGTAATCGGGCCAAATGCTGATCAATATATATTCGGAGGAGGAAGTTCCCAGACAGTTCCCTTCCATTCAGTAACTCCGCTTCAGGGAATAAAGGATCTGGTAGGCGACAAGGTACAGGTTAATTGTGTATCGTCCACTAATAATATCCCGGATATGATTAAAAATGCGGTATTCTATACAGAACCGGGATCGGAAGAAAAAGGACTGAAAGCTGAATATTTTGATAATATCTCATTATCGGGGACTCCTGCATATACGAGGGTTGACCCGAAAGTGGATTTTAACTGGCAATTGGGCGCACCGAATATTGACGTTCAGAATTTCCCTGTTGATAATTTCTCGATCAGATGGACCGGGGTGATTAGACCGGAGGATTCAAGCATCTATACGTTTGTAGCTAAAGGAGACGATGGGTTCCGTTTATGGATTGACAATAAGCTGATCATCGACGACTGGAAAGATCAGGCTACCACTCAGAAAACAGCAACTATCTCCCTGGAAAAAGGGAAAGAGTATGCCGTAAAACTGGAATATTTTGATCATACCGGATTGTCGGAAATTCATCTTGGCTGGGGTGACGATTGCAAATCACTGGACGAAGCCACAAAGGTTGCCTCATCGGCTGATGCGGCAATTGTATTTGTCGGTTTCAATGGAGAATATGAACAAGAAGGACAGGATCGCCCGTTTGAACTTCCTGTTGGACAGAATGAATTGATCAATGCAGTAGCAAAAGCGAACCCGAATACGATAGTGGTCATTAATGCAGGTGGAAATGTTTACATGCAGCCATGGCTTCAGAATGTAAAAGGATTGCTTCATGCATGGTACGCTGGACAAGAAGGCGGAACGGCACTATCAGAGATTCTATTCGGGAAGGTTAATCCGAGTGGTAAGTTGCCTGATACGTTTGAGAAACGCTGGGAAGATAATCCGACCCATGACAACTATTACGATCCTCAAGGAACCTTGAAAGTTAAATACAAAGAGGGTTTATTGGTCGGCTATCGTTATTATGATACGAAACAGGTAGAACCCCAATTCCCATTCGGATTTGGGTTGTCGTATACGACTTTTGCTTATTCTGATTTGAAAGTTATTCCTCATACCGTGAAAGGGAAACCGGGTTATGTGGTAAGCTTTGATATTCAAAACACAGGAAACCGGGTTGGAGCCGAATCGGCACAAGTCTATGTGAAAGCCATGCACCCCTCGGTAATGATGCCTGAAAAGGAGCTGAAAGGCTTTACGAAAGTATCGCTAAACGCCGGAGAAAAGAAACGGGTATCAGTCGTATTAGACAGTAATGCTTTCTCTTATTACAATACCGATCTGAAGAAGTTTGTCGTTGACAAAGGAGCTTACCAGATCATTGTTGGAGCTTCTTCGCGTGACCTGAAACTGAAAGGAAAGGTGACGGTCAACTAAAATTTCGACAACTCATTTAATCATTATAGAATTGAAGCCTCACTCTTGTCTTTTTAGAGTGGAGCTTCTTCTATGATTGAGGATGAGTTTCATTGGATTTTGTGGAAATTAGAGTTAATTATTGAATTTGAATGATTGACAGGCAACATACATTATAAAATGGATCGTAATTACTTGGTTTTATGGCCGAAATAATGTTAAGAGCAAAAAAATAGATCAAAAATTATAGGGAAAAAATCAAATTAATCAACAATAGTTTTGAGGGAATGATAGAAATTTGTATTGTAGTCTCAGGCATTTGAGATTATGAGATCAGATTCAAATTGCTTAATTTTTCATTCCATGATGACATAACAATCCTTTAAAATATTTCTGAAACCCGGTTTGAAAGACGAGTACTCCAAACGTCACAATGCAATTTGGCCTGAAATAAAGGCTTTATTGAAAGAGACCGGGGTTAAAGATTATTCCATCTTCTTGGATTAAAAAACAAACATTCTTTTTGCTGTTCAAAAGATTGAAGGGGATCTAAGTACCTTTAATGTAAAGAATAAAAAATAATCGCATGAAAAAAGGATTATTCGTTTGCATATGTATACTTATGGGTCAATGGATTTTTGGTCAGAATTTAGTTCAGAACCCAAAATCAAAAGCAGAATTAAACCAATGGATTGAACAACATTTCTCCCAAAAGGGAATACCACCGTTTTCATTTGTTTACAATGGGACGAAATCAACTGATTTTATTGGAAAATGGCAGCATGAGGTGAAAAAGATAAAATCACCGGATTCGAATATAGAAAAGGCCGTTCATACTTATACGGATAAACAAACAGGTCTCGTTTTGGAATGTACGCTTACTCGTTTCAATAGTTTTTCGGCTGTGGAATGGGATCTTAAAATAAAGAATGCTGGCAAAACTGATACTCCCATATTAGAATCAGTTCACGCGCTGGATGCAATTCTTTCGGATATAGGGACAACTCTTCATTGGTCAAACGGGGCATTGGCATCTTTTGATGATTTCGCTCCTCAGGAGAAACAATTTTCTAAACAAGGGGATACATTACACTTACAACCACACGGGGGACGATCTTCAAGTACCGTATTGCCGTTCTTTAATGCGGTCGGACAGCAAGGTGGGGTTATGATGGCTCTTGGCTGGACTGGTGAGTGGGCGACTGATTTCATTTCTGTGTCGGGGGGATTGTTGTTCCAGACTGGAATGGCTGAAACTCATCTTGTGTTACATCCGGGTGAGGAAATCCGTACCCCGAAAGTGTTATTGCTTTTTTATGATGGTGATCAATGGTGCGGACAGAATTTATTCCGCCGCTTTATATTGGCTTATCATCATCCGTTGGTAAATGGAAAACCTTTAGCTCCTCCAATTACATGGGGTGTCTTTGGTACTACTTCTGCCGATGTTCATCTTTACAACATCGATAAAATCATTGAACACAATCTGCCTGTGGATTATTATTGGATTGATGCCGGTTGGTACGGAAAAACAGGTAATTGGTATGTTGATGCCGGAGATTGGGGGATCAATCGTAATCTTTATCCGGATGGATTTAAACCAATAAGCGACAAGTTGGAGAAATCGGGAAGACATCTGATGGTCTGGTTTGAGCCTGAAAGGGTTCATAAAGGAACTGCATGGGATACAGCACATTCGCAATGGCTTCTTAATGCCGGCAATTTTGAATCGTCTTTGTTAAATATAGGCAATCCGGAAACGCGAAAGTTTGTTACTGACTTTATTTCATCAAAGATAACAGAATTCGGACTTACAACAGGTTGTTACCGACAAGATTTCAATATTGATCCGTATGAGATATGGAAGTCGCATGATACTCCAGATAGGCAGGGATTCACAGAGGCCAAATATATTGAGGGTTTATATTCTTATTGGGATGCATTGAGATCTAAATATCCGGGCATGATTATCGATAACTGTGCCGGAGGAGGACGTCGGATTGATCTTGAAACTACCGGAAGAGCAACACCTTTCTGGAGAACAGATGGACCGCGTGACGCAGTAGCACACCAATGTCATTCGTATGGATTGATGCAATGGTTGCCGTTAAGTGCTACGAGCGTGGATTGCGAAGGGGATGATTATGAGTTCCGTAGTAGCCTTTCCAGTTCGCTTTGTATTAACTGGCTCCACAGTGGTGACGGTGCATGGAAAAAGTTTTCGGATGAATTCCCATTTACATGGGCACAGAAGGCACTGGATCAATATATAGCCATTCGCGATTATTATCTGGATGATTATTATCCTTTGTCACCGTATTCTACAAGTCGGGATGTTTGGATGGCCTGGCAACTGAATAGTCCGGAAAAAGGAGAGGGAATGGTACAAGCTTTTCGTCGCGAACAAAGTATTTGTACGGCTGCGTGTGTTAAATTGCATGGATTGCAACCGAATGCAACTTATTCTTTGGTTGATCTTGATACCAATGCAACACAACAAATGACAGGTAGATATTTGATGGAAAAAGGTTTGTCCGTTGTTATTACTAAACAACCGGGAGCTGCAATTATTACTTACAAAAAGTTGAATTGATTTTGCGATAAGGTTCGAAGTTATATCTCCCATAACTGGTTTTCCGGAACAGAAGGAGGCATGTGTTAGTGTATTGTTCCGAAAAGAAAGGTACTTTTGCAGTAACTAATAATTACAAATAATTATGTCAACACCTATCTCTTTCCCAATAGGAGAACGCACCACCGCCATTCACGCGGGGGAGGCTCCTGATCCTGTCTCGCGCGCTTCGTCGCCCAATCTTGTCATGTCAACCACCTTTGTTACCGATGCCAATGCCGGGTTTTCGGTCGAAGGGATGGAAGAGGATGAAACATGGATTTATACACGCTGGGGAAACCCCACAGTCCATCAGTTGGAAGTTAAACTTGCCGCACTTGAAGAGGCAGAAAGTGCTGTGGCTTTTGCCAGTGGCATGGGCGCCATCACTGCTTTGCTTTTTCATTCGCTTCGTGCAGGCGATCATGCTGTAGTGAGCGACGTGGCTTATGCAGCTCTCTCCGAGATGACGAATGAAATGATTCCGCAATTAAACATCGGGATCACGAAAGTCAACACTTCGGATTTAGAAGCGATCCGTCATGCCGTGAAACCGAACACGAAACTAATCTATATAGAGACTCCCTGCAACCCTTTGCTGCGGCTAACCGATATAAGTGCCGTGGCGGTTATTGCACATCAAGCCGGCGCCAAACTTGCTGTCGATTCCACCTTCGCCACACCTGCAGCAACTAAGCCACTACATTTAGGAGCCGACTTTGTGATTCATTCGCTTACCAAATACCTGGGTGGTCACGGAGATGCTTTAGGAGGGGTCATTCTTGGCAGTAGAGAGAACCTGGTTCCTCTGCGTAAAAAGACGGCGATTCGCCTGGGCGGAGTGTTGAGCCCGTTTAATGCATGGCTTATATTAAGGGGCATTGCAACGTTTCCTTTACGGATGCGTGCTCATGCAGAGAATGCCCTGAAAGTTGCGCAATTTCTTGAACAACATTCCAAGGTGACGCGGGTGATCTATCCCGGATTACCTTCGCATCCACAATACGAACTGGCCCAACGGCAGATGAAAAACAGTTCGGGTATGCTGACCTTTCAGGTGAAAAACGGTATCGAACAAGCCTCCATATTTGCCGATAAATTGCAAGTGATCCATTACGCTGTCTCATTAGGACACCACCGTTCGCTTATATTTTACCTCAACAGTAAGGATTTGTTGGAAACTTCCTTCAAATTCGATACACAAGCTCAGTTGGATTCATGGAATTTCTTTGCCGGCGAAGGAATCTTCCGTCTCTCCGTGGGGCTTGAAGATGTGGATGATTTGATCCATGATTTGGAGTTGGCGTTGAGATAAGACTTGCGCAACAAGATGAACTTTCTTATCCGGCGGTTTGCAGGCCTTCTTTTATATCAAACTAAGGGTAATTTGGAATCACCAAGTTTATCTTATTCTCCGATCAGTCCGGAAAGGTCGATATGTTCACTTTGTTTCCATTTATAACTGATTGGAAAGTGAAAATTTTATGTGTGGGCACAAGTAAAATAGTTGCATTAAACAGAGACAAATCATTAACCACAGTGGGCGAAACATGTATAGTATGGTAAATAAATCAGTAAAATAAGGGATATGAAACAATTCATTCTAATTATTTTGTTATTAGCGGGAATTTCTTCGGCATCAGCATCGAGAAGATCTGACTTTGTATTATGGCAGCTTCCCTCCCAGATAAATACGATTGGGAATTCGTATGTTTTCCAGATGAATAACGGCGATGTTGTTGTGATGGACGGAGGTGTAAAAGAGGAGACCGATTACCTGCGTGGATTTTTAGCGGCATTAGGGAACAAAGTTAAGATTTGGTTTGTAAGTCATCCACATCCGGATCATGTGGGAGCCCTGAATGAAATTTTGAAATCACCCAAAGGAATAAAAATAGAGGAAGTTTGTTTTTCCGGATTTTCTCAGGCTTTTTGTGAGTTGGAACCTGCTTATAAGGCAGTGGCAGAAGATTTTTATATGAATTTGAAAAAGTCAGGAATTCCGCTATTGAATGTCTCTCAACCTGGTCAGGTAATCAAGGTTGACCGGACAAGATTTAAAATCATCGGAGTAAAAGACGAATCCATTAAAATCAATGCGTATAATAATTCGTGTATGATCATCCGGGTATGGGACAGAAAGAAGTCGATCGTATTTTTAGGTGACGCAGGTCGGGAAGAGGGCGAACGGTTATTGAATGGACCTTATCGGAAAGATTTGGATTGTAATTATTTACAGATGGCCCATCACGGACAAAAAGGGGTAAGTAAATTATTTTACCGGACTATTAAGTTTAATGCCTGTTTATGGCCGACACCTTCATGGTTGTATAATAACGATGCAGGTAAAGGTTATAACACGGGGTCGTTTGAAACGTTGGAAATCAGGAACTTGATTGATTCGTTAGGAATAAAGAAGAACTATGTGAGCTGGAAGGGATTGTATAAAATAAAATGATAAATGTCTGACATTTTGAGGAATTTGATGTCAGTATTTAAGAACAGAAAGGAAGCAGTTTTGCTTTATTTGTAAGTTTTGAATAACAAGGAATTGAATATATTATAGGCTTTACTTCTTGTATTGTTTCTTTGAACGTAGCATACAGTATTTTTCTAAAATGCAAATCATTTGTGTTTGATATATTTAACTGATTATACGATTTTGAGTTGATTTTCAAATATCATTATTATGAAATACTATTTATTTCTTTTCATGTTTATAAGTTGCAGTTTAACTGCTTCTTCTAAAGGGAAAACTGATCGCGGATGTAAGCAACAGGCACAATCTGCATCTTCCCAGTCTAAACTAGTAAATCGGGCCAACAATTCTCCTTTCGAGGTACGAGACCTTATTCAAAATGTAGATGAGCATATCGGGATTGGAGAGGGAGCCTGTTCTTTTGGGGTCTCTCTTCCTTTTGGCTCAATACGTCCATGCCCTAATACTCCCAAGGCAAGAACAGGGTACAATGCAAATGGGAAGATAACGGGTTTTACCAATGTGAATACCGGTTCGGTATATAAATATGTAAATCTTCTTATAAGTCCTGAAATCGGACTTGATTGCTGGAATGATAATAAAGATTCTACCGGTCATGATTCTGAAAAGGCTAATGAAGTATGCCAACCTGATTATTATTCGGTTTACTTAAAAAAATTTAGAATTAAAACCGAAATTACACCTGCACATCACTCTGCAATCTACCGTTTTACTTATCCCGAAGCCAAAAATGGAAAAGCAAGTATGATCATTTATCCTTCGTATACACTATTTTCCAGATCAACTTATTCCACTGCAAATTACGATTTGAAAAACAATATGATAACTGGTTATATTTCTATCAGTGACGGGTGGTATTTTTCCAGGGGGAAGATCTATTACGCGATAAAATTTAGCAAGTCCTTAGTAAGTCATGGAATGTTCAATAACAAAGATCGGAAACTATATGAGAAATCGGACAGCATATCCGGCAATGAAGTAGGATGCTATTTGAAATTCAATGCATCAAAAGGAGAAAAGGTATATATGAAGGTAGCCATTTCAACTAAAAGCATCTCAAATGCAAAGAACTTTTTAGATCGTGAAATATCCGGTTGGGAGTTTGAGAAGGTAAAATCTAAGGCAACTGGCATATGGAATAGAGCATTAAGCAGCATATTGATTGACGATAAGATAATTTCAAAAGATGAAAAAACTATTTTTTATACAGACTTATATCATTGTCTAATTTCTCCGAAAGATAGGAGCGGAGATTGTCCGTGGAATTATTCGGGTCCCTATTATGATGATGAATTGTGTGTCTGGGATACGTTTCGGAGTGAATTTCCTCTTTTGACCTTAATAAAAGAGAGTGTGGTAAGAGATAACATAAAATCGTACTGCGAGGTATTTAAACATTACGGATATGCTTATGATGCTTTTTTATGTGGTAGCGGAGATATGATTCAGGGAGGGGATAATGTTGAGAATTTGGTTGCAGATGCATATGTGAAAGGAGTCTCGGGAATTAATTGGAACGAAGCATACAATTTGATAAAGGGCGATGCTACTGTTTCGGGAAGGACCCCTTATTTCCGGGATAACGATCGTGGATGGGTACCATTTAATACGATTCACAAAATGGCATATGCGAGCGTTTCGAAAACGCTTGAATTTGCTTATAATGATTATTGCACATCGATGGTTGCAGGAGGTCTGGGTAAAGAGGGTGATAAGACCCGATTTCAGAACAGAAGCACGCGATGGATTAATCTTTGGGATCCCAGTACGGTAAGCGATGGATTTAAAGGATTTTTTCAGGCAAAAGATACAGCTGATAAATTCATGGAGATAGATCCTGAGACCAACCCGAAAGGATCTTACAGTTTATATTTTTATGAAGGGGATAGTTGGACGTATTCTTTTTATGTACCACATCAGATGAAAAGATTGATAGGCCTTATGGGAGGAGATACTACTTTTACAAAGCGACTTAAATATTATGTAGGAAATTTGATAGACATCAGTAATGAACCATGTTTTCTTACTCCATTTCTTTTTGTCTATGCAATGCGGCCGGATCTGACTTCTTATTATGCCCGGAAGGTATCCGGGAATTTCACAAGGAATTCCTATCCTGGAGATGACGATTCAGGAGCGATGAGCAGTTGGTTTATTTTTTCAAGACTTGGATTTTTCCCGGTAGCAGGGCAGAATATCTATCTTGTAAATGGCCCCCGTTACAAAAAGGTAAAGATACAAATGGAGAATGGGAAAGATATAGTAATCTATGGAGAAAATGCAGCGGAAGAGAATAAATATGTAGAATCGGCAACCCTGAACGGAAAGGATCTGAAACAGACTTGGTTTAAACACAGCGAGATAAAGAATGGGGCCGTATTTAAATTCAAAATGAGTTCTAAAGCTACCAAATGGGGAGAAACAACTCCACCTCCTTCCATGAATTAGATATTGTTTAGCTCTCGGAGTTCAATAAGCCTGGCGTTTTTTAGATATTAGGTGATTTTAAAGCTATGGGAAGTTGATCAAATATTATTCTTGCAGAGAAAACAACAATCGTAAAACAACTGGTTTTTATGGCAGAAGAATTTACAAGACAGGCACTTATAAGCAAAGTGTTATTTTTATTTGCTATCTTATTTCTGGTCCCTTTTTGTGGACATTCGATGGTTGAAAGATCTAAAAAGAGCTTGAGCACGAATCAAACAATAAAAGATTACGGACTAAAAAGATATGTTGGTGTATCTGCAAAATTGCCTCATTCCGAAAATTCTGACTGGCAACTGATTTGCCAGTTACCTTACAATTGTCAATTTCAGCCCTGGATAAAACTGAAAAGTGTCGATGGGAAGATCATTCGTATTAATTCAACAAATCCATTGGTCATTAATCTGGTAAAGACGGAAACTTACACGACAAAAACAGGACTTCAGATTTTTGAAGCTGGAAACTGGATAAGCGGAGAAAGTGTGATCTATACGATTCCCGCGGGGGTAACGGTAGAAAAGGTACAGTACAGGGAAACCGGCTTTAATACTAAGTTAACCGGTTCTTTTGAATGTAATGATAATGATTATAATATCTTATGGAAGAAAGCAGCTCGTACGGCTTATCTCTGTATGAGGGATCATTTTTATGATTGTCCTGACCGGGAAAGGTTGGAATTTTGGGGTGATGGAACTCCTGAATTGGGGGAATGTTTTTATGCGTTTGATGCCACGTCGCATATTCTGTGTAAAGATTTGGTATTAAAGCCTCTTCAAAAAGGGTTTTATCCGGGACAACAGTTAGAGTTTCTTGGAAAGTATGGTCTTTGGTTTTATTATATGCAAACCGGTGATTTAAACTCACTTCGTTCGGTTTATGAACAGACGAAGAATTTTTTGTTTTATACTTATCGGTATAATAATCGGGAGCAATGGTTCGACTGGGGAATAAATCCAAAGGATAATGCTGTTATTGAGAAATGTTTCATGTATATTGATCTGGGAATACTCAAAAAAATGGCTGTAGTAACAGAACATAAATCAGATATACGAATAATCGAGACAAAGCTTGACAGTATAAAAAATACATTCGACAGGAATTACTGGAAAGGAAGTTATTATCGGTCGGACAATGTAACAATACCTGATGACAGGGCAAATGCAATGGCCGTCAATGCAGGGCTTGCCGACAGTTCAAAATGGCAGTTGATTTACGATAATGTTCTTTCACGAACAGCATATTCCAGTAATTTTTTTGATCGGTGGGTCTTTGAAGCATTATGCAAGATGGGGAAACAGGAGTATGCTTTGCTCCGGATGTATAACCGGTATAAAACCATGATCCCTTGTAGTTTTACAACCTTGTGGGAACATTATGATCGTTTATGGGGAGACTCCTTCGATCCGGGTTCATCGCTTAACCATGGTTGGAATCCTCCAATTATAAATCTTTCTCAAACCATTACAGGTGTAGCTCCTGAAGAGCCCGGATGGGGCACTTTTCATGTTTTTCCTAAGGAAGCATTTTTGAATAGGATAAAAGCTATTATCCCCACCGTAAAGGGAAATATTCAGGTAAAAATGGAAAAAGATTCGACAAAATATATGTTGAATGTATTTTCTCCCTCAAAAACGAAAATGATAGTTGGCATTCCCAGAAAGTCTTTTCTAAAATTGAAATCAATAAAAGTAAATGGCATAACCGTTTGGAACGGAGCTTATGCCGGAGGAGTAAAAGGTGTTTCCTGGTATGGAGAGAATCCTGAATATATTATGTTTGCAGCAACTTCAGGCAGATGGCATTTTAAGGGAGAGGGTGTATTACCAATTACTTCTCCCAAACCGTTGCCATTACCTGTTTCGCATGAATTAAAATTAAATAAGAGACATTGGGTTGCGACAGCTTCTGTGAGGGATAGTTTTTTTGAAGCTAATAACGAGGTAAGGATGACAACAAATGCTTCAAATGCAATTGACGGAGATCATTGGACAGGCTGGAGAGATATGACGAGAAAACAATACAAGGGACAATGGTTTCAGATAGATATGAGAGAAAAACATCGGTTCAATAAGATCGTTCTTGATAATACCTGGGCATTATGGGATTCTCCCAATAAGTATGCAGTAACCGTTTCCGACGATGGCATCAACTGGGGAACTCCCATTGCAACGGGTTCGGGAAAATTGGGAATTACAACGATTACCTTCCCTTTACAACGATCACGTTACATAAGAATAACACAAACGGGAACCAGCCCTACTTACAATTGGTCGATTTTTGAACTGGATGTTTATTTTTCGCAGAATATAAATGAAAAGAAAGGGGAATGAAGTTAAGAGTCAACCTTTTTAAGGAAATAGGATTTACTCGTCACGCCGGATTTATTACATTTAGATGCTTTTGAAATTCAACAAACCAAGATAACATGAAGAAATATTCCGTAATTTTATTATTGCTTGTTTTCAATTTGTCAGCTCACGCGGCTAAGGTCGAAAACCTTCGTTGCGAATACCTGAAAAATCCATTGGGGAATGATGTTTCCGCACCCCGATTAAGTTGGGGAATCACATCCGATAAACGAGGTGATTTTCAGCAATCATATCAGTTGATTGTTTCTTCTTCGCCTGAAAATCTTGCCAAAGATCAGGGTGATGTATGGAATACCGGGAAAATAGATTCGGATCAATCGATTCAGGTGGAATATCATGGAAAACCGTTGCTTTCAGGAACCACCTACTATTGGAAAGTACGGATCTGGGATATGAACGGTGTTGCTTCGGATTGGAGCAAACCGGCTTTTTGGTCGATGGGATTGCTGACCAAATCGGATTGGGGAAATGCTCAATGGATTGCGTTCAAAAACGAAGAACAATGGAAGAAGGAATGGAAAAATCATAAGAGTTCGGAACTGGATAACCTGAAACCGATGCATTGGCCAAATAACTCCTGGCCATGGTTGACCGGAAAGGACAGCACCATCTTTACTTTGTACGACATGCCTAATCCTAAATATGACCCCTCACCTCTTTTCCGGAAGGAATTTTCAGTAAATAAAAAAGTCAGATCGGCCAAACTGTACATATGCGGATTAGGTTATTACGAAGCATTCCTGAATGGCAGGAAAGTGGGCGATCACGTCCTCGATCCGGCATGGACCAATTACGATCAGCGATCATTGTATGTAACTTATGATGTGACAAAACAACTCAATCAGGGCGAAAATGCCATCGGAGTGATGCTCGGAAGAGGACAGTACAATCCGCTTTGCAACGACATCTGGGGATTAAGCAAATCATCATGGATCGATGAACCCAAGCTGATTGCAAAACTCCTGATTGAATACACCGATGGCACTCAGTCAACAGTAATTACCGACAACAGTTGGAAAACATCAGGCGGACCCATTGTTTTCGACGACACCCGTCAAGGTGAATTGTACGATGCACGGTTGGAGCAAAAAGGATGGAATTCCACGGGATTCAACGAAAGCACTTGGAAGAATGCCTCAGTCGTAACCTGGAATGCACGGCTTGAATCACAGATGATGTCACCAATTCGTTGCTTTTCTCCTCTCCTTCCTGTGAAGACATACAACAAAGGTAAAGGGAAAACGGTGTATGATATTGGAAAAAACATTGCCGGATGGGCAAGAGTGACTGTTCATGGGAAACCAGGAGCCAGGGTTCTGGTTGAATATTGTGAAACGCCTTCGGATTCAGAACTGGTACACAACCTGACACTTTCCCGATTTAAATTCAACATCAAAGACAAAGATTACGCTTCTTTCTACGATAAGGGAGTGAATGTCCGCCAGCAAAACGGCTATATTTTAAATGGCAAAGGTGAAGAAACCTTTGAGTGTCACTTTTCTTACAAAGGATTCCAGTTCATCCGGATCATTGCCGAAGATGGTGTGACCGTTGATAAAATAGCGGGAATTCCCGTTCATACCGACGTTGAGATTGTCGGTAACTTTACCTGCTCCAATCCAATGATCAATCAAATTCAGCAAAATTCGGTGAACAGCCTTTTGAATAACTACCATAGCATTGCCACTGATTGTCCTCATCGGGAAAAGCAAGGTTGGACAGCCGATAATTACCTATCGGCCGAAGCGGCCATGTACAACTTCAACATGGCCACATTCTCATCGAAATGGATAACCGATTTGGCCGGAACACAAAGTGTTGTGGGTGGGTTAGGCTCTGTTGCGCCATCAACAAATTACGACATCAACGCCTCCACTGTCTGGCCTGCCGCCATTGTTTTTATTCCCTGGAATTTGTATGGATTTTACAATGATACGCGGGTAATGGAGAAAAACTATCAGGTGATGACCCGTTTTGCAAAAAGCAGCTTATTAAGGCAAGTCAAGGGGAAGCCTGAAATTATCAACGATGTGTTGGCTGACTGGCTCGCCCCGATTGTACCACTCACAGATACCGCCCGAAATAATACCATGCCCCCTCCTGAAGGCATGACTTTATACGGAACCGCATCTCAATACCTGATCGTTAAACGCCTTTCCGATATTAGCAAGATACTTGGAATGCCTGCGGAAGCACAAGCGATGAATGACTGGGGCAAACGCATTGCCATCAATTTTAATCAAGAGTTTTTCAACGGTGAAACGAATACTTATCACGGTGATAAACCTACCACATACAGACAATCGGCTAATATTGTTCCGCTCGAATACGGACTGGTTGAGCAAGATAAAAAAGCACAGGTGCTGGACAATCTTATTCAGGACATTCATTCGAAAAACGATCATTTAAATACAGGATTTTTAGGCATTTCTGCATTGATGAATTTCCTCCCGGAAACAAATCCGGACTTAGCTTACCGTATTGTTACACAAAAAAGTTATCCAAGCTGGGGTTATATGGTTGAGCAGGGCGCCACTTCAATGTGGGAAGGCTGGGATGGTTACGACTCACGCAACCACACCCCATTTTGCTTAGTCAGCGCCTATTTTTATAAATATCTGGCTGGAATTCAGATTGACACTTCAGCTCCCGGCTTCAGTCATTTTATAATCAACCCTTCCATCGTCGGAGACTTAACCTTTGTAGATGCCTGGCATGACAGTATGTACGGACGAATCAAATGCAACTGGAAACGAGACAACGGGAAACTCACGATGGAGGTGTCCATCCCAGTGAATACCACCGCAACCATTTATGTACCGGCAAAATCGGCCTTCGGAATTACTGAATCAGGAAAACCTGCCGGCAAAGCTACCGGAGTGGAATTTTCAGGAATTGAAAACGGGAAAGCAATCTTCAAGGTCAAGTCAGGAAATTATTCATTTCAATCCGATATCAACTAAAATGCATATGATTCTAAAAATCATATGCATTTGTGATGAAAAAAAAACCGTAACCTTTTTAGTTGCTTTCTGCTCCATTCCTGCATCTACCGGCAATTCAGAATTCGGAAAGACTGACAATTCCGATTCAAACTGAAATTCAAACCTGATGAAACTCCCGGTTTAATGACCATTTGTCCGGTCGGAGTACAAATCCGACCGGACAAACTGAGACCGTTGCAGGGCAAAATATATCATATTATTTTGATATATAGATAATTATATGTATATTTGCGTATGAAAACACAACAAACAATAGGATTTGCTGACCTGGCAGCAAGCAGGCGTAAAGTCAA
>Ga0255356_1001187_pt1 | contig 16747 bp, 12 predicted proteins | sample HBST100metaG_FD_189944 | JGI IMG/M metagenome (GOLD analysis project Ga0255356, IMG submission 189944) | Peat soil microbial communities from Stordalen Mire, Sweden - H.B.S.T100 | ecosystem: Environmental > Terrestrial > Soil > Wetlands > Peat | place: Sweden: Norrbotten County, Stordalen Mire... | reverse complement strand
CCACTACAGTGAACGAGAATCTATGCCATGTCCAGCGCCACGCGGGGATCGGGTATCTAATCTGTCACGCCGCTTCCTCCCCTGCTACCGGCGAACTGGCAGGGGGGCGTGAACTGTTACCATCGCCCGAATCCGCAGTCTCCCCATGCACATCCTCATTTCAGCATGTTTTCTTATCCGGAAATCACGAGTTAGGCGTTGTATATAAATAATTGTTTCAATTGCGTGGCGTTGTAACACGGCGCGACTTCAGTCTTGCCATAAGTGGTCATAGAAAAACGAGCTTCAGCCCTTGCGTGAGAGGGTGTGTTGATGGGCTAATCCTGATAAACGGATCCCAGGGGCTAAAGCCCGGCCTTCAGTTTTGCCACGTGTGCGGCACGGCTGAAGTCGTGCCGTCACACCATCAGGTGAAGCTGTTATTGATGGGCAGCGCCTCAGCGAGTTAGCGGCAGTTCATTCCAGTCGTAACTCGCCGTGGCGGGGAGAGACAAGATTCGCTTCCTGGGAGCCGCGGGATACGGCGAGGAACAAAGGACACAGCTTCTATACCTGCCGTCCCGTCGGCGGGCTGGGGGCCAAGGGAAGTTGACCCGCTCAGGCTGCGGACCGCGGCTGTTGTTTGGGCCTGACATGACTGTCCATGGTGAGGGGCATCAGCCGAAATGAGCTCTTACCGGCGGGAATCATCGCCAGCGGGACCGGTGCCCGGCTCGAACTTGCGTGAAGGCATTTAGCCTCAAGCCATGAGCAAAGGCGCGCGTCGTAGATTTCAGGCTCTCCCTGCCAGAAATCGGGCAAGAGGTGGCACTGGATACGCAAATGATCCAACTGCAACTCGATGACGGAGACACGCTTGGAAAAATAGCGGCGAACATTGTCTGCGCCGACAAGGAGGCCGGTGATTCCGGGGCTCTTCCTATAAGTCGTGACGACCATATGAACCTGCCTTCCTTTGGTCAACGAAATCCATCCAGGAAGCCAAGTCGAGGAACCTCATGCATGTGCCGGGAACCGTCGAAGCCGATTTTTTCATTCAGTGCCAACCGTACGGCGGGACAGTTCCAGAAAGAAGGGGAGCCTCTTCTTGCGTCCAGCGAGGGAGTTCGTCCGGTTATGGGTTCTGGGTTGACAGCCTCGTCCGCTAAAAAGGGGCGTACGGGCCTGAGTGCCTAGCAAACTGGATTCTACCCAAGAGCGAAGTCAGGGGGGTGAACTATTTTGCACACTTTTCTGAAAAAATCGCCGAGATTCCGCTCAGCTTTGAAATGCAGGGCGGAGAATCGCGTCTTGCAACGCGGCGGCCACCTCTTCCTGTTGGTCGAGGACGATGCGGTTGAAGAAGGGGAGGGCCAGAGTGCGGCGGGCAATGGACTCGGTGAGCGGGAGCGAAGCCGCGCGGGCGCTGCTCTGTACCTGCCAGGCCGGCTGCAGATGAATCGGGGCGAAATAGCGCCCGGCGGCGATTCCGCGACCGGCGAGCTCGGCCTGAATCCGGTCACGGTTCGCTTCTTCGGGCAGTCGGACAACGTAAACGAACCAGCTGATGGTTCGCTGGGGAAGGTGGAGAGGCGGAAGTTCAAGGCCGGGGATTCTGCTCAAGAGAGCGTCGTAGCGGCCGGCTGCGGCTTGGCGCATGGCCAGCATCTCTTCGATACGGCTCAACTGCACCCGGCCCAGCGCGCAGGCCAGCTCGGAGAGGCGGTAGTTGTAGCCGAGTTCGGCGTGGTCCAGCCAATCGCCGGAGGGCCGTCGCCCCTGATTCCTGAGGCTGCGCAGGTGGGCGGCGTAGGCAGGATCGCGGGCCAGCACGGCGCCACCCTCGCCAGTGGTGAGCTGCTTGTTGGGGTAGAAGCCGAAGACGGCCAGATCGCCAAAGCAGCCGGCGCGTCGGCCATCGAACTCCGCGCCAAAGGCCTCGCAGGTGTCCTCAATCAGAAGAAGATTGTGGCGACGGGCGATATCTGTGAGAGCGTCCATCTGCGCGGGAACGCCAAAGGTATGAACGACCAGGAGGGCGCGGGTGCGCGGCGTGAGGACGCGCTCGACGGCTGCCGGATCGAGATTGAGGGTGATGGGATCGATCTCCGCAAAGACCGGAGTGCCGCGAACCTGGAGAACGGCGTTGGCGACGGCAATGAAAGTGAACGAAGGCACAATGACTTCGTCGCCCTCGCCGATGCCCAGGGTGGTCAGCGCCAGATGGAGGCCGGCGGTTCCGGAGCTGACGGCTACAGCGTCAGGCACCCCGTGGTAGGCGGCCAAGGCTGCTTCAAATGCGGCTAGTTCGGGCCCCAGGCTGAGATGCGGCGTGCGAAGGACTGCTGTTACTGCATCGATCTCGGATTGGGTGATGTCGGGCGAGGAGAGCGGTATGCGGAAGGTCATGGGTTTTAGCTAGTCAGCAGGTTAGCGAGTTGAATGATCAGGTAGTAAGTGGCGAAGGCTGCTTGATGAGCAGACCTTCGAGCGGGACGGTGGTGAGCACGCGAGCAATGGTTTTGGCGGCGGTTCCGTTGCCGTAGGGGTTCTCCATCCCGCGGAGGCTTTCTCTAAACCTTGGATCGAGGGCGTGGGCGATGGCTGCAAGGATGGCGCCGGTCTCGGCGGGCGCGTCGATGACGTTGCGGGCGCGTTCGCGGCCCTGTTGGCGCATTCCTATGTTGACCGTGGGCAGGGTGAAGGAGGCGGCTTCCATGATGCCGCTGGAGGAGTTGCCTACCAGTGCATCCACTTGGCCGAGGAGGCTCCAATAGGTGATGGCGTCGAGGTTGACGAAGATGTGGGTGTGCGGGCGGCTCCCCGCCAGCGCCCGCGTTCGCTCGATGAGCGCGTAGCTTCCGGCGTCGGAGTTGGGGTAGACAAAGATGAGCTGACCGGGAGTTTGGGCAAGGGCCGCGAAGACCGCATCGGCTTCGGCGTTGGTGTCGCGCAGGATGGTGACCGGGTGGTAAGCCGCCAGAATCGTGGGTGATGTGAGTACGAGGCCAAGCCGTGCTTCAACCGCGCTGCGGTCGTGCAAGGCGGAACGGCCGATGTGGTCAAGCGAAGGCGCACCGGCATGGTGCACCCGCCAGGGTTCCTCGCCCATGGAGATGACACGGCGGCGCGCTGTCGGGGTGGAGGTGAAATGGATGTGGGCCAGCTTGGTGAGAGCGTTGCGGACCTGGTCGTCGATAGCGCCCTGGCTGATTTCGCCTCCCTCGATGTGGGCGATGGGAATGCGCAGGGCCAAGGCGACCGAGGCAGGGGCGAGCATTTCATATCGATCGGCGATAAGGAGAAGCAGATCGGGCCGCCAGGCGGTGAGCGCGTCGGCCAGGCCAAGAATGGCGACTCCGATGGTCTTGGCCATGCCCGTGTCGGTATCGGAACTGAGCAGGCACTCGATGCGCGCACGGATGGGAAAGCCGTCGCGCTCGATTTCCTGGATGGTCGAACCGAACTCTGGGGAAAGGTGCGCACCGAGGGTGAAGACGCCCAGTTCGACCGCTGGGTGGGCCGCCAGTTCGCGCAAAGGCCAGTAGAGATGGCTATAGTCCGCGCGCGAAGTGGTGACGACGGCGATGCGGCGCTTTCTCGCGGCTTCGTTCATCGGGCGACTCGCTGGCCGGAGTGGCGGGAAAGCGCAAGAAGGGACTGGCTGGGCGTGTAATCGGGAACTAGGCGGCGCAGTTCGACGAGCACGCCCTCCAGATCGCGGAGTTCGAGGGCTTGCCACAGGCTGGCTAGCCGGACACCGAGTTGCGACGCGGGCAACAGAGCCGGATCGACGGAGACGACGCCACCGAGCCCAGTTGCAAGCGTCGGTGCTCCGGAGGACCAAAGCCGTTCGACTTCCTTATCGCCGGGGCGAAGGCCTGTGAACTCGATGGGAATCTCGTGGGTTGGGGCAAGCTCGCTGACCATGAAGCGGGCCAGATCCGCGATGAAATGAGTTGCAGGCAGTACCGGAGCCAGCAAAGCTCCAGGCTCGGGGTGCCCAGCAGTGATCAGCAGCAGGTTCACCGCTTCCTCAAGAGTGACGAAGTAGCGGCGCGCCGAGGGATCGGTGACTGTGACAGGAGCGCCCTGGGCGATCTGCCGTGCGAAGACTTCGACCACGCTGTCCCGAGAAGCCAGGACATTGGCCAGACGCAGGACGGCGCCGCCGGAGGAGAGAACGATTTGCTCGGCAACGCGCTTGGTAGCGCCCATGATGGAGCCGGGCTCGACCGCCTTGTCGGTGGAAAGCAGAACTACACGCGCGCCATTGGCTGCGGCGGTTTCCACCAGGGTTCGCGTGGCGAAGATGTTGTTGGAGATGGCCGCCAGGGGCTGCTCTTCCATCAGCGGAACCTGCTTGAACGCGGCGGCGTGGAAGACGAGGCGCGGGGCGTGGGCAGCAAAGATTTCCTCGAGCAGCGGCTGGTCAGCCGCGCTTCCGAGAATTGGGGTCATGGCGCATGCCCCGCCAGGATGGGCCGCCTGCGCTTCGACCCAATCGCGCTGAAGACAGTAAAGGCTGCTCTCCGAAGCTTCCAGCAGAACCAGCATGGAAGGCGCCAAAGCCGCCAGGCGCAAAGCCAATGCGGAGCCGATGGAGCCGCCTGCACCTGTAATCAGGATCGATTGCTGCTGGAGCGCCCCGATGATCTCCGGGCGCGGAGACGGGAGCGGCGGGCGACCCAGAAACCTGCGCCAGTTCAGGTCCTTGACGGGAGAAATCACAGTAAAAGTATAAATCGGTTGGCCCGTGCAGCCATACGGAAGAGCTTCAGCCCATAACTGAGTCTCACTCCCTTGTCTGTCGCCCCAACTGGACTGGCGTTGCCAGATCTCAGATGAGCGTATCGAGTTTCATGTTCAGATTGTTCTCTGCTGACTCGACAGTTGTCCCGCTGGCTCTGATCCCTGGCGGGCTCGGAACCGACGCTATATATACGCCTCCCGACTCTACGATGCTTTCCGGATAGCTCTTACCTGACACTGTCCTGGAATAGGTCGCGGCAACAGTTGTTACCTGCAAGCCTTTGGCGGAGAGCTGTTTCGGGATCGATGTAGTGGATGAAACGGCGCTCGCGTTCGGCACGGCGGAAGTTGCAACTGCCGCTTGCGGCGCAGTTGTGGGCGACGACGCGACATTGGGTTTGGATTGAACTTCCAGGGGGCTCCACTCTGCCGTCGAAGCAGGTGTTTTCGAAACACGCGAAATACGGTCGATCTGCATAACTCTCCCGTTGAACTCGAAAGTGAATCTACATTGAATTCTCTATCGGCAACGAGCGTCTATCTGTTCAACTCAACCGTTGGAGTTATTCAAGCCTCTGCAAACGCGCGGATTTGGCATCTTGCTCCCGCATCCGAGCATGCGCCAACGCAGAAGCGTCGCTCCGCCTTCACGCGGGCCACGCTTCAGCACAGGCGCTCCACGGCAGTGCCGGGAGCCCCTTACTCCCCTTACTCCTTGGTTGCAAGCACAGTCACCCAGAAGTGACCGTAGTCGCAAGTGAAGGCAAGCCTCTCCTTCACTTCGGATCCAATGACCCTGACGTCATAGTCTCTGCCATGCATGACGGACGGCATGGAAAGGCGGACCGCTGTCGACATTCCACTCTTCATGTTTCCGCCGATCATGTTGGCGAGTTCGCCCAGAACGTCGCACACGTCGTCGTCCGCAGTTTCGGGTGCATCCATGCAGAGAATCAAACCAGCGAACTGGCAGGCCTGCCGCGGATTGCATTCCAGCATCACCGCCCCGTTCCAATCCCCCGTCAGATACACGAGGGAGGTCATTCGATCCCCCGAATGGTCCCAAGGGACATCGCAGCTGGTAACTTCAATACCCATCATGGTTGTGAATACCGACTGTACGATCTGTGCCAGTATCTCCATACTCACTTCAGTTTGCATAACATTCCTTTCATCGGGCAACGTAGACGCTGATGCCGCCTACAGTTTGCCGGTCGAACCATTCATCAAGGCCGAAAGCCGTCTCGGCGCCGCCCAGGAGCAGCCAACCGCCTCGAAATAAAGTGCTGTGGAGTTCTTTCATGATTTTCCGCTTGGTCTCATTGTCAAAATAGATCATGACATTGCGGCAGAACACCAAATCGAAAGGTCCAAGGGTGCGCATGCTTTTGCGCAGGTCGATGGTTTCAAAGTGCGCCATCCGTCGTACCGGTTCACTCAACTGCCAGTCCAAACCGGAACGACTGAAGTGCTTGAGCAAATGGGCTGTCGGCAGGCCCCGGTTCACCTCAATCTGCTGATAGATACCTCTTCGTGCGCGATCCACGACCTTCGAGGAAAAGTCAGTACCGAATATTTCAATGTTCCAGTCCTTCAACCCTTCCGCCAAAAGCAACATCGCGAGACTATAGGCCTCCTGCCCAGTGGATGCGGCAGCTGACCAGAAGCGCAGTTTCCTGGTGGTCCTGCGCTCCTCCGTGAGCCTTGGCAACAGGGCTGTTCGAATAGCCTCGTACTGAGCGGGATCGCGGAAAAAGTAAGTCTCGTTCGTCGTCATGGCTTCTACGACTTGCTGGCCGATCTCTGCATTGTTTTGCCCATGCAGAAGAGTACACAAGTCGTTGATGGAACCCAGTCTGAGCTGCTTGACAATAGGAGCAAGCCGGCTTTGAAAAAGGTAGTGCTTGTTGTCTTCAAGCACGATACCGACGCGGGAATAGATATGCTCTTGAAGGAACCGATAGTTCTCTGGGAGAATATCTATGACTAAAGTTTGAGTGGCCATCTAGACTCCTCTTAATTACTGGCTGCAATTCGAAGAATCTGCGGCACAACTTGATCGAGTGCAAGCACGCGATCGGCAAAACCTGCGCTAACGACGGCTCCAGGCATACCCCAGACAACGCTGGTTGCCTCGTCTTGAGCCAGGATGTTCGCCCCCTGGGCCTTGAGAATCTCCACGCCATGCAGCCCATCTTGCCCCATACCTGTCAAGACGACAGCTAGCACAGCACCGCCAAACACCTCCCCGGTGGACACAAAAAGTGCGTCGACTGCCGGGCGGCAGGAGTTCAGGCGCGGTGACTGATCCAGGCGCACCTCCACATGCTCTCCGACAGCGGCCAACTTCATGTGATAATCTCCCGGTGCAATCAGTATCTTGCCAGGCGCAACAAGACAGCCTTCAGTGGCTTCTTCGACAGCCAACTTACAGGTTGAGTTAAGGCGCTCGGCGAGCAGCCGGGTAAACAAAGGCGGCATGTGCTGCACCACCACGATCGGCAATCGAAAGTCTGCCGGAAACATGGGAAGTATCATCCCCAGAGCGGTAGGACCTCCCGTGGAAACTCCAATGGCAACCACTCTGGGCCGCACTTTCATGCTCATCGGAGCCGGCATGGGCCGCCGGGCAGAAGGCGCCAAATGCAGTGAAGAAGCTTCTGTCCGGGGCGCGGGCTTGCTTTGCACCCCTACACGGAAGAATTGCTTGATCTTGGGGATCATCTCGTTGCGCAGACGCGCCATGGAGAGGTCAAGCGAACCTTCGTTGGAGACCTTGGCGACATAGTCGTCGGCACCCAGACTCAGCGCCTCCAGCGTCGTTGCCGCACCGCGCTCGGTAAGAGTGCTGAACATAATGACGCGCATATGGGGATAATCCCGGCGAATGCGCCGCAGCATCTCCAGTCCGTCCATGTCCGGCATCTCGATATCCAGTGTGATGACGTCGGGATTGAACTGCGGTATTCGTTGCAGTCCGATCGAGCCGTTCGAAGCTGTCCCCACCATTTCGAGCATGGGGTCCTGTTCGAGCGCAAGAGTGACCAGCCGCCGTATGACGACAGAGTCATCCACGACCATCACGCGGATTCTTTCACCGGGTTGGAGCAAACGAGGGCTCACTGCAATCATCTCTACACCGCTTCTAACGAAGTGATCCCTATCAACTCAAGCTTTTCCTTGAGAATGTCTTTCGTGAAGGGCTTCATGACGTACTCGTTGGCACCTGCCTCTAGGGCTGAAGCCATCTGGCTCATCTCGGTCTCGGTGGTCACCATGATGATCTTCAACGAAGGAAGCTCCGGATCCAGGCGTAACTTCTTCACCAAATCCAGACCGTTCATCTCGGGCATATTCCAGTCCGCCAGAACCAGCGTCACCGTGGCCTTATGCGGCGCGATGACTTCCAGGGCATTGACGCCATTGACTGCTTCCAGGACCTCAAATCCAAGCTCAATCAGTATCCTTTTGATAATGATGCGAATTGTCTTGGAGTCGTCCACTACTAAAGCTTTGCTCATGATTCATCCGCTTTCGTATGTTGGAGTGTGACCCGGCGGCTGGCACCCCACCCGCCGGGTTGTAATTCAAGCCATCGATTCGGTTAGAAAGTGAATTTCGATACCGTCGCTTGCAGCCGCGCCGCCATCTCACTCAGTTCCATGGAAGCCGACCGGGTGTCATTGGCTCCCTGGGTTGTGTTCTTGGCCGCCGTTGCGACGCCGCCGATGTTCTTGGCGATGTCGTTGACGCCCTGGGCAGCCTCGGTCACACTGCGACCGATTTCGTTGGTAGTCACCGTCTGCTCTTCCACTGCCGAGGCAATGCTGTTGGAAATATCGTTGATCTGGTTGATGATTGCGCCAATTTCCTCGATGGCGGTGACGGCTCCCTTGGTCACATCCTGAGTAGCCTCGATCTTCTGGCTGATCTCTTCGGTGGCCTTGGCTGTCTGCTTGGCGAGTTCCTTCACCTCGTTGGCCACAACCGCAAAGCCCTTGCCCGCTTCTCCTGCGCGCGCGGCTTCGATGGTTGCGTTGAGAGCCAGCAGGTTGGTCTGCTGCGCGATCGAGGTAATAACCTTGATCACGTTGCCGATCTCCTGGCTCGATTCGCCCAGCTTCTTCATGGTCTCATTGGTCGATTGCGCCATGGTGACCGCGTTCTTGGCCACTCGCGCCGAGTCGTTGGCGTTCTTTGAAATCTCGCGGATCGAAGCTTGCATCTCTTCGGCAGCGGTAGCCACTGAGGCAACATTGCGCGAGACTTGTTCACTAGCCGCCGAGACGACATTGGCCTGAACCGCAGTCTCTTCGGCCGTGCTGGCCATTGCCTGACTGACGGCAGTGAGTTCCTCGGAGGAGGTGGCCAAAGCGTTGGCGTTCTCGGAGGTGGACCGCAGAGGACCAACCATCGCTTGGAGAGTATGGTTCATCCCCTCGATGATCTTGCGGTAGTTCCCCTTGTGCTTGGTGGCATCGGCATGAACGGTCACTCGACCGTCAGCGGCCGCCGTGGCTAGCATATCGGCATCCGAGGCCAAAGCTTCAATCGAAACCATGGTTCGAATGAGCGCAGGCATCAATATGTCGTTTTCCGAGCGTCTGCCGATCAATTGCAGACTTACCAGCTTCTCATGGAAATCGCCACTTTCAACCAGTTCGACCACCGCGGTTGCATGCCTGACTCGACCCTCAGCCTCGTTGGTTCTATTCGCGACTTCGGCGAAGATGCCTTGATAAGTCCCTTCCACCTTGACCGTGTAGTCGTTCACCGTCATCCGCTGCAGTACCTGATTGACCTCGACCAACCCGCCCAGACCGTCGATACATGCGTTGAGGTTCTTCACAATCGTGTTGAAGTCCCCGTTGTAGGTGTCGGTGATTTTGGTGGGAATGTCGCCCTTGCCGATGCGATCCACGTAATTGGCGGCCACATTCAGCGGCACGATTACGGCATCCAGCGTCGCGTTCACACCCTCGATAATCTTGCGGTATTCACCCTGGTGCCTGTTGGCATCGGCGCGCGTCTTCAGATCGCCTGCAATTGCCGCCTTGACCAAGTCTTCTGTGTCGGCAATGATCGCCTTCAAGTTTGCCCGAACCTGCTCAATGGTTTCATTGATGAAGGCCTTCTTGCCGGGGAACTTCTCCAATGGAGCATCGAAGTTTCCCTTGCCGAACTCGGCCACACAAGCCATAGCCTTCCTCTTGACGGAAATATGGCCGGCCACCATTTCGTTGACCTCCTGAGCCATCGTTCGATAGGCACCTTCAAACTTGTCAGTGGGGATCACCTTGTCGATGTCGCCCAGATTGTGCTCGACCGTCATCTTCTTCATCTCGGCGATCAATCCACTGAGGGAGTCGATGCAGCTGTTCAGGTTGTTCTTAATCTCGTTGAAGTCGCCGTTATAGCTGTCGGTGATCTTCGGCGGAATCGAGCCTTTGGATATCTTGTCCACGTAGTCGGCGGCCACGTGCAGGGGACCGATGACCGCGTCGAGGGTATGATTCATCCCCTCCATGACCTTGCGGTATTCGCCCTGATGCTTACTGGCATCGGCGCGAGTCTCAAGATTGCCTTCCACGGCGCCTTTGGCGAGCATGTCGGCATCCGCTACCAATTTTTGCAGCGACTGCGTGATCTGAAGCAGACTCTTGGCGACCACATCGGACTCGCATCGAACGTTGATCGCGACCGATAGATCTCCATCCGCTATTCCCTGCGCCGCGGCGGCCTGCTGATTGATGGCGTCGATGCAGGCATTCAGGTTGTGTTTGATCGTGTTGAAGTCACCGTTATAGGTGTCGGTGATCTTCGCAGGCGTGTCGCCCTTGGAGATGCGGTCCACATAGTCGGCGGCCACACTCAGCGGGCCTACCACCGCGTCGAGCACGTTGTTGAACCCTTGGACGATAACGCCCCAGCCTCCCGGATATTGGGCGCTATCCGCCCGCACTTGCAGTTGGCCATTGACGCCTGCCTGAATCAGGTGCTCGGTCTCGCCGAGAACGCCTTTCAGCATGACAGTGACGGCATTGATGTTGTCCTTGATAGCCTTGTAATCGCCCTGGTACTCTTTCGTAACCTCATTCGGAAGCGCGCCCATTTTGATCGAGGCGATGCATTCGGATGCCAGATTCAACGGCTCGATAACCGCGTCCAGGGTGGCGTTCACGCCCTCTACGATCTTGCGGAAGTCGCCCTGGTGCTTGCTGGCATCGGCGCGTGTCTCAAGTTTTCCGGCAATCGCCGCCGTGACGAGAGCGTTGCTATCCTCTGTCAGCGCGCGAATCGCATTGACCATCTCTGTCAGGCTGTCATTGATCTTGGCGAACTCGGCAGCCGTTTCGCGGGTATATTCGTCGGCTTCTCCCAACTTCAGGTTCACGTTCAGGTCGCCCTTGGCGATCTGGACCAGGTTCGAAGCCAACCGTACTACTTCAGCCGCGGTGTAGTTCTTGGCCCGCACAATGTCGGTCAGGTCCGTGACCACTTCGACGTAGCCGATGTGCTCCCCCTTCAGGTTGGTCAGCTTCGACGACTCTTGTTTGCAATCCTGTCCGTGCCAATCGAAGTACGTCTTTCCGTTGCCTTTGCCAAGTTGAACCAAGCCGCAGTTGTCCGTCTTGCAGATGTTCGCTCCCGCGGATGAACAGGGCATGCCAGGAGCTTCGTTCCGGCTCTTGATAATCTGGTTGTCCACCATCAGCTTCTCGAAGGCCTTGTTCAGGAACACCCACTTCATATCCTTGTCGATCACGTGTATCGGGGCCGACACGGCGTCGATGATCGACTGATACCAGTTGACCTTTTCGACGACAACGTCGAGCGTTCCGTTGAAACCCTCTACCACGCGGCGATAGGCGCCCTGGTGTTTCGATGTGTCGGCGCGGGTCGTCAGCTTGTCTTTCGCGGCCGCATCCGCGAGCATGAACGCATCGCGCGTCAATGCATTGACGGCGTCGATTACAGCGCGGAACGAATCGGCCAGCGATCCTACCTCGTCGCCCGAGCGATATTCAATCTTCTGATCCACATCGCCGAGTGCAATATTCCTTGCCGCGGCAGCGATGAGGCCAAGCGGTTTGGCGATGCTGCGCGCGATGAAGAATCCGAGTCCCAGTCCAAGCAAAACTCCCAGGGAAGACAAGGCGGTCAGCAAAGTACGATTGCTGTGGAATGTCTTCTCCGCTTCCAACTGACCCTGCTTTGCGGCATCTTCCTTGTACGTCGTTGTCTGCGCCAGCAGATCTTCAACTGCATCCGCCTTGGCGCGGCCATCGCCAAAGGAGAGTTCCACCGATGCCCGCTTTTTATCGAGCGGTTCCTTCATGGCTGAATCGACAATCTGGCTCGTGGACGTTTGACTGTCCTTCCACGCCTGGTCGGCTTGTTTCAGCAGTTGCTGACCCTTGTCGGTATGAAGCAGGGGCCTGGCCTTCTCGATGTCTTCGTTGACCAGCCCGGTATAAGCATCCACCTGCGCCTTATATTGATCGCGCTCATCCGAAGTGTTGGAGAGCATCACATTCTTGGCGGCCCGATCGACTTCCACAAGATCGATGTTGGCTTGCTTGAGGTACGAGATGCCCAGGGTCTCCTGCTCATACGACGCCTTGGACAATGCCGCAACCTTGCTCAGGCTTGCGACGCCCATATAGCCGACTGCGGCGGTAATCGCTCCCACGATGATGAAAGCCGCGAGAAGTCGAATGCCGATTTTCAAGTTATAAAACCACTTCATTGTCCCTGCTCCCTTCGGGTGGTCGCGCTTCTTCGCAAGCCTTCCTGCCCAGTCAACTGCCCGGCTGCGCCAGGCTCACACTCAAGCACCCGTCCCGCGATGCTCTCCAGAAACGCTCCATCTCCACCTTGGGAGCAGCGTCTCACATACTGTTTACGGCCGATGCGGTCGCAAAGTTGAATTTCCCTTGCACGCCGGCAAATCGCCTAGGCGGGCATCGCTCGCACCCCACCCGAACCACCGCTGCCCTTTTTGGCGTTCGCTCGCTTGCTTCCCGTCTTTGTCGAACTCTGCGCACTCGCCGGCTCCGACTGCTCCGCCTCAATGGCACCCGAGACGGGTGAGGAAGCGCGCTTGTCTGCATGAGCCGCGGGCGCCTCCTGCGCATCGAGTTTTCCGTTTCGCAGGTTCAGACTGCCATCCACGGTGATGGCCTTCTCTGTATCCAGAATCAGCAGTAGCTTGTCCTTCAGCTTGTAAACTCCGCGAATGACCTCACGCGCCGCGGGATCCAGGTTCTGTGGCGGGCGCTCGTAGCTGCCAGCTTCCATCTGCAGCACGTCTCCAATCTCATCCACCAGCAGGCTCACTGCGCCGTCTGCGCTGCGGATCACCATATTCATCGACGCCTGGTCTTCGCTTTGCGGCGGCAATTGCAGGCGCCTCCGCATGTCGATTGCGGTGACGATCTGACCGCGCAGATTGATCAACCCTTGGATCACATCGGGAGCCCGCGGCACAGGGGTCATCTGCTGCGCGCGCAGCACTTCCTGCACGTCCAGAACATCCACCCCGAAGAACAGGTCCGCCACAAAGAAAGTGGAGAATTGTCCGCTGGTCTGCGCGATTGCTGCTTTCGTTGCTGCCTTTTCTTTGGCCATCAGTTATCCCTTGACCCCCACGCACTCGAGTTGCATCTCTTCCGCTTCGTGGCCGGATACGAGCTTTGCCACCGATTCCAGAATCGCCGCCGAATCGAAGCTGACCTGGCAGTCCTGGAAGCCTTTTGCCAGGCAGTCCTGTGCCCGCATTTGTTCGCGCGACTCCGCTATCGCGAGCATCGGGATCCCTTCCCAGTCCGGCCGGCTGCGCACCGAGGCCAGCAGCGAAGAACTGCCGTCCTCCGGCAGATTCAGCGCGACCAGGATCACATCCGCTGGTTCAATCTCCAGGAAATGCATCGCCTCGTCCGCATTCGTAGCCTCTTTCACTACGTAACCCGCCATGTCCAGGCCGCTCCGCATTATGCCTCGGGCGAAGGCCGAGGGATCTGCAATCAGCACCCTCTTGACCTGAATATCCGCCTCTGCCGCTTGATACCAACTGTCCTTGGCGGCCTCGATGACCTGGTTGAGATCGAGAAAATCCGTGATTCGCTTGGCGACGACCGCGGAGCCAAGCAGCCCCTTGCGCACCGACTTGCGCCGCAGGGTGACTGCCTCTTCGGCAACATCCACGATCTCGTCGACCACCATTCCCACGCTATGCTCGCCATCGTTGAAGACAACAACCTGCACGGGATCGTCCAACTCCGCGCGCGCCGGCGCGCCCGGCTCCAGAACTCCTTGCAGTGAAACCAGGGAAAGAATCCGGTCACGATATTGGACCACCAGCCCCCCGCCGGCATGCTCAATGGTAGAGCGAGGAATTTCTTCGAGTCTGGCCACCAGAGAGAGTGGAACGGCCAAACGCTCGAAAGAGCCGGCCTTGAAGAGCAACAGCCTTTGGCGTTCAACTTCCACTTGTGTCTCCTGCTTCTCTGCCGTGCGCGCCTGCTCGCGAGATTCGCCAAACACGCCGGAGCTCTGTGCAATTCCGAGGACATCGAGGATCAGGGCCACGCGGCCATCACCCATGATCGTTGCCCCGGCATACAAGGTAAGCCCCTTCAGCTGAGTGCCCAAAGGCTTGACCACAATTTCCTGGGTGTCGCTGATGGCTTCCACCAACAGGCCAAACAGATGGTCCTCCGCCTGAAGCACCACCATATTCACCGCAGCGGAGTCATCGGCGGAATCCAGCCCCAGCACCTGATTCAGATAGGCGATGGGCAAGAGCGTTCCGCGCCGTCGATACACCGGCGTTCCATGCACGTACTCGATGTGTTTTCCAGCCGAATCACCATCCAAGCGGATCAGTTCGAGCAGACTCACCTGGGGAATCACAAAACATTGACCGCCGCTGGTGATCACCAGGCCGGGAATGATGGCCAGCGTCAGGGGAATCCTGATCTTGACCGTGGTCCCCTCGCCCAGCTGGCTCAGCACATCTACCACGCCGCCGATCTTCTCGATGTGGGATTTCACCACATCCATACCCACTCCGCGACCGGATATATTGGTCACCACTTGCGCAGTCGAGAAGCCCGGCTGGAAGATCAGGCCCAGGGCCTCTCTTTCGCTCATCTTTTCGGCTTGCTCGGGCCGCAGGATGCCCTTCTCAATCGCCTTGCGCTTGACCCGCTCGGCGTCGATTCCGCCGCCGTCGTCGCTAATTTCGATGTTGACCTGGCCACCCTCGTGAAAGGCGCGCAGTGTCAGCGTTCCCCGCGACGGCTTGCCCGCTTGCTGGCGGATGTCAGGCGACTCGATGCCATGGTCGCAGGAATTGCGAACAATGTGCATCAAGGGATCCTTGATGGCTTCGATGATGGTCCGGTCGAGTTCCGTTTCCGCCCCGTCCATCTTCAGCTCGATTTCCTTGCCCAGGGAAATCGACATATCGCGCACCACACGTGGCAGCTTGTTCCAGACCACGCCGATGGGCTGCATGCGCGTCTTCATCACGCCCTCCTGCAGCTCGGAGGTAATCAGGTTCAGCCGCTGTGAAGTTGCGTTGAGATCCGCGTCTTCCCGCTGCGAATTGAACTGCAGAATCTGGTTGCGGGTGAGCACCAGCTCGCCCACCAGGTCCATGAGCTTGTCCAGCAGACCGACTCCGACCCGAATATTGGCGTCCACCGCGGCGGAATGCCGTTCGCTGTCTTCCTCTCTTCGGCCTTCGTCCGTCCGCCGGTCTACGCCCTTTCTCCGGTCTTCTCCGCGCCTTTTCTCTTCTTCGGCGCTCTTGTCTACCGCGCTTGTCCCGACCTCTTGTACCGGCTTTTCTCCAGCACTTTCCACCTTTTCCGGTTGCACGTTCAGAGATGGTTCAGGGGAGCTCGGCTTTGCCGGGGGATCGATCTTGGGTACCGGTTGCACTTGAGGGGAGGACAATTCGGCAGAAGCGGCGGGCTTGGGAACGGGCTGCTTCTCAGGAATGACATCCAATTGTGCGGCAGCGCGCAGGCGCTCCGTCAGGTCGTCGAAGCGAACCGTGCCTTCTTTCCCGGTCGCTTCAATCGAAGCCAGCACCTTGCGGGTCGCGTCGACCGTCTCCAGGATCAGCGACACAAGAGCTGGTGTTAGCTCCCGCTTGCCGTCGCGCAACTGGCTGAGAAGACTCTCAGCCTTGTGCGTGATTCCCTCCAAAGTCGAGAAAGCCAGGAAGCCGCATGCGCCCTTGATGGTGTGAATCGTGCGGAAAATGCTGCTGAGCAGAGCTACATCCCCTGGATGCTTCTCCAGCTCGACCAAATCCTGGTCCAGGCGCGAGAGGTTTTCATCACTTTCGACCAGGAACTCACGAATCGTCTCCTGATCTTCTTCGCTTATGTTCTCCATGATCCCCTTCTCACTCCCCGACGACAGGCCTCTCTGCGAGCGCTTCCTGCATCCATGGCGAATAAATCTGTCTGAGCTGCTCCTATCGGCATTTCCATAGGAGGAGTTCATATCGGCACATGGGTTGCTTTCTAGATCCTACCCCGAGAGCACTACTCACGTGCGCCAGCATCCCACGTACTGCAGCATCGCTGTTGGTGCCACAAGACCGGGTCTTCGACCCAGCGATGCCACCGCTTTCAGTCGTACCCCACAAAGTGCGGCCAGCGGCAATCGCATGAAGCCAAGTTGTTGACTAAAGGGATTCTGATGTCCAACGCGCCGGAGGCGCAACGGTGGTTAGCCACGCGCTTCAGCGTGGGGAAAGGGGCCAACGATAGCCCGTCAGCTCCGTAGGAGCGGCGCAAAACGGCGAATCTGTCATCAAAATAACCTTCATGCGATTGCCCTGCGGCGTGCGGTCAGAGGCCCGCCGAGTCAGGGCAATCGCATGAACATCATTTGAGTCCCAAGAGATCGGCTCGATAGCGGTCGGAGGTAGCGGCGATGATTCTTCGCGTTTTGATGCTTCCTTTTCGTTTGACCGGGTCGAGGCGGATGAGAT
>Ga0255356_1001181_pt1 | contig 16791 bp, 19 predicted proteins | sample HBST100metaG_FD_189944 | JGI IMG/M metagenome (GOLD analysis project Ga0255356, IMG submission 189944) | Peat soil microbial communities from Stordalen Mire, Sweden - H.B.S.T100 | ecosystem: Environmental > Terrestrial > Soil > Wetlands > Peat | place: Sweden: Norrbotten County, Stordalen Mire... | reverse complement strand
AGCCCAACTTCTGGCATTGGGCAAACAGCATGGGATAAAGAGCGCGCCGGAGATTCTGGCAAGGGTAAAAGCGGCTGTGGCCAACTGGCGCCACTATGCCGAACAGGCAGAAGTTTCGCGAAAATCCGCCAAAGAAATTGCTGACAAGATCCAGTTGCCTTAGGGAGCACGATTCACCAACTGCACATCGCGGATCTGCGCGTCGACGATAGATTCTGCAAAGGCAGCGCCAAACAGTTCGGCAGGGCTCTGAAATCCTGGCCGCACTTCCCCTGCGAGCACACGTTGCGCTGAATCGGCCGCAGCCATTGGTGTGAACTTATATCCATCACCTGTAAAGTTCAAACTACCTCAGGGGAACATCAACTAAGGTAGCCTGCACTTATTCTCCCTGGAATCGCTGAGACAACCCTCCATCAGCGTAAAGATCGATTCCAGTGCAGTAGGAACTCTCGTCGGAAGCCAGGAAGAAGGCGGCATTTGCCATCTCTTCTGCGGTTCCCAGACGCCCAAGAACCGGAAGGCTAGCCATTTGTTCGCGACCTGCCGCAGCTTCCTCCGCCGTCTTGAATTGTCCGTCGATGATGGGGGTATCGATCGGTCCGGGACTCAAAGTGTTCACTCGGATCTTCCGCCCCTTCAAGTCCGCCGCAAACGTTCTTGCGAAGGACCGTACCGCCGCCTTGGTCGCGGTGTATACGCTGGTAGCCGGCATTCCCATGCCGGAGACGGACGAACCGACCAGCACGATTGAGCCTCCGTCTTTCAGAAGCGGCAGCGACTTCTGAACCGTGAAGAAGAGCCCTCTGGTGTTGATATCGAACATGCGGTCATAGATCTCAGGAGTGACAGCTTCGATGGGCAGGTTCTCAACGATTCCGGCATTGGCAACAACAATGTCCAACGTCCCCTTCGCGTCCCGGACTGTTTCGTACAGCCGGTCCAGGTCTTCCACCTTGCTCACATCGCCCTGCACGGCGATGACATTGTTTCCAAGCTCTGCCTGGGCTCGATCAAGCTCCGTCTGCCTGCGGCCGGTGATAAAGACGAAGGCGCCCTCCGCCACGAACCGTTTGGCGATCGCAAGGCCGATGCCCGTTGCTGCTCCGGTGACCACTGCAATTTTCCCATTCAATTTCGACATGTGTTCTTCCTCTGCTTCCATCGAAGCCGTTCTCTCCATGGAGAGGCCTCAAGCTCCTCTCCAATGTCTTGGGGTAGCTCAACTATACGATATGTATCGACACGTCGTAAAGAATTGCCAGGACCGGATCTCTACAAAGGGAGATCGGGCGCACAAGGGAAGGGGTATTACCATGGGTGAAGCATCGAAACGAAGCGAGAGTCCGTTGTTTACCAAAAAATCATCATCTCCAACTCATTTGTCCCCGAAGCAGTTCGAGCGCGTATCCCGCGCTCTCGCTGAGCCTCGCCGAACCTTGATCCTGAAGCAGATTTCCGATGCTGGTGGCGAGATCAACTGTGGTGATCTTGCCGCCATGCATGAGATCGGTCATCAAACAATGTCGCATCACACCAAAGAACTGGAAAATGCAGGGCTAATCGAAATTCGACGGGAGGGCCGATTCGGGTACGTCTCTCTGAAGCGGGATGTTCTGCGTGCTTTTCTGGATGAACTCTCGGAGATTTAGGGACGGGCAGCCTGTGTCTGTCCAAAGCTTTGGCATCGACATAAATTTGCCGTCGGTAGGTCCGCAAGTCGCTATTGCGCACGTTTTCCGAATCTCGGTGCCGCTCTGAGAATGTGACCGATTACCAGGCAGTTGCTGGTTGATCAACACTCCCACACCCATCCGGCGAGGGTGATCCTGGTCCCCTCTCGGGATTCCCTAGCGACAGAACGCTTGTCCGGCTGCGGAATCGATTGTATTCCGCGCTGAAGCCAATCAAGCGGACTTTGCGGCCTTCTTCTTCGCCTTGGGCAGTGGCGCAACCGTAGCTTTCATGTTCGCCTTGGTCGCGTTCAACGCGGCCCAACGCTTGATCTGCGCCTGCCGGATGCGCTCCCGCGCTTCCGCGCTCATCTTGCGACGTCTTCTGGTCTTCTGATCCTTCGGAACAACAACTGTAGTCGCCTTCGCGGGCCGTCCGGGCTTGCGTATGGCGACTACTTCGCCCGATGCGCTCAGTAGAGCCTCGGCCTGTTCAAGGGTAGCGATCTCGGAGTCGATTGCCGCAAGAATATCTTGCACCATGGTGCGCTAAGCTCCTCCCCCCGAAGAATACACGGCCCAACTCAAAACCCAGAGTTTACTGCCCCAGGAGGAACCATGGCGCGCAACGCGGCAAGGTTGAAGATGGGCTACTACCCACTTCCGGAAAGCGAGGCCGTGCGGCTTCGCGCTCTGCTTAACTTCTCTGGACCCGCGTGGGTTGTCGATCCCTGCGTTGGGCAAGGAACGGCGTTCGACATCATCACCCAAGGCGCGGAGGTGCGCCGCTATGGCGTCGAACTCGATGCCGAGCGGGCAGCGATTGCCCAATCGAAGGGCATCGTGACCATCCAGGGCAATGCCTTCGATGTTATTACCAAGCCGGAGTCTTTTTCGCTGCTCTATCTGAATCCACCCTACGACTCAGAGATTGGTCAAGTGTCGAACAATCGCATGGAGCGGCTGTTTCTCGATCACACCTATCACTGGTTGGCAATGAATGGCGTGCTCGCAATGGTCATTCCCTTCGAGCGGTTAATGGACTGCGCAGGACTGTTGAGTTCGCACTTCACCACACTCAAGGTCTTCCGTATGACCGACGAGGAATCGGTGCGTTTCAGGCAAATCGTCGCGCTCGGTATTCGAAGCAATGTGCGCGGCGCGGCGGTGGATGCAAACAAGCGCTTGTTGCGGCGCATTGGTCTCTACGGAAGTTATCAGGAATTGCCAGAATTGGCACCTGATGCCTGCGAACCATATCGAGTCCCACCTTCAGCCGAAACGGATCTCACCTACCGTGGCCTCCCCTACGACCTGCTTGAAGACCTGCTACATCACTCCGGCGCGTGGAAGCAGGTGATGCCGTTTCTCGCTCCACATGATGACGTGGCCACCGGGCGGCCAATCACGCCTCTGCATGGAGGCCATGTTGGACTGCTCTGCACGGCGGGGCTGTTGAATGGCGTCTTCGGCCAGGGCAACGACCGGCACATTGCGCGCTGGCGGTCGGTCAAGCACGTCACCACGTTCGTCGAGCAGGACGAGGGAAACGAGATTGTCCATCACCGCGAGCGGTGGGCCAACGAACTACGGCTGGTTTACGCCGACGGAAGAAGGCTGAAGTTGACCGAAACGCCGATCCGGCAGGAGGAAGAGACGGATGCAGAATGCGCACCTGCGGCTCGGGCTGCTTGAGTATCACCGCATTACTGAGAAGACTTCCACCAGGATTCGCGTCAGGGTTTCCTCCTATATAGGAGAGGATGAGCAGGCGCATCTCGTCGGCGTCTTCGGAAGCGACTCCGACATTGGCGCGATCACTGCGGCGGTCCACGAGAAAGCCAACTTCACGCTGACCTTTCCGGATGGCGCCGTGAAGGAGATCGCGCTCGGCGAGCACGCCTCATGCTATCGCAGTTCGGTGGTCCTGCCGGGCCGAAAGCATCCGGTGCGACATCTGATCGCCATCTCCGAGCAGTTGCGCGCGAATGGCAGCGCGGGCAGGACGATTCTTTCTCGCAAGGTTCCCGACGAAGCCTGGGCGTGGCTATCAACCTTTCTTGGTCTTCCCGCCGTGCCCGAGTGGGCAGAGCACATTTGCGGAATCCTTGAAGGCGAGGGCCGCTTTCAGCCGCTCGATGGCATCGGATGCGAGCCTGTGTTGGTTACGTCCACAGCCGATGAGATGCTCGCCTGGATCTCGACGGCGCTCAAGTTCGGCGCGATTGCGTTTCCCGAAGAGAATGGGCCAATCAAGTGGCCGAAGCATTCGCTATTCGAGACACGGTGCCGAATTCGGGTGAAGGACGAACAGTAGCTCTACTGCCTATTGCTTTCAAGTCGCACTCCAACTCCACAGTTCCGCCGTGAGGTTCCATGCATGAGCCAGGAGAACCTGGTTGATATAGCCTCGTACTTGCGCGCAAACGCCAACGAATTGGGATCGCGCATCCTCAGTACCTTCCCCCCGTTGCAGAACACAACCGATGCCGTTGCGCCGCGTATTGCTACGTTGCTGCGCAAGGCGCTTCCGGCGCAGGCGCTGGCAATCACCGGAACAGCGAAGTATTTGCGCCAAGCAAAAGCGGCGCGGATTGTGGCCGAGTGCGGCACGGGCAAGACGTACATGGCGCTCGGCGCAATTCACGTTCTCGCCGATGGGCGGCCCTCGACGACGCTGGTGATGTGCCCCTCGCACATTACGCACAAGTGGGCGCGGGAAGTGCTGGTAACCATTTCGCGCGCTCGCGCCTTTCTGATCGAGGATCTGCGCAACGGTGGCGATCCGAGAAAAGCGCACGGCGTCTGCGAGGTCAAGCTGCGCAAGGGGCGGATCGTCTATGACGGGATGCGGCTGTCGCTCTCCGATCTGCGGCGGATGAGCCGCCGGGAGTGGCGCAAAATGTGTCCAGCGCCAGCCTTCTTCATCACGGGCAAAGACAAGGGCAAGCTCGGCTATTTCTGGGAGCACGTCTTTCTCAAGGCAAAGTCCGGACCAAACCTGGGCGGCGTCGTCAATCCCGACACTGGTGCTGCCATCCTTGATTCCGAGCGGCAAAAGCTGACCTATCTCGATTTCGGCAACAAGGTGAAACTCTCGGAAACGCTGACTCGGCCACAGGACGGAACGACGCGGTACTCGGCTTTGTGGCAGGCCGACCGCGGCCGAATTCAGCGTATGGCGCCAATCGAATTCGCGGGGCGCTATATGCGGCGCTGGTTCGATTTTGCCATTGCCGACGAGTTGCATCAGTTGGCCGGGGACACAGCGCAGGGCAACGGCTTGGGCGTGCTCGAACGCGCGGCCCGCAAATTGATCGCGCTGACCGGAACGCTGATGGGCGGCTACGCCGACGATCTCTTCAACATCTTCTATCGCATGGAACCGCACGCGATGGCCGGTGAAGGCTTCGCCTACGGCGGCCAGGGGCGGCGCGACTTCCAGGAACAGTATGGAGTGCTTGAAACCATTGAGAAGGTACGCAAGGAGGACAACGCTTGCTCGCGGTCCACGAAGAAGACCATTCAGGTGGTACGGAAGCCGGGAGCATCGCCACTTCTCTTCGGCAAGTTCCTGATGAATACGACGGCCTTTCTCTCGCTTGAAGACATCGCGGACAACCTGCCGCGCTACGACGAGAGCGTCGTCTCGGTCGAGATGGACTCGGACCTTGCCGATGCCTACAGGGATCTCGAAGACGAAATCCGCGCAGCGATGCGCCAGCACCGTGGCAACAAGAGCCTGATGAGCATACTGCTCAACACGCTGCTGCTCTACCCGGATCATCCCTATGGGTTCGATGCGATCTGGGCGCGGGCCTTTGATCCGCAGACTCGCGAATATGTACGGTTTCTCGCTGCCACGCCTGTAAATCTCTCCGAGGACAGACTCTTTGCCAAAGAGCGTGCGCTCATTTCCGACGTAAGTGAGGAGTTGCGTCAGGGGAGGCGTTGTCAGGTCTATGCCACCTACACAGGAGAGAAGGATGTCACGCTGCGCTTGGAGACGATTCTGCGGCAAGCCGGTTTCCGGGTTGCCGTGTTGCGCTCTTCGGTTTCAACGGAGAAACGCGAGGACTGGTACGAGCGGCAGTTGCAGGCCGGTGTCGAGGTTGTCGTCTGCCATCCCAAACTGGTGGAGACGGGACTTGATCTATTGGCCTTCCCGACGCTCTACTTCTACGAGACCGGTTACTCGCTGCACACGCTGCGGCAAGCCAGTCGCCGTTCGTGGCGCATCGGCCAGCGTTATCCGGTGCGGGTGAAGTTTATCACCTACGCCGGGACAATGCAGGAAACCTGCCTTCGGCTGATGGGCAAGAAGATGCTCGTTGCGCTGATGATGGAGGGCAAGTTCTCGGGCGAGGGCCTGATGGCGCTTGATGCCGACGAAGACCTGATGAGCGCGATGGCGCGCGAGTTGGTCGAAAAGGCCGGTGTTGGGGAATCCGCAGACTCGATCTGGAGAAACCTCGAAAAGGAACGTGGCCAGCTTATGCCTCAGCCACCTCCGACAATCCAGCAGGAAAGCGGTTCTCTGCTCGACTTGCCGGAGTTCATGGTAGCCAGCCCGGCACCGAATCATGACGGCATCCATCTGCTCGAACCTGTCAGGACCGAAATCAAGAACACACCCTGGCCGGCGACTGCGGTCCCGGTGCAACTCAGCCTCTTCGGTTGAGATTGTGCGGAATTGCTAATCTGCCTTTCATCCACAACGATGATCGAGGTGATCCTGTGACCAAAGAGAATCGACCACCGCGGACCTCCGTCGGGTTGGCACTCCAGTTGATTGAAGACCGATTTCCGTGGCTCGGGAAAACGACCGACGAACAGATCAGCGGCGCCGATACCGTCGATCAGCTGACCGACCTTCACCGGGAACTCAAGTGCTGGAGCAGAACCAATCGAAGGAATGGCAGGAAGAGCAGGAACTAGCTTCTTCTCCATTGACGGATCGAGCCTGTATCTCGAAATCTCTCTTCCCGCAGGAAATAAGCAGTGATACTCTCCCACCAGGGAGAAGTAGTTCCAAGCGTCACCGGCCAACGCCGGCTCGCAATCAAGGCAACGCCAATGGCCAGCTATTGCTGGCCATTGGCGTCTTCGGAGGTATCTCATGCCGAAGGGACTCTTTCTTCCCGCTGAATTCATGCCGACCAAGTTTTCGACAGCCGTCGACAAAGCTGAATTCGGCAGCCATTTCCTTCGCTTCATCGAGTCCGAGTGGGCGCAAACGCTTTTTACGAAGGGCTTCTATCACCGCCTGTCGATGTGCTTCGGGCATATTGCGCACATGGATAGGCCAACCTTCTACCAGACCTGGTTCACCTCCGATCAGGACCGGTTGCGCTTCCTTGAAAAGACGCTCAAGTGGCCGTGCTGGGGCGATCCCGAGTACACCTTTTCTGATGTCGAGCGCGCCATTCAGCAGGAAGTGCGCAAGCGAAATTACCTGGCCCGCTACCAACTGCGTGTGGCCGAAGCGGAGAAGGCGCGCGAGATAGAGACACTCAGACGGTTGGAGGCCAAGTGTCGGGTTCCTTCCAATCGAACGGACGATGCAGGGGCGATAACTGCTGGCTTAGCCGTAGTCGAACCAGTGACGCCTGTGATCGAAGAAATACCGGTACAAGCCAGCCTGTTCTGAAGTTCGCAACCAATTCGACTCAAACATTTCCGCCCATCAGGGCAAACGAGGAGACGATCAACATGGCCACTCTGAAAGTGGAAGCTTTGCCGCGCGAGTTCTATTTCAATGGCACGCGCATTCCCGATCCCGCGCCGCAGATGACGGCCGAGGATGTCCGCGACCTGCTTACGCCTACCTACCCGGAGATCGCCACGGCCACATTGACCGGACCGGAGGATACCGGCAACGCGCTTCGCTACTCCTTCAGCCGCGCCATCGGCTCGAAGGGGTGAGCCGTGGCCCGGCACGCAATGACTAGAGAGGAACTAGCGGCTTGGTTCATGGCAAAGTCCGCAGAGCCCCCTCCCGCGGCCAATCTGATTTTGGCGAGGCATCTCCAATGCAAGGAATCGTGCACCCTAGCAAGCGCGGTCGCGGAGGCCACGCTACGCTACGCCGGGGCAGAAAGAACACTGTTGCCAACGCCGCCGGAACTACTCCCGCCACTGGCATGATGACGTTGGCGCCCGCATTCGGTCAGGCGTTGCCATCCCTTGTTCGCGTACGCACCGACTACACCCACGAAAACAGCCGCGAACTGCTCTTTCAGTTGTGCGCCGCGTTGGTGCGCGAAGGGCTGGGCGACCAGAACGTCTGGAAGCAGGCTGGCGGCAGCGCAATCCGATTCGCACAAACCTCAATGGCTAGCGGAATCGGCGACGAGCGCGACAAGCTACTTACGCGCAATGTCGAGTATCACCTGCTGCTCACGGACACGCTGGAGCGGTACGGAGAGGACACGCAACTTGGTTCGGGAAGGCTTGCCGTCCTAATCGAGTGCGGCGGATCGGGCTATCTGAAGATCGGCCCAGCAATCGAAGCAATGGAAGTGGAAGCCGAAGGGCTGGGAGCTGCATTCTACTGGACGTTGACTCATGCTCTCTACAAGGTCATGCGGCTCTACAACCATGACGACGCATTGATGTACGAAGAGCAAATGCACGAATACGCAGCCGAGGACGACGAAGAAAACCAAGGTCAGTATGAGTTCCCGGAGGTAGAGAAGGCTCTGCTCGAGTGTATCCGGAAAACACTGAAGCGTAATTATCGCGAAGGCAAGGCAAATGACCGAGCATTGTTGCGGCGGCATTGCAAGGGGAGCTTCAAAGACTGGATTGGCCGGTTGCGCCGCATCGAGCAACTGGCGCGGCTTCCCCTGAAGCAATCGCGGGAGTACCTCGAAGAGGGCCACTACGACCAGCCGCCATTGCCGTGCCTGCTCGTCTGTTTCAAAGAGCACGACGCCATCGTGGCTTGTTTCGATGAAGAGAGCCAGTCGATGCTCGAATGCTCGTCAGAGCCTGCACTCTGCGCCATCTTCTCGCCAACCAATCCAGACGAAGTGCGCAATGCGCTGAGACTCGTTGAACGATTTGTTCGGATCAATGCGGAGCTCTTTGCGCTCGTAGAAGAAATCCATGCCAGGGAGGCTCGCCATGCAGATCCATCTCTCGATCGGGCAGAATCACTGCTTCGAGCTGCGTGAGGCTCTGCTCGTCTACCGCGACCGTCAATCGAGCTTCATCACCAGGCATGACGTTCTGGTCCAGAAGAGCGGGCCGCCCACGCTCGGTCCGGCGCAGCCTCTCACCCTAGCGTTCGTCGAGTCTTTGATGCGTTCGCTCGGCGGCAGCGTCCTGGCCGAGGTATTGCCGGCGAACATTCTTGCCAAAGCGGATCGCATGATCGTCTGGTGGACTCCGGCGCGACGCCGGCAGATGTTCTACGATAACGCTGAAGGGAAAGCGCACGATCTCAATGGCTGTATCTTCCCGCAACCCCCTCTGGTTTGGAAGGCCGCCAGCGGCGAGTTGAACATTCGGGCGCTTGCCGCGAACAAACGGCCCCAAGCCACGACGACTCTTGCCGTGGCCCCTTTCTGGAATCTCTCGGACGATGGCCGCGTCTGCACCGGCACGATGCGGCGGCCTGAGAGCGCAACGGTCGCAGCGATCCCGGCCTGGGAACGCGGCTTTTACGAGAGCGCCTTCACGCACGCGAACGTTGGCCGCCTCACGCGCCATGAGGGGGGATTCGAGAGCCTTTGGGAATCGCTCAAAGGCAAACGGGGGCGTTTTCCAACCGAGTCATTGATTCAGTTGCCGCAGACGCTTGAGCAATTCGTGCGCGGAGAGCGGGGCAATCATGCGCATTGAACACGTACTTTCCCTTCGCGCCGATGCGCGCAAACCGGTGCGCGTTCTCGTCGTCGGAGCCGGCGGCACGGGGAGCGCCATCGTTATGGGCCTGCCGTATCTCGACCAGGCGCTGCGCGTATGGGGGCGATTCGCAGGGCTTGATGTTCTGCTGATGGATGCCGATACGGTTTCCGAAACCAACTGCATCCGCCAGCCTTTTTCGGTCTCCGACATCGGGCAAAACAAGGCGACGGTGCTCGTTAATCGCATCAACCTCTTCTGGGGAACAAACTGGAAGGCCGAGCCGAGAAACTTCGACCAGCGGACCTTCGAAAGAATAAAGGACACGTCGATCGATTTCCTCATCGGCTGCGTGGACAGCCGCACAGCTCGCAGCACAATCGCGCGGTCGCTTGTGAAGTCAAATAACCGCACCGCCTATTGGCTCGATCTTGGCAACAATTCGGCAAGCGGTCAATTCGTGCTTGGTCAGCCGTGGAACGCGCGCAACCGGCGTTCGGCGGAAAGGCTGCGCACGGTGAACGAGTTGTATCCGGAGATTGCCGACGTTAAGGCCGGCGAAGACCCGCTTCCGAGTTGCTCGGCTGTCGAGGCTCTCGAGCGCCAGGAGCCGTTTCTCAATCAGACGCTCGCCGCAAGTGCTCTGACGATGCTTGCACGCCTCTTACGTTACGGAACAATCGAGCACCACGGCGGCTTCTTCAATGCTGCGACGGGCAAGGTAACAGCGCTGCCTGTCGATCCTGAACTCTGGCGGAAGACCCGCCTTCGCAACAGGAAGATGCAAGCAAAGCTGCCGACTCGATGAATCCCACCGGGAAATCGAAAACTCTTACTCAATACACGAGGAGGAACTCCATGTTCAAAGAGCTTGTTCCCATCCTGCGCAATCGCGCCGTGCTCATGACGGCGACTGCGCTCGACGACGATCAGATTCGCGTCAATGTCGTTCCCAAGAAGATGAAGGACGGCGACAATGACGCCCTCACCACGCCGTTGAGCGTCACAGGCACGGCCGAAGAACTGGACGCGCAACTTGCGGCCACCCTGGTTGGCTTTGTGGCGTCGCATCTTCAGATGAAGAATGCCCTCGAAAAGGCAAAGAGCGAGATGGACGCAGCCACCAAGACTGCGCAAGCCGAGGCGCGCGCCAAATCGAAGACGCCAACCAACAAGACGCCTGCGAAAGGCGACCCCACACCCGCCGCTGTTGCCGCTCAGTTACCCGCACCAGCAAAACCAGTTCCCGCCAAGCCCGCTTCGCTCTTCGACGTTCCGGCACCTGTCGAAGACGAAAACGATCCCACCAGCGACGAAGGCTTCACCAGCGAACCCGAAGAGAGCGAAGAATTGGACGAAGCGGCCTAAGGGCCCCTCACTGGTAACACATATTCTCATGCTCATCGAGAATCGATGCGATTTCTCGATCGACCTTGGTCTTGGAGTTCTCTTGCTCGCCTGGTCGGGATTTTGGTTCTTATGCAAGACCGAGTAAATCACCTTTTGTTCTGAGGGCAGCTCAGGTCGCATTTTTCGTAATCGAATGGGCTGCCTCAACAGAGAATTTTTGCTCAGTAATCGAACCCGGTGGCTGACCACTCCTTGAAGGTTTTATTGATTGCCAGCACCTCAAGACGAGGATAAGACTTTGCAATCCTCTTTGCAGCTTCACTCGCATCAGGCGATATGAGAATCAACCGTCGATTCAGCGTTTCACCGAGAGCATCGAGAAGCGAGTCATACGATGCTCTGTCGTGATCGTTGAAGCTGTATCCAATTGACACCAGTTTTTCGGAGTTATTTATCAAATTCCGCGCCTTCTCGTAAATCGCTTGGGAGAATTTCCGTACGAGTAACGAGCCTTTGTTGGGGACAGGGGCGGTCACGCGGCGGTCAGTTTTCATGTAGGATAAACCCGGATGAAAACGGGCGTAGGGTGAAAAGTCGTTAGTTAGACAGTCTGGATCAAACATGAATCGTGTTGGCGCATAGATGTCAAGCAGCGCCGTGCCGTCACTTGGATCGTCCTCTATATCGAATTCCGAAAAATTGAGGAGTAAGCTACCGTGAAGGTGGAGAACCTTGGATACTGATTTGCGATCCACGGGCAGGCTATTCCCGAACGTCACTTCTGTCTGTACGTTTACACCGTACCCGTCGTCGGGGAACCACTCTTTGCGCTGAAAGAGAAGAATCTCAAGAAGCGAATCATAATTGAAAGTCAAGAAATTTGATCCTGCGAATCTGCCGAGAAAATCCGAGTAGCAGTTTAGTGCGCTTGCACCAGCAAGTCCTCCTGCCAAGTAGTGGTCGGCATCCATCAGAACATCTGAAAGACGTTTCATCGGGAGGTTGTCACCACGGTTCTCAGCATCCGCAAAGAGGTCTTCGATAGACTTTCCTTGGGGAATCATGCTGGGTTCTATGTCAAAGCAGACTCGGGCGACATCGCCCATGAGTGGATACTTGCAATCGCGCCCGTACGGTGTTCTATACGAACCAGCGTCGATATTGAATCCTGCCCCGATGAGAAATAGAACCATAATTTTCCCCTGTTGCTACTCTCGTATCGTTGGGGGAGTTAATCGCGTCGATTCTGCGGGCGAATTGATTCTGACCATACAGAACGGGTCGTGTGTCACTTTGCCTTTCGCCGCGACCTTTTCCAGAGATGACGAATCTCATTTTCAGCAGGGGGAAACTCCCCATTCTCTGCGGCTTTCCGGAGCCAATACATCGCCAAGTCGCGACTGTGAGGCAGTCCGCTATCGCCATCTGCAAACAGTCCACCACTTGCGTACATCGCTGCGAGGCTGTATTGACCACCGGCATGACCCTGCTCAGCCGCCCTGCGACAGAAACGCTCTGCTTCTTTCAAATCTTCTGCGTTGAGAATCTTTTCTCTTACTCCCTCAGAAATATCAAAACTCATCATCCAAAGTTCATCAGCACTGGCGAACACAGATGCTCGACGAAGCAAACTCAGTGCTTGAACGCCGTCAACCTCGACACCAAACCCTTTAAGGTAGGCTTTAGCTAATTCGTAAAGAGCCTTTGGATAGTCGGGACTTGCCGCGACAGCACGGTGAAGGGATGAGATGTAGTCCGCCATAAGATCGCGGTAAACCTTGCTTTCAAAGTATTCCTGCATCTTCTCAATGCCTAGCTTCAAAAAAGGAGTCATCTTTTCAACCGTTTCAGAAAAAGATTCACTCGCCTTCTGAAGCCACTGATCCGCGTCCTCGCTCTTCTGTAAATCGCTAAGTCCACGTTGGGCAAGCGATGCTGTACCTATCCGTGCAAGAGAAGAAGCCGAAGGCGCGAGCACGATGTTCTTTTCAGAATCCACAGCTTTCATGCTCAGGCTCCTCCGGAAGATGAGACCTCAAACTGCTGTCGAATTGCATTCAACCTGCCTCGCAGGGAAGCTTCCATTTCTTCTAGAAAATCCCGCTCCTCTGTTGCTGCAAAGTCGGCTTTGGCCTTCAGCTTTGCAAGGTCGGTTCCGGAAAGAACCGCAATCTCGACTTTGATGGCGGAAATGCGATCCCGAACTCGTCTTAACTGGCGCAACAAACGAATCAAGTCTGCGCCCACACCCGCCCCCTGTACCGCTTCGGGGCTGCTATCGAAATCAGCGATAATTCTTCGCAGTGCACCTTCGTCACCGCATCCGTAGGCGGCATTAACTTCCTTCATCAGCCGTTCACGTCGAGCGCGGTCGGCGTCGTCCGAGGCGGTGTCCGGGTGGACACGCTTGGCGGCATCGCGATAAAGCCTCTTCAAGTCCGGTGAAAGGGTAAACGGCTGAACCTGAGCAGCCTCGCCATGAGCCGCAGAATAGGATTCCTCAGCTTGCGCCCGAGCAGTAGCCGCCTCGGAACGCGCCTCTGGTGTTGCGGCCCTCTCCGCTCTCAGTTCGGCCAACCTAGCATTCCAATCGTCCAATTCGGAGTAGAGAACTCCGATCCGGCGAAGGTACTCCCCCTCGAAAGCGGCCAATTCCGCTTTCAGGCTGGCTAGCGCCAGTTCTTCATCTGCAAGCTGTGCTTCAAGTTGCGCCAGTTCATCTCGCTTGGCGGCAAGCTCTTCCTCTTCGGGCGTCAATCTGCGGACCAGTTCTGTCTTCATAAAGATGATTTCTGAATCATGACCATTCTACTGCTAGAACCTTTTGCAGTGAGATCACCAAGGAGCATCCATGAAACCATCCAAGCTCTACGAGGCGCTTCATGCGCTGATCGGCGAACGTGTGCCTCTGCACATTTGGGGCGCGTGCGGCGTGGGCAAGTCGCAGATCGTCGCCCAGGTGGCGCGCGATCTCGGAATCGCTTTTCTTGATGTGCGCGCCGTTCAACTCGATCCGGTCGATCTGCGCGGATTGCCGCGCATCGCATCGGATCAGACCGAGTGGGTTCCGCCCAAGTTCCTGCCCAACGACGGTAACGGCATTCTCTTTCTGGACGAGTTGACCTCCGCGCCGCAGATGACGCAGGCCGGCTGCTACCAGCTCGTCCTCGACCGCAAACTTGGCGAATACGTGCTCCCTGAAGGGTGGGTCGTCATCGCCGCCGGCAATCCTGCTTCGGAGCGTGGCGTGCACTTCGCGATGCCGCGGCCTCTCCGAAATCGTTTTGTCCATCTCGAACTCGAAGCCGACCTGAGCGACTGGTGCAGGTGGGCCGTGGGCGCGGGCGTGCGGCCGGAGATCATTGCCTTCCTGCGCTTCAAGCCGGACCTGCTGCACGCGGCCGACACAACCTCGGACGCAAATGCCTGGCCCACTCCGCGCTCCTGGGAGATGGCTTCCCATGTTCTTTGCGGCGTGGCGCGCAGGCAGAACACAGCTTTTCTAACCGGCGCTGGAGAGTTCGAGGCGCAATTGCTCGACGGGACCGTGGGGCAGGCTGCATCTGCGGAACTGCTGGCTTTTCTGCGCCTCTTCCGCCAATTGCCATCAATTGACGAGATCCTGCTCAATCCCGATTCTGCGCCGCTGCCGACGGAGCCTTCGGCACAGATCGCCATCTCGACGGCGCTGGGCCGGGTGATGAGCGATAGTTCCATCGCGCGCGGCCTCAAGTATCTCGATAGGATGCCCGCCGAGATGCGCGTGATGGCGATGCGCGACGCGGCGGCCCGGGATCGCGCCATTACGCACACGCCGGAATTTATTCGCTTCGGCATCAAGCACCAGGAGGTGGTCCAGTGATTCAAGAACGCGCCATGCTCGCCGCCGTCCACATCAGCATCTGGACGGCCGTCAAACACGACCGCAGCGTCAGCCGCGACGTGGCCGAAAGGAACGGCGCTCCGATGAGCGCTGGCCGCTATAACAAGCAACTGCTGCGCGGGGCCGACAAACTCGACGAATTGCGCACGCTCGCCGGTCAGGTCCGCCAGTACTTCTACAAGATCACGCTGCCCTGGACTGACGAGGGCTATCGGCTGCTACCGGCAAATCTCTATTTCGATCTGACCGCGCGGATGCGGGAGTTCGAGGCCAGCTTCGAGCAGGGCGTCGAGGCGTTCCTTACCGTCTATCCGCAGTACATCGAGCAGGTGCGGCCAGAGTTGAATGGGCTCTTCCGCGAGGAGGACTACCCGAAGGCCGAGAAGCTGCGCCGCAAGTTCAGCGTCAAGCTCGAAGTCCTGCCCATTCCCACCGGCAACGACTTTCGCGTGCAGATGTCGGCCGAGGAGCAGGCGCGCGTCGCCCGCGAGATCGACTCGAATGTTCGGCAGTCGCTGGTGCGCGGGACCGAGGATCTTTGGAGCCGGCTGCGCGATGTGGTCTCGCACATGGTGGACCGGCTGAATGAGCCGGAATCGCGCTTTCACGCGACGCTGGTGACGAACATCTTCGATCTGGTGGAACTGTTGCCTCACCTCAACGTCACGGACGACCCGGAGTTGAATCGATTCGCAGAGGAAGCCCGCCAGAAGCTCTGCACCTACACGGCGCACGATCTCAAGAAGCATGAGTTGCTGCGGGTGTTCACGGCGACCGAGGCAGCGGGGATCGTCTCCCGCATGGATGAGACGATCCGCAATCGTGAGGCCGAGCAGGCAGAGCAAAGTCTGGCTTCGGTCCAGGGCATCTTCGACCACATGTCGGCGTACATGGAGGCGCCCGCGGCGGCATGAGATACGAAGTCACTCCAACCATGCATTGGCCGGAACGGCCAGTTCATGGTTGGCCAGTGAGGCTCATGGCAACTTGTGGGCGAAGGAGGTTCCTGACCAAGAGTTGCTTGTGCTAGATACCCTTACGCGGCGTGATCCAACTCACGTGAATCTGACGATTGCCGGCGATATGCTCGGAACCCGTGGAAACTGCACTCTGTGCAATTACTATCTGAAGATATGGACGCAGAGAACGCAACGGCAATAACGCGCGTCAAAGCAAAGCTCGCGGATCTACGGCGACTCGATTCCGCCTGTGCCCTTTTTGGCGCAAGCACTCATCATTATCTGCTAGGAAGTTCTCTGACAGTTTCTGAATTGGCAGTTTACGAAAGGCGGCTTGGGTTGCCGCTCCCTGCCGAGTATAGAGATTTTGTTATGGAGGTGGGCCACGGAGGCGCGGGTCCGTTCTACGGTTTGTTTCCCCTAGATGGCAGCGACCCCGATGACACCACCGACCTAGAGCAAGTCAAAAAGCCGTTCCGATGGACAGAGGCGACGAATCCGAAGCATTGGCAGAGCCCGAATGCAGAAGACGGTGTCTGGATCGATGACGATGTAAGCGATGGTGAGACGTCCCGGGTTTTCTTAAACGTTCCAGGAGCCCTTTATCTCTGCCACTACGGATGTGCTCTTCGATTCTTCCTGGTAATTAATGGTATTGGACTAGGCGAAGTCTGGATGGATCGACAGGCTGACGACGAAGGAATCGTTCCCGAACGTGGGGAGGACGGCGGCACGGTTGGCTTCTTGCAATGGTATGAGAAGTGGCTCGACGATGGAATATCTACCTTGACTGAACCGATGTCCGAATAGCCGACAACACAGCCGGAAAGCTGGTCTTCTGATCGCGACTTGAAGGGATACCGGACCAGCCGGATTAGGGGTTGCCGAACGGGATCTAGGCTTCTCACGTTAAAGGAAACGACCGAACTCGATAGCTTTGCAACGCTCAATTAGTCGATCCTGAAAAAGTCATTTTCAAGCAGTCTGTAAGCTCCATCCTGAGCCGCTGAAGTTCCCCTGGAACAGAAGTTGGCTGAGGATGGCGTAAATCTCAGACACGCGAGCACCTTGGACA
>Ga0255356_1001178_pt1 | contig 16807 bp, 13 predicted proteins | sample HBST100metaG_FD_189944 | JGI IMG/M metagenome (GOLD analysis project Ga0255356, IMG submission 189944) | Peat soil microbial communities from Stordalen Mire, Sweden - H.B.S.T100 | ecosystem: Environmental > Terrestrial > Soil > Wetlands > Peat | place: Sweden: Norrbotten County, Stordalen Mire... | reverse complement strand
GGTCATGGCCGCCCCCTACTGCATCGTCTGACCGGTGAGCGAGCCAATCCAGCCGGCGCCCCATCCGAGGACACCAGCGCCGAACAGCGCGCCGAAGAGGCCCGGAATAGCGTCCGCAAAACGGCCGCTCATCATCCGGATTCCGGCGAAGATCAAACCGCCGAAACAAATGACAGCGCCCGCATAGATGGCGAAGGTTTTGAAAGTTGTCATGAGCGTGGTCGCCCCGGAGAAGTCCATCGTCCCCTGGGCGTGGGCCACGCCGGTAATTGAGAGCGCAAGAAGCGTGGGCCACAGCGTATGTGTTGCGTGGTGAAGATTGTGCTTGGAGAGAAATTGCGCCAATCGCTTGGCAAGACGGGTTGTCATGTGGAGAGGAATGATTTTGCTGCGAGAAAACATCGGCACCTCCGGTGGCCCTGCTCGGGCTGGAATATGCCGTAATGATTGGCTGAGAATAATTCTTCGTCCAATACGTTTTATTTATCGGCCGATAGCTCACAGTTATCGGCCTCCGTTATCTAATGTGGATTCAGCAACATTCACAGATGAAGCGATAACTGGATCGGCGGATTATTCGTTAATGCAGCGGGTTGTTTGCAGCTTGCGACAGGCTTCCGGATGTTCAGAAGAGGGGTGGAAACGCCCGGAGACAGGCTTTTCTGAATCTGCCTCTGGAGTTTCTTTACCAGAATGGGGATGGTTTTGGGATAACGTTCTTTGTGGTAAGCGACGGCGGTGTCCACGGTCCAATCAACTCCGGCAACAGGGCGCGTCGTCAACTCTTCCTCCAGCGGAGTTCCTTCGCGGATCAAGGCGAATCCGTACCCTTCCTTGACGAGCGTATGCACTTCGGAGGGATGGGAGGCACGCGAATACTCTTCGATAGAAACTCCGATCCCGGCCAGACGTTTCATCAATCTCTGGTGCGCGTCAGGATGCTGCTGCGGATGATAAAAGATAGCTAGATTGCTTTGTAAATCGGTTGCATCCAAAGCTGCTTTGGATGCAAGCACATGGTCCTTGCGCAGGCACACGACAAGCCTGTCATGGCGGATTTCTTCAACGTGAAGCGCTGGATGCTTCAAAGGAAGGGTTACGATAGCGGCATCGACCATGCCGTCCGCGATCTCTTCAGCCAATTGGGCAGTATCGCCAAGTGTCGGCCGTATGGAGCATTTCGGCATCAGTTCCTTATGCAACTCACAGAAGATATGAAACAGCGTCTGATCGACGAGTGGCGTTGATCCAAACCGCACGGAGCTGATTTCGCCCCGCTCAATCGCAATGAGCGTGTCGATAATTTCGTCGCGAACTTCAAAGAGCAGTGGAGCCAGCGTCAGAAAAGCCTGGCCGGTTCTGGTTGGATAGATGCGTCCGCTTTTGGATTTGCGGAAAAGGCGAATGGTGGCGTTTTCCTGAAACTGCCTGGCTTGAACCGTGAGATTGGGCTGGGAAGTATGGAGTTCATCCGCTGCAATGCGAAATCCTCCTCGTTCGAGGATCGTGAGTAAATACCGGAAATGACGAAACTCCGCCCAATCGTACATTGCCCTCCTGCGCAACCAAGGAGGCGATGCCGATTGAACTGAGAACGAAACTTGCGATGCCTCCGCTTGTGGAAATCTTGCCACTGGCAATTGAAGGATGCAACAAAAGTTTTGCATTTGGCCAAACTTACTCTAAGTGGTTTTTGCACGCATCTGACGCGGCATTCATACATCTCGCATCGGTTCGCAAAGTGCCCGCGCCTTGATTGAGAAGGCGTGCCGCGCTAAAGTAGCGGCAAGTTGATCACGGAGCGCCCGTCCATGCGGACCAAGAGCGATTTCGGTTGGCTGCTGCAGCGCCTCGGTTCGTCACGGTGGCGGATCGTTCTCGGCTTGCTCTGTGTCTCGGTGGCCGGACTCGCCGCCACCGCTGATCCTCTGTTTCTCCAGTTGCTGATTGATCGGGCTTGGCCGCAGCGCAATGCGCCCCTGATGCTGGAACTCGCCTTCGGCATCGGCTTTTGCTTTTTCGCGCGCTCCGTTCTCTATAGCGCCGGTTCGCTCATCAATTTCTCGATCTCGCAGCGCTGTATCCGTGAATTGCGCATCGAACTGCTTGACCAGATGAACCGGCTTTCGGAGGACTATCACCAGCAGACGCCCACAGGCGAGAAGCTGGCCCGCATGGAGCATGATGTTGATGAGATTGCGAACCTCGGCGCGGACACAGCCAATCAGAGCATCCGCGCCATTCTTTTCTTCGCGCTCTACCTGGGGATGATGGCAAAGCTGAATCTCTCCATGACGCTGACTCTGTTGCCGCTCTTTCCCTTATTCGCATTGGTGCAACAACATTACCGCACGCAGCTCAAAGAGCGCGCCGACGATGCTCGCTCCGAGATTGGATCAGCAGCCAGCATTCTCAACGAACATTTGAGCGCGGTTCCTCAGATACAGTTTTTGGGAGCGGAAGAGGCAACCACGCAGCGGGCTGTGGCGGTGTGGGACGGGATGCTCCGCGCACAATGGGTTCAGCGGCGCACGCAGATGGGGTTCAGCCTGTCGATGAGCGCAATACTCGCACTTGCCATTCTCGATGTTTTCATCACCGGCGCCTATAAGGTCTTTCATGGCGCCCTGACCATCGGAGGACTGGTTGCGTTCTCCGCCTACATCACGCGCGTGTTCGAGCCTGTCAGTTCGGCAATGGACCTTTATGCGCGCACGCAGTCGGTTGGAGCGAGCATTCGCCGCGTGCGGCAATTGCTCACCCTTGAACCAACGGTGCAGGATACGGGAACACTCCGCCTCCCGGCCGGCGCATTGAAGTTCGGGTTTGCGATCCAGAATGTCTGCTTTTCCTATGCGGATAATCCTGTTCTCGATCACATCTCATTGAAAATTCAAGCGGGTGAGCGCATCGCGTTGATTGGCGTGAGCGGTTCGGGAAAAAGCACTCTGGCGCGTCTTCTCGTGCGCGCCGCGGACCCGCAGTCAGGCGAGATACGGCTGGAGAATCATCCGATCAAGGAATTTTCGCTGGCCTCCTTGCGGCGCACTGTGGGATATGTTCCGCAGCAGCCGCTGCTCTTCCAGGGAAGCATTCGCGAGAATCTCCTCTATGGAAACCCCGCTGCGACCGAAGCCGATTTGCAGCGAGTTCTGTCCACGGCGCAACTTACTTCAGTGGTGGACCAACTTCCGCAAGGCATCAATACACCTCTCGGCCCTGGGGCTGGCAATCTATCGGGAGGCGAGCGTCAGCGCTTGGCTCTCGCCCGTTCTCTGTTGAGAAACTCGTCCGTGCTCGTTCTCGATGAATCAACTTCTGCACTCGATGCGCCGACAGAATCCGCTGTGCTGTCTTCCGTTTCTAAGTTCTCTGAGGGGCAGACTCTGATCCTCATTTCGCACCGCATCAGCTCGCTTGCGTGGGTAGACCGCTTCGTACTGCTGGACCGCGGCAGGATTGTTGAAATGGGCAGCCACGAAGTGCTCTATGCGCGGTCCGCACTTTATCGTTCCTTGTTCGACGCGTCTGCGCATGACGCCTCGCTCCCGTGCAATGGCCTCCGATGAGTTATACGCCGAGCATTCCGCCCGGCCATGAACGCAAAATAGTGTCAGGCGACTGGTATCTCTACCGCGATCCATATTTGCACCTCGTGTAGACTTATAAGGGAGGATTTTGAATGAGCACGAAACAACTACTGACTGAAATTGATCGCGGCATCAATGCCTTGCAGAAGGCGCGCGTCCTGTGTTTGAAGGGTGAGGCTGTTGCACCGAAGGCTAAGGCAACCAAGGCAACAAAGGCGCCAGCAAAAAAGGCAGCTCGGGGAGGCATGAGCGATGAGGGCCGCGCCAAGATCGCCGCTGCTCAGCAAAAGCGCTGGGCCAAGGTTAAGCGGGCAAAGAACAAGGCAGCTAAGGCGGCTAAAGCGGCTTTGGCCGTCCCCGCAGCAGAGTAACCCGCTCTCGCACCCACAGACATAAAGGCCCCGAGGCTATCGACCTCAGGGCCTTTATCTTTGGCAGCGACTACCTTGGCCAGAGCATATGGAGTAAAGCAGCAAACGCCCCCAAGTGCAGTCATGGCAACCGGTCGATCCCCGAATGTGCCGGGAGGGAGTTGCTGTCAATCGCCAGGATCGGTGCCGTGACCAAAAGACTCGCGGGAAGGCGACTTGCGGAGAGTAATCTGTATTGACGATAAATTTGAGCTTTTCGATTACTCAGAATCGAGACCTGGGGTCACCCATAGTAGTGCAGAAAAGGTAGCCTGGCCACCCGCCAAGGAAAAAGTCCGAATTGTGCTGGTGGCTCGACAACCAAAACTCGCCCAAAGATCGCAGACATACAGGCCAATTCCAATAAACGGCTGCTCAAGACTCTGCTTTGACACCTACAAATGATCATCAAGTATCGTCACGATTTGCTGAAACGCACTCGGTTTGAATACCTGACTTTCCTGTACTCCACACGCTCATCCATGCGTGAACCTTCTCCCACGTTTCGTGATTGCCCCCACGTGGAGCAATGATTGTCTGGAGCGCCTTATGGGAGATAGTTTCGTAAAAGGCAGCAAGGTCGAAATACGCAATCCAGGTATATCCGGTTTTCAGATGCTTTTCGAGTTGCTTTTGAAATGCGAAGTAGGTTGTACGCCAATCCTGGAGGAAAAAGATTGTTCCATCGCGGCGTTCCAGGCAATTGCTGAAGACCTGCTTCTGCTCAACTTTCCGCCGTCTTGTCGCCACATGCGTTGCCACCTTATTGGCAATAGCCTGGAGTACGATCTGGTCTTCAATAGCCAGCAACGAAATTGGCCGCAACATACCAGAGCTTTTGGGCAGATAAACGCGAGTTGGAGGCGTAGCTTCCCAGTCGCCCTTGAGCTTTTCGTGAAGTAGAGTGATGTTCTCACTAAGTCCAAGCTCATAGCCGCCGTATATATGGCGGAAAAAGCGTTTGTGCTGTAGATTGCGCCCAGTTGCGATTCTGTTCCAAGCGAGTTTTAAATTTGACTTTGAAATAAGCGCATTCCACTCTAACATGCTTCCTCCCGCGAATATTCAAGCATAGAGATGATTGAGGAACATTATAATCACCATGTCGAAAGATAAGTGCGGCGGATGGACCACAACTCAGGAATCTCGCTGAACCACAACCTGAAGGTTCTCCTGGTCTTGCTTTTTGAGACATGGGTTCCTACGACTTCCCGCATTTACAGATTAGTCCCGGCAAACGCAGGTTGCACAGGCAACCCTTAGTCTGGGAGGAAAAGCACCAGAGCCAAGCACAATGCCGAGTTTCGTAGGACCGGGAGCGGGTCTTAGCGGTGCGCCGCACTACCTGGCAAGGCAGCGCTGTTATGGCCGGAGGCGAGGGCTGTGGCTCTGCCAGCGGCTGCATAGAGGTTGAGGCGGGAGTAGACGCCGAAAGAAGAGCCGTTGTCGAGAAAGCCGCCCCCCCGCCCCTCGGTCTCGGTGAGTATCCGGTCGGCCTGCTCCAGGGTCAACGACGGGAAAGCGATGGTGAGCAGATAACCTGCTTCGGGAGCGAGTTTACCGACGTCTTCGAGCGTGCTGGCATTCTTTGCATAGACGACCGGCAGGTTATATGTCTGCGTAGTAGCGTAGAAGGCTTCGTCCGCCGCCGGGTTGCTGAGGCGACCGATGTCTTCGCTTGCGCAAACTGCAATCGTGTTACCGCAGGCTGTTTGCAGGGCTGTGGTCATGTCGGTGCGCGCCGCCCGCACAGCGGCTTGAAAGTCCTTGATCGCGGGCGCACCCTTAAAAGACTGGCCGAGGTAAGCAGGATCGTTGGCGAGCAGATGCGCCAGGTCATAGAGCGCCAGGGTGCGTCCGCCCATCACATCCATCGCATAATGCGCCCCCATGAGGATGCGGTCATTCCCGTATTCGGCGGCGCGGGCAATCATCTGCGGATACCGTTCCGGCACGAGTACGGCCAATAAGAGTGATCCCGTGTAGCCATAGGTAGTGTGACCGCTGGGGAAGGAAGGGCTGTCAACGAGGCTCATGAGCGGCCCGCGATTGTAAACACTGTTGTCTGCGGGGGTGTTGAAGTAGTCCAGTCCGATGAAGCGTACAACCGTCGGCTCGGTCTGGAACGGGCGCGAATCGCCGTACGGGTCGGCCCCAGGACTTCCCGCCGGAAGGTTATAGCTCGTACCGAAGATATCCGTGCGGCCACCCATCTCCTTGAGAATGGCCATCGCCTCGGTCGAGACCGGCACGGTTCCGTTCGTTGTGCCGTTGCCGAAGAAGTACTTGCCGGAAGTTGAATTTGCAGAGGTGGTGGCATCGGCGTAGGCAATGAGGTCGGCTACGGCTTGGGAAAGGTTGGTCGAGTGGCTTCGGTCGATGGCGTGAGCGCGCGCCACGTAAGCGGCGCCGAGCGTCGTTCCCAGCCCGTCCGCGAGCTGGGCAAGGTTGGCGTCGGTGATAAAGGCATCGCGTAGGGCCTGCTGCTGCTGTTCTGCGAAGGGCAGAAGAGTTGGCTGGCTGATCGCACCCGTCTGGATGCCGCCCGTCACAGTGAAGTTCGCCGCAAGGGCCGCTGTGCCTTCGGGGGTTTTCGACAGCACGGTCACGGGCGCAAGCCCCCTCAGCGCGGCCAGATCGGTCGCCGATTGCGCTCCAACGTTGAGGGGCAGAAGCGCACAGAGTGCTCCCGCCAGCAAAGCCACGGTGGACAGGCGAGCAGCGGAGCGGACTGTGGCAAAAGGCCTTATTTCTTTCATGGAAAAATGGTACATTCACAGGCTCGGATTTGCCACAGCGAGGTGCTACGTCCAATTTGTGTTCCGGCAGAGAGGGCTAGGGGGAGCGGCACGGGGCCGTTGGCTGGCGGTGAGACTAGGCGCAGCGACTGCGAAAGTTAACGTTCTTGCTCCTGGAGATCGGCGGGCCCTTGGCGACTTTGCGTTACCGATCTGAGTTTTCGGTAGACGATCTTTCGCACATACTGCAATGCTGGCAAGCCTGGGATTCTGTCTATTACGGCTGCTGGTGCGCTCGAGATGTCCTGTGCAGCGACACATTGAGAGGGGGCATCGTGAGTTCCAACGATGGCTTCGATATAAAGGATTGTGCGCCCGGCTTGACCAAGGCCATGCCGCATCTCTGCTATTGCTGCTCTGATTGCCTCCTTTGCTCGGCCTTGGTTCCGATAGGTTTCGGGGACAGCGTGATGAAGAGATGGTAGCGTTGTTGCCGGGTCAGTCATGTTTTCCCCAAAACATGATAAGAGATTAACGTAGGACTTCAGTCTATGCTGCAATTGGATAAAGATAAACGGGGCTGCGTTCCGGGATACGCGGTTCGCGTGTGCTTCCCGGAACGCTGGCGCAGACTCATTCATAGCCGTTGTCTTGTGGCCCTTCAATCACGATTGTTCCCCAAAGCCATTCCGAAGCGATGAATGCGTGTTGCTGCAAGGCTCGAGCCGGTCTTCATAAGAACATCTACATCTTGCTGAGGAAAGAGTATGCTAACAATGCTTTTATAGATCGCATTCCACTCCGCCAAAAGCCAGCCATTCTTGCTCCAGCCCAACCGCGTGAGATCGACTGCCTGCAATGGAAGCAATAGACGACCGTCTGCACTTTGCCAGTGATCGAGGATCTTCGGAAGGCTTACAGCCTTGAAAAGCCCGGTAATCTCTTCGAGCATCTCTATTTCTGAACAAAAGAGCGGGTGAATCTCGATCGATGGAAATTGGCTTCGGTCCAGCAGTTCATCCAGGAACGTGTTCAGGAGGGCCGACATCCCTATCGTTCCGCCGATCGAGTCCAGCGTTACAAGATACAGGTACACGTGCTTAATTGGTTTCAAGTCGATCTGAGGATACAAGCGCGGACCATTCGATCCGAAAAGAGTCGTCACCGCTGCAGCAAGCTGTTCTACCCCTTTCTTGGTTTTCGACTCTTGTGCATGGACGAGCTTCTTCTGAATTTCCGTCATCAGCGCATCATGATCGCCACTATACTTCGCTGCCGCGGTGAAGACATTGCCCTTGTACTCCATGAGTACAAGGGAGTCACCTGCTATGAGTACGCCATCGCAAAGCTGCTCGTTAGGGTTGTCGGCTGGGCGCGGATCGGCAACATACTCGTTAGTCGTACCCGCTGTAGCTCTGCTCATTAAGTCGTTGACATATCTCTCGAAAACAGCTCCCCAGAATCTGTGAACTCTTTGTCCATACTTCGCGTTTGCCTGCCAGTAGGGACCGGTGAGGACTTTGTCCAGGAAGAAGATGTTGTCCATCATGAGAAATCCGCACCACGCACTGGTAAGGTGTAGATTGTAAAACTGCTGCACCAGCGGATACTTGCGAAAGATGCTGAGGTCGTTAGGGCCATTGTCTTTGGAAGAAAGCTCCTGAGCCATCCTAACGGGGCCAGAGCACAACGAATCAAGAAATGCAGTAACCTTCGCAGGTGGAATGGATGTAGGAGCGAAGTTCGCCTCCTTCAGGGGCAAAGCGCCCGGAGTGGTATACAAGAGGCGTGATAGTTCCTCTCCATGACGTGCATGTGAACCGAAGATCATAGCCTCGTTCTCTTCGAGCGTGATTCCAGTGGCTGTCTCGTACTCACCGGCAACGTCAATCCAATCCGGATGGCTGCGGAGTTCGTTGGCAAAACGCCTCAGCATTAAATGGCTGCGGGTGATCATTTGGGCAATCTGGGGAGCCCCGTCCTCGCCTGTTACCACCATCTCTGCAACGAGTCTGGAATACTCATCGCGCGTTGCAAGTAAGCTGCCCCTACCAGCCAGTTCCCGGAGCAAACCAAAATTGAGTTGGTCGTTTGCCTTGAGAAGAATGTCGCCGATGAGATTGGCGTTCTGCCGTGCATCCATTCCGCTTCCAGAACAGTGCTTGATCGCGAGCTTGGCGATCAATAGGACCTGCCTGCGATGGAAGAGGACATATCTTGGATTGCTGCTCCAGTAGCCAGCCAGCATGCGGCTGCGGAGAGGAGGGTCAAAGTACAACTGCACGAGTGTCGAGAAGACGTCGCGGGGCTGGGCATCGATCTGATTCCAAAGCTGCATACCTGCCACAATGGTGGCGCAGACCCACAGCGTAGACTTTTGTGTGAACTGGCTAACGTCCATGATCAGTTCATCGAGCGTTGACTTTCGCCCATAGATGCCCTCAAAGGTCTCATAAACGCCTATCTGCATTGCAGGTCTCATCCTATTATTGCGGTCTGCCTCCTGTTGCTTGGACATATAGGACACTCCGAATACAATGAACTTGTTGTGGGCCTTCGAAAGACGACGTTTACAGAAGAAGCAGGTGGAGATGCCACCGCGGAATTCTTGCCCGGCAGTGGGAATAGCACGGAATCAGCTTCCAATGACACTAAATGTATCTATGCCTCCTTGCGACAAGTAATATCCCGTCGCCGCCAAAAGGTTCGACAAGTCAGGGGAACGCTCAGCTCTCTGCACGCCTGGCTGGACGATATACATATCGAATTGGACCTGCTGTCTCGCCTGCTGCGAAAGAATCCTGTTGGCCTGCACCTCGTCACCTTTGATATAGCCTCGCACACTTCTTAACGTTGCCCGATGCCGTAGCCGAGCGAGAAATTGGTCGGGTCTGACCCAGACGCATGATTTGACCGCTTGGCCGCATACGACGTAGAGATCGGAAGTACGATTGCCAGCCTGTGCTTCTGCGCTGGCCTTGCAGTGGTAGAGCTTTATTCGAGGCCCCGCGCCGGTTTCATGAATGGCGATGAAATCCGCCATTTCGCCCGCGCCATCGTCGCAGAAGACAACCACGGCATCCGAAGCCACGAGACGATCCTGCAGCCAATCAAAGAGAGACCGACCGTTTTGGCTAGGCACCTTCTCGCGCGTGATGTCCACGCCCACCGCGTGCCAATCAACTGTTTCAAATGCCTCGTTGCTAAAAGGTTCCAGGTTATGCGGCACGGGATAGTAGCTCCGTCCTTCGATGGCGGAGAGATCAGAGCAGAAAAAGCTGGGTGATTCCTCATTGAGGTATTCGGTGATTGTGATATCTTCGTTGCCGCGGTGAACTACCAGATCAGGTTCGTTATCTGACGCGGGACTGAACATATCGCCCTCCCCGAGACGGAACTCCCCATACCATGTGATGTCTGCGTTCGTGATCGCGAACGCCACGCTGTCTTCGTGGCTATCCACGATCTCCAGATCAAAGTCAAGAAGACTGCAATCGACAACCGATCCGTCCTCGCGCTGGAAGAGTGCGGGCGGTGGGTCCAGATACACGTCTGCGGCCCAGGTCATCGCGATGACACCGGCTGGTACCCGTTCAAGGTCTTGACCCGCGGAAAGCAAGTCAATACGTGAACCAGTCCTCGGATTTCTACCGCTGGCGATTTTCCGTGCGAGGGCATTGCACCATTCCAGTAATTCAGGAATGCGGGCGTAAGTGTTGCTCCACACTTTTGAGGCGGTGCTGACGCCAATGGTGATTTGATCACCATTTTCGATGGCCTTACCAAAGCAATGTCCCCTGTCGAACAGCTTGCCGTCTGTTTCCTGGATAGCTTTGTCGGCGCTGGGGCCTGCGATCATGCGGTAGGATTCGATTCTTCCCAACTTGTTGCGCTTGCGCATACCAACGCTAAAAAACTCAGCGGCCTCTAGATCATTGAGCACCCTGTTGATGCTGCTGTTTGAAAGAGGGCGAGGTCTGCCTGGAACGAACCGTGCTGCAAGGCGGTTGTAGAGTTGCGCCTGCCTGCGCGAGGAGCAAATGAAGAGCAGGTTCGCTTCGGCATTGTGATGGAAAATGAAAATGTCGTACGCCACGTTGGTGAAACGCTCATCCGAAGACCAGAGCGAGCGCACCGCCTCTCGAGTGAGATAAACCGCAGCGCCGTGTGGATCGCTGATGCCCTTGAAAATGACCTGCAGCTTTTCAGGGAGGTCGGGTTCTGCCGTGAGATCAACACCGTCCGGCGTCGCAAATACCTTGGCGTGGAAATAGGGCGCGACGGTATAGAGAGAAAAATCGCTCATATCTGGACTCGCATCAACTGCAAAGCTGTCCAGCACTTCACGCGTATGGACTTCTTCTTCCACACGACCAGCACCGAGATTTTGGACGATTTCCCGCCAGATGGCACCCGCCTCGTAAAGCGCATCAATCTCCGCACCGCTGCTGACGGGTTCGGCCAGGAATGTCGCACCTCCAATATTCTCTTGTCCGGTGCGGGCGAAGCGACCGATGAACTGGAGCGTGATGGCGAGGGACTTGTGAGGACTGTGGACGGCAGCGATTTTGAGGTTGGGAAGGTTAAACCCTTCGCCGAACATATTCACGCAGACGATGCCGTTCAACTCGTCTCGTTTGAGCTTTTCGACTATCCGCTTCACATGGGCTAGGCTATGCTGGCCGTTGACAAATGCCAGGCGGAGGCCGGTGTTGTGGTCATAGATATCCTTGAGTTCCTTCGCCCGCATAAGGCCGTCTGCCCGTACCATAACCAAGTGTGCGAGGCCTGCCGCGCGGTCACTGCGAAATTTGGCCTCCGTCGCAGTTGCAATCGCGATGTCAGTGGACGGCGCCGCCCCCCGGACGACGGGCTGGAATGTGATGTCGCCAAAAACGCGATCCTGGAAGGCCCGCCGAAGATCATATGTAAATACGAACTTTCCCTTGATTTCCTTCTCGTCTCGGCGAAACGGTGTCGCCGTAAACAGTACCTGTTTGGCATTGCCGAGAAGATCAAGAAGTCGGCTCCAAGTCCGTGCTGGAGTATGGTGCGCTTCGTCAACCAGCACTAGATCAAAGAGATCGGCAGGAGGCGCTGGAATAACGCCGTCGCGCGGGCTCACGCTCGGGACAGTGGCAACGACCACGTCATATTGCCGCAGATCCTCCCACGCCTCATCGGAGCCGATCGTGCCTTCCGTTGCGAACACGCGAGGGCTAGCAAGATCCAGCGGTAGGGCTCCGATTTTTTTCAGGTCCACGAGAGCACTGAAGTTCTCTGCAATCTGCTCGCGGACCAAGCGGCTGGGCGTGAGGACTAGAACGCGCTCTGCGCGTAACGCAAAGGCGGTCGCCATCAATACCGTCGTCTTGCCAGCGCCAGTCGGCATTGTCACGATGGCGGGCTGGCCGGAGTTAAAGAAATGTGAGGAGACCGCTTGCACAGCCGCTAGCTGCGCGTGGCGGAAACCCGGGGCGTGTCCATCGCTGATGGGGAAGCGGAGCCGGTCGTAATTGTTCCCGAAGTACCCCATGCGTACGCTTTCATCCCTTCTGAATATGGCGGAACTTACCGTTTAGACCTTTCACCTTGATGTCGCCCTCGGGGGCGAGCTCCTTTGCCCGATCGATTGCCTCTTTTTGCGTGTCCTCGATGGCGCTGGAACGTTCAGCGTGAGGTTCTCTGATGTCCCAGCGACTGTCGTGCGTTTCTCAATGACCAACTCGTCATGCTTAGCAATGAATTTGCAATCTCCTTTTCTTCAAAACTGCGATACAGCTGCCTACTGTGTCGGCAGGCCAGCCCACGCGCGCGATTGGGCCTCGGTCACAAATACCGCATTACTCTTGCCGGTAGTATTCGCCACAGACTGCGCGATGTCACGAACCTGCGCGCTGCTAAGATTGCCCGAAGCGTTATATTCGGCCCAAGGCATGCAATAGACTTGCCCGTTGTCGCCTCTGATGGAGCGTGAGAATCCCTGTATTTCCATCGCGGCGTGCAGAGTTTCGTAATCGGCGTACGTGGCCTCATGTAGTTCTACTCGAACAGTAAAGTTGGCCATTATATTCTCCTTAAAGTAGGCTCAGAGAGCGGAAGCATCCGTCCACTCCAAACGGGCTGTGATCCCCAGGAAAAATCGAAGGAACGTGTTGTACACCAAGCGACGCAACATCTCGCCGTGCGAAGCGGAGATGTTCTTGATGAGTCCTTTGAGCTCTTCCATGTCTTGCGAATACCCCTTTTGATATTCTCGTTCAGTGAATCAGGTGAACCGGAGGCCCAAAAATCACTATCGAATCCGTACATACACATACTCCATTCCGCCGGACTCTGCGACCGCCTCGCGCCGCAATAAGAAACCCTGCTCCCAAAGCTGTTTGAACTTGTTACTTGCATTCGTGATCGATATGCTCGAAAATCCAGCAAATTCTGCTGCACGTGCGTTCCCCCTCTGGAGCGCATACTGAAGCGCATCGGAGACACCTTGCGAAGGCTGCAAACCCAAGATCGTGGGACTTCCAATTTCACCCCACTTGAATATCGGCTGCCGTGATCGTTCTGCTGCTGCATTCCAATTCTCTTGCTGGTCAGTGTCCTTTAAATCAACGAAACAGAAACCTTTCATCCCTCGGTATCGGCGAGCGAGCTCTACAATCGTCTCCGAAGCAAATGAAATATCCACTCTTCGAACCCCTTTCAGCGACACCCGGAAAATCAAGGTCTCTGGATGGCCATCGATGAACGGCATCAACTTGCCGTATGTGTCCCGGCCAGAAGCTCGCCCCCATCCGTCGTCTTCAGCCATGAAATCTCGTAGGCGCAGATGTTTATTCTCGTTCACTACGTTCATTGAAGCAGAGTCTCAAGGATTAGTCAAGAGCTATCGTGAAAGAAATGTGTGTACCCCAGAGCAATGGAAGGCCGGAGTAGCAGTACGCCGTGTTTGGCCGATAGCCTCCAGTGCCTGGTACGAGAAGTATGCGCACTTGGGGCAATCGGACATCCAGTTCTGCACGGAACTTGATGGCCCGATCCGCGCACCCTTTCAACCCGCAACCACGATTGCCTCCGTGTCGAGACAAGCCACGTCTAAATACTTCGACGAGCAATTCCGCATCCGGCAATGTTGCTAAATGCGGGAACTGGCTCCCCAGCGCTGGTCGCAACGTCTGCAAAAGTCCTAAGCCGCTATCAGAAACCGTTACCTTCAAGCAATTACCTCGGGAATAGACCTGTAAAGCAGCAAAGCCGTCCAACGGCGTTTGACTATGTGAAAAAACATTGTCAATGAGCTCCGCAAAAATCGTCCACGCAGCTCCGGTGAGTTCTTTAACATCGTCTCTCTTACCACATGCCTGTGAAATTGCGATTGTCAGTCGCTCCAGAAGTGATGTGTCTCGGCGGTTTCGGTCTATTCTTTCGATTTCCACGACTCCTGGATTTCGACCCTTATATTTTGCTTTTGCAGATGAAGACGGTCGCTGAGGGGAAATCTCGATTGTTGGCGAGAGGCAGTCGAAAAAACCAATTCGGTTTAAATAACCGGCAACTCCTGCCTCGCCGTCTTCAAAATCGATGACGACGCGCCTGAGTGTGAAATCAAGCTGGTTGCATAGCGACAGAAAGCGAACTGCCGCATCCGTCATTAACTGACAACCTACAGGCACGGTGAAGCGCACTTCAGAACAATTCGTCTCGTGAGGCGATACACCAGCACGCAGACTCTGCTCCAAACCAGAACCATCCGTCCAGCGAGCTGGAAGTGAAATAACAATACCTTCCATCTTGGCTTCACCCGAAGTTGTTCATATAAACAGCTAGTGATGTTTGCGTACGCTCACAAAAAAGGTTGCAACCCATCCGGGTCGAACTCTACTAATCAATACCTCAATGCGCTCATTGAAAACAGTTTACGCGTCGAGAGGACAATTAATAATGAAAAACGCCCATTGCAACTGCGATTCTTACCCGAGATATTGTCCAACTTCGCTGCAACGGGTACCGCTAAAATCTCCGTGATGCCGCACAGTGCCTGTAAGCCTTCGACCACTTCCTGTATCTGGGGCGAACCCAAGCCGCCGTCAGATCTCCGGATCAAGGCATCCCGCCGGTTTTTCTTGAACCCGTCGCCAACCTTGACGGAGCCAGCATCTTGGAAATAACCTCAATAATTACCATTAGTTACAGCGATAATAGAGGGCAACCCGATAACTCCCATTTATCACCCGATAAATACAAAGTATTGGACGATCTTTTCCCAGCGAGACAGGCTATGGTATCCGGCACCTTTTTTTGATGCCCAGCTTGTTTATGGAGTTATGTCCTATGCCGCTGGCCGTTGTTTCTCCTCAAATGCCTGAGACAGACCCGTTGCTCACTGCCGAAAGTGTGGCGCATCGCCTCAACGTCAGCACGGATTGGGTCTGGGATCATTCCTCGCGCCGAGCTCCCTTGCTGCCCGTCATTCGCATTGGCGATGGAATTTTACGGTATCGCCAAAGCCAGGTCGAAGAGTTTGTCCACGAGCGGGAAAGGCTCTCCAATTTACGCAGAAAACCACGGTAAAATGGGGACGCCCACTGTTTTTCCCCACAGAAATCGAGAAACACATGGGTACATCGCACCAGAAGGGTTGGGTGATGGTTCGGGGAAAGAAGTGGTACGGCTACTTCCGGCGCACCGTTCTCGACCCGGCTGCAAACGAGCCCAAACCGATTATCACGCCGGTTGTGCTCGGACTGAAGTCGGAGATGACCAAGTTCGAAGCGCGCGAGAAGCTGGAATGGGAGATCGCCCGGCTGACGGGGCACACCATTGAAGAGGGAATTGTCAGAAATGGCAGCGTCACTCTGCGCTGGTTTGTCCACAACCGCTACCTGCCGCTCAAAGAGGCGGACTGGAAAGAGGAGACGGCCAAGGTTAAGAAACACCTGATCGAAGCCGACCTGCTCGCCGAGTTTGGAGAAATCCGGCTGGAACGCTTCGACAAGCTCGTTCTCCAGGCCCACCTCAACAAGCTGGCAAAAACCCGGTCCAAGGATAGAGTCTTGCAGTGCCGAGCTTACATTCGTTCGATCTTTGCCGAGGCGGTCGATCAGGACTTCCTCCCCAAAGATCCCGCGCGCAAGCTCAAGACACCGGTCAACCTCCGGGAGACCGACAAGACAGTGCTGACGTGGGATCAATTGCGCGCCGCGCTGGCAGAACTTGAACTCTGGAACCGGATTCTGCTGAAACTTGACATGACCAATGCACTTCGCCCGGGAGAGCTGTTCGCGTTCCGGTGGTCTTCTCTCGATGAAGTGCACAACAAGCTCGACATCCGGGAGACGATCTACAAGGGCAAGATCCGTCCCTGGGGCAAGACAAAGGGGAGCCTTACGGCGATCCCGGTCACCGGGGAGCAGGTCGAGGAGTTGGAGGAGTGGCGGCGCATCTCGAAATATGCCGCACCCGACGACTTCATCTTCGCTGGCCGCAGCGGAAACTTCATGGACCCGAGCAACTACCGGAAAAGGGTGCTGCACAAGCTGGCCATGGATTTGGAATTGCCTAAGCTGACCTTCCAGGTCATCCGGCGCACCATCGCGACGCTGGCCAAGGACAAAGGGCACGTCAAGGACATTCAGGGGATGCTGCGCCACTCGCGGGTGGCCACCACGACCGATGTCTATATGCAGACGATGGAGGACGGCGTGCGCTCCACGGTGACGTCCATCCATGAGGAGCTGATGGCGACCGGCACCACGGGCCAACATCCGGCCGGAAGCAGGGGCATGCAAGGGGGCAAAAACTTTTCGGCAGGGGAAGCAACATTGAAAGGAGGAGTTCTACAAGAAGCCCCTTCGGAGAGGAAGGAAGCAGTAATCACGCTTCCTGTTCGCGGCAAGGTTTTGGAATTTGCTACCAAAATGCTACCAAGGCAGGAAGGAAGACCGTCTCTAAGTCATTGATATAATTGGTGGACCTGGTCGGGATCGAACCGACGACCTCTTCCATGCCATGGAAGCGCGCTCCCAAACTGCGCCACAGGCCCACACGGTGAGTTGCAACTTTTCTATTG
>Ga0255356_1001176_pt1 | contig 16809 bp, 20 predicted proteins | sample HBST100metaG_FD_189944 | JGI IMG/M metagenome (GOLD analysis project Ga0255356, IMG submission 189944) | Peat soil microbial communities from Stordalen Mire, Sweden - H.B.S.T100 | ecosystem: Environmental > Terrestrial > Soil > Wetlands > Peat | place: Sweden: Norrbotten County, Stordalen Mire... | reverse complement strand
AGGTCCGCGGAGCGGCGGACATCGCCGCTCTCGGCGGCCTTGGCCAGCCGCCGCTCGGTTGGGTCGTGGCGTTTGTCCTCACTCATGCGGCAGCAGCGCCGCCATCGCGTTCATGCCTTCAAGTGTGAGGTGCTGCGCCACCGGGCCAATGGCGGGGATGCCCGACATCATCGCCCAGAGCCCGGCCAGGATCAGGATCGGAAAGCCGATGGAGAGCAGGTTCATGCCGGGCGCGAATACGGTGGTGAGGCCGACTGTGATGTTAACGCAGAGCGAAACCGCCACCACCGGCAATGAGAGCTGCACCGCCGCGCTGAACAATGTGCCGCCCATCCCGGCCAGACTGCCCCAGGAGGCCAGTGGCGCCACGCCGATGCCATGCGCGAAGGAATGCGCCATCGCCGCGAACATCCAGACCGGCCCGCCAGCCGCCATGAAGCCGAGTAGCCCGGCCCAGAGCATGATGTCGTACAATACCGGGGCCGCGCCTGCGGATTCGCGGAATTGCAGTTCCGCGAAGGAGAGGCCCATCGCCAGCCCGGCGATTTCTCCGGCGCAGGCGATGGCGGAGATGACGATCTGCATCGTCATGCCCAGCAGCGCGCCATAGGCGATCTGCGTGATGCCGGCATAGATCGCGGCGAAGGGGTCGCCGGGGAAGGGCGGCAGGTTGGGCAGCCACATGGCCAGCGCCGCCGCGAAGGTGACGGCGAGCATGGATTTCACCATCGAGGGGATCAGGGCCGAGCTGTAAAGCGGGGCGGTGAGGAACAGCCCGGTGATGCGCAGGAACGGCCATAGGAAATGGCCGAGCCAGAGCAGAATCTGCGCCTGGTCTAGTACCATGCCTGGCGCACCAGCTCCGGCGCATGGGTGATGCAGCCGGTGGCGAAATGTTCAAACATGTTGAGCGCGCCAAAGCCGCCGCTCATGGCCAGCGCGATCATGGCGAAGGTTTTCGGCAACAGGGCGAAGGTCGCGTCCTCGATCTGCAAGGCAGCCTGGATCATGGCGGTGACGAAGCCGACGATGAGCAGGATGAGAATGAGCGGCGCGATGGCCGCCATCTCGGTGGCCAGCGCGTCGTGCAGAAGCTGCAGGTAGAGCGGCATGCGCTAATGCGCCACGATAAAGCTGTTGGCGAGCGTGCCAAGCACCAGCACCCAGCCATGGATGGAGACGAACATCAGCAGCTTCAGCGGCATGGAGATAAGTGTCGGCGAGACCATGATCATGCCGAGCGACATCAGGATGGACGCCACCGCGAGGTCGATAAGAACGAAGGGAATATAGATGAGAAATGAAATCTGAAAGGCAGTCTCCAGCTCGGATGTGGCGTAGGCCGGGACCAGCACGGTGAAGGGCACGGCTTTCGGGGTGGCGTAATGCCCGCCGGAGAGGTCAACGAAAAGATGCAGCGGGGCCTTGCGGGTTTGCGCGAGCATGAAATCCTGCAGCGGTGGTTCCGCGGCCGTGACCGCCTGGGAAAACGTGATTTGCCCGGATAAATACGGGGTCAGCGCCGCGTCCTGCTCCTGCTGAATAACGCCGCGCATGACAAACACGGTCAGCGCCAGCGCCAGCGCGGCTAACACCATGTTTGGCGGTGTGGTTTGCAGCCCCAGCGCCTGGCGCAGCACGGAGAGCACGATGATGATGCGGGTGAACGAGGTCATCAGCAGGATCAGCCCAGGCAGGAAGGCCAGCGTGGTGATGACCAGCAGGCTCTGGACGTTGAGCGAATATGCCTCGCCCCCGTTGGCGGCCAGCGCGTTGACGATGGTGAGTCCGGCGGTGCTGGTCATGGCTGGTCGAGCCTGCCGATGGCGGTCATGCCGGTGCGGCTGATGCCGATGAGGAAGCGCTTGCCCTCGGCCTCGGCGATGACGAGGCTGTGCTGGCCGCCGAGCGGGCGGGTGGCCAGCAGGGTGATGGGCGAGGTGGCGGCGTTGAGCTTCCGGCCCCAGGCGGTGCCGCGCAGGCGGCGCAGCACAAACGCCGCCCCCGTGAGCACGCCGAGAATGGCGAGCAGCGAGGCGATGGTGGAGGCGGCGCTGCCGATGCTGGCTGTGTCCACCGGGCTAGTTCTGTTCAACCAGGTTGGTGATGTAGGCGGCGGTGAACGGGTTTGGCGGGGTGTAATTCGCGCTTGCGTCCAGCACCTGGTTAGAGATGTCCAGGCAGTCCTTTGCCAGCGCCGCATGCGTGTTGGGGTCGACCAGGGCTTTCGCGGTCTGCGCCATCAGCAGGTTGATGATCTGCGCCTTGATGATGGGTTGCAGGTTGGTGAAGGTGGTGACGGCGTTCTGGTCGAAGGTCGAGAATTGCAGCGTGATCTGAACATAGGTGGTCGCGGCGCCGTCGCTGCCATCGGCGGGCACGCTGACGACGACATCTCCGAGCTGGGCGAAATATATCGGCTTGGGTGGTGGGGGCGCGGCCTTGGCCGGGCCGCCCGCGTGGTGGCCCATGGTGAGGAAGGCGACCGTGCCGCCAATGCCGCCACCCAGCAGCACGACGGCCCCGGCGGCGATGAGGATGATTTTTTTCATGATGAAACCTTAGACAGCGCTCAAAAGGGATTCGAACATCGTGTGCACGGCGCTGATCACCTGCGCGGCGGCTTGGTAGGCCTGCTGGTAGTTGGTCAGCGTCACGGCTTGCTGGTCGGAGTTCACGCCGGCCACGGTTTGCAGGTTGGCGGTGGTGGTGGTGACCTGCGCCGCCGTGGCGGTAGCCAGGTTCTGCGCCGCCGCCGCGTTGGCGCCGAGCCCGGTGGAGAGACCAACGAAAGCCTGTTCCAGCGAGCCGGAGGTGGTGGCGCTTGGCGTGGTCCAGAGTGTGGCCATGCGCTGTGCGTTGCTGCCGCTGGAGCTGCCGCCGGGGGTGAGGGTGAGGGTATCACCACTGGCGGGTGTGCCGGTAATGGGCAGCTGCCAGTATTGGCCGGAGGCGGCGCCGGAGGGGTAGGCCACCGCGATATTGCCGCCATTGCTCCCCAGCGTGCCGCTGGCGATGACGGTGCTGGTGTCGCTGGCGGTGGTCACCGTGTAGGCGGTGGCGGAGGTGAAGTTCAGCTGCAGGGTCTGCCCGTAATAGCTGGCGGGAATCACCGCCGCGTTACCGGCCGGGGTGCTGGTTACGGTATCCGTGCCAGCGGAGATGGTGCCGGCATTGCTGTTGAAGACGGAGCCGTCGCTCTGCAGCGTGCCGGGGCTGGAGACATACGGGTCCGCCGCGGCGATGTCACTGGTCTGGGTGGCGGCCACGGCGATGCCCGTGGCCGCATTGGGGGCGGGGTTGAGTGTATATTTGTCGCCATTGGCCGGGGTGCCGGTGATGGTGAGGGCGAGGCCGGCGAGGGTCGGCGGCGTGCCGCTGGCGGTGTAGGTCTGGCCGCTGGCCTGGTCCGTCGCGGTCCAGCCGGCTGTGGTGCTGTAGCTGAGGGCGAGGGGGCCGCCATCGGTCGGCAAGGCATTGCTGTTGCTCACCGCGGCGGTGATTGTGGCGCTGCCGGTGTTGCCGGTGCTGGCGGTAACGGTGGGGGATGGCACGGAGAATAGCGCCCCGCCTTGCGTGCCGGAAGGGGTAAGCCCTTCCGCCTGCGCCGTGTTTACCTGGCCCGCGAAGATGACGGCCAGCGTGCCCAGCGATTGCAGCGCGGCATTGCCGGCCTGAATGGTGCCGATGGCACCGCCAATGGCGCCGTCAGCCTCGGTGAGGCTGACGGGCGTGGCGTTGGTGCCAGCGGTGACGCTGGGCGTGCCGGAGCCGGTGCTTACGGCGAGAGCTTGCGGCCCGCTCTGGTCCAGCAGCACCGTCCCGCCGGTGGTGACGATGACCGAGCCGTTGCTCTGCGGCAGCGTATTCACCGGCAGATATTGCGAGAGCGAGTTCAGCGCCGATTGCTGCTGGTCCAGCAGGCTTGGGTCGTTTGGCGACTGCGTCAGGCTCTTGTTGATGTTGGCAAGCTGGTTCAGCAGATTATTCGCCGAGGTGAGGCTGGTGGAGAGGGTCTCGCTGGCGCCGGAGGTGGTGCCGCTGATATTGCCGGCGGCGCTCTGGAAGGAGCTGGTGACGGTTTGCGCGTCTGACAGCACGGTCTGGCGCTGTGCGGTGCTGGTGGGGTTGGCGGCCAGGGTGCTGATGTCCTGAAAGAACTGGTTGATCGTGGTCTGCACGTTGCCGTTATTGGTCAGCGCGTTGGAGATGCTGGTGAGCGAGGTGGATTGCGCCGAGGCGGCGGCATTGGCGCTGTTGGCGTTGCGTAGCTGTGCCGCGGCAAAGCCGCTGGCCGCGCGCACGATCTGCGCTGGCTGCACGCCGCTCCCCGGCTGCCCCGGGGCGCCTGCCGCCGTGGTGGAGTTCACGCTCTCCGCGGAATAACCGCTGGTGGTGGCGTTGGCGAGGTTGTTGGAGACCGTGGTGATGCCGGCCTCGAAAAGCTGAATCCCGGAGAGGGCCGTGTTGATGGCGCTGGTGATGCCGCTCATGGTGTGCCTGCTATGGTTGCGGTTGAGGAAATTCCGCCGACGGCTTGCAGAACCTGCGCCATGAGCGGGGATTGCGCGATGTTGACAATCTTCGAGGCGTAGCTTGTGTCGGTGGCGTAGCCGCCAGCTTGCAGCGCCTGGGCGAACCCGGCGACGGTGCCTTGCCCCGCCGCGCCGCTGAAGCCGGATTGAATGAGCCCGACATAATCCGAGATGCTGTCCGCCGCGCTGGCATAGTTGCGGAAGCTGGCGCTCTGCGGGGTGAGCACGCCGTCGATGACTTCATGCGTGGCACGGGTGGAACTGGCCTCGCCCCCGGCGGCTTTGATGCCGAACAGATTATTGCCGGGAGCCGCCGCACCCCAGCCGGTTTCCAGCGCGGTTTGCGCCAGCACGGCCACGGCGGGCACGCCCAGGGCCTGCGCTGCCTGGGTGACTTGCGGCCAGACGGATTTGGCGAAATTCTTTGCCTGGGTGACGAGATCCCCGGCGGGCTGTGTTGCCTCGGGCGCGGCGGCCAGAGCTTCGGCCTGGGTTGTGGCGCTGGCGGCGGTGCCAGAGGGCTGGGCCAGTGGCGAAGGCGCTACGGGCGCGGCGGCGGGAGCTTGGCTGTCGGTGCCGCCGACTTGGCGCATGGTGGCCTTGAGCAGGCTGGAATCGTATTTGCCGAAATCGTTCTGCGCCATGTTCCACAGGAACATGCCCTGGAAATCGTCCCCGCCCGTGCCCAGCGCGCCGGGGGCGTTGCCGTTCTCGTTCATGGCGGAGAGCATCTGGTACCAGAGCATGCCGGTCATGTGCTCCACCGTGGCGGAGAGGGTCGGCTTCTGCGGTGCCGTGGCCGGCAGCCCGGCGCTCGCGGTTATGGGGAGGGGCATCTCAGATCACCTTAATCGTGCCGTTGATGGCACCGGCCTGCTTCAGCGCCTCGATGATGGCTATGAGGTCGGACGGTGAGGCGCCGACAGCGTTCAGCGCCGCGGCAACATCCTGCAAGGTGGCGGCGCGCGGCAGGCTGATGACCTGGGCCTTGCCCTGCTTGGCGCTCACCACGGTGTTCTGCACGCCCATTGTGGTGCCATTGCTGAACGGCCCAGGCTGGCTCACGGCATTCTGCGTCTGGATGTTCACCGTGAGATCGCCGTGGCTGACCACGGCTGGCCCTAGTGTCACGCCCGCGTTCATCACGATGGTACCGCTCTGCGCGTCGACGATGATGGTCGGCGCCTGCTGCGGCGGGGTGATGGGCAAAGCGAGCACGTTGGACATGAAGCGCATCGGGTCTTCGCCATTGGCGGTCAGGTCGACCTCGCCGGGGGAGGCGGCGGTGGCGGTGTTGCCGCCATAGGCGGCGTTGATGACATCGGTGATCTGCTGCGCGGTCTGGAAACTGGGGGTGTTCAGCAGCAAGGCGGAGGTGCCGTTGACGCTGTAATTGGCCTGGATGGTGCTGGCGAGAATGGCGCCGCCAGGTAGTGAGCCGACCGTGGGCACGTTGACGCTGGTGGAGGTGCCGCCGGCGGCGGAGGCGAAGCCGCTGACCAGCAACGGCCCCTGCGCCTGGGCGTAGACCTGGCCGTTGCCGCCGCGCAGCGGCGTGGGCAGCAGCACGCCGCCGGCCAGCGAGGTGGCGTTGCCGACGGCGGAGACGGTGACATCCGCATGTTGGCCGGTATGGGCGAAGGCCGGAACCTCGGCCGTGACCATGACGGAGGCGACGTCATAAGGCTGCATGGTGGTCACGTTGGGCAGCGAGATGCCCATGTTGCGCAGCATGTTAAGGATGGATTGCTGGGTGTAGGGGACTTCGGTCGTCTGGTCCCCCGTTCCGGCCAGGCCGACGACGAGGCCGTAGCCGTAAAGCTGGTTGGTGGGCGCGCCCGCCACGCTGACGAGCTGGCCGATGGTGGTGCTGTCTGCCCGCGCCGTTGCGCAGATTGCTACCAGGGTCAAGCCGCAAAGCGCCATCTTCCGGGCGGTGCGGAACGGGGAGGGTTTCAAAATGGCGAGACCTTATTGAGGATTTGGTGCAGCCAGGGGACATCATGCGCGCCGCTGATCGGGCCGTTGCCGACATATTGCACGTTCATGTCCGCCACCTGGTTGGAGCTGATGGTGGCGTTGGGGGCGATATCGTCTGGGCTGGCATAGCCGGTGACGACGATGCTGATGACGTTGCCGTTGATGTTCACGTTTGTCCGCCCGGAGAGGGCGAGCGTGCCGTTGGCATCGACATGGGTGATCACCGCCTCCACCTGGCCGGATACGTTGTTGGCCGCCGTGGCCGAGCCAGCGCCGGTATATTCCTGGTCGGAATTGGCGTTGACCTCAGGCTCCAGGCTGCCGCCATTGATGTGCCCCAGGGTCATCGGCACGCCCATGAAGCTGGTCATGGAGTCTGAGAGCTTGCCGGTGCGCTTCAGCGCCGCGTTATCGGTATTGTCCGCCGAGGCGCTGGTCACGATGTCGATGGTCAGGAGGTCGCCCAGCCGCCAGTCCCGCCGGGGCTCGTACAGCGAGCCGGTGGTGGTGGCGGGGAAAACCGAGCCGCCGATAACCTGCTGCGGGGGCTGCACGTCGATGGGGAACGCCGCCGCTTCCACCAGCGCCGGCGGGCCGGGCGGCTTGGTGACGCAGGCGCTGAGCGCCAGCAGGGCAGCGAGGGCGGGCAGGGGTTTCATGCGCCGGCGGCGGCCTGGGCCAGGTAGTTGAGCTGGTTGTCGATGGCGGAGGCGGCCTGGGTGCCGAGCTGATAGGCCCGCTCGGCCGAGATCATGTTCACCATGCTCTGCACCACATCCACGTTGGAGGATTCGAGGTAGCTCTGGTTGACTGAGCCCAGCCCATTGCTCTGCGGCGCGCCGGGAATGGCGTTGCCGGAGGCCGTGGTGTAGGCGAAGAGATTGCCGCCCAGAGGCTGCAACCCTTGCGGGTTGACGAAGCTGGCAAGCTGGATCTGCCCCACTTGCGTGGCAGCGGAGGAGCCCGGCGTGGTGATGGAGACCGTGCCGTCTGTGCCGATTGTGACGGAGGTGGCGTTGGACGGGATGGTGACATTGGGGATCACCTGATAGCCCGAGGAGGTGACGAGCTGGCCGTTCTGGTTGAGCTGGAAGGAGCCGTCCCGCGTGTAGGCGGTCTGCCCGCTGGGCAGCAGCACCTGGAAATAACCGCTGCCGTTGATGGCAAGGTCTAGCGGGTTGCCGGTGCTGGTCAGCGTGCCCTGGGTCAGCGTGTCCTTGATGGAGGCAACCTTCACGCCCGTGCCGAGCTCCAGCCCGGAGGGGTAAACGGTCTGTCCGGTGGAGTTGGCGCCGGGCTGGATGCCGTCCTGATACAGCAAGGTCTGGAATTCCGGCGTCTCGGATTTGAAGCCGGTGGTGTTCACGTTGGAGAGGTTGTCCGCGATCGTGTCCATCATCGTCTGGCTCGCGGCCAGGCCGGTGGCGATCGTATCCAGCGCATGGTTCATGATTTTGCTCCGTGGTGAAGCGCTCCGTTGTCGCGCCTGGTTCCGTCTTTGCCGTTGGCGGGGAGGTGCTCCGTTACCGCGCCGCCGCGTGCTGGTTGCCGCATCATCGCGCTCACCCCTGCGCCAGTAGCGCGTTGAGGCTCTGGTCGGCGCTGGACTGGGTTTTCATCATGTCCGTCTGCAACTGATAGGAGCGGCTGTTGTCGATCATTTCGATCATGCTCTGCGTCGGGTCGACATTGCTGTCGTTGAGGTAACCCTGGTGCAGCGTGCCGTTTGTGGCCGGGGTCAGCGTGGCCCCGGCGGGCGGGCTGTAGAGCGAGCCGGAGAGCGGGGTGAGCGTGCCTGCCGGGGTGGCGACCATGTTGATCTGCCCGTAATTCTGCGCCGGGCTGGTGGGGTTGGAGAGCGGCACGCCGGAGACCGTGCCGTCCGTGCCGATTTCCAGCTTGGCGAGCTGCGGCAGGCTGATTGGCTGCTCGCTGGTGTTCAGCACCGGGTTGCCGGCGGTATCCGTGAGAATGCCATCCGCCGAGATCTGCAATGAGCCGTTGCGCGTCAGCGCGTTGCCGGAGCCGGTTTGCACCTCCAGCCAGGAATCGCCGCTAAGCGCTACGTTCATCGGGTCGCCCGTGCGGTTGAGCGCGCCTTGGGTGAGGTCTGGCCCCGGGGTCAGCGCCACGGCATCCCCCCCGGCCGGGGCGTTGCTGCCCTGGTAGAGGGCGGCCTCCGTTACCGCCTGCACCGCGGCGTAGCCGGGGGTCTGCGTGTTGGCCAGGTTGCTCGCCACCGCCTGCATGCGCGCGGTGATGGATTGCAGCCCGGCCATGCCGGTGTAGAGGGAGTCCGTCTGCATGAGTTAGATCTGCACCAGACGCTGGCTGTCCTGCTGCTCGGTCTGGATGACCGAGGTATTGGCCTGATAGGCCTGCTGATACTGGATCAGCGAGACGAGCAGCGAGGAGGTGGAGGCGTTGGAGGATTCCAGCTCACCGCCGGAAAGCGTGCCCGCGAGCCCGGTGCCGGGCGTATTCACCACCGGCTGCCCAGAGGTGGAGGAGGCGGTATAGACATTGCCGGTTGCCGGTGTCAGCCCCTCAGCATTGATGAAATTGGCCAGAGCGAGTTTGCCGGCACTTACCGTCTGCCCGTTGGAGTAGGTGGATTCGATAGAGCCGTTGCTGCTGATGGTGGTGCCGCTATAGCTGCCCGCCGCGTAACCGTCATTGGTAACACCCGCGACCGCGAAACTCTGCGCCGCCAGCGTGGTGCCGGTGAAGTTGAAGGTGACATTCGAGTTGGCCGCGCCGTTGCCCCAGGTTACGGGAAGCGTAGCCGGGCTGCCGGAGGTAAGCGCGCCGGAGGAGGAGAAAGTGAGTGTTGCCATCGGCGTTGTCGGCGCCGCGCCCACATTGGTGCCGTTCGCCAGCTGCGGCTGAGCATAGACCGCCCATTGGTTGGAGCCCTGGTTCACGAAATAGAGCTGCGCTTTGTTGGCGTTGCCTAGTGAATCGTAGGTCGTTACCGAGGTGGTTTCGTTATAGCTTGTTGAATCCGTGGGGCTGAAGGTGGCGGTGGGAACCGTATCACCGGAATTGAGGCTGAAGGCGGTGCCAAGGTTGGCGGTGGGGTTGGCGGCGACGGAGCCGGTATTGATGGTGATGGGCCCCAGCGCGCCGGCAAGCCCGCCGCCGCCGGTGCTGGCATAACCCTGCACGGTGGCGCCGTTCAATGTTTCCAGCTGCCCGCTTGAAGTAAGCTGAAAGGCGCCGTCCCGCGTGTATTGCTGCGAGCCGTTATTGCTGACGATGAAGTAGCCATTGCCCTGGATCGCGGCATCCAGCGAGTTGCCGGTGGAGGTCAGGTTACCCTGGGTGAGGTCGGAGGAAATGCCTTCCGTCGCGGTGCCGATGCCGGGCGTGTTGGTGGCGTTGGCGGGGTACACGTCCTCGAATAGCGCCGTCTGGCTCTTGAAGGCCGTGGTGCTGGCGTTGGCCAGATCGTTGGAGACGGTGTTGAGGCCGGTTTGCGCGCCGAGCAGCCCGGACAGGGCGGTTTGCAAAGTCATTAGGAGGCTCCAAGAACAGTTTGAATGGAGGAAACGGGAATGGTGGATGCCGTGCCCGCCACGTTGAGCGTGGGCGAGGTGCCGGAGACGTTGACGCCCTGCACGGTATAGACAGTGTAGGGTGCGGCGCTGACCGAGGCGCCGGTGCTGTCGGCAGCGGTGACGTTGTAGCTGTAGGTTGTGCCGGGGGTGCCGCCATCCCAGGAGAAGCTCTGCTGCCCGGCGGACAACGCGCCGAGTTGCAGCGTATCGGCGACGCTGCCATTCGGGTTGAGAATGGTGACGGTGGTGTCCTTGGTAGCGCTGGGGAGGGTGAAGGCGCCCTCCGCAGCGCCGGAGCTGCCAGTGATGAGGCTGTCGCCCGAGACCGCCACCTGCTTGCCCACCAGCGCCGAGGCCTGCGCCATCTGCGAGGCGCCGGTGCTGGTGGAGAGGTTGCTGAGCTTGGTGTTGAGCGAGTTGATGCCGTCCACCGTGGAGATGGCGGCGAACTCAGAGGCCATCTGCGTCGGGTCCGCCGGGGAGGTGGGGGACTGGTATTTCAACTGCGCTGTCAGAAGCTGAAGAAAATCAGACTGCGTGAGGCTGGCGGCGGAGCCGGAACCGCTATTGGAGTTGGCTGTGGAGGAAGCGGCGACGTTGGCTGCATTTGCCGCGGCGCTGCCGGAGGTTATGGGACTGGTCATTATGCCACCTGGAAGCTGGAGATCATTTGCTGGTCGATACGGCTGGCCTGCTGCAGCATGGCGACTGACGCGGAATAGGAATTGGAGCTGTCGATCATGTCGACCATCTCATTCACCTGCGACACGTTAGAGCCGGTAACGTAACCATTCGCATCCGCGTATGGGCTGCCGGGATCGTATTTTTGTACTGGCTGGGCGTTGCTCTGCACGCTGTCGGCAACCTGCACGCCGAGATCCGGGTTATCCGTGGCGGGCGCGCCGTAAGCATCGGTTTCGCCATCCGCCACTGGGGCGGCGGAGAATACCAGCTCATGCGCGCGGTAAGGCTGCTGCCCTGGCGGGGTAATGGAGTCCACATTCGCGAGGTTGGAGGCGATGGCCCCCATGCGCATGTTCTGCGCATTCAGCGCACTGCCGACGATGCTGAAAATATCCGAACTCATGCGATGATCCTTTGCGGGCTCAGTTGCCGGAGGGGTTCGGGCGCAGCGCCGTCACCAGATCGGTCGTGGATTGATGAAGAAATGTCGTCGAGGCTTCCATCGCCTCGCCATTCGCGGCGGCGTTCACGCGCTCCGCGTCCAGCGAGACATCGTTGCCATTCAGCCCGACGATGCCGTCAGCCCGGTATTGCGGTTCCGCGCTGCCATCCGCTTTGCCCAACTGTGAGGCCAGGGCGGAGTCAAAGGACACATCCACCGCCTTATAGTTTGGCGTATCCGCATTCGCGATGTTGTTGGCGATCAGATCCGCGCGGTCCTGCCGGACATTCAGTACGCTGCCATAGAAATCGAGGAACCCGATTTGCATTTCCGTCTAATGCCTTTCTACTGCGTTGCCATTGCGTCGCATGCAGCCGGTTGTAGATTAGCGGTATTAAAAAATCGTAAATGAAAATGTGAATAAATCCGGGGGCAGGCACGTTGGGCTGGCCTGATTTTCCGGGATATGCCGCGGTTTTTTCAGCGTCGCCAATTGCCCCGCATGTTAAAATCCTTCTTTGGCGGCAAAATATTTGTTTTTTGGTAATAACCGCGGTGCGAGGCAAAATTTTTGCAGTGAGTTGGACGAGAGATTAAGAAATGGCTTGTCGAAAATTCAGGAAGATTGGCTGCAGAATGATATTCTGCAGCTCGCCAGCAGCGATGAAAAGGAGACTCGCCCGGCCATGGGGCTGGCGGGGCGCTGGCCGTCAATGCGCATATCGAGGCTGCTGGCGCTGGAGAGTTGGGTAGATACCGTTTGGATACTCGCTGACAAAATGCGCAAGATTGCAGGGGCGATCGTGAATATCAGCACCGAATTGCACGGTCCCATCCGGGATAGCCCGAACCCGCCGAAGTGCTGGTGCTAAGCCATAAAGGGGGCACTATACTGACTTGGCGCTCAGTTGAACGAGCGCTCCTGCGGTACGCGTGGCCTGCAGCACGGGTGATGATTGTAGATGCCAACCACCATATCCTCACCGCTTCCGGCAGTGCTGGGCCGCTGACAGAGATATACAGACCTGCTCCGTCCGGCCTTCGCGGCGATTACCAGTTGGCGGACAGGCATGCCTCATACCAGCCAAGCCCGGATACGAGGCGTATCGCGGGCTTGGCTGGTATGGGGTGATAGGCGCGTAGATATGTAGGCGCGGTTAGGTTTGCATGCGGTTCACAACAGCTTCATGCAGTTTGCGCTGATCGTCGCTGACATATAGCGCCGCAAGATCGCTTGAAGAGAAGCTGGTGCCCGCGGGCATCTCCGCCACCGCCATGCGCTCCAGCGCCTCGACCACGCAATCGGCGATCTGTTTCGCGAAATCTTGGCGCTGTGCCTGCAGAAATGCAAGCTCATCCAGCGCGCGGCGGATCTCGGCGATTTCGGCGATGGCCTCGGTACGCTCGCGCTCCTGTACCGGGTTGGTATGTGTGGCCTGGCGCGCGAGGTCGCCCAGCAGGCCGGAAAGCCAGGAGAGCAGCGCGGAGGTGCGCCAGAGCAGGTCGAACGCGGAACTGGCATCCATACGGTCGCGCAGTGTGGAGACCTGCTCAGCGAGGATGGCGCAGACGAGGCGCTCATTGGCTTCGGCTGTTTCGCCCATGGTCATAATCCTTATCGGGCTGGGCAGAGCTGTTTGACGACGGAGAGAAGCTGGTTCGGCTCCGCCGGCTTGGTGAGCCAGCCGGAGGCACCGGCGGCGCGCGCCTCATCCCGCTTGCGGCCGCCCGATTCGGTGGTGAGCACGATGATCGGCGTGAAGCGCGTAGCGGCAATTTTGCGCGCTTCCTTGATGAAGCCGATACCGTCCAGCTCCGGCATGTTGAGGTCGGTGAGGATAACCGAGGGCTTCACGCCATCGGTCAATTTGGTGATGCCTTCGCGGCCATTCATGCCGGTTTCGACATCGTAGCCGGCGCCCTTGAGGATGTGCGACAAGCTCATGACCATGGTGGCCGAGTCGTCGAGAACGAGTATGGTAGGCATTTATGCGGGCTCCATTCGGCTGATTTTGCGCGGGCTTGCCCTATCGTGCCGGGCAAATGTTGAGACACAGTTAAAAAAGGCGGGGGTACTTACCCGGTGCGCAATGAGGCGGCCCTGCGCCTTTGGCGTGGCCTTTGGTTCATGTCTGCGCCAGGGGCAGGGCACATGGATCACGAAGCTGCTCTCCTCATCAATACCGCGATGGGCGGGTTTGAACCTTTTGCCAAGGAAACATGAAAAAAGTATTACGCGATAATGGCGATCCGCATGGCAAGGTGGCCCGGATGAGATTTTTTAGTTATTTAAGTTAACATTTCTGCGCGGCCGCCCGGATTTTAAGAATTCATTAGTGGTGTCCGGGTTATCTCGTGATGCATGCCAGAAGTTTTCCTCCCGCCACGAAATTTTTCCGTAAAGCCGGTATGCGCCGGCGTGGAGCGGCTGGATGGTAAACGATCTTAAAAATTCATTAACGGATGAATGGTAAATGAAAATAGTTCCATTTGCAGGCGCGGGGCGCGGGTGCGGCGGTATGTTGTTAGGGGGGATGGCGTCATGTTAAATGGCTTGGCGATGCAGGCAGCCGGTGCGGCGGTCAGCACGGTGGCTGGCGCCGGGAGCATTTCCGGCGCGGCGGCTCCGCAGGGTAATTTTCTCGATATGGTCAATGGCGCGCTGAAGACCGTTAGCGCGGATCAGAGCACCGCGACCTCGGCCGAGGCGGGGTATGCCGCCGGTGTGCCCGGCGCCACGCTGGGCAAGGCCCTGGTGGCGAGCGACCGCGCAGAGGTCGCATGGAATGCAACGGTGGCTGTGCGCAACGAGGTTGTCTCGGCGTATCAGTCGATCATGAACATGCAGTTCTGATATGCCGGACTGGCGGCAATATCTGGCCCAACTACGGGATGTAGCGGCGAAGCTGCCAAAGATCCTGTGGGTTGCGGGGGCGGTGATCCTGATCTCGCTCGGTGTGGTGCTGTGGCTGGAAATGTCCGGCCCGCCTTATGCCGTGCTGAGTGAGGGGCTCTCCCCGGCGGATGGGGGCAAGGTGATCGCGCAGCTGCAGAAGCTTGGTATTCCGTACCAGCTGCAGGCGGCGGGCAACATTATTCTTGTTCCGGAACCGCAACTGGCGCAGGCGCGGCTGCAACTGGGCCAGGCGCAGGTGCCGGGCTCGGATGTGCAGACCGCCTGGTCGCAGCTGGAGAACGCGCCGATGACGGCGTCCGGCCTGGCCCAGTCCACCATGGCGGTGCAGGCGCTGCAATTGACGCTGCAACAATCCATTCAGAGCATGAGCGGTATCCGCGGCGCGCAGGTGTTTCTCGCTCTGCCGCCGGATACGCCCTTCCTGGCCGACCAGCCCAAGCCCACGGGCTCCGTGGTGATCGATGCCGATGCCTCGGCGGCGCAGGCGCAGGGCCAGGCCATCGCTAACCTCGTGGCTGGGGCGGTACCGGGGCTGGCCGCCAACGCCGTGACTGTGGAGACAACCTCGGGCGTCACCGTGTTCCCCGTGGACAACGCCATGAATACGGGCACGCAGCTGGCCACGGTGGCGCAGGTGGAAACGAATGCCACGGCGCGCATCGACGGCTTGCTGATCCCGTTGGTAGGGGCTGGTAACTTTCAGACTGATGTGTCCGCGAACCTGGACTTCACGCAGCAGCATACTCATCAGATCACCTACGGGCCGGCGCATATTGTTTCGCACCAGACCAGCTCGCAATCGACGCAATATGGTCAGCGCAATGCCGCCATCGGCATTCCCGGCGCGCTCTCCAACGAGCCGCCCGCCGCCACCACGGCCTCCACCAGCCCCGCGCCCGCGGCAGCGGGGGCAGGCACGGGCGGCGCCCCCGCCAGCGGCAATGCGGCACCGGCGCAGCCTTCACAGAACAACGTGAATCTCGACCAGAGCTATGTGACCGATCAGAGCGAGAGTGACATCACCGCGCCGGATTGGTCGGTGAGATCCATCGCCGTCTCGGTGGTGGTGAACAAGGCGGCGCTTGGCAACGCGGTAACGGCGGATCAGGTGAAAGCGGCGATCGCCGGAGCCTTCGCCTACCCGAACGTGACCGTGAACGTGCTGCCAGCCTCATTCCAGAAGCAGGCCGTGCCGATGGCGGGCGCGCCGCTGCTCGCCGCCGCGAATCCACTGACGCATGCGCTGCTGGAGGTGATGGCGGCGGCGGCACTGCTCTTCGGTTTGGCGCTGCCGGCCGGGCGGCGGCTGGCGAATGTGAACATCCAGGCGTTCTTGCCGCCGCCACCGCCGCCCTTGCCGCGCCCGATCCCGGTGGCGCTGCCGCTGCGTGACTTCTCCGAACTGCGCGACCAGGCGGCGGAAAACGTGCCCGGCGTAGCGCGGCTGCTTCAGAGCTGGGTTGAAGACAATGAGTGAAACGCAAAAGCAATTGCCCGCACCGGCGCAGGTGCAGTTGAGCGGGCCTGAACGCGCGGCGATGGTATTGCGCGAATTGGGCGAGGAAACCGCTGCCGCCGTGCTGCGGGAGATGGACGAGGCGGCCGTGAACCGTGTCTCGGCGGCGATGACGACGCTGAAAATCGTGCCGCCGCAGATGCGCGAGGATGTGATGCTGGCCTTCGCCAGCGATCTGGGCATTACCGGTCTTGGCGGCGACAGCATGAAGTTTCTCAACCGCGTGCTGGTGACGGCGCTCGGCGCGACGCAGGCGAAAGAGATTCTCGACCGGCTGACCCGGACCGAACGGCGCTCAATCTTCCAGCTGCCGCCGAATACCGATGCCCGCACCCTGGCGATGCAGATGTCGCATGAGCGGCCGCAGACCATAGCGCTGCTGCTGGCGCATATTCCACACGAGCTGGGGGCGAATATGCTGACCTTTCTGCCTGAACCGCTGGCGGCGGAGGCGCTGTACCGGTTCTCCACGCTCGACGTGGTGTCGCCGAACGTGGTGATCGAGCTGCGCGAGATGCTGGAGGAGCTGACAAGCGCCACCGGTTCGAGCGGACGGCGTGTGACGAATCTCGGCGGTGCGAAACAGACGGCGGATATTCTTAACCATTTCCAGACCGGGATGTCCGATATGGTGTTGAACTCCATCGACGAGCGTGACGCCAAGACGGCGGAGAAGATCCGTGAGAATCTCTTCACCTTCAGCGATCTCGGCAAGCTCACCGACCGCTCGCTGCAAATTCTGCTGCGCGAGGTGCCGGGCGACAAGCTGGCGCCGGCGCTGCGCCTGGTGGACGAGACGTTGCGTGGGCGGTTCTTTCAGAACCTCTCGGCGCGGCAGGTGGAAGTACTCAAGGAAGAGCTGCGCAGCGGACCGCCGATGCGCCGCGCCGATGCGCTGGCAGCGCAGAGCGACGTGGTGGAAGTGGCGCTGCGCCTGGCGGGCGAGGGGCGAATTACAATCAGCGCGACAGAGGAGATGGTGTAATGGCGTTGCCCCCGGTCACCTCGGTTACCCAGGCCACCGCGCCCGCGGCCAGCACCGCCAAGTCGGCGGATACGGCGTCATGGTCCAATGCAATGGCGCAGGCGGATGCGCCGCCACAGCCGCCTGCCCCGGCGGCGGCAAGTACCGCCCCGCCGCCAACCACCACCCCGGAGGATAAGGCGGCTAGCGA
>Ga0255356_1001174_pt1 | contig 16822 bp, 19 predicted proteins | sample HBST100metaG_FD_189944 | JGI IMG/M metagenome (GOLD analysis project Ga0255356, IMG submission 189944) | Peat soil microbial communities from Stordalen Mire, Sweden - H.B.S.T100 | ecosystem: Environmental > Terrestrial > Soil > Wetlands > Peat | place: Sweden: Norrbotten County, Stordalen Mire... | reverse complement strand
GAGTGAATCTGAAGCAATGTCGCCGAGTTGATCTTGCCGAGCAGCGCTGCCTCTGTCTGCTGGCTAGAATCGGTCGAAAACGTGTCTGTATCGAGGTTGGTGAGCTTGGTTGCGAACGCCTGCTCGTCGGTGCGGATGGTGCCGAGAGTGGCAAGCGTATTCGTGGTGGTCGTCTGCGCGAGCTCCGACGTGGCGTACTGATTGGCGACCGTGGCCTGGGTCCTCGAATCGAGCGAGGAGTAAGTACCAGACGGATAGCTCTGCGCCTGTACGTAGGCGCTCTTGTACCCCTGCTGCGCATTGGAGAGCGCGCCGTAGTTGAGCGCGTTCACTAATGCGGAGGTGTTGCCATAGGTATTCGGCGGCGCCTGCAGGCTGGTCCACTGCGACCAGTCGGCCCGATAGCGCGCGCCCAGATTCTGCGGCAACTGCGACATCTGGTAGGCCAGGTTGTACATGGTGACGATCTGATTGCGTGTGGCGACGGCGGTCGTGTAAAGCTGCGATCCCTGCTCGATCTGCTGGATAGCGTGGGCGCTCTGGGTAGGGTCGTAGACAATGCCGGAGCCGAACTGCGCATGCGCCGCAGGCGCGAGCAGTACGGCAAAGGCGACGAGAGAAAATGCAAGTCTGCTATGCATTGAATTGCTCCTTTTCGAAAGGTGCGCGCGGCGCGTCAGCGGCCGTGCGAGAGAGGTTGTTTGTCAGCGCGACGTGCGTCGGTTACTGCGCCATAGTGATATGGCGATGGCTTCGGCGGGCGCGAGGGAGAGGCGCATCCGAGCACAAGCGCAAGAAGCGCGAGCGAAGCAAAGCGCATCACATCACCCCCGGCATATCGTGGTTCTCATACGCAGGCAGAAGCATGTCCTGGGTGATATAAACCTTGATCCGGTGGCCTTCACGGATGGTGATCGTTGGTGGGATGTTGATGAAACGGTCGAGCACGTTCGCGCTCGACTGCGAAAGACTGGAAGCGATGCCGGACTTGTATGCTTCTGTGCCGGACTGGTTGTAGCCGGCATTGTTATTGCTTGCTTGGGCTGCTCCGGCAATGACACCCAGCGCAATCGACGCGCCGAAGATCTCGACATAATGGTTGTTGACCTTGTCCTTGAGCCCGGTGGCTCCGGCTTGATCGAGACCGTGGAACTGGTCGAGATCAACGGAATAGCCATCCGGCATTAGCAGGCGATGAAACGTGACGGCGAGACGCTTTGCCTCAAGGCCAGAGACCTTCTGCACGTCACCGAGGATGAACGTGCCCTCGGGGATGAGCAGGTGCTGGCGGTCCTGGCTATAAATTGGGTTCGTCACCATCACCTTCAGCGGCCCGGCAAACTCCCCATCAAGCCGGTTGACCAGCACCGTGTCGATGGTCGTTCCCTCGAAGACAACGAAAGGTTGACCGTGCGCGGAGTTCACGTTCACCTCCGGCGCACGTTTCTTATCAGTTGCGGTGGTGGCGGCCTGCGGCGAGCTCGCAGAGCGGGCCGGGGCATTGTCACTGGGGCCGGTGGATTCCGCCGATGAGCGCGTAGCGCCACCATCGGCGGAGACGAGGTTAGAGGCAAAGCGAGCCTTGAAGGCCAGTGCTTTTTCCGCATCCGCAACTGGATCGCGGGGCGGTTCCGTGGGCTGTGCCGCCACAGGCGGAGGCAACTGCGCAGCAGGAGCCGCACCGCCTGGCTGCGCGGGATTTGTAACGGTCCAGGTGGTTGCTGATGACGGTCCTGTGCCTGCCCTCTGCGCTGCGGCCTGTTGCTGACTCTGACGCTGATCCGCGCTCAAGTCCTGCTCCAGTTCCTGAATCTTCCGCTGGTTCGCGTCCGTAGAGGCTACCGTAGGTGACGAGGTTGCCTCTTTCGGCGTGGGCTTGGGATGGTTTTTCGAGAACATCACCGCCAGCAGAATCAGCACTGCGAGACCGGCCACAACGTAACCCTGCGCCTGCTTGGGGACGACACCCTCCGGCAGAATGCGCTTGTCGCGGACTGCCGGAGCTGGCTGCTGTGCCTGCCCGCCCTGGGGTTCAGTGGACGGCACCGCGTTGGTTTGTTTTTCCTCTGCCATCGGCGCACCTATTGGCCTTTCCGCTCGAAGGAGAGCTTGTGCTTGCCGATTTCGAGATAACCCTTATCAACAACCGTGGGGATGACATAGGTGCCATCCTTCAACTGAAAAGTGATGAGGTCGGGTTTGCCGTCCTTCAGCTCGTAGATGGAGAACTTCTCAGCTGCCGACGACTTAACGTAGGTGAACTTATCGTCGTGATAGATGGCGGAGACGGCGAACGGACTTTGGTTGTGGTAGGCATAGTCGAACTTCAACGCTTGCGTGGGGTACTCCGAGCGGAACAACTCGACAGCAGTGGCGGCGCGGGTCTGCGCCATCTGCGCCGCAGTGCGGGCAGCCTCCACCTCACTGGCCGGCACGAGCTGCCGGACGCCATTGGCAGCGGCAAGTGAGGATGGGTCGGACGGCTCGATGACGACCTTCAGGTCGGGATCGCCGGACTCGACATCGTCCAGCGTGAACGAGTAGACAGTCCCCTTATCGGTAATCAGGTTGAGGTTGGAGTGGATGCCTTCCTTCGCAGGATGCAGAAAGCAGTAGTTGCCTACGGCGTCAATGATCCAGAAATCCTTGTCGCCGGAAGCAACTTCCATGATCTTTTCGGTGCTGGGGAGTTCGATCAGCGTGGTGTAGCGCATCTTCGCGCGGACACTGACGATGTCGTTGGCGTGGTATTTGACGATGCGGGCTTGTTGCTGACCGTGGGCCACGGTCGCAACCAGGCCCAGTACCAGTGGGAGGATGGGAGAGCGATTCATCGGTTCACCTCGGGTTGTGTGGGGTTTGGGTAATCGTGGGCGAGCCGGATCAAGCCTTGTTCCGACCCGAAGCGGGCGAAGTAATCCTGCTTGCGGATGTTGTCGCGGGCGTTGTTGGTCGCCATCCAATAGCCCAGCGCATCGACTTCGAGCACGAGCTTTTTCGTGCCGCGCGGCTGAATCAGCAGCAGTTCGCGCTTAGGCACAAGCGATTCCAGCAACTCAAGCTGGGTATCGTTCAACTGAAAGATTTCGGCGTAGAGTTTGCGGTCGATGTTGGGGTTCGACAGGAAGATTTTGGTGGGGCAGGACTCGTTAACGATGTGCAGCATGTCCGAGGCCGCCAACTCCACAACCGATTGCGTCGCCAGCAGCATGGCTGCGTTCTTCTTACGCCAGGTTTTCTCTGCCCTGGTGATCCAATCGCGGATTGTCCGGTTCTTGAGGAAGATCCATGCCTCGTCGATGATGAACATCTTGAACGTCGCGGTGTTCTGCGGCTTTTCGACTTCAGACGAAGCGCGCTGCAACACGTAAAACAGCAGCGGCTCCAGGATGTCGGGGTAGTCCGACCAGCCGTCGAAGTTGAATGTCTGGAAGCGGGCGAACGTGAGCGTGTCCTGGGGATTGTCGAAGAGATGCCCGAACTGCCCGGCCTGTGTCCACCTATGTAGGCGTTCGCCCAACGGCCCGAGAATGGACGCGAAATTCGTGAGCGTCCGTATTTCAGCGGGCAGCTTGTATGCGCGCTCGATTGCGGCGAACAATGCCTTTTCATCTTCCGGAGTCAACTCGTATCGTCCGCCGGCTTCGATCAGCACGCGCAGGAAAAGATACAAGAAGTTCTGATTCTCATGTGTCGGCGCAAGTGAAAATGGATTGATCGTAAAGCCCGGATTTTTCAGGCCGACGTTCAGGTACGTGCCGCCGAAGGCCCGTGTCAGCGTCTCGTAGCTGCCACCGAGGTCGAAGATGAAGGTCAGAGGGTCGTATTTCTGCACAGACTGAAGCAGAAAGCTGGTGGCGAAACTCTTGCCCGATCCCGTGGCCCCGAGCATGAGCGCATGGGCTACGTCGCCCGCGTGCATGTTCAGGTAGTACGGCGTGCCATGTGTCGATTCGAGCACGGCAAGGTATTCCCGCTCCAGATGCGGATTCCACTGGTTGCCGCTATCGACGGTGAACACGAATGACACGTCGGCATAGTTGGAGTTCAAGGCCCACTGCTTGCGGAGGTTGAACTGCTTGTTGCCGGGCACGGTGGCGAAGAACGCATTGAGCAGGTTGTAGCGTTCCTCATATAGGAGGCCGTCGTGCTGGGTGAACAGCTTCTGAAACTCGGCCACTGCCTGTTCCACCTTCGCGCGGTCCTCGTCATAAATCACGACGGACAATGTGAACTCGCCGAAGGACTTGCCCTCCATGCCCATCGCGGTGAGCGCATTGCCCAGTTCCATTACTGCCGCTTGTTTGGAGTCATCGACCAGCTCGTCATGCGGGCCGGTGTTCTGCCGGTCCTGGAGATTCGAGACGAAGCTGGTTTTGGAGTTGTGATGATGCCGGCGCCGCGAGGCGATCTCCTTCCGGGCCCTCGCGTTGTCTACCGGGTGCCACTCGGTAACGACGTGGAAGTTCGCCGCAATGTCGAGCAGGCCATTGAAGATCAATGGCCGGGTCTCGCTGGGAAGCTCCTTTAGCGTGAGGACGCGGACATAATCGTCATCCATGCGCAGGTAGCCACGATGGGCCTCCAGCTCCGAGTCACAGACCTGCCAGTCAAGATGGCGCGCGCCGTAGAGTCGCGCATTCTGAAACTTCGAGGGGCGGAAGTTTACGAGACGGCGCAGTATGCGCAATGTCTCCTCCGCCCCTGGCAGCTCGACCATCATCAGGTCGTTAAGCTGCCCACTCAAACTGTTGACCTTCTGCTGCAAGCGCAGCCGGTCGCGCTCGATCTGTTCATAGATCAGCGTGCGTTCCTTATTGCCCGAGAAGAGGGCGTGCAAGTCGCGAAGCGACGAGCGCGGCTGCTTAGGGAATTGCGACAGCGCGTGGAGCAGGCCGGTCTTCTGGTAGCTGCCGTCGATCATGACGACCCAATAAAGATCGATGGAATAGAGCCGGTCCGCTTTGGACTGCAGAAATGCGCTGCGCTGTTCTACAGTCGCGCGCACCAGCGGGTTCTCATACTCGGCATGGGGAATTGCGGGCCGGTTCCGCTTGAATAAAACCTGGTACAGCCGGCACTTGTCATCAAGTGAGCGGAAGGCCGCTTCGAGGCGCTTGACTGCGTAATCGCGGCCAGCGTGGTCGAGACTCTCGTAATCAATCCCGCCGATATGCAACGCTGCGCCGAGGCCGCCTGATTTCGTCAGAAACGAGTGCTCGTCCCAAAATCCGTACAGGTTCATCTGGGCGGCGAACGATCCCGCTTCGTTCCAGCCCTTCGTGATGTCGTCAACTTTGACCATCGTGCCTCGCAATGCGAATCTCTGTGTCGTCGGCCTTCATGGGGTCGTAGCGTCTACGGAACTTGCCGGAGTTAAAAAGCACGCGCAGAATCTCCACATCATGCTTGGTTGCAATGCGGGCGATGATGACGCCCACGATGAACAGGCCGATTCCGCCCAGCAATGAATGAAGCAGAGAGAAGATGGCGCCCCCGGAGATCAGAGCGACGAAGAACAATCGCCGCTCCGCTCCGAGGACAGTCAGCGGGCGGTTCATGGCCTTGAACACCGGACTCACTCTCGCGTCCGCTGGCTTAGACATGGATCACCTCCTCTCTAGCTCGGAAAGAGCCAAGCCATGAAATTGACTGCGCCTATTGCCATACCCACGCCGAAGACGATCCCGGCGATGGTCTTCTTGGACTGGCCTTCGCCGTAGGCGAACATCAGGCCCCCGACGACGATTGCAACTAGCGACAGCCCGGTCGCAATCGTGCCGGTAAAAGCGGTTTTGAGTACGTTGACCGCGTTATCCCACGGGTCGCTGCCGGTGCTTTGGGCATACACAGGCAGTGCCGCGAGGAGGAGAAGGGACGGAAGCGCAAATCTTCGCGCATAGCTGCTGAATTGCCGGACGCGTCGTCGTTTCGATGGAAAAGTTGTCTGCATAGGGCTCCATTTCAGTTGCTGTTTTTAGGGCGAGTGGGACTCACCGTGCAACGTCATGGAGCGAAGGTAAGGCTGAAAGCTGCCTGCGACCCATATCAATTTCGACCGACCTATTCAGTTTCGACATAGATTCGAAGACACACTCTGCTGTCGATGGGACACGGCCGGAAGGAAGAGGCGAGGTAGTCATCTATACGCCGCGCGTGCGCGGAGAGCATGGCATTCCCACGATGGACAGCAAAAAATCCGCGGGCACGACGCGGGTCAAGGCTGCGATAGTCACAACTCAGATAGAGCGTTCGCCTTGAAGCGCGGCGGGAGCGCGGGCACACTCCATCACGGAGTGGGAATGTAGGAAGATGTGGATCGTCTGGCGATCCTCTCTCTTACGCGGATCAATCGCGCGCGCGCCTGAGCGAAGTAGGCATCATCGAGTTCAATGCCGATGTACCTGCGGCCCGTCAGTGCGGCGGCTGCGCAAGTGGAACCAGAGCCAGCAAAAGCATCCAGGACGATTTCGCCTGGCAGTGAGAAGCTGCGGATGAGCGAGGCCAGCACCGGAACTGGTTTCTGCGTCGGATGCAGCTTGTTGCCGCTATAGGGCATGTCCATGACGTCAGCCAGCGGCTGCTTCGGAAGTGGCGGTCTCCCCTTGGCCAGCAGATATGCCTGCTCATGTTCATAGCGAAGGAATCTGCTCTTCGAGCTGTAACTCTTGCGAAAGACGAGATGACCTACAGGCTTGAATCCAGCACCCAGCCATGCATCGAAGAACTTATCAACCTTCGTCCATCCGTAGAAGCAGAGCATCAGGCGGTTCTGCTTGAGGACGCGATAGACTTCAGCCATCGATGGCTTCAGCCAGTCTGCATTGACGTCGTTCTGTATGGAGCGCCCTTCGCGGTCGTGGTAGTTCACGAGATACGGCGGATCGGTGAGCACGAGGTCGACGCTGTTGTTCGGCATCTGACCCATCACGTCGACGCAATCGCCGTGAATAATCCGGTTGGTGAAGCTGCTCTGCTCGGTATGAACTGTGGTTGCCATTGCTTTGAATCTCCTCTGGTCCCGCGTCTTTGAAGTCGCCCGGGACACACCGCGCGAAGCGATGCGAGGGACCCGCCTCCCAAGGCAAGCGTGTGCTTTTTCGGGAGGGCCGAAAGAATGTTCTGTGCTCTCTGCAGAAGATTGTTTTGGAGAGACCCGAAACCCGCAGGGCGGCATAAACACTGGGCCTCGCGGACAGTTCTTAGTCCGTGGGGTGTTGAGCCGAAGCAGAACACGCGCAGTCCGCCAGGGCGGCGGAAATGGCCCGAAGCAGTGTCCGGGCGATGCGCAGAGATGCGGTCCAGAAGACTAGGGAGATAGATGGCAAACGCCAAGGTGCACAGCAGGCACCCCACCATGGTTCTCGCACGGCCATTGCCCGAACAGTCAGGAGGTGACGGTGACTCAACTGAACAATGTATCTTACTCAGGGCCACTCAACATAGTAGCCAGAACCAGCACCTGAGAGTGAGAATGCCGTGCGGAAGAACTGTGGTTGAACACATAAGGAGAAATCCCGTGAAGTTCAGCGTTCGTCGGCGGTTGTATTAGACCTGCTCGACCGAGTCTATGTCCTGCATATGGTGCTCGTCGTCTCCCACCGTCGGTCAATGCGCATTGAGGTTTAGCGACCTGATACCTGCCACGGTCCTCAGCACAGCAGCGATCCTAGATCCTGCGGCGTTTGCTGGGAGTAATCCGGTTGACCTCTGCCGTAACAGTTAGAGCCATGGTCGTAACTTGTTGATTCTAGGAGCATCGGTGGCACCGAAGAGCATCCAAAATCACCCAAAATCAATGTTCCGTACCGCCGTCCGTACCGTCAAGTTCTGGACCGGAAAGAGGTCAAAGGACTGTTTCGACCTTTGCCCCGCACGGGCAGAATTACGGCAGAGGTCAGCGGCCCACCGTGGATTCCTGTACCCGGCAACGTCTCACATTGAATCATGCAACCGGGGCTATCCAGGCTCCGTACTGCCGCTGGACTCTTTCAGTCTTCCCACCAAACGTGATGGTGTAAAGGCCATCCGGCAAGTCTGATGGCACATCGTGAATGACCGGGCGGATGTAGTTGTATTCCGCCGTTCCCGGCAGCGATACCTTGACCACTCGCACGCTGCAATCGACCTCACGCATGCCCACTAGACGCCCCGGCAGTGTGACGCTTTCACGATTCGATGTCATATCGTTGGCCCCCGCCCGTAATTATCGCACCCGAACGTCAACGCCCATAGACATCAGCAAGCATCGCAAGCAGGCGCGTCCGTATGGCGTCCCGGCACTCTCCGTGGTGTGCCTCTCTGTGGTCGTTGGGGCAGAGTGCAACCACGTTTCGCTCATGGTCAACGCCCTTTTCTGACAGCGGGACAACGTGGTGAGTTTCCAAGTAAACTCCGCCGCCTGCCATGCGAAACCCCTGGTTGCCGCACGACTCACATTTCCCCGCCGCCCTCAATAGCGCCGTGTCTCGCACCTTGCGGTCCCGCTCCCATGCTTTGCCACTGACATCACGCTGTTGCGGCTGACGCGGCTCTGGCTTGGTGAACTGGTCAATGTATCGGGGAGCTGTCCCACGGGATAGGCGACACGCACCCGTCTTTTTGTTGTACCGCTCCACGGACCACGGTTCCGGGTCAAGCAGCCGAAGTTTCATCCGCGATGCTGTCTTTGACTTCGGGTTGGAGATGTCACGCTGTGTCCCGTCACCAACGATGATGCGAACGGGCAGTCGATTGTCGAAGGCGTATGCAATCGCTTGGTCCATGCGGACGGCGCGTTTGCTTAGTGCGCTTTTCTCGCTTGGTAACAATGCTTCAGTGTGCTTGCCCTTGTCCGCCCATGCGCGGAGGTTGAGGTTGCACCACACTGCCCCGTTCTGCTCTCGAATCTCCCCGTGCCACACGTTCAAGGCCACCACCCGTCCAGGCTCGGTAAACGCCCATTCGTAGCAGTAAGCGGGATTGGATGCGGGAATCTGTACAGGCCCTTTGCTCGACTCAGCCCACGGTCCAACGTCTACACCGGCAGCCGCTACAAGGTCTATGACGCGCTGGTTTTCGTGCGGCGTGAGGCTCTCTGTGACCTTCATGAGCGAACCTCTTTTTCCTTCATCATGGGGTCCTACCTAGAGCCAAAGCCACCGAGTACAAAGCGCAACGAGCGTATATGCCCCGATGAATCCGGCCATTGAAATATACCCAAGAATGGGTGATAGCTTTTGCAATATTCGCGTGAACGTGACATTTCTTCTTTGGGCAGCTTGCGGTTTCTTCTCAGCAAAGGTCAAGACCCGTTCAATGTTCGGGCGGTCAAGGTCCGGGTACAAGTTAGTTGTGAGCGTCAGGCTCTCGCGCATTAGCTTTCTGACAAACTCCAGCTCGGAGTAAGCGGCCTCCAATTGCGCTATGCCCACCACAACGAAGTTATGCGCAACGCCACAAATAAGTGACAGCCAAAGTGCGAGTATGACCCACACGAGCCAATGTGAAATTGACAGTAGCGCGGGATTAGGCGTTGCTGCTTTGGCTATCATCGTTCCACCTACAGACGCAGCGATAGCAATGGATGCTGCGTCCAATGCAACGAGTTTCTCGTAAAACCCTGTGCTGATCTGGAAGGTACGTCGAACCTCATCGGTGTGCCGCTCCAAGGCTTCTTTCCACGGCCCCTCAAGCTGCGCCTTCATCTCGGCTGGTATTTCACTGCCGTTTTTCTCTTCGGGTGTTCTGTTAAAGGCTGCTCCCACCCATTCGATTGCCCACACAGTGCCCCACGGGACGAAGAATCCAAGGACGGGAAGAAGGCCAATCAAGAAGTATGTCCACGTGGGTGGTGTCGCTGTTGGATAAAAGGTCTGGCCGTCCTCTGTCTCAATCGCTCCGACCCGGTAATCTCCGCTCCAATGGATAGTCCTTATGCCTTGTTCGTGGACCTCAGTCGCAACCACATTCCAGCCAGGCGAAGTAATCGAGGGCTTGCCGAGAGATGCCCTCAGCTTTTTCACAACATCACTTGATGCCAACTGCTCAAACCTATCGTGGCTTTCCCTTTGATGGAGTGCGGACCGCAATTGAGAATACGAGGAAAGCCCGCAAAGAATCGCCCCTACCACTCCTAGAAGCAGCGCAAGCCGTCGCATTCCCTCTTTGCCGTTCATGTCCACGCACCCCCCGTTTGATCGCTTCATCCCATCCTAGCCCACCGCCAAAGGGCTACGCGATTGGAATTGCCAACTTAAAGCTGAGGCCGTGGCAGCAACGCGGCTCACGGGCGTCCCGTGCCCCGAGAGAACAGGCAACGTCCCCACCCGCTTGGCGTGGGACGCTCCAAGTGGCTGTGAGCGCAATTCCGGGCACTGAAATCTCGGATGCGCTACAATGCGGGCAATGACGCTGCTAACCGTCAACAACAAATCCGCCGCGCTCGGCAAGCTCTATGACCGCATCACACGGATTGCCGAAACGATGGGAGGTACCGCGTCACATCAAGTGTTGGCGCTGACTATTCCGGGCGCGATGACGGCGGGCTACCAGAGCGAGAATGCCCCGGCCCTATGCGCCGAAATGCCCGACAATTTCCAGGTGGAGTTTGCACCGTCTTTCCCGCTGAGCATCGGGAGCGCTTTGTCCGTGAAAGCTAGACGGACCCACGCCGGGTTTTCCAAGACTGAATGGGGATTCAACCTTGGGCCGGACGGTTGGCGAAGGACTCCAACCCTGCTAACTGATGATGAAATCCGCGCGTGTCTGACACCGGAAGGCCCCCGGCCCGCAACGTACTAATGCGAGTAGAGCAGCGCAGACTAGCCCTCGTCCTTGTCTAATCCTGCGCGTTTACGGGCCTCTCTCACGCTGTTCTCAAAGCTCCTTGGAGGTGTCCTCTGCGCTTCCTTTTGGCGCTCTCGGGAAATTGCCTCTCGCTCTCCGCTATTAGTGAGAGCGACGCCGCCGAAAAACACCACGCCAGCATCATCACTATCCCGCTTGCCCTTTGCCAATCCGTCTTTGATGAGAGTTTCGATTGCCCGTTGGACCGTACTCAACTCAGGTTCCGTCAGAGCATCGTAGTCCTTGGCTGTAATATCAGCAGACCCGAACAGCTTGTTGTGCTTGTTCAATTCAGCGAGTTGAGAAGGCTCACTCTTCAAATCCGATTCGAGCTGCATCCGCAATGACGCGGTGCTGTGAGACTCTTTCGGGTGTTCGTAGATGTAGCGGAGAATCCAGTCCTCTATGGTTGAGAACCCGGCTGGCACAAGGAAGTCCATGTCGTTCGCCCTCTGCCAAACAAGCGTAGCAGACGCTAACCGCGTCGGTCCTCCAGGCCGTACAGCCGCGCGGGAAGCCCCCGGAGTCATCCGGGCAGTGGAGTCATTCCTTGAGCGCATTCGGCAACCGGCGGAGTTGTGACGCCAGTGAGGAGACTTTCAAGAACGAAGCGCCCAACGAGCGAAGCAGTATGCAATCGGGGCGCAAATGGGAATCAAGCCTGATTTGTTGTTCTACCTCGTTAGGCTAGTTGATGAATCATTCATCGGTGACTCAGATGCCATCGGCTCACCATTGGGGTCACCTGTTACTGCGGCTACCGCTGCCTCCCGTAACAGGTCATCTTGTACGCTCAGAATATCCGTGTGGGGGACCGTTTGCTGTCCTTGGATGATACCTTCAACGGGGTCGTTTCTATCGATTCGCATGTCTTTGTATTCCCTCAACACAAGCATACGCGGGCACGCTGTCTCGTGTGTCCATTCCGGCTATACCCTGACTTGACGTAAAACGTTTGCCGGAATACCGCCCATTTTTAGTGAAATGAATATCCAATTGACATTTCTCCTGACATCTTAGGCTCTGTTCTGACACTTGAAGGTGGTGAAGAGGTGGAGATGGCCTATGCCCGCGGGAAACACCCCTCGCCACGCCGCTCAACTTATTGATGCGTGCCATAGAATATTGCTTGAGAGCCGCAATATAAGGGGATGTATGCCACGCGGAATCTGTAAGCTCTGCCTTTTCGAAAAGGACCTTCGAGACAGTCATTACATGCCTGCAGCCATCTTCAAGCAGCTTCGAATGCCAACACTGAAAAATCCAAATCCGGTATTGATAACGCCAGACGTGACCTGCACAACATCCCGCCAAGTCAAAGACCATGTTCTTTGCGGTGATTGTGAGCAGCGATTCAGCAAACAGGGAGAGGCCTGGGTTCTTGCAAATATGGCTCGACCGGGCGGTTTTGCCTTACAAGCATCGCTCTTGGCCGCTGGCCCGTTAGAGTGGAACGCCGATTTTGCCGTGTTCTCAGGTGCAGCGATCCCGTCGATCAATATGGACGCTCTCGCCTACTTTGGAATGAGCATCTTCTGGAGGGCTGGCGCCCATCAATGGAGAGGTGAATCAGGACCCATGGGGGGGATAGATCTTGGCATCTATCAGGAGCCTATTCGGCAGTTCTTGTTGGGAGGCGATTTCCCAACCAATGCGGCTATCCTCGTTGCCGTGTGGCCGAAAATGGAGGTTCCGCTGCTTGCATACACGCCGCGCAAGGGCGAGGCTCTGGGGTTTGAGGCGTTCAATTTCATGATCCCTGGGATCGAGTTTCGATTGTTGCTTGGAGAAAATGTTCCGACCCCGATGCGTGAGTGCTGTTCGCAAACATCGACACTCAGATGCATTTTTTCTGCGGCCACGATGATCGAAGAAACGAGAGATACATTCATCAAGTTGGCGAGTGAAAGCAAGATGTCGAGGAACTTGAAAGAGACTTGTCTTTAGAGGAGTGGCCGTAATGGACGTTGGACAATTTCTTGTCTCATTGGTTGGTGGTGGCCTAGCTGGCGGGTGCATGAGCGTCGTATCGGGCCGGGTTTTCTATCGGCGTACCCTAAGAACACAGTTTCATCCGATCCTAAATCACTTCTGGGGCGCGTACTTGGTTCGGTTTGAGAGACCTGAGGGTCGGCACTTGACCACCGTCGTCGGGAAGGTGCCCCTTTCGGAAGACGACGGATTCATACGACACCGGTCCAGTTTCATTTACGAGCTCGTTCGATTCAACGAGTTGAAGGAAGCACGGGAATTAAGGAAAGGAATGATTGCAAACCTTAATCCGCGGTGCGCCAGTGTCGGTTCAGCCATAGAAACGGATCTGACGCCCGAGTATGAGTCAGTCTCTAAGTGCTTGAAAATCGTCCAAGGAAAGCTAAAGCTCTACGGATAGCCGAGGGAGCGGGTGCCCCAAGCGCAGAGTGTAAAAACGCTGGGAGGCCACAAACCTTGGCGGGGACGCACACTGAAGTAATGATCTTGGCTTGCGCTAAGTCGCAAAATGCACACTTCGACGCAGATCGGTCCCGATATGTCGGCATGGCAACGCGAATCACCGGATCGGGTTCGTCATCAAGGGGCCCAGTGGGAAGGGCGTCTGCTGGGATGAATCGATGCGATTATCTCTGAGACGCGCGCAATCGTACGTAAGCGTCGTCTGAGGGCCGTCTGTACAGAGGCAGTTTGCGGGGCGACGATGGCTGAGTGAACGAAGTCATTGAAGGTGGCTCTCAGCCGGAAGCGTCGAAGCGCATCCATCGCAGTGCAGAGGAGAAGCGTCGTATTGTGGAAGCGACGTTTGCGCCGGGGATGTCGATTGCCTGCGTAGCCCGCGAGCACGGCGTGAACTCGAACCAGGTATTCCAGTGGCGCTATGAGTATCGCAAGGGGACTCTCGGTGGCCGCTCGAAGCCTGCCGCGAAGTTGCTGCCGGTCGTCATGGCCGAGCCTGAAACGTCCAGTTCTGTTGCCGTAGTTGCGCCGCAGGCGAACAGCAGCGGCACGATTCATGTAGAGTTTCCCGGCGGAGTTTCCGTACACATCGGGCGCGATACAGATCTGCATCTGCTCCGTGCGGTCGTGGAGATACTGCGCGCGTGATCGATCCTCCTCGCAGCACGCGCATCTGGATCGCCGCCGGCGTGACCGACATGCGGCGCGGCTTTCGTAGCTTGAGCACTCTGGTCGAGACCGTGCTCAAGCATGCGCCGTATTCAGGTCACGTCTTTGTCTTTCGCGGCAAGCGAGGTGACTTGATCAAGTTGTTGTGGTTCGATGGCGATGGTCTGTGCCTGTTTCAGAAGCGGCTCGAACGTGGCCGATTCATATGGCCGCAAGCCGAGAGCGGAACAGTGTCTCTGACGCGCGCTCAGTTATCGATGTTGCTCGAAGGCATTGACTGGCGCCAGCCACGACGCACATGGGAACCTCCGATGGCAGGGTAGAACACCTCTTTTCATCATTCTTTACAGCAAGCCTGTGGCATACTTCTGACGATGGCTGATACGCTGATCGCTGTTGCCGATTTGAAGTTGCTCGACCGAGAAGCGCTCGAAGCATTGCTGATCGCAGAACGCGAGAAGCGCATCCACAGCGACAGCGAGATCGGACATCTCAAGTTGGTCATCGCCAAGCTGCAACGGATGATCTTCGGCACCAAGAGCGAGAAGGTCACGCACGAGATCGAGCAACTGGAACTGAAGCTCGAAGAACTCGAGTCGCATGAGTCAGAACGCATCGCAGCACGTCCTGCATCGCACCCCACATCAAGAGCCAAGTCAACGCGGCGAACACTGCCAGAGCACCTGCCGCGCGAAGTGCACACGCATTTGCCTGCGGAAGAGGCGTGCCCCGATTGCGGCGGCGCATTGCACAAGCTGGGCGAAGATGTCTCCGAGATTCTTGAACGCGTCCCTGCTACCTACAAGGTGATTCGCCATGTACGCGTGAAGATGGCCTGCACCAGGTGCGATGTCATCGTGCAGGCTCCGGCGCCATCGCGCCCGATTGAACGCGGCATCGCAGGTCCGGCATTGTTGGCGCATGTGCTGGTTTCGAAGTTTTCCGATCACCTGCCCTTGTATCGCCAGTCAGAGATCTTTGCCCGCGAAGGCATCGAACTCGATCGCTCCACCCTGGCCGATTGGGTGGGCCATGCCAGTCACCTGTTAGCCCCGCTCGTTGAAGCAACGCGCAGGCATGTGCTGGCTGCGAGCAAGATCCACGCCGACGATACACCGATTCCGGTGCTCGCTCCCGGCACGGGCAAGACCAAGACTGCGCGACTGTGGACCTATGTACGTGATGATCGGCCTGCCGGACTGGATACGCCTCCGGCAGTCTGGTTCGCTTATACGCCGGACCGCAAGGGAGAACATCCGCGTCAGCACCTGAGCTCATTCACCGGCACCTTGCAAGCGGACGGATACGCGGGCTTCCACCATCTTTATGAAGGCGGCAAGATCCACGAGGCCGCATGCTGGGCTCACGTTCGACGCAAGTTCTACGACATTCAAGTAGCCACCAACTCGGTGATTGCCACCGAGGCCGTCGACCGCATCGGTGCGCTCTATGAGATTGAACGCGAGATACGTGGCAAGCCTTCTGCGATTCGATGCGAGGCGCGACAAGCTCGCGCTCGGCCGCTAGTTAGCCAGTTGCATGACTGGCTCAACACGATGCTCACGCGTCTGTCGCGCAAGTCCGATACGGCCATGGCGATTCGCTATGCGCTCGCACGATGGCGTGCGCTCTCTCGCTACCTGGACGATGGCTCGATCGAGATCGACAACTCCGCCGCCGAAAGGGCGTTGCGTGCCGTCGCGCTTGGACGGAAAAACTATCTCTTCTGCGGCTCGGACGCCGGCGGACAAGCTGCCGCTGCGATCTACTCGCTGATCGGCACCGCCAAGTTGAACGGCATCGATCCGGAACGCTATCTGCAGCACGTGCTGGAAAGCATCGCCGATCTGCCCATCACGCGCATCCACGAAATGCTGCCCTGGAACTTCGCCACACCTCAGATCAATCTCGCTTGACCTCAAGTGTCCACCTATTTTAGCTGGACACTTGAGATTACGATCTTCGATTGCTGGGCCTATGGTCGGCCTCTCGAGCCCGAATGACCTCGGCGTAAACTAGAGCCTATATGAGCCGCAAGACTCTGGTATTCCACTCCGCTCTAGCCCCCGCCGCCTTTAGGGAGACGGTTTCCCGCACGATTGATCAAAAGCAGTGGACTCTATTCTCTCTGTCCGGTTTTCGAGGTGAGCGACCTCTGCTCGGTGAGATTGGCGAAGACACTTTCAGGCTCCGCAAAAGGCGATATTACAGAAACGACTTCGCACGCCAGTTTTACGGTCGGTTTATGCCCGAACAAGGAGGAACACGGATCGAAGCATACTTCGATACTCCTCGCGTCACGCGGTATTTTATGCGAGTTTGGCTGGCTGGCGCTGCGCTCATCGGGACACCGATCTTCATAATGACCGCACTGGACGTATTCACAGACAGCCACAACATGAACGGCGATCTTTGGGTCGGCCTTGTTGTTCCACCCGCCCTTATCTTTTGGGGTATCGTGTTGCCAATAATCAGTCGGCTCTTCAGCCGAAGTGAAGAACTGTTCATCCTGCAATACGTTCAAGCAACGCTCGCGGCTCGACTGGAAGATTCCAGCTATTCTGCTAGTCATGTTCCAATTGCGTGATTGAAGTCAGAAGTCACACCGCGTTTTCAGGTCTGCTGGAGGATCAGGCAGAAGTCAATACGGTCTTCGGACGGCGCTTACGGCCGATTACTAACCGGAAGTAGACAAGTGACCTGGAATCTGCCAGATGCACTCAGAACGGCAGAATGGCGTGGCGCTTCGGCGTTTATCGTTAGCTATCGAGCCTCTTGCAAAATTCCAGCTTTAACCATATTTAAGTGTGGGAATTCAGAACATTAGAATAGGGTTACGAGACCAAACTTAATGTAAAGGAACCCCACATTATGC
>Ga0255356_1001172_pt1 | contig 16835 bp, 15 predicted proteins | sample HBST100metaG_FD_189944 | JGI IMG/M metagenome (GOLD analysis project Ga0255356, IMG submission 189944) | Peat soil microbial communities from Stordalen Mire, Sweden - H.B.S.T100 | ecosystem: Environmental > Terrestrial > Soil > Wetlands > Peat | place: Sweden: Norrbotten County, Stordalen Mire... | reverse complement strand
CGGCGGATGATCCGGGGCCGGGCGGCTGGTTGCTGGTGGACCAGGAGGCAAGCGCCCTGGCCCCGCCCGGCCTGCTGGCGCGCACGCGGGCGCTGGCTGGTTGCGTTTTCCCGGCTTTGAGCGGGGACGCGCTGTGGATTGATCTGGGCGCGCAGTTGCGGGCCCAGGGGGCGCGGCTGGTGTGGACGCCGGATGTCTCCTTTGTCGCGCCGCCGGAAACAATGCGGGTGGATGCGGAGGCGGCGTTCCGCCAGGGGAGCGAGGCAGCGCGGGACTTGCCCTGGGCCGACCCGTATCACCACCCGGCGCTCTCGCTGCATGGTGACCTGCTGGCCAACGAATTGCGCTCCGGGCTGGTGCCGGCGATGCCGGCGGACCCGTGCGACCTGCTGATCACCGGCCAGCCCGGCCCTGGCGCGGCCGTGCTGAACGCGGCGCGGGCGCTGCGGCGCGGCGGGGTGCTGGCGGCGGATTGGGCGCCGGAAATGCCCGGTGCGGCGGATATTGGCCGCCGTGCGCCGGGCGGCTGGGTGCGCGTTAACCCGCTGCGCGCGCCGCAGCCTTACAGCCCGGCGCATGTGGCGGTGTTCAGCGTTATGCCGGAGCTGGACGCGAAACCGGCTCTGGCCGCCGCCGCCCGTATTTATGGCACCTCCCCGGCGCTGGTAACGCAGCTGCGCCGGATGAGCCTGCCCGGGCAGAATGTGGGGCTGTGGCGCCCGGCTTTGTCCAGCCGTATCTGGGCGGAGCTGAGATCCGGCACGGGGCTGAACACCAAGCCGCGCATCCTCTGGATTGACGAAGGTATCGCCCCGCCCTGGTTCGCGGAGGTCGTCAACGAGACGCTGGATAGCGCGGCCTGGATTGTGGTTGAGCGCGCCGGAGGGAAATATGCCGGGTCTGTGGCGCGTATCGCGCCGCCGGAGACGGAGTTTGCCTGGGCGCAGGCGCTGGCCGAGCTGGGGCCGCAGATCATGGTGCGGCCGGCGAATATGGAGGCATATGCCGACCATTACCCGCTGCTGCTGGGTGCCGCCGCCGGGTGCCATCTGCTGATGGATGACCGGCTGGACGCGCCGGACAGCCTGGGCGCCTTGCGGCTGCCGAACCGCGTCAGCGCCTGGCAGCGCGCGCTGAAAAACGCCATTGCCGACCTGACCGGCACGCTGGCGCTGGGGCGGCGCGCCCGCAAGGCGGCGCTGGCCCTGCCGGGGGTGGAGGCGGCGCTGCCGCCCTGGGCGGATTTCACCCAGGGCGGCAGCGCGGCGTTGCGGAGTGCCGCGGAATGAGGCGCCGGGCCGCCGGGCTGGCTGTGCTGCTGGCGGTGGCGCCAGGCTGGGCCTGGGCCGGGCAGAGCGCCGATGCCGTGGCTGCGGCGGTGCATCAGGCCGCGCTGGCGGTGGCGCCGCCGGATGCCAGCGTGAGCCTGGGGCCGGTGACCGGGGCGGCCTATATGCAGGCTTGCACCGTGCCGCTGGCGGTCAGCATCAGCGGTGTGGCGCCCTATGAGCAGGCGGCCGTGCGCTGCGCGGCGCCGGGCTGGACCTTATACGTGACCGTGACCGTGGCGCAGACCGAGGCGGTGGTGGTGGCGGCGCATCCGGTGGTGGCGGGGCAGGCATTGGCGGCCTCCGACCTCGCCGTGCGGCGCGAGGCGGTGCAGCTCTTCGCCGGGCGGCAGGTCTATGTGGACCCGGCGCAGCTGGTGGGGGCGAGCGCCGTGATGTCCCTGGCGGCGGGCATGGTGATCACCCAGGACGCGGTGCAGGCGCCGCTGGTGGTGAAGGCCGGGCAGATGATCGCGGTGCAGGTGATCAGCGGCGGCGTGATTCTGTCGGTCAACGCCGTGGCGAACCAGCCTGGACGGATCGGCGATACGATTCTGCTGACCAACCCCTCCTCCGGCCGGCGCTTCTCCGCGCAGGTTACGGCAAACGGACCGGTGGTGCAGCTGCAGTGACCAGCGCGCGATTTTTTTGCAGTGACTAAATTTAAAGTTGTGAAAGTAGGAAAACTTCAGGCCGGATACGCGAATTAATGGGTACGGCAACCCCAACCCAAGGAGCTCACTATGTCGGCCGTAGGTTCTATTCTGACCAATTCCGGGGCGCTGCAGGCGCTCAACTCCATCTCGAATACGTCGGCGGCCAATAACAGCCTGGAAAGCCAGCTCTCCAGCGGTCTGTCGATCAACTCGCCGTCTGATAACCCGGCCGGCTACATCACCGCCCAGGGCTTTACCTCGCAGTTGAACGGCCTGACGCAGGCGATCTCCAACGCCAACCAGGGTGTCTCCCTGCTGCAGACGGCGCAGGGCGCCATCACGCAGCAGATCGGCGTGACGCAGCAGCTCAACTCCATCGCCGTGCAGGCTGCCAACGGCACGCAGACCTCGGCTGAATCGCAGTCGCTGCAGACTCTCACCAGCCAGCTGACCAGCCAGGTCTCGACCATCGCCAAGCAGACACAGTTCAACAATATTAGCCTGCTGGATGGTTCTTTTCAGGGCGTGCAGTTCCAGGTTGGCGCCAATGAGGGGCAGACGATGAGCCTCTCCATCGCCAACACCAATTCCAGCGCCATTGGCATGTGGCACTCCTCGGCCAGCGCAACAGCCTATACGGGCACTAACGGTTCGGCCAAGGACGGTAAGGTGGGCAGCGGCGCCATCACGCTTGGCGTGCCGGCTTCCACGGTGGGTGCCTTCACGGCGGGCAGTGCCGTTATTACTGGCGCCAACGGCCAGACCCAGACGGTGAAATCCACTGCTGGCGAGTCCGCGGCCTCGCTGGCTTCGGCCGTTAACAGCCTGTCCAGCCAGGGCGGTGTGCAGGCCCAGGCCTCTACCCAGGCGACTTTCAAGCTCACTCAGGGCACCAACGGTCAGTACCAGTTTGGTATCCAGGCGGCGAGCAGCGGCGCCACGACGATCGGTACCAAGCAGAGCATCGTTGCCTCCTCGGCCGCAGGGGTGGTCTCCGAGATCAACAGCCAGTCCTCGACCAGCGGCATCACCGCTTCGCTCGATAAGAACAACAACCTTGTGCTGAGCCAGTCCGCTGGTGAGAACATCAATATCACCGGCGCCAGCTCCGGCTCGCTCACCGCCGTGAATTCTAAGGGGGTCGCTCTCTCCGGCGCTCAGGTGATCAAAACCGGCGCTGCCTCCGCCGTCATCCAGGGGCAGGTGCAGTTGCAGTCCTCCGCCGCGTTCTCGGTCACCGGCGGTACAGCCATCGGCGTTGGCACTTCCTCCAAGCTTGCCGATCTGGGCGACATTAATGTGTCCAACACCAGCGGCGCCAATGCGGCCATCAACGTGGTGAAGTACGCGCTGGCATCGCTGAACAACCAGGGCGGCACGCTGGGGGCGGTGCAGCAGAGCATGAGCGCGAACATCAACAACATGAACACCACCAGCCAGAACCTCACCACCGCATTGGGCGTGGTGCAGGATGCCAACATCCCGGCTGTCAGCAACAAGCTGACGCAGTCGCAGATTCAGGCGCAGGCCGGTGTTGCCGCGTTGAAGTCCTCGACCCAGCTGCAGCAATCCTACCTCTCGCTGCTGCCGTAACCGTAAATCGCAGGGTTGGGGCAAAACGCCCCGGCTCTGGCCTTTTCAACTTTTAACAGGTGATCCATGACCTCTGTCAGCGCGCTCAGCTCATCGGCGATTTCATCCCAAGTCAGCACGTATGAAACCAAGCTGCAGGCGCCGATCACCCAGCTTAAAGCTCAGATCACCACCGACAAGGCGGATATTTCCGCCTGGGGCAAGGTCAGCGGGGTGATATCCACGCTCTCCCAGTCGCTGTCGAGCATCAAGAATGTCGGCTCGATCAACAGCAAATCCGCCACGACCAGCGCGGCCACCGTGGCGACCGTCGCGGCTGATAATACCGCCGCGGCCGGCAACTATAATCTCACGAACGTAAAGCTGGCGAAATCGCAGGAAATTTATTCCTCACTGCTCGGCTCCGGCGCTGCCAGCCTTTCGGGTGGCCAGGGCTCTCTGGTATTCTCGCTGGATAGCGGCAAGAGCGAGACGATTTCCGTCGGCTCCGGCAGTCTGACGCTGAACGGCGTTGCCGCGGCGATTAATAAGCAGGCAGGCGGCGTGCAGGCGAGCGTGATCGGCACCGCCGCGGGCGCGCGGCTGGTGTTGCAGAGCAGCGGCACCGGCAGCTCCGCCGCCTTCACCGTTTCCGGCACCGGGGCGCTCTCGCAGTTTGACTTCAACCCCAGCTCCAGCACGGCCAACAGTAACGAGATCTCGGCCCAATCAGCCGCCGATGCATCTCTCACCCTGAATGGCGTGCCCATTGTCAGCGCCAGCAACACGCTGAGCAGCGCGATTACGGGGGTTACCATTTCTCTTGTTGGTTCAGGCAATGCCGCGCTGGCCGTCAGCTCCGCGCCGACCAATCTTTCCAACTCCGTGCAGGGGGTGGCCACCAGCCTCAATGCGGCAATTTCCACCATTGCCGCCGAGACGAAGTACACGCCGGCAAGCTCAGCCTCCGGCTCGGCCAGCAGCGCGGTCTCCGGCCCGCTTCTGGGCAATTTTTCCGCCACGGAGCTGAAAAATGAGTTGATGACCTCGGTGAGCGGGCTGGCCGCCAGCGGGGTGAGCGCCGGTGCGGTGGGTCTGTCCATCAACAGCGCCGGCGCCGTCAGTTTCAACGCCACCAGCTTTGCCAGCGAGTACGCCAAGAACCCGACGGCGGTGCAAAATCTGGTGACCGATCTCTACAAGACACTCGACAGCATTACCACCAATGCCATTGGCGGTTCCGGCAGCTCAACATCCAGCACGGGAACAGCGGCGAAGAATACTGGGTTTATCAGCGCGCAAACGGCTTCACTGAATGGGATCATCACATCCATTCAAAGCCAGATCACGCAGCTTACAAAGCAAGACACAGCGCAAATCCAGAATCTTATCAATGAGTATACGATTGCCGAGACCAAGGCGAGTTCGGCGTCCATTACCCAGACTTACCTCAACATTTTCTCAAGCACGTCCTCCAGCAGCGGTTAACGGGGCAATATGAGCACAGACATGATCAGCGAGTACCGCGCCACGATGTTCGACGGCAAAGCGGACGTGAACTGGCTCCGCCAGGGCTGGCGTGGATTGCGCTTATATGGCCGCAAGGCCAAGGCCGCCATCGAGGCGGGCGATATTGCGGCCAAGGCGGCGATGATCGCGCGGGCTGACGAGTTGCTGAACCTGATGACCGGAATTCTTGACACTTCGGCTGGGGGCGCGCTTGGCCCGGCGCTGATGACCGTTTATTCCGCCTTGCGCTTTACGCTGTTGCGCGCCAATACGGAAAATAGCACCGCGGCGTTGGACGATTTTGAGGCGGCGCTGGCCTTTCTCGACCGTGACATGATAAAAATATCTGAAAGCGTGCTAGCCGCATGAGCAACACGATCCCGCCGTTCTCGCAGACGCCGCCGCCGGACCCCGTGAGCGGGCAGGGTGGCACAGCCGCCGGTAGCGCAAAGCCGAACGAAGGGAGTGGCGCCATGCCGCAGACCGAAGCCGTGACATTAAGCGAGGCGGCGCAGACCAGCACCAGGCTGCTCTCGGCCGCGCGTGACTCACAGGGGGTTAACCAGGAAGCGGTAACACAGATTCGCGGCGCGCTGGCCGCCGGCAGCTACAACGTGGCGCCCGAAGATTTGGCCCAGGCTATAGCGACCGTATTGAAAGAGACAAACCCATGAGCATTGCCGGTCAGTTCCGTCCCGTGAATTCCGTGCCGGATCTGCCCGAATGGACCGAGCTGCCGCCGGTATCGGCGATACTGGCTCAGGGGCTGGATCTGGTTGAGGATTTGAGCCGCAAGCTGCAACAGCTCGACACGCTGATGCTGACCGGCAAACCGAACGAGATTTCGGACGCGGCGGCAACGGTGGAGATAGCCTTGAAGAACGCTTCCCCCGCTTTTGCCGAGATCGCCGAGACCATGGGCAGGCTCGGCGCCTGTAACCTCGCCGCCGCGGCGGCGCAGCTGCGCAAGATCGAGGAACAGGACGCCGCCGGATTGGCCGAGGCGCTGCGCTTTGCTCTTGCCCGCTTCGCCAAACGCTCGGTGAGCGCCAACCGCCGGGCCCAGCAGCTCAACCGCGGGTTGAATGCGGCGCTGCGCTCGCTCCAGGCTTTGGGGATGCAGGAGAGCGGGCGGCTGATCGCCGAGGCATAAATTGCCTGCTTCTTTAGTTAGTTTTACTAAATTATAGATAGTTTATCAATGCGGCGCGGTTTGTGCCTCTAAGTTAAAAGTATTGACGAAACTCGCCGAATGGCAGAGTTACCGCCCCCATGTCGCCATGGGCATAAAATTTATAAACCCTACAGGGAATTAAAAAATGAGTACAATCACCCGGGACGGGGAGCGGCTGCAGCGCGGCAGCCTCGGTCTGTCGCAGATTATTGCGTCCACGCTGGCTAATATCGCTCCGGCCATGAGCTTCTTTTTCGGCTTCGGGCTTATTGTCGGCGGTGCCGGTGTCGGCGCGCCGCTCACGATTCTGTGTGCCATGGTGGTGATTCTGTTCCTCACCAACACGCTGGCGGAATTCTCGAAATACCGCCCCAGCACCGGGTCTTTCGTGACCTTTATCGGCATGACCTTCGGGCCGGTGGCGGGTGCGGCGGCGTCCATTTTCGTGGTCGTCGGCTATTGTATCGCGGCGGCCTCGGTGGTTGTTATTTCCGGCGGCTGGGCGGCGAGCACTCTGCATTTGTTCCTGGGTGTTAATGTTCCCTGGCAGGTTCTCAGCGTTATTGTTACCGCCATTGTCGGGCTGCTGGTCTCGCGCGGCATCAGCCTTTCCACGACCTGGGCGGCGATTTTCTTTTATTTCGAGCTGGTCCTGCTGCTGGTCGGCGCGGTTATCATGCTGGTCGTGAACCATGCCGCCATCTCCTGGGCGCCGCTGCTGGTCTCCAGCGTGACCGGCGGCTGGAAGGGCATCGGGCTTGGCTTCCCGCTCGCCATCTATCTGTTCATCGGTTGGGAAAACTCGGCGATGCTGGCGGAGGAAACCACCAACCCCCGCCGCAACGTGCCGCGCGCGCTCATCACCGGCACGCTTTCCATCGGCATTCTCTATATGTTCCTCGCTTTCGCGACGGAAACCGCTTTCCACAACAATCTCGCCGCGATCAGCGCTTCCACCATCCCGTTCGTTGATGCCTTCAAGGTCTCGGCGGCGAGCCTGCTGATTGTTGCCTATATTGCCGGTGTCACCAGCATTTTCTCCTCGCTCATCGGGCTGACCAACGCGCAGGCGCGGATTTTGTTCAGCTCCTCGCGTGAGGGCCTGCTGCCGGTGTTCTTCGGCAAGATCCACCCGCAGCATAAAACGCCGCATGCCGCGATGTGGACCTATATCCTGGTCGCGCTCGGTATCGTGCTGGTATTCGGCTACATCTATGACATCGACCCGGTGACGCTGTTCGGTGATACGGGCACGCTCGGCACCATCCCGGTTATCGTCACCTATCTGCTGACGAATTTGGCGCTGCCGGTGTACATGCTGCGCAAGCACCGCGAGGATTTCAGTGTCATCCGGCATCTTATTCTGCCGCTGGCTGGTACCGGCGCCATGCTGTTCCCGCTTTGGGGGCTGGTGCAGCCTGGGCAGCCGTTTCCCTTCAACATCTACCCGTATCTGGCGCTGGGGCTGTTTGTCCTGTCGCTAATCTATGGCGCGCTGCTCGCCAAGAGCAGGCCGGATCTGGTGCATCGCATCGGCTCCTACGTCGCTGACGAAGAGTACTGAGACGGCAAGGGCGGCGCTTCGGTGCCGCCCTTTTTTTGTGGCGCGGCCCCGTGCTAGGCTTCCGGTACACGCCGGAGTTGCCGCATGAACGAGACGCTATCCGCCCCGCTCGATCTCTCGATTTTCAACGATCTCACGCCGCCCGCGCCTGCCCCGGCGCAACCCGCCCAGAATGTGACGGCGCCGGAGCTGGCCCCCGCGCCGAAGCCCGCCCGGCTTGTGGATGTGGCGAATTTGCCGCCGGGTGAGCTGGCGGCGGCGCAGGCCCAGGCGGCGAAGATCGACTTTACCCAGAGCGCCAGCCTGCTCGCGCATGGCGAGGGCGTGCTGGGCGGCATCGCCGCCGCCTCCCGCCAGCTGCTCTCGGGCGTGCGCCTGGGCGATGCGGGCGAGGCGGGGCAGATTGCCGCGGCCGTTATCGACGGTATCAAGATTTTGCGCATCTCGGATTTGCAGGCGGAGGCCGCCGCCGGGGTGAAGCGCCCGGGGCTGATGGGCAGGCTGCTGGGCGGCATCGCGCAGATGCGCACCGCCTTTCAGGGGTTCGCCGAGAACCGCAAGCAGTTCCTCACCCTCATGGACCAGGAGCAGGCCAAGGCCCGCAAGACCAAGGCTGACCTTGCCGTTTCCATCCAGCTGCTGGACCAGCAATCCACTGCCATCCGTCAGGCGCTGAATGATCTCAAGATCGCCATCGCCGCCGGGCAGATCGCGCTGGACCGCGCCGAGGACGATCTGGAAGCCAAGCGCCTGCGCGCGGTGCAAACCGGCGACCCGGCGGATGCCGCCGAGGTGCAGGCATTCCGGGGGTCGATCGCCAATTTCCGGGGCAAGGTGGCGGATATGCGCGAGGCCCTGGTGGGCTCGGCCATGCTTATCCCCATCATCCAGCAGAACCGCGCCGCCGCCGAGACGCGGATGATGAAGGTGTCCAACGGTTTGCTGGTGGTGATTCCGCGCCTGATGGCGGTGGCCAGCCAGGCCGTGGTGCAGGTGGAGATCCGCAACGCGGCGGATGCCGCGGCCAAGCTGGATGAGGCCAACCGGCAGATATCGCTGCTGGCGGCCAAGGGCGCGCACGATGCCGCGACCTCCGCCGCGCGCAGCTTAGGCGGCGATCAGCGCAATATCGACGTGCTGGCCCAGGTAGCGGACGAGACGATCAAGACCATGCATGAGGTTATCGACATCGAGCGCGAGATTGCCGCGCAGGATAGCGTGCGTGAGCAGAAGCTGGCGGAAATCCGCAACAAGCTTGTTACCGGCATGCAGGGCGTGAATGCGCGGGCCATTGAAAAATGAGCGATTTCGACTTTGATATGCAGGCCGCTTGGCTGCGGCGGTTTTCCTCTGACGCGGCTTCCAATCTTGGCGCCTTCGCGCTGCGGCTGAAGGAGGCGCTGCCAGATCTGGTGACGGTGCGGGAACAGAAGGGCTTCTTTTCAAAATCAGGCAAGATCGTTGGTGTGACCATCGAGCTTGGTGAGAACCGCTACAAGCTGGAAATTTCCGGCGGGCGGTTGCAGGCGAGCATCGCCATGGTGGTGCGCGGCATCACGCTGAACACCAAGACGCTCGATCCGGCCTCGTGGTTTGAGCGGCTGGCGGAGGAGACGAAGCAGGCTTCGGCGCAGGCGCAATCGTTGAGCGCCTCGCTGCAACAATTCATGGCCAGCTAATGGGGTTGTTCGATTTCCTGAAGGGTAAGACGCCCGAGCAGCAGGCGAGGGAGGAGGTCTCCCTGCGGCGGCAGGCCGATATTCTGATGAATTTACGCGGCGGGCGCGTGCCCACCGGAGCCATGGAGCGGCTGCAAGCCGCCGCCACGGGGCGCGCGCCGTGGATTGCCACACTCTCACCGGCGGAGCTGGGCATTGTCCGCAGCCACGGGCTGAAGCCCATCGCCACGGTGACCGCCACGTGCTGGCTGCATTATGGCTGGTCCTGGACGCTCGGCCACCAGCAGGGCTGGGAGCAGGCACTGGCGCGGCTGGCGCAGGAGGCGAAAGCCTGCGGCGCCAATGCGGTGCTGGACGTGAAGATGCGCACCATCCCTGTGCAGATGGAGGAGAGCATGGATTTCTCGCTCATCGGCACGGCGGTGAAAATGGATGGCCTGCCCCCCTCCAGCGATCCCGTCATCGCCACCGTCCCGGCCCTCGAATTCGTGAAGCTGCTGGAGGCCGATGTGGTGCCCACGGGCATCGCCATAGGCGCGCATTATGAATGGTTGCGGGATTGGAGCGGCTATGCCGCCAACCCCCGCTACTGGTTCAACACCGAGGCCACGCAGCTCTCCGGGCTGTGGGACACCGTGCGCCACCGCGCGCATGCGAATTTGCGCGAGAGTGCGCGCCCGCGCGGCAATGGCGTGCTGGCGAACCTCAATTTCTCGCAGATGTTCGAGGTGGAGCGTGAGCAGGGCGAGGTGAAGTACAAGGAGTATCTGGCGCGGCACATTGTCATCGCCACCACCGTGGATGCGCGGCGCGGCACGCCGTTTCCGCATGAGATCAAAATGGTCGTCGACATGAAGGATGGCGGTACGCCGCTGACGGGGACCAAGCCGCACCATCAATCCTACGCCACGAATCAGAAGAGCGGAGCCATATAGACGATGTCCAACGACCTGCCTTTGCATGCGCGTGAACGGTTGAAGGGCTTGCGCTCCTCCGTGCATTCCACCGGGGTGTTCACCTCGGATTTCTCGGTCAATGAATTCCTGCTGGTGCGCAAGGCGGGGTTCGAGCCCATCGGGCTGTGCGTGGGGTCCTGCGTGTATCATGTCGGGGTGCAATACGGCTCTTGGAACAAGAACCAGGAGATGGATGTGCTCTCGAAAGCCATGTACCACGCGCGCGAGCTGGCGATGTCCCGCATGCGCGCCGAGGCCACCGCCATGGGGGCGGACGGCATTGTCGGCGTGAAGCTGACGATCAAGCGGCTGGAATGGGACGAGCAATTGCTGGAGTTTATCGCCATAGGCACCGGGGTGGTGCATGGCGAGGGGCATAAGGGTTTCCGCGCGCATGATGGCGGGCCCTTCACCTCCGACCTCTCAGGCCAGGATTTCTGGTCCCTGTTGCATGCCGGTTACCGCCCGGTGGAGATGGTCATGGGCTCGTGTGTTTATCACGTGGCGCATCGCGGCTTTCTCTCCGGCCTCAGTACGGTGGGGCGCAATGTGGAGATGGAGAATTTCACCGCCGCCATGTACGAGGCGCGCGAGATCGCGGTGGAGCGCATGCAGTATGAGGCCGCCGCCGCCAAGGCCGAGGGCGTGGTCGGCGTGGATATCCATGAGGGCAGCCATGGCTGGCAGAGCCATGTGATCGAGTTCTTCGCCATCGGCACCGCTGTGCTGCCGCTGGAAGAGGAGATCGCGCCGGAGAAGATTTCCGATCCGATTATGGTGCTGTCGGTTAACGATTAAGAGGCTTGGCATAGGCGTGCATTTCCGCGCCCCGGCGCTTGAAAACCACGCCTATGCGGCGACGCCTGAAACGGCCTTCAGGCGAATTTTAAAACCAGAAACCCGGCGATGATGAAGGCGGCGATGATGCCGGTGACGAGGCCTAGGCGTTTCTCGATGAAGTCCCGCGCCGGTTCGCCGAATTTGCGCAGCAATGCAGCCTCCAGGAAGAAGCGGGCGCCGCGCGTGATCAGGCTGGCGCCCATGAACAGCGGAAAGCTGAACGCGGCCGCGCCGGCGGCGATGGTGACGATCTTGTACGGGATTGGCGTCAGGCCCTTGATGAGGATGACCGCCACGCCGTATTGCGCGAATTTTTGCTGGAAGGCCGTGAACGCGGCCTCGTAATGGTAGAAATGGATGATCGGCTGCGCCAGCTTGGCGAAGAGCGCGTAGCCGATGCCGTAGCCCAGCGCCCCGCCCAGCACGCTGCCCAGCGTGGTGATGGCGGCGAATTTGAACGCGGCGCGCGGCTGCGCCAGCGCCATGGGGATGAGCAGCACATCCGGCGGGATGGGAAAGAAGCTGGCCTCGGCAAAGGCGATGCAGAACAGCCAGAGCGGGGCGCTGGGCCGCTCCGCCAGGGCGATGACGCGGTTATAGGTTCTGCGCAGCATGGCGGGGTCAGTTCTGCGTGATCATCGAGCGGTGGCGCAGATCGTCCAGCAATTGCTGTGATTCCAGCTCCACCCGGCGTTCGATGATGATGTTGGCGATGTCGTCATCCGAAGGCAGGGTCGCGGCCTGCTGTTGGCGTGAGCAGAGCATGACCACGGAGACACCGTCCTGCGCCACCAGCGGCACGCTGGTCTGGCCGGGGGTGAGATTGGCGAGAATCTGCTGGAAGGTCGGCGGCGTGACGGTGGCGAGATTCACCGGGCCCGGATCGGCCGGGCGCACATTGCCGTAAGATGCGTCGAGCGCGGTCATGTCGTCGCAGGAATGCGCCTGATGCGTCTTGCTCACGAGCTGGGTGATAACCGCGGCCTGGGCCGGGCCGACCTGGCCGTTGGTGATTGGCGTGGGGTAAGGGACGAACACCTGGCGGATGGAGAGCATGGTCTGCATCTGCGAGCCGATGCTGTGCTTGTCCTCAAGCTGCACGATCTCATAGCCGCCGGGCACGCGGATGGGGTTGGAGATGGCGCCCACGGGCATTTCCGTCACCGTCGCGGCCACGGCCTGGTCCAGCTGGCTGAGCTGCACGTAGCCGAGATTGCCGCCCTGCAGCGCCGTCGGCGCCTGGCTGAACTGCGCCGCGATAATGGGGAAGGGCGCGCCGGAGCGCAGCTGGCCGATGACGGTGTTGGCGAAGTTTTTGGCGGTCTGGTCGTCGGAAGGGTCGGTCACGGGTACGAAGATTTCTGCGAGGCGGTACTGCGTGCTGCCGAGCTCGGCCTTCAGCGCCGTTTTTTCCGCGGCCATATCGCCCGGCGTGGGCTGCAGCCCTGGCCCCAGCACCTGGTGCAGCACGCTCTGCCAGCCGAGCTGGGTGCGGACCTGCGCCAGCAGCGTGCCGAAGGGAATGCCGGCGGCTTCCAGGCGCGGGCGCAACCCGCCGGCGGGCATGTTGTTGCCCTGCTCAATATGCGAGATGGCGCCGACGACATCGGTATCCGACACGGTGATGTTGCGCTTGGCGATTTCCTGCATCTGCAGGGTCTGGTCGATGAGCTGCTTGGTTACCTGCGGCGCCAGCCGGTTGAGCGCGTCGGGCGTCGGGTTCATGCCGGTGGAAACGGCGAGCAGCCGGGCGCGGCTGTAGACGTCCTGCGTGGTGATGACCTGGCCGTTGACCACCGCCGCGATGCTGGCGGTGTCCGGTGTGGCGTAAGTGGGGCTGGCGGTTTGCGCGAGCGCGGCCCCCGTGCAGCAGACGGAGGCAGCCAGGGCAGCGCGGAGAACATACTTCATAGGGCGTTGAATCCAACAGTACCGAGGGTTTTGAAGGTGAACTGGAGCAGCACCAGGGTGTTGCCGGTATCCAGATTGAACGAGGTGAAGCGCTTATAGAAGAGCAGGTTGGCGCCGAAACAGTCATTCTGCCAGCCGGCGCTGGCGCTGACCATGTCGAACTTGCCGGTTTCCAGGTTGCGCTGGGTGCCGGCGGAGAATGCCCAGGGGCCGAAGTTCGTGTTCGCTGAGGCGGTGAACTCGCGCCGCGTCGTGAAATAGGCGGCGGGCGGGTTGAGCGTGATTTGCCCGGTGTTGCTGGCGGTGTCGTACAGCACGTAGGGGTCGGTATTGGTGTAGAGATAGCCGCCGGAGACGCTCAGCTTATGGGTGCCGAAATTCGCGGTTGCGTCGATCATGCGCACGCCCAGGGAGGAATGGTCGAGCCGTGTGCGGTAAGCCACGTTGAACCAGGGGTTGGGGCTGACGATGAAATGCCCGACAATATCAGATGTCGTACCGTTGAGGCCCGATTCGGGCAGGTAGTCGGTGTCCTTATGGAAGCGGTAGGACTGGCCGAGCATGGCGTCGAGATTCGCCCCTTGCGGCAGATACCAGGCGGCGTGCAGGGCGTAGTCCACGCGGCTGCCGCCCTCCAGCCGGTCAATGCCGGGGTAGCGGTTGAGGTCGAACAGATTGGTGTCGGAGAATTCGAGGTCGAGGCTGTCCTCGTTCGGGATGTTGATGTTCTGCGAGCTGCCGACATTCGGCGAGGCGACGATCTGCGCTTCCGGCTCGATGATCTGCGAGCCCCATTTGCCGGCGGAGCGGATGAAGGGCATGCGCACGAAGACCGCGCCGTAAGGCTGCACGCGGCTGGCGCTGCCGCCATTCGCCGACCCGTAATTTGGCTGCTGGTACATCTTGCTGGCGTCATAGCCGGCGGCGATCAGCTCCACCCGCGCCGTGCCGACGACGCCGTAAGGCAGCGAGAAGGGCACTGAATAGCCCGGCGTGGCGGCGATGCGCCGGGTGTTGGTGCCGAGCTTGCGCATCACGTTGAAGGCGCTGGCATCGACGCTGAACTGGCCGCCCAGCGCGTCCTGGCCGGAGATGAAGTGGTACTGCCCGTAAGGGGCGACGATCGGCAGCTCGCTCTGGTCAACGGAGGCGACGAGGCCCTGGAAGGTTTCCGCTTCCAACCGCGCGTAGGAGCCGGAGGAGAAGCCTTCCAGATAGGCGTTGCTTGTCAGGTAGGAGGCGTTGGGCAGGATGCTGAAATCGTCGAGATATTGCGGGTTGGAGGCGTGGTTGTAGTTGAAGCCGGCGCGCCAATCGTTGTTCAGGTCGACGACGCCGTTGGAGAAGATGGATTCGCCGAAATCCCCGCGATCATGCCCGCCGGAGAGGTTGATGTTGATCTGCCCGTTATTGAAGGCGCGGCGGTAATCGGCGCGCAGGGCCGGGCCTTGCTTGGTGGCGATGATCGGGGTGAGCGTGATGTCGGACGATTGATCGATGACGATATAATACGGCACCATGACAAAGGCGCCGAGCCGCGAGGTGGCGCCGATATTGGGGATCAGCAGCCCGGTCTTGCGCTTCACCGAGGGGTCCGGCTGGGACATATAGGGCGTGTAGAAGAAGGGAAAGCCGTGGAATTCCAGCTCCGCGTCGCGGAACTCGATCATGTGGTGTTCGAGGTCGCGCGTCGCGGTCTTGGAGCGGATCGCCCAGGTGGGGGCGGCGCGCGGATCGGTCTTGCACAGGTCGCAGGCGGTGTAGACGACCTTCGACAGCTCATCGATCTTCGCATTCGTGCGCCGCGCGCCGTTGGCGATGATCCGGGCGTTATCGGCCAGCCGGGCCGCGACACCGCGCATCACGGCGTCCTTCATGCCTTTGTCGAGGACCGCGTGGTTGGCATAGACCGTTTCGCCCGTGGGCTGCACCAGTATCACATGGCCGGCGGCGGTGACCACACCGGTGGTGCGGTTCATCTCCACGCTGTCGGCGTATAGCGTCTGCCCGTTCTGAATGGCGCGGACATGCCCGCTGGCGGTGACAATATTCCCGGTTTTGTCATATGCCACCTGGTCGGCGGTGAAGCTGACCGGCGCGTTTGAGGGGCCTTGCGCGGGGGCGCTGGAGGCGAGGGCGCCGAGTTGCTGTGCCTGCGCCGCCACACCGGCAAGGCAAGTTGAGGCGGCGAGGGCGAACAGGAATCGGCCGGTACGGGTCATGGCTCAGCCATCTTCCAGATGCAGTAACAACGCAAGCGCCAAAAACAGGCCGGACAGCGCCGGAGCCCAGGCCGCGAGCATTACGGGGATGGCGCCGGAGGTGCCGAACTGGTTGGCGACCTCGGAGATCATGAACAGGGCAAAGCCGCAGCCCACGCCGGAAACCAGCGTCTTGCCCGCGCCCCCGCGCCGGGAGGGGCGCATGGAGAACCCGGCGGCGACCAGGGCCATGGTGGCGCAGAGCAAGGGTAAAGCGGCCAGGGCCTGGAAGGCCAGCTCGTGCTGGATAGGCGAGAAACCGGAGCGTTTCAGCACCGCGATGAAGCTGGGCAGCGCCCAGAATGAGAGTGAATCCGGCGAGGCGAAGCTCTCCTGCACCCGGTGGACGGTAAGGTCGGTGGGGAAGGCGATGTCGCCGGGATATAGCGGCGGGGCATCAGGCCGCAATATCCTCACCTCGGAAAGGCTCCAATTGCCGGGGGTAAGGGTCGCATGCGCCGCCTCGATGCGCGCCAGCAGCCCGGTCTGGCTGTCCAGGCGCAGGATGCTGACATGGTCCGCATGCAGGAAATTGTCGCGCAGGCGCACGTCCCCGGCATGCAGCACGGCGACGCCGTCGCGCACCAGCCCGGGATCTGACTGGCGGACCCAGAGCTCGCCGCCATTGAGCGAGAGCGGGCCGCCGCCGGGCTTGAGATAGGCGTTGTCCAGCATCTCCGCGCGGCTATACATGAGCGCCGAGACCGGGCTGATGGCCGCCGTGCCGATGATGCCGAACAGGCCGGCGAGCAGCACCGGCACGGCCAGGAACTGCCAGGCCGAGATGCCGGCGGCGCGCGTCACCACCAGCTCCGAGGAGCGGGCGAGGCGCCAGAAGGCGTAAATGCCGCCCAGCAGCACGGCGAAAGGCAGAATTTGCAGCACGCTCCAGGGCAGGCGCAACGCCTCGATCTCCAGGACCATGCCGAAGCTGGCCCGCGGCGCCACGGCGGATTCGCGCAGCAGCTCCAGGAAGTCGAACAGCGACACCAGGGCGGTGAGGGAGAACAGCATCACCAGCACCGCGGCCGTGAATTGCCGCCCGAAATAGAGTGAGAGCGTGACCGGCAGCCTCATGCGCGCGGCGCGCCCTGGCGCAGCAGCAGGAACATCGCCACCAGGCCCGGCAGCAGGGTGGTGAGCCAGATGAGCGGCAGCAGCACGGTGTCGCGCGCGGCGAGGTTGTTTACCCCCAGCCCCAGCGCCACCAGCAAAGTGACGGCGGCCACGGCGCCGGCTGGGCGCGCCATGCCGCCATGGCGGCGGAATACCCCGCCCAGCGTGGCGACGAGGCCGATGAGCGTATAGCTGAGGGTGGCTAGCGGGGCGGTGAGGCGGCGCTGGCCTTCCACCATCCATTTGGCCTGCTCGGCGGGGGGCAGGCT
>Ga0255356_1001170_pt1 | contig 16837 bp, 17 predicted proteins | sample HBST100metaG_FD_189944 | JGI IMG/M metagenome (GOLD analysis project Ga0255356, IMG submission 189944) | Peat soil microbial communities from Stordalen Mire, Sweden - H.B.S.T100 | ecosystem: Environmental > Terrestrial > Soil > Wetlands > Peat | place: Sweden: Norrbotten County, Stordalen Mire... | reverse complement strand
TTCGTATATGCAGCGCTCTTGCAAGACTCTCCAGAGAGAAGAGGTCGCAGCGAATCTCTCGTACTCCGAGGCGATTCCTCTGCAACATGCTTCGAACCGACTGGGGTGTGCGACCGAGTTTCTTCGCTATCTCATCAACAGACCGCTTAACAATCTCCTCGCGCACGAAATCGACTTCCTCGTCCGCCCAGCGGCGATTGGCGACTCTCCCTTTGAGCCCATACTGGATGACGAAGCGCCAGCATTGCTCGCTTGGACGCCCGGTGTTGCGTTGCAATCGAACGACCAACTGCTCAAGTTTGTTTCCAGAGAGGACTTTGGCCTGAGCGGCAAGAGCCAAGGCCTCTGGACTCCAGCGTCGGGAGTCCTCAGAGGATGGGGGAAGATTTGCCATACACGCCTCGCTTTGGGGGCACTTCAGGATCGGCTGGCTCATGGCCAATCCGGTCCAGAGTCTTGTCTTTGTCCAAGGCAAAAGAATGAGGACTGTTTGTCTATCGCCTATCTTTCCTGAGACACCCGTTGCGAAAGAGCACCAGATCTGACTCTCACAGGTCGGTACGACCTGGATTCGCGCTTGGGGATGCAAGCGACGGGTGTGGTCACGATTCTCGGACTGTGTTGAGAACAGTCCCGGAATGGCTTGAGACGAGTCTGCCATTGATTGAATTCGCATTGCAAGGGAAACAGGTTCGCAGGATGCGACATTCTTTTCGAACGCAGATGCGATCTCACTGGCGGTGCGCCACAGAGAACGGATGCACGCGAATCCGAACTTCAGCGGGGCTAGAAGCAAATCCGGACTCTACTCGATCAAGCCGGTGTCTGTTATCGGTGAGGTCAACTTGGGGACATTGGTGTTCCACGAAATGAATCCGCCTCGCCGCGAATCACCTTCGCTGTCGCAGCGCTCCGTTTCCAGGTTTTTAAACGGCCAACAAACCCGCGGGGAATACCAAAGACAATCGAAATCGCGCAAGACCATGCCTTTTGTGGATTGTCTTGCGAATCAGGATCGAACCTAGTTTTCGTGTGGCTCCTTACAGAGATTTATGGCGCTCATCATATCCGCGACCGCTGCCGTAATGCCTCAACCTATTCCTTGTCGTCATATCAGTCTCACCTTGCTGATCGAGTTACGTTTAGAACCGCTCGGAGCAGATGGAACGTACCCGCGGCCGCGGTAGGGTGCTTAGGTGGATTGGGATTTTGGGGCGTCGGGGCAGATGGGGGCCCAAGCTTCGCCGTGGGAAGATAAACAACGTGGGTCTTTGCGTCGAGCGTCATGGTTCGCGCTCCTACTTCTGTTCGCAGGTTCTGCAAAACTATATAGCCATCGCCGTGCTCCGCTACCACCGTTAACGTCCCATCACCATTTGATGAAAAGGCTAACTTCGTCTCCGAATCGAAGCCGGCTGCATCCGGGCCGTCGCCGATCGGCAAAGTGGCAATCACTTTTCCGGTGCTCGCGTCGACTACCGCCATCAGTTTATTGTCACAGGTCGTGAAGAGTCTGTTCTTTCGCGCGTCGAACGCTAATCCCGAGGGAGACTGACAAGGGCTGAGCGGCCATCGTGCTTTGATCGTAAGCGACTTTGCGTCGATTCGGACGATCTCGCTTTTGTCATTAATGTTGACGAAGATATTGCCGGCCCCGTCACTTACTGGAAACTCCGGGACGCCTCCAAGGGGAATCACTTTTTCAATTTCACCGGAAGCAGATCGAATAATCGAAATAGATTTGCTGGGCTTGTGCCCCACGAACAAACGTCCTGAAGGGCGGTCATACACCATGCTGTTAGGGTTCTCCAAGGTTCTAATTCGACCATTGATCTTCAGAGTGGCGAGGTTGAATGAGACGACATCATTCTTCTGGCCGTCGCTTAGAAAGCCTGTTTGCAACTCCTTCGCAATCACGATGCCGTGAATGAAGCCGAAACCGGACATCCGTCCTACGACTTTGTCTGTATCGAGGTTCAGCACCACGACCTCCGTCGAATGTGACACGTACATTCTGCGGGAATCGGCGTCAGCTCGCAGATAATCCCAGGCTCCGTTGCCACCTAACGGGATCGATCCAGTGAGGCTATATGTTTGACCCATCACAGGCGCAGTAATCAACAACAGAATCATCCAGCAAAGCTTCATCTTGCCCTCTCAAAGAATAGAATCGTCCGGTTGACAGAATTATCTGCACTGTATTTTAAGTTCATCTGAAGAGCGCCAGCCTTCCTGGCTATCTTCGGCCCATGCGGTAATCAACGTAGAGAATGTGAGACTTGATCTGGTCGTCTGCCCTGTACTGCGGAAGTTGAGCCATTTTCAGCATGTGGAGGATCGCGCCAGGGTTCCCGTCACTCCACTCTACAAGGGACGGCAGGATCGCATCCAGATTGGACGCCCAAAGTTCAGTCTTTTCCGCTTCGCGTCGCGCGAATTCCAGAGCGATTTGCGGCGGCAAATTCTTAAGTTCCAACCGCTCCGATTTGTTCGCACATAGCGGACGAAGTGCGCCAATATCCTCCATATGCGGGGAGCGCGCCGCGAAGATCACCGGGGTACGACCGTAATAATGAAGATCCTTGACCATTCCCGTTACAACACGGGAGGGTGCGTCGAGGTGGTCGAGAACCATGAGAAATGGCCGCGTATCGAGCGCCCGGTGAACGATGCCCTTCAGAGAGGACGTGGAAAGAGCAGCGATGTTTCCGGGAACCCTGATGTTGCTGTCAGCGGAATGCAACGCCTGCAGCAGAGCGACAACGAGTTCGCGAGGCGTTCGCATCTGACCGACATAAAGTGCGAACGTTTGCGCTTCGACGAATGTGCGAAGCAAGCGCGATTTGCCCACTCCCTCTGGCCCAAAGACCAGCAGAGATTTGCGAATTCTAGCCTGGTTCCGAAGACGATCCAATTCCTCCTGACGCGCAACGCAGTTCAGATACTCAATGGTCGGCTCGCGTTGGGCGGAAGATGAAGGCATCGTTGCTGGGCCTATTGCACTGGAATTGCTTAACGGACATTGTTTTCCATGTATCGCTGATGGCTAGTTCGAATACATGCCTGAGCGGCGTCCCGATCTTTCCAGCCGAGCGCCTTGGTACGCTTGCCTTCCAGGTCCTTGTAAACCGAAAAGAAATGCTCGACCTCAAGCAAGAAATGGTGGGGGACCTGGGTGTAACTGTCGATATCTCCGAAGCGAGGGTTGCCCGTGGCATACGCCAGAACTTTCTCATCTGGTATGCCCTGATCCAACATTTCAAAGAGTCCGATCGGACGTACAGAATAGACGCAACCCGGAAATGTGGGTGACTCCGTAAGAATCAAGATGTCGAGAGGGTCGCCATCCTCAGCCAACGTCTGAGGGATAAAACCGTAGTCGCCGGGGTAGTGAACGGGCGAATGCAGGTTGCGATCCAGCCGAAAGACATGCAGAAGTTTGTCGTATTCATACTTGCTGGTGCTTTCGAGCGGTATCTCAATGATAGCTGTGACGATCTCCGGGACTTTGGCGCCAATGGGAAGTTCAACAAGACTGGTCATTTGCCGATCCTTTTTTGAAGTGCAGGGGCAAATGAAAAGACCCCTGCGTTATTGCAGGAGTCATCAGCCGTTCCGTTTCGGAGGGCGCTTAATGGCGGATTCCTTCGCCGTTGTGAAAGTAACATATTTTGCACTTCAACTGCAACGCTTTCAAATGATCGGGCCGGAGTTTTGCAGCCGCGAGCACATGAATAGGCCTAGACGAGCGCCGAAATGTCTTGCTCAATTCGGTCGAGCCGCTCAACCGCCACCTGAACAGCAGGAGTTCCTTCGTCTTTGATTTTCCGAGCCCGGTTAAGTGCCTGTTCTGCAATACGGCTGATTTCGTGCAGCAGCTTGCGAATCTCGGCTTCCAGGCGCCCCCGGCTATCCTGAATGCGGTTGAGAACATCGTTTTGCACACGCGCGCTGTTCGTTTCCAACAGATGCCGCAGAAATTCACGACCCTCGTTCGTGATTACTTTGCGTGCACCCACGAGGGGCAAAAAGACATCAGCGAGCCAGCGTAGCGGTGACGGAGGTTGCGCAGTTCCAATAAAGTCCTCGAAATAGAAACTTGAACGCACGCGGAAGCCCTTCTCGGGATCGAGGGCATGGGGCATTCGCGTCAGTTCTTCGAGGCCAGCATCGGCGAGCTTCTTTAGAAAGCTGTTTCCCATCTCCACAAATCGAGTGGCCACGGCCCGATATTGGTGTTCACCCTCTTCCTGCTCGGGTTTGAGCCAGGGCATTACCTTGCGGCGTGAAATCTCCTGTGCGAGGTGCATCACTCGGCGCCGATAGTTTGGGCCAAAACCGAGGGCGACGGATTGCAGATCTTTATTGAATTCCGCTTCAGCTTCAGTCCATGCGGAACCAAAGAACTGCTTGTGCCTGCCACCGAAGAGATCTGAGATCCGATGCTGCTCTGCCATAAATAGGTAATCCAGTTCTCGCATGGATCGCTCAGCTTCGCTGATGGTTTCCTTCATGAGCTCGATGCGCCGTTCGGATTCTTCGATTGGTCGCTGAAGCGCGTCACGGTCCTCGCTGATGATAGCCAACAGTTGTTCGCTTAAGCGCTGGAGACCTCGATCGCCAGCGGCACGAACGAGATTTCTGCCCGAGTCTTCCACGAGGTGGTGCAAACTTGCCAGCAGCTTCTCCCAATCCCGCAAAGGACCGCGGTATTCCTCCCGTTCCGCGGCACTCACCTCAAAGACCTCGCCCATCGGGCGCTGCAGCCGCTTTTCCAGAATTTCACGGGTGAACTTAACCGCGGCCGCGCGTTCCGGGTCACTGGTGCGATCGGCCTTGTTAATGACCAGGATCAAATCCTGAACTTGCTTGCCAACCGCCTCGACCAGCTTCAGTTCCTCACCTGCAATCGGCGGATCGGCTCCGACCACGACCAACGCTGCATCAATGTGAGGAATGAACGCGTGCGTGGTTGCCGTATTTCCCGTGAAGACCGAGCCCAAACCCGGTGTATCCACAAAACACATCCCGGTGAACAGCAAGAGGCTGGGGACGAATACTTCCGCGCCGTCCACGCCTTTTTGGTTTTCGGGGTTAAGCTCTTCGGTCACGTATTCTTTCAAGTCGGGCATCGCAATGTCCTGCCAGGAACCGTCCCGCATGCGTACCCGCGCATGAAGTTCATCACCAAACCGAATCACGGTAGGCACAGCCGTTACTGGAACAAACCCGGTTGGAACGACTGCGTGGCCGACCAGAGCGTTGAGCAGGGTAGATTTGCCACGCTTGAATTGGCCGATACAAGCTACATAGAAACGTCCTTCGGAGACCCGCGCTGCAAGTTCACGCGCTTCCTCGGCTAGAGGTTCAGCCGCAAGTTCCTCGGCGAGCCTGCCGAGCCGCAACAGACAGGAGGCGCCGTCCATGGACGCGGATGTCTCAGTAGGAGGGCAGAGCGGCTCGATTGGGTGAGGATGTTCCTTGCGGTCCGAGGGGAGCGCTATGCAGCGATCAATCGCGGAGTCAGCCATCATCTCTCCATCTGGGTTCTGTTAGGCCTTCGCCGGTGCGTTAGCTGATATTCGCGAGTATCGAATGACCTCTACACGAGACATCGCGATGAGGCCCTCTTCAACCATCACGTCGAGATGAGGAATCAGCTTTTCGATCTCTTCCTCACGGTCGATGACGGTCAGCATGATGGGCGCATCCTTCGAGAACGTCCAATGACTGGAATGGTGAATTCTGGTGCTGGCGCCGTACCCTTCGATTCCTCGATACACCGTGGCGCCGGCCATTCCCAGTTCCATGCATTTCGCCACAATCGCTTCATGCAGGGGCTTGCCCTGCCATTTGTCGCCCTCACCGAAATGAATACGCACCATGCGCGCTTGAAATTGCTCTTTCATAGTTGAGCCTCCGCTCATACAGAAGCGTTTCCCGGCTGCGACTCTGGCATATCAACGTCCAGAGCGCGATAGGAGTACTTGATGATGTCCACATCCGAAAGGACGACTAGCCCCTCTTCGACCATCTGATCCACAAGCGGAAGGAACAAGCGCAACTTCTCCTCGGTATCGACGGCCGAGAGCATGATTGAGCAGTCGTGGGAGAGGTGGAGAGCCCTATCCTCGTGCATCCTTCGGTGCGCGCCATAACCGAGGATGCCACGGTAAACGGTGACGCCGGCAATGTCGTTGGCGCGCATGGCTTCGACGAGTGCGTTGTAAAGAGGCTTGTCCTTCCATCGGTCTGATTCGCCGATATAGATGCGCATCATTTTTGCTTTGCCCTCCATCTTGAGGTGCGCGGGAAGGACCGGCTGCTTTTGCTTGGAGACCTGGGCGGGCTTTGCCAGGGTTGTTTCCTGAACCTCGATCATCCCAGTTCCTGCCAACTCCTCCAGCTTGCCGAGGAGTTCGTTCACCTTGTCGCGAGATTCGATGAATTCAATCTTGAGAGGAAGATTGTCGGATATCTCGACAATGCTGGCCGCGTGCATGTGGTGGTCCGCTCCGAACCCGGCTATCCCCTTCAGTACAGTTGCGCCGGAGACGCCGCGGTAGAAAAGATAATCGAGGATGCTCGAATACGTAGGGACCCCATGGTGCTTTGATCCCTCGCTCAGGTAGATAGAGACCTTCATTGCCTTTCCGGCACTCAACATACGTCCTCCCTCAGGAATGTAGTCCGCGTTGCGAGACAAGGAATTCAGCGGCACGCCCAAGTGCGCCCCACCCGGTCCTGTCTGGTTCAGGTTCATCGCGCAAATGTTGTAGCTCTACCGCCAGTTGCAGCCGGTAGTTCTCGACGATGGCGTCTACTCGGGCAGCAAGCACAGGCGGCACTTGCCGGCGGAGTCTTAGCCCGTGAGGAATGCACAATACTGCGGCCCCTCGTAGCCAATGCGATACATCGGTACATGGAATGCAGCTGACAAACTCCCGCAGTCGAAGATCCTCCTCGGCAAGAACCTCGTTGCAAATGTCACAGCCGGAATCTGCTTTGGCCGGCTCATCAACCAGCTTGATGAACAGCCGCGCGGCGGCGAGCGCGTTCTGAACTGCCGCCAGGCCCCACGTGTGAAAGTTGCACAGACGATGAATACTCTCGATAGAGTGGTTCTGAAGACGAGTTGCCTGATACTCCTTCAGAAATCGACAGAAGGGGCATCCTGGTTCCTGAAGAACTTCGAGAATCGACTGGTAGACAACAAGCGTTCGGTGTGTCCTCATCAGATGATCTCCGCAACCACCGAGCCGCACCAGACGGCAACGAGCCCCAGAACGAGACTGCTGACCGCATAGAGGGCCGCCAGAAAGAAAGCGCCAGCTCGAATTGTGGAAAGGGTTTCCCACTCGTATGTGGAAAACGTGCTGTACGCGCCAATAAAGCCGACTGGGATCAGGAATCTCCAGGCGGGATTCAGATCCGCACGCTTGGCCAGAAGGGTAAGTGAGAAACCGATGATCGCGCAGGCAGTGATATTGATGACGAAGGTTCCGTATGGAAACTTCGTTCCCATACGATTGCCGACTGTCGAGCCAACCCAGTACCTTGCCATTGACCCAAGTGCGCCGCCTAGCGCGATAAGAAAGTACTTCTGCAACCCTATTCCTCCTTACCCATGGTGTAACATCGCACCGCTGTGCTCCATTGCGGCCCAGTTCCTCAGGACCGCAAGATCGTGCTGAAGCTGCTGCGCGTCGATGTGCTCCGTTGAAGTTCCAGCCATCCGCTGGAGTTGAGCCCGATAAGCATCGGCGTGTGAACCCACCAGAACCTCCAAGCCGCTTACGTATTGGCGGCTCCACTGGGATAGCATTTGACCGTAAGCGTGCAGTGCCTGTTTGACCTCGGCGCCAACGTTCTTCCGCAGAATTCCCTTGATCCTGTCGCGGACGATACCGCTTCCAAGAAACATCCATGCGGTCATGTTGATGTCGCCCGGAAGAGCCTCCAGTTCAAAGCGTGGCATGTCACGCAAAAGAGCCTCTACGTCCTCGTGTTCAGGCGCATCGGATCGGCCCATTTTGCGCGCCACACCTTGCAACGTATCTATCGCTCGTCTGCTTACGTTATTCGCGCCCTGCATAACCTGCTCCACAGACTGCCGGACTGCATCATGGAGCCACTCCGCAACCTGCGCCTCTGTGATGCGCGCTTTGGAGTTTTCCCACATCCACGCAAGCGCATGCTCCGCCGTCCGGTTCAGGACTGCGTCCGGTGTCTCCCCAATCGCGAAGAAGGCGTGGTCGAGCACCGCGCGTTGCTCTCCAACTTCTCCTGTCATGACACGCAGCCGCTCTTCGAGATCGTGCGAATAGGCAGAGAGGTCGCGCCCCTTCCGGCTCCGCTGGTCGAGCGCCGTTTCAAACGCTACTATCACCGCTTCCCGCAACGCGCCGATCTTTCTTGCTGCGGAGCTATTTCGGAGCATTCGAGCTTGCCTGAACCGGGGAAGCAACTCTTCATCGAAGAAGTGATCAAGGATGTGGGACTGTTTCGGTAGTGAACTGACCGGGTGAACCTTCGCATCCAAACCTAGTTCCTGCTGCAGTTGGTCATGGATATAATCCGTCGCCCGATAGAGATCACTTTCAGTAAGGAGATCGGCTTTGCTGAGCAGGACAATGACGGGAATCGCAGCCTCCGTGAGCAGGCGCAATGTCCCGACGTCCTCCTCATTCAGCGTCGCTCCAGCGTCAATGAGCAACAGGGCAAGATCGCAGGATGGAAGATAGGCCAGTGTCTCCGCGCCTCCCCGTCTCGCCAAAGAGCCAAGTCCTGGCGTATCCACGAGTGTCACGCCCTGTCTGAGACGGGGCGATGGAACCTGAACCATTGCACGCGTGACATTGCGAAGATTGCCGGGGTTCCCCAATTCCGTCACCAGTTTTGCGAGTTCTCCAATTGGCACGATTTCATTCCGCCCGCTGCCGAAAGTTACGACGGCGCGAAGTGTCGTCCCATAGACCAGCCTGGTTGGGACAGCGGTGATCGGGTTGATGCCAACGGGCAGGACATCGGTGCCCAGGACGGCGTTCAGCAACGAGGATTTTCCGCAGCTCACTCGGCCAAACAAGGCCACTTCCAGATTGTTGTCTTCCAGCCGAGACGCAAGTGAATCGATACGCGCACGAAACTCCACCAGCCCGTGACGCCTGACGAGTTCCTCTATGCGCTGCAATAGACCCACGTCGTATCCGGTCTCTTCCAGCTTGCGGAGACGTGACTCAAGATTTGTACCCAGGTCCAAGCGAAGATAATGCTCCATGCTCCTGACTAATGATCGGAGTTCATGGACCACGCCGTTCAGCTCGCTCATTGCATCTTCCGGAACCGCTCCGCAGCCGCTCATATAGCTCGGCCTGAGTTCTTCGATTGCGATGTCGATAAAAGCCAGGTCTGTCAGCACCGATCGTGTCACCGGAATCTCAGCCGGGTCCGGTCTCATACCTTGCCAGTCTAGAGCACAGAGCAATTGAGAACGAAGACGCTTTATATGGTCTTCGACTACCCGCGTCTGCGCGGGAGTAAGGTCCACCACATAACGCGGGAACGGAGACTGCGATGCTGGCGAGTGAAGGGCTTGCTCAATGTCAGACAGCAGTTTGTCGATGTACTTGCAAGTGACGTTAAGCCGTCGCTGCTGGGCATCGTTCAACGCCCCTGGCTCCCGCGTTCTTTCGATCTCCGGTCTGGGTTCGGGCATGACTCCTCCAAGTTTTCTTCAGCTTCGAGGAGTCATCTGCCCAGTTGGCGGTCTTAAGGTGGACTCCACACCCACAGTTGCTTGCTGCTTCCTACGCTTTTACTGCCTTGTGCCAGCGCTCGTATACGCTCGCGCCCGCGTAGCGCGCCTTGGCGCCAAGCTCATGCTCGATCTCCAGGAAGCGGTTGTATTTCGCTATGCGCTCGCCGCGACTGGTCGAACCTGTCTTGATCTGGCCCATACCGGCAGCCACGGCGAGATCGGCGATGCTGGTGTCATCGGTCTCTCCCGAACGGTGAGAGATGACCGCGCCATATCCGTTTTCGCGCGCAATCTGAATGCATTCGAGCGTTTCCGTAAGAGTGCCGATCTGGTTCAGCTTAATCAGAATGGCATTGGCAATCTTGTCTTTGATGCCCTGACGAAAGATCGTTGGATTGGTAACAAAGTTGTCGTCGCCGATCAACTGAATCCGATCGCCGAGCGTCTTTGTCATGAGTTGCCAGCCAGCGCGATCGTCTTCGGCGACCCCATCTTCAATGCCCCAGATCTCCGGATAGCGGTCGAGCACCCCCTTCCAGAATTCGACCATCTGCTCCGGCGACTTCCTGCTCTTGTCCGATTTGTCGAACGCATAGACGCCATCTTCAAACAGTTCGCTGGTGGCTGGGTCCAGGAAGATGACTACGTCCTTGCCCGGTTTATAGCCAGCCTTCTGAATGGCTTCGAGAATCAGTTCAATGGGCTCTTCGTTCGACTTCAACTGCGGGGCGAATCCGCCTTCATCGCCGACTCCGGTGTTGTAGCCCCTCTTATGCAAGACAGACTTCAGCGCATGGAAGCTCTCAGCAGCGGCTCGCAGGCCTTCACTGTATGAGGGCGCACCTACAGGCGAAATCATGAACTCCTGAAAATCCACGTTGCTGTCCGCGTGACTTCCGCCATTGAGCACATTGAACCAGGGCGCCGGAATCAGATTGGCGTTGGCGCCTCCCAGGCTGGCATAGAGCGGCAACTCGTGATCCGCAGCGGACGCCCGTGCAACCGCGAGAGAGACGCCGAGAATAGCGTTTGCCCCAAGGCGCGCCTTGTTTGGCGTGCCATCAAGTTCGCACAGTTTCTTATCCAATGCCTTTTGGTCGTTGGCGTCGAATCCGTGAACGGCCTTTTGGATCTCACCGTTGACGTGATTTCGGGCATTCAGTACGCCCTTGCCTCCGTACCGTGCCTTGTCGCCGTCGCGGAGTTCGACTGCCTCGCGTTTACCAGTCGATGCGCCCGAAGGAACTTTCGCCGTCGCCTTGATTCCGTTTGAGAGCGTTGCCGTAACTGCCAGAGTTGGATTTCCGCGTGAATCGAGAATTTCGAGCGCTTCAAGTTTTGCAATTTCAGACATAATGTTTGCCTTTTCCCGGCCGCAAGGCCGTCAGTTGTGAGAACTTCGATGAAATTGTTACTGAGCGGCATCCGACACCAGTAGGGCGAAAATTGAGACCCCTTGGCTCACCGCTCACCTGTTTCGAGATGTTCATAGTTTGGCCATCCGATCAGTGGACGATCATTACTGGACAGTGCGCGTACCTTAGAACGCGCTCCGAGTTCGAGCCCAGCATCCAGCGATGAAGAATAGTGTGGCTGCGCTTGCCCATGACAATGAGACTGGCCTGGATCGTGTCCGCCGTGTGGATGATCTGCTCCGCCGGATGCCCGACAATAATCTCAGTCTCAAGCTCAATGTCCTTTTGCTTGGCTCGTTCGCGCAATGGAATGAAACATTTCTCGAAGCGCTCACGACCGTCTTCAAGCACAGCATTGAATTCCGCGCTCTCGGCAGGCTCAGGTGGCCGGATTATGGAGATAACGAAAAGCTTGGCCTTCATATCTCCCGCCATGGACAGGGCCACATCCAAAGCGTGCTCCGCATGGGGCGACGCGTCGAACGCAACCAATATCCTCTGAATTCCAACAAAAACTGGGCTTCCCATGCGCTACACCTACCCTTCTTCTGCGGGTACCGGCCGCATAACTTCCTTCTCTGCGTTCTTGACTGCTTGATGGTGGGGAAGAAGATGCCGGGGAAGAAAGAACGAGTTCGCAATCATGGTAGGAATCACCGCGCTGGCGATGACTGTCCCCACGATGTAGGAGTACTGCGCCTGCGTGATGATCTGATGATTGAGGCCAAACAGTGCCGAGATGGTGCCGAAAGTGAGTCCGGTTGACATCATCAGCGTGTAGTAAGCTCCTGCCTTTCCGTCGTATTTGTGCATCCTGACTGCCGGATACACAGCAACCGCCTTGAACAGCGACTTCGCCCCAAACAGGACGAGTAGGGTAACAGGAGCAGCCAGCAATGCCGGCACAGAGACAAACGAGCCGGCACGGATGAAGTAAAACGGCGTAAGCAATCCAAACGTGAGTGTACGCAGGCGCCGAATCAGTGAATGGTCTTTTCCGACCGTTCCCGCCAGCACCATGCCAATCATGTACGCCGGAAGAACCGCCTCACTGCCTGCCCAGACGGCCAGTCCACCCATGGCGAAGAGGAAGAAGAGGATGTATTTGGCTTCGAGTTCTGAGACGCGCCCGCCGTATTTCTTGAAGAACCGTGGTGTAAGAAATGGCAGGACTACAAAGACGACGATGGAGACCACCACAAAAATCAGCGTCTTGATCGTGAATGGAGAAAAGATCAGTCCGAGCGCGATCACTGTTCCGAGATCATTGATGAAGCAGGCGGCCAGAATGGCTTTACCATATTCGGTGACGTTGAAGCCAAGCTCAAGCATCACTGCATAGACCACGGCAACCGAGGTTGTGGAGAGTGCGACACCGCACAGCCAGCTTGGCATGATCGCCCAATGCAGTACGTAATGCGCGATCGCCGTGCAACCGAGAAAGGGACCGAAGAATCCCGCCAGGCCGATGATCGACGCTTCGCGCCACTTGGTTTTGAAGATGACCGGATCGAGTTCCGCGCCGGCAAGGAACGTCAGGACGATAGCCCCGGTCCCTGCCAGGAAGGTGATCCACTGCGTATTGCCGGCCAAGCCGCCCTGCGCAAAACCGAAGAACCCGGTAAGGAAGACGCCGATCACCAGTTGCGCCACCGTGCCAACTACGATCTCGGATAGCGCCGTTGAGATCTTGAACCAGATCGCCAACAGCGTCGCCGCCAAAGCCAGACCCACCCAGAGCGCACAAAGAGCCCAAGTGTTCGTCATGAGCACGAACTCCTAATTGTCGTTCAGGGAACTCGGCCGGGACACAACTCCGCAACAGGATTCCCTGTCAGGAGTTATCATCTGTCCGGCCTATCGGAATGGACAGCGGTTAAGGGTGAACTCCTTCACCACAACCAACGCTTCAGTAGACACCCAGCGCAGATTCCTGTCAAGTGGGCGAATCGTTCGAACAGAACAGGAGCTTGCACCCTTACCATACACATCTATGGCGGAAATACTGCAATGGTTGATGCTCGCTTTGGCTGCTCTGGCGGCATCGACACTCGCCGGCGTCACGGGGTTTGGCGGAGCGGCAGTTTTATTACCGGTCTTGATCCTAGTGGTTGGTGTCCGCCAAGCTGTGCCGATTTTGACCGTCGCTCAATTGATCGGCAACGGCAGCCGGGTCTGGTTCAATCGTCGCGATCTGGACTGGCGTGTAGTCGCCTGGTTTGCGTTGGGCGGCGTTCCGATGGCGCTTGTTGGTGGATACTTGTTTGCGACCGCCCCGCTGTCGGCTCTCACTCGGCTGCTCGGTGCATTTCTTCTACTCGTCGTGGTATGGCGTCATCTGAGACCTAAGCGGACAACTTCCTTCCCCGTTCCAGCATTCGCGGGAATAGGCGCTGGCTCTAGTTTCCTATCGGCCCTACTCGGCAGTGTTGGGCCGCTGATGGCGCCGTTTTTTCTCGCATATGGCCTGGTCAAAGGGGCGTACATCGGCACGGAGGCTCTCTCAACCGTAGTCATGCATGTCACAAAGCTCGTAGCCTACCGGCAAACTTCGATCCTGACGCGATCGGATGTAGTGATTGGTCTTGCCCTCGGGCCGATCATGATCCTAGGTTCATTCCTGGGCAAACGTATCGTCGATCGCCTTCCGGAGAGAGTCTTTGTTGTGATCATTGAAGCGGTGCTGGTTATTGCCGGCCTGACTTTCCTGATCCGAGGCTAGTCCGAACCGGGAGGGGATGGCTTGAACTGCCTGGGTGGATGCCGGTTTATACTGGCGCCCATGGCGCTGAAAGACATTGTCGCTCAGATTAGATTGATGAGGAGGTTGCACGCTTGCTGCAGGCGCGTTCTCTCCTCGTGGCTTCCGGCATCGCTGTGGCTCTTCCCGCAGTTCGCCGAGGCAGGCCAAAGACGCATGGAGGAACGCCCGCGCTGCTCAAGCCCGCCAAGAAGAAGCGGAACCTATCTCCCGAAGGCCGCGCCAGAATTGCAGAGGCCGTGATGCGACGCCTAGTGATGCCGAAGGCGAAGACATAGGAGAAATGCCTCTGCCCGCAAGATCCTACTTCTTGTTGCTTTGGTTCTGTGAGAGCTTCTCGGCGTACAACCAAAGCTGGCCAATCGACATATTAAAATAAGCACTCACCGCTGCCATCACATCGCAGCTAACGTTGGCTTTTCCTCGTTCGATTCTGCCGAAATAATAGGTGCTATAGCCGAGAGAGTCCGCTAATGATGCCTGCGAGAGATTCTTAGTCATTCGCAGTTCTGTCACTGCCCGACCGAAGATCTCGTTCGGCGTCTTTGACTTTCGTTTTACATCTGCACCGAGAGGCTTCGCCACATGCCAATCGTTGTCTATGGCACGTTGATCGTAATAGCAACTATAGTTGTCGAGTAATTGTAGAGGCTGAGATGAAGCTGCCGACTCATCCGGCTGAAGAGGAGGGGATGGAGCCTTTCGCAGTCGCAAGGCTCTCCGCAAAGAGCCAAAACCTGCTCAAAGGCAGCATCTTGAAGTAGTCGACAATTGCGTACATCACGTCGAAGGAGAGGTTCTCCTTACCCTGCTCGATGTTCCGAAGATAAAACTCCTCGCACCCAACCCCAGACGCTACAGTGGCCTGAGAATCCCCTTGCTTTATGCGGAGGTGCGTTATCGCCAAGCCGAAGATTTCTCTCGGCGTATCGGATCTCCGCGTAATGTCTGCTCCAATCGGCTTGGCCACATCGTCATCGTGGCGGACGGAGAGCACTTGAAATAGCAACTATAGTTTTGTATACTCAAAATCAGCAACTATAGTTGGGCATGTTGACGCTCGTAGCTATTGAGTTGCTGAGGAGCCTTGAGGGCACCATCCTGAAATAAACCACTAGAACTTCCATAGGCTTGACTGATTCGTGACGTTGATTCCGCTACTGAGGTCAGATGAGCTCCGAAGCTGCCTATTTCCCGGACGCGCTCGCAAGCACTTCTGAAGTGCGCGAGGCGCTTGGCAGTCCGCTGGAAACCTCAGCCCTGCCCGCCGGAGAGGTATCAGAACGTCCGCATTCGGCCGCCATCTGCATTTCCGAATCCTCCGACGAATTGCTCCTGGAACAGGTTCGGGAGGGGGCTAAGGACGCGCTCGGCGTTCTTTTCCGTCGCCATGCTCGTGCCGTACACAATGTTGCCTACCGGATTCTGAGGAACGAGGCCGAGGCGGACGATCTGGTGCAGGAAGTCTTTCTGTTCATCTTCCGCAAAGCGGCCCTTTTCGATAGCGCTCAATCGGCAGCGGCATCATGGATCATTCATGTTGCCTACCATCGGGCTTTCGACCGGCGCCGTTACCTGAATACGCGCCATTTCTATTCCACTCAAGAACTGGACGACACATCCCTGCGCCTGGCCGACAAAAGGGAGGAAATCCCGTTCCACTCGCAGTCGATGGAGGGTATCCTTGGAAAGCAGTTGATGGCGCGGTTTGATGCCAGGCTCACCCCGGAGCAGCGGGAGACCATCCAGCTTTACTTCTTTGAGGGGTATGCTCTCAAGGAGATAGCTGAAGCCACGGGGCGCTCCATCGTCAACGTAAGAAGTCACTACTATCGCGGGCTGGAGCGGATGAAGAAATACGTTCTGCCCGAAAAATTGCGGTCAAAGTGAGTAAGACACCACAAAACGGCTCTGCACAGGGAGCTTGGACGCTGCCGCTCGATCCTCATCATGAGTTCGAGTCGCTCTGCGCGCTCTCGACGACGGGCGAATTAACAGCGGAGGAATGGGCGCGGCTCACCGAACACCTGGCCCACTGCGACGCCTGCCGAGAAGCCAAGCGTCAATATGAGCAAGTGATCTCGACGACAATGTCTGCGTTGGCTGTGGAATCCGCTCCGGAACATGAGGATGAGAGCGCGCCCGGTTCATGGTCGATCGAAGAGGCTGAAGCTCGGCTGATGGAATCGCTTCGGGATGAGCCAGCTCCGGTACGCGTAGCTGCTGTCTCTTCCTCATCGAAATCCCTCTTGCGCTGGAAGCCCGCAAGCCGCTACGCCATCGCAGCATCCATTCTGTTGGCTTGCGGCTTCGCTGGCTATCGAATCGGTGTTTTGCGGGAACGTGGTACAGTAGCGATCCATGCGCCGGCGACTTCGTTGGCGCCAAGCAACCCGGCCCGCATGAATCCTCCGGCATCTATCCCCACTCCCTCATTAACAAAGAAGATCACCCCGGACGACGGCCAATCCGGGGCGCGGCGAGAGCAGGCTCGGATGAGCGAAGTGGAACTGGCCAAGCTGAAAGACCAACTCGCCCAACTGGAAGGCGAACTGACGAAGCGAAGTGCAGATCTCGATCGCAGTATCGAGGCTCGGGCGGATCTGGACCGGCAGTTGACACTGGCGCAGGCCAGCCAACAGAGCCTGCAAACAAAGCTCAGCCAGACCAGCGAACAGCCTCCCCAGGGGACTCCGCAGTCGCTCGAACTGAAGACGCAAGTCAGGGACCTCACCGCGGCGCTCGCAGACAAAGACAGAGAGATTGGTGAAGAACGGGAGTTGCTGCAACACGACCGCGACATCCGGAATCTGATTGGCGCCCGCAACCTCTACATCGCCGAGATCTACGATGTCGCAAAATCCGGAGACACGCAGAAGCCCTTTGGGCGTGTCTTCTACACGA
>Ga0255356_1001168_pt1 | contig 16842 bp, 16 predicted proteins | sample HBST100metaG_FD_189944 | JGI IMG/M metagenome (GOLD analysis project Ga0255356, IMG submission 189944) | Peat soil microbial communities from Stordalen Mire, Sweden - H.B.S.T100 | ecosystem: Environmental > Terrestrial > Soil > Wetlands > Peat | place: Sweden: Norrbotten County, Stordalen Mire... | reverse complement strand
AGTTGCTGGTGGAGGCGGTGCAGACAACTTGCCGGCTGGACGAGGGATTTCGCAAGCAGTATCAGGCGCGCTGCCACCACAAGGCCAAGGGTGTGGCCAAGGTGGCGGCGGCCAGGAAGTTAGCAGTGCGACTCTACTGGATGCTCAGGCAAAACGTTGGCTATCCAGAGATCGCCCATATCGAGAGCAGCTCGCGGGTGCCCCTGGCAGGGAAACCATGCCGAAGGATTGATTGAGCGCTCTCGCGCCCGCTGAGAGGCCCGACGGGCTATGCAAAAGTGGAAAGCAAAGAACGCTTCCCACTTTTGCACAGCCCCGACGGCGGCGGCGGGATGTTCGCAGAAAACATCATGGCCGGTTGTCGGTGGCCGTATCGATGGGTGGTGGGGCCGATTGGCCCGCCGAGAAGTGATGAAACGCAAAGTTCCCGGGCTCTGGTCCTCTGCTCGCTCCGGCTGACGAAGCGGTGCTTACGCACCGCCCAGGATAGGTCTGTCGAAATGAGTGCTTGACAAGGCCTTCTTCCTTATCGAGGGGCACCCGGCTGATCTCTGACTCCTGATCCCTCGATCACTGCACCAGTCGGAAATACCTCTGCGCGCGGGCCACATCCTTGAAGATCTGCGCCTTCAGCGCTTCGGGCGAAGGCCACTCGATTTCGCCGCGAAGGCGGAACAGGAATTCGAGTTCCACCGGCGTCCGCTCGTCCAGTTCGATTGGCTCGAAGTCCAGAATGTGCGACTCGACGGCAAAGGACGCCTCGCCGAAGGTTGGCCGGTTGCCCACGTTGGTCACCGCCTGGAAACAGCGGCCGGCCACCGTCAGCCGTGTAACGTAAACGCCGAAGGCCGGCAGTTGGGCGGCATAAGCAGCCAGATTGACGGTGGGAACCAGCAGGCGAGTGCCGATGCCGCGCCCGCGCGCCGGGGTGGAGAGCACGGAGAAGGAACGGGCCAGCATCCAGCGGGCGCGCTTGAGGTCGCCCGCGGCCAGCAGTTCGCGGATCGCCGAGCTGGAAATCTCCATGCCGCGTACTTCGACCGCTGGATGCACATGAACGGAAAAGCCGAACTCCGCGCCGAATTGCGCCAGTTCCTTCACGCCTGCCTCGGCGCGACGCCCAAAGCGGAAGTTGCCGCCCTCGTGCAGGCTGCGCATGCCCAGCGCCTCTACCAGGATGCTGCGCACAAACTCGCGCGCAGGCAGGCAGGCAAGGGCCGCATCGAAGGGAAGCACCAGCACTGCGTCGATACCGGTCAAGCCCAGCCGCCGCAGCCGTTCGGGCTGAGGCGTCAGCAGCCGCGGCGCGTCGGCCGGGCGCAGAAACTGCTCCGGGTGCGGCTCGAAGGTGATAGCCACGGCACGCGCGCCCAGAGAGCGCGCTTCGGTGACCACGGCGGAGAGAATTTCGCGGTGCCCGCGGTGCACGCCGTCGAAGTTGCCGATGGAGGCCACACTAGGGCCGAAGCTGGAGGGAATCTCTTGGATAGAGCGGAAGACAGGGATCATCGTGCGGGAGCCTTCGATCATGAATTCACGGGCGGGGGAGTTGCGCAGTGGGCAAGAGCAGAGAGCGGCGCTGCGTGGTTCAGGCTCACGTTGTCCAGATTTACGGGAAAGCTCAGCCCATCGTAGGACAACTGAACGCCTTCAGGCAGCGTGCGGTTGGTGGCTTCGTGGCCCAGCTCGTGGGCGATGTGGGTAAACCAGGTCTGGCGGGCTCCCATGCGCCGCGACCAGCCCAACGCCTGCTTCACCGTGGCGTGGCTGGGATGCGGCTCATAGCGCAGCGCGGAGATGATCAGGTTATCCAGGCCTTCCAGCAGCGCAAAACTCGATTCAGGAATGGCGCTCACGTCGGTCAGGTAGGCGGTGCGGCCAAAGCGGAAGCCGAAAATCTTCATGTTGCCATGCAGCAGGGGAATGCGGATGAAGTCCACGCCGTGGACCGTGGTGCGCTCTTCCAGCGGTTCGAGGCGCACGCGGGCGCGGTTGGGGTAAGTAGCATGGGGCGAAAAGGTGTAGTCGTAGATTCGCTCCAGCACTTCGGTGGTTTCCGGCGAAGCATAGAGCGGGATGGGGCCGCTCTCGCGGAAGGCCGTAAAGCTGAGAGGGCGCAGATCGTCCAACCCCAGGATGTGGTCGGCGTGGCTATGCGTGTAGAAGATCGCGTCGATGCGCTTGAGCCGGCTGCGTAAAGCCTGCTCGCGGAAGTCCGGGCCGGTATCGATGACGACAAAACGCTCACGGCCGTCCGGGTCCGGATCGCGCCAGGTGAGCAGCACCGAAGGCCGCAGCCGGCGGTCGCGCGGGTCGTCCGAGGTGCATACCGCGCAGTCGCAGCCCAGTGTGGGAACCCCCATCGAGGTTCCCGTTCCCATGAATGTGAGCAGTCCGTCCATGCGCAGGAACTAGCGTGCTCCCTGTGGTGGCGGAGGCTGAGGCCCCTGCATTCCCTGCAAGCTGATCATGCTGGTCAGCTCCATGAAGGCCATCCGCACATCGAAGAGGACTGCCTGCAATGCACGGTCCTCGGCTTCGGTCAGGTTGCCGCGCGTCTTTTCGGCCAGAACGCCGAGCAGATCGATGGTGTTGCGCGCGCCCATGATGTCTACCCGCGGACGCTGTCCTTCCTGGGCGCCAGCGCCCATCTGGATCATCGCGGAGACATAGAACTGCTGGACCAGATGCTCGAAGGTGATGGGAGGCTGCGCGCCGGCCGCGGGATTTTGCGCCCGGACCAAGTCTTCAAGGCGCTGTGCCGAGGCGTCATAGGCAATCTTCTGTTCGCGGCTCTCTTGCGCGGTGGGCGGCGGCGGCATCTCCGGCCCCTGGTCCGCAGCGGCCTTTTCGGTGGCAACGGGCTCGGGCTTGGGTTCGGTGACGACCAGCTGCGGACCGGCTCCCGGCTCGGTTGGTTCCGAGGGGGCTGCCGGCTGGTTCTCCTGGTCTTCATCTCCCTTGAATTTGCGACGGTCAATCACTTCAAACTTCGGTGTATCGCTCATATTTTTCAGGCATCCAATCTGTCGTTTTGGCTCGCTGGATCGCTGGCTTTCCGATCCAGTTCAAGGCTAGGCGGTGTGGCCAGAATACGGGCGGTGCCCACGGTCAGTCCGGCGGTGTAGGTGAAAAGTCGATTCGGCACAATCTCTGCTTCGCCGCGAATCATGCCCAGGGCAAAGCGGCGGTTGCCCGTCTTCAGCGGCAGCTCGGCCGCGCTGGTGATCTGCCCGGCAGAGGCGCCGGGTCCCGCGGCGGGAGTTTCAAAGGTCAGTTCAGCGCCGGGAGCGGGCAGCGGCCCGGCAAGTTCCAGCGGCCGCAGATGGCGGTGCACGGCGCCGCGGGAGCGGATGCGCTCCACGATCTCCTGGCCTAGATAGCAGCCTTTGCTGAAGTGCAGGGTGCGCATTTGCGAGGTTTCCTGGGGCAGGTCGCGCTCTGCAATGTCGATGCTGTAGGTGGGGATTCCCTCGGCGATGCGGAATGCCTCCAGTGTGGCCGCTCCCACCGGGGCAGCTCCTGTTTCCGTCAGCGCTTTCCACAGTGTAGGAATCTCTTCCGTCTTCACCCAAAGTTCATAGTGCGGCGCCAGCACGCCAAAGGCGCGAACCACGCGCAGGGCGGCTCCGTTCCAGGTGGCGCGGAGGCTGGTGAGGGGCTCCGCAGGCGCGGGCAGACCCAGATGGGCCAGCACAACGCCAGCATGCGGGCCGGTCAATCCGAGGGCCGAAGCCTCCGCCAGGGGCAGAAGCTCCACGTCGTCCATGATGATGAAATGCTCCAGATGAGCAAGCAGCCGCTCATATTGGTCGGCGGCAATCTCCAGCTCCAGCCGGTCCGATGCTCCTCCGTCGCCCTCGCGCCACACGTGCAGGTCGCCTTGGATGCGGCCCTGGGCGTTCAGAACGAGGTTCCATGCGCCCGCGCCAGGAGCCAGGTCGTTGACCATATTGGTGACCATGCCGCTCAGCCAGCGGAAGCGGTCTTCGCCGCGCACTTCCACGCGCCGCAGCCAGCCCAGGTCGTGCGCGGCAGTTCCCGAGACCAGGGCCTCTGTTTCCTTCTCCGGCGCGTCTAACTGGCTTGGGGTCAGCACTTCGTGCCAGACCGTAAGCTCCGGCGGCGCGGGGGCTTGAGCCAGCAGCGCGGCAAGCGGAGTTGGGATCACCTCGGCGGCCAAGTTGTTGTCCGCGGGCAGGGTGTCCGGTGTGATTTGGGAGTGGACCGTTTCACTCATAGGGGAGTTTTCCGCCGGTTCGGCGCAGATTTCCAGTCAAAACGGCACGCCGCACCGCATCCTGATTATAGCCTTGGAAGAAGATGGGGCTGCCACAGCCGGGAGCCAAAAGCCGCGCAGCCGAAACAGAAGGAGAGTCGATGAGGGAGCAGCACGCAGGAGTGGGCAAGGGGTGGCGCGCAGGAATTCTTGCCGCTCTAGTGGGTTTGGTTGCGGTGGGAGCGCCGGCACAGCAGCAGGCAGCAGACCCGCAGGCCAAGGCTCCGGAGCAGGTTCCCCCCCCATCGCAGACCACCGGCAAGGTAGAGACCCGCATTACTCCCGAGCAAGCGAAGAAGCTCTTCGGCCTGGTCGATGAGCTGATCAAGTTCTCCTCCACGGAGACCGGTCTGCCCATCAAGAGCGAGGTCAAGCGCCAGCTCACCTCCCGGACGGAAGTCGAAAGCTATCTGAAGCAGAAGTTCGAGGAAGACCAGAGCGCCAAGCGCCTGCAGGAGGGCGAGATTGTCCTCAAGAAATTCGGTCTCCTGGACCGCGACTTCTCGCTCAAGCCTTTTCTACTGGCCCTGCTCAAGGAGCAGATCGAGGCCTACTACGACTCGAAGACCAAAACCGTCTACATGCTGGACTGGGTGGACATCGAGGAGCAGAAGCCGGTGCTGGCTCACGAACTGACCCACGCCCTCCAGGACCAGCACTCCAGCCTGGAGAAGTGGAGCGACCAGACACCCAGTGAGGTCTCGCTCAACTACCGCGAGGACACCGATCACCTGGTCCGCGACGAAATGGACACGGCGCGCGAGGCGGTCGTCGAAGGCCAGGCCACCGCCGTCATGATGGACTATGTGCTCAAGCCGATGGGAAAGAGCCTCATCAAGGACCCGGAGGTCCTGGACCTGGTGAAGCAGCAGATGAACGGAGCCGAAAATTCTCCGGTCCTGGCCCGCGCGCCGCTGCTGCTCTCAGAATCGCTTCTGTTCCCCTATCGCGAGGGCCTCAGCTTCGAGCAGGACATCTGGATGGACCAAGGGCAGACCGCGGCCTTTGCCGGGGCCATGGACCGTCCGCCCACCTCCTCCTGGGAGATCATCAACCCGCTGGAGTACGAGAAGAAGCACACTCCCGCCGTGCCGCTTCTGCCCGATATTCACCCTCTGGTCGACAAGCTCTACAAGCCGTACGACATCGGCCAGATCGGCCAGTTGGACCTGCACATTCTGGCCGAGCTTTACGGCGGCGATGACGCGGCCCGCGACCTGACACCGGCCTGGAACGGCGGCATCTACTGGGCCGGCCAGCAACTCAGCGCCAAGACTCCGGCCCAGCGGGCCAGCACCGGGTCCCTCGCCATCTTCTATCTGTCGAACTGGAAGAACGAAGCCTCGGCCCGGAGTTTTGCGGCGCTCTACTCGAGGGAACTGGGGCACAAATACTCCGGCCTCCAGCACGACGAGGCAGCCGAAGCCGCAGCGGCTGCCGGACTCCCTATAGGACAAAAGGAACAGGTTTACTCCACCGCCGAGGGGCCGGTGGTCATTACTACTCGTGGCAAGCAGGTCTTTGTCGCCGAGAGCTTTGATCTTCCGCTGGCCCGCAAGCTCACGGCTCTTGTTCTGGACGCGCAGGGAACCGGCGCATTGAGGATGGCGGGATTGGCCGTTCCGAGCCGCGAGTCACAGCCTTCGGAGCCGCTGACTGGGAACCTGGTTCGCTTCTTTTCCAACTGCGGCGCAATGAAGGCAGCGGTCGAGGCGGGAGTGAGAAGCTCGGTCCCGGTGAACTAATGAGGGGTGCAACTCAGGCCACTTCCTTGTTGGCCAGATACTCTTCCGCCAGCACGGCCACCAGCACCGCGGTGGGGATGGAAACCATGGCTCCCACTACGCCTTCCAGTTCAGAGCCGAGCAGCAGGGCAACGAAGATGGCCAGCCCTGGCAGCCCCACCCGGTTCCTCATGATGCGCGGAATGAGATACGAGTTTTCGAGCTGCAAATAGACAAAGTAGAAGATCGCCACGCCAATCACGCGGCCCCACGAGTCGACCGCCGCCACCACAAGCGCGAGTGCAATGCAGACGGCCGCGCCCAGCACCGGGACGATGTTGAGCAATCCCGTCAGCACGCCCAGTGCATACGCATAACGCACACCTAGTGAGGCATAGACGATGGTACTGGCCACGCCAAGGATGACCATCAGGCTCCCCTGGCCCAGCAGCCATTTCCCCATCCGGGCCTCGGCCCGGCGCAGCGTCCGATCCAGGCGCTCGCGGTTTTCAAGTTGGAAAAACGAGAGGAACCAGCGATAGGCGTGGTCGCCCTCCAGAATGAAATAGATGGTCAGCACAAAGCCCGCGATGACGGTAAACAGATCGCCAGCCCAGTTCCCGATGGAAACCAGAAGGTAGGTCGCCGCCCCGCTGGCGAAATCCTGCACGCGCGTGCTGATCGCGTCGGTGTTCAACTGGTCCGCGAAGGGGATGTGTTTGAGCTTCTCCATCATGCCCGGCAGCCGCGCAGGCATCTCCCGGCCAAAGCCCTGCAAGTCCAGAATCACCGGGGGCAGCGCCAGGAACCCGAAGGCCGTCAGCGCTCCCGCTATTGCAAGCAGCAGCACAAGAATCGCGCGCCCCTTGAAGGGCTGCCAGCGTCCCAAGCGGAGTTCGGAGACGTAATTTACCAGCGGCGTCAGCACCACGGCGAAAAGCGCGCTGACGTAAAGCAGCACCAGAACGTCGCGAACCAGCCACGCCACATAACAGGCCAAGGCAAGCGCGAAGGCGAAGACAACAGCTTTGCGAAGCGGATCGCCATTACCGAGATACTGGTCCATGTACGCTCCCAGGGGTCGAGCTTTGCGTTTCTGAAAAACCTATTGGTCGTTGCCGCCCAGGATGGAGCCCATAATTCCGCCCAGCAGTGCCCCGCCGACCGCGGGTCCGGCCATCTGCCGCCCCTCTGTGTGGGGCAGGTATTCGCTGATCTGGTGTGCCAGCCGCGAAATGGGCAACGTCTGCAGCCACACCGACCCCGGCCCCATCAGCTCGGCCAGAAAAATCCCGTCGCCGCCGAAGATCATGTTCTTGATCCCCGGAACCATGGTGATCTGGAATCCTACCGACGCCTGAAATGCACCCACGTGTCCCGGATGCACGCGCAGCAGTTCGCCCGGCGCCAGGTTCTTTTGGATCAGCTCGCCCGAGAGTTCCAGCCACGCCGTTCCCTGACCGCCCACCCTCTGCAACACAAACCCGTCGCCGCCAAAGATCCCCGCGCCCAGCGACTGCTGGAATCCGATGCCGATGGACACCTGCGGCGTGGCGCACAGAAACCCGTGCCGGTGCACCATATATTCCGCGCCCGGCGTCAGCTCCACTGGCACAATGTGCCCCGGAACCTTGGTAGCAAAGGCCACTTCGCCGGGATATTGGATGGCCCGGTACTCGGTCATGAACAGGCTGCCGCCGCCGGCCACCCGCTTGAGCGCGCCGAAGATCCCTCCGCCTCCGCCCATCTGGGTGTGCGTGGTCATCTGGATGGAAGCGGTCATCCACGAGAGCTCGCCGCTCTCTGAAAACACGCTCTCGTTGGGGGCAAGCTGCACTTCCAGCACGGGCATGGTGGTGCCCTGAATCCGCGTCTGCATGGCCTGATTCTCCTGTCAGCACCCAGTGTACCCGGACGGTGGAGAGAAACGGAATGGAGGGAGGACGCCGGAGGATTTGTCCTGCGCGCACTCCCTCCAAAACTCTGCTCTACCGGTAGGAATCGTCCCGGTGAATGACAAACTCGGGATAAGCGCCGCCGCCCAACTCGTGCAGGTCCATCCCGATGCGCTCGCCGTCCACATCCACGCGGAAGGGAACCAGCCGGTTGAGCGTCCAGAAGAGCAGGTAGACCACTGGAAATACCAGACCGAGAATCGTGGCGATGCCGACCAGTTGCGCCACCAGTTGACCGGGTCCGCCAGCGAAGAGTCCCGCAGCGAGCAGGCCCCAAAGGCCGCCCGCCGCGTGCACGGTAATCGCGCCGGAAGGGTCGTCGATGGAGAGAGCCAACTCCATCAGCTCCACGAGCAGCGGCGTGCCGATGCCCGCGACCAGGCCCACGAACAAAGCAGTTCCGGGTGTCACCAGTCCGGCGCAGGCGCTGGAAGTGACCAGGCCGGCCAGCCAGCCGTTGGCGCAGAGGCTGGCGTCGGGTTTGCCGAAACGGATGCGGGTGACGGTAAAAGCGGCAGCCAGGGCCGCCGAGGCCATCAGGAGTGTATTGATGGCGGTTCCCACCAGCGCCGCGGGAGCCGCATGGAGCCAGAGCACCGCGCCGGCCACGTTCCAGGCCAGCCAGCCCACCAACGCCACCAGGCAGCCGAAGAGTACGTAGACCGCGTTGTGGCCGGGCATGGCGGTGGCCAGGCCCTCCTTGGGAAATTTGCCCTTGCGCGGCCCGGCGATCCAGACCACCGCCAGCGCGCTCAGACCGCCCAGCGTATGTACTGTGGCCGCGCCGCCGCCGTCCAGGAAGCCCGCGCCCAGGCCGAAGTTCACGCCCAGCTGGGCCAGCCAGCCGCCGCCCCAGATCCAATGCGCGGTGAGAGGAAAGACCAGGGCAGCCAGAACTGCGCCCACTGCGCACCCGGCCGTGAGCCGCCAGCGGTCCGCTCCCGAACCCCAGGGAATGATGGTCGCCAGCGCCACGGCCAGAAACTCAAAGAGGGTGGCAAGCTGCGCCAGCTGCGAGGCCGAACCAAGCCCGCCCAGCAGGAAAGGTGCTGCGCCCGCCCAACTCCAGTTTTTGCCCGCGAGTTGAAAGTTCCAGGCCGCGCCGCTTGGGGTGCCCGTCAGCGCTGCGCCTACCACGGCAAATACCAGCACCGCGACAGCTAGGATGGCTACACTACCCAGGAGCGACTGGGCTGCCGAACGCGAGCGGCCCAGCCCTGTATTGATGAGGGCCACGCCGGCAATCGCCAGCGGCGCCAGCAGCAAAAGCGCAAGAGTCAAAGCAAAGGAGGCTTCAGACAGGACAGAAGTCATGGGCGGCTCCCGCGTGCTTCCATGTGCCCGCGCACTGCAACCGCCAGTCCCATGGCTTCAACCGCCAGCCCGCAGATCACAAAAGCGGCCCTTAGTGCCGGTGCTGGAAACAAGAGCACCGCTGCAATGGAGAGAAAGAATCCGGCTGGCATCACCAGTAGTCCGGCGTATTTCATGGCTCTCTTCCCTTTCAGGCGTTCTGCCCGCGGAGATTGCCCCGTCCGCTGGAGCCCTGCTTCTTACTCTCGATGGACGGCCACACGCCGGACATGGAGTCCGCATTGCGGGATGATTTGTGACAGAGGGCAACCGATTGAGACGCCTTTACGGATTCTTAAGCATAGTGTCCAAAATAGCAAACCCCCAACAACGGTGCATCGAACCCGCACCGCGTCTGGTGTCCAACGGTTACCACCGCTCGAACAACCGACACTGACACCACCCCAAGGGCTGTGCTAGAAGGGACGACCATGTACGAAAAGGCTGGCAAATACTATGCAGACTGGCGCGACCGCAGCGGAAAGCGCAAGCGGAAATCTTTCACATCACGCCGCGCCGCCCTCACCTTCGAGGACGAGCAAAAGGAACTCGCCCACCCAAAACCCCCGGCGAAAGGCCGAATATCGCCCATTTGCTTCTCGCCGAACTCCCGGGGCGCGACCAGAGCACGGTACGCAGCGCGACCCGGCAACTCATCGCCACGTGCGGCAACCTCCAGCCCCGCGAACTCAGCACCGCCCACGTCCAAGAGGCTGACGAAACAATCCGGAAAAAGTCATGGTCTGCGTGTCATAAAGCGCAGACAGCCGCCTCCCTGCGCCGTATCCTGCGCTGGCTCTGGGAAGAGCACGGCGCGCGCAAACTCGACAACCAAGTCAGACACTACCCGACAGTGAGGCCCCGCAGCGTCACCGTCGAGCGCGCCCATTTTGAGGACGTGCTCTACGTCGTGCCAATTCACGTGCGCCTCTGGTTGCTGCTCTGCAGTGACCTGGCCATACGGAGCGGCACCGCCGCCGCCCTTGGCCCACGTCACTACAACAGCGACACCGCAACGCTGCAGTTCACCACAAAAAAGCAAGCCAAGGTGCATCTACCAGTCACCGCCGAAATCAAGGAACTCATCGAACGGTGCAACCTCAATCTCGACGTGCCATTTGTCCGGCAACTATGGCAACCCACCACCGGCCCCGCCATGCGCGAGGACACCACCGTCCTCAACATGACTATGAGCCTGCGCTCAACCATGTGCCGCGCCCTGAAGAACGCCGGACTACCTCACACCTTCATTCCGCACGATCTGCGCCGCACGACCGCCGTCGCCATGCTCGAGGCCACACACGATATACGCGATGTGCAAGCCCTACTCGGTCATAGCTCCTTACAGTCGACTATCTGGTATCTGGACCATGACCTGCGCCCCATCAAACGCGACACTCTCGAACTCATCAAACGCCCCGCCTGGAGAAAGGAACAAACCGCATGAGACTCGCCCTACTCGCTTACCCTCAACCCCTGGCCCTGGAAGCCGCCGCCGCGCCGCCGCGCGACCGCACCAGCCGCACAGACAAGGCCCTGGAGCATTGCAAGGCCGAATGGTCACGCGCCTATGAACTCGCGCAATCCAAAGGCCTCCCGGCACCAAAAGCAATCCGCATGGCCAGCGTGGCTTACAAGCTGGCCATGCCGAAAATGGACAGCTTGCCAGCCATCCGCGCCTATGTTTCCGCCATCGCGCAAGGTATCCAACTGGAGGTTTTCGACGGTCGCGACGGCTCCCAACTGCTTTACGCTGCGCAAGTTGCGCTCAGCATCTTAAAGCAGAAAGGCGGCCAAAAGTGACCACCCCCCACCCCACCGCGCCCATAGGCGACCTTCACGGCGTCGTGGAAGTCCAAGGTCCGCTCATACGCCAGCCGGAGCCAGCCGCCCGGCTGGCTCGAATCCTCCACCACGCCGCCACTGAACTGTGGGACATCTGCACGCTCACAGACTCGGCGGATATGTGGGAAGAAGCCCGCGCCATCGCAAGCCGCATCCTCGCGTCTTGCCCACTCCGGTAAACCACAACCCCTTGCGGTCGCGTTCCACGCGACCGCAACCCGTGGTATGCTTTCGCCGTGGACCCCGCCGAAGCCATCGCCACCACAGACCGCCAGCCGCGCGCCGCCACAGGCGCGCCAGCCGCCGCCGACTGGCTAGCCCATCCTGAACCACCCCCGCAACCTGACGCGCGCTCCCTGAGCGCCCTGCTGCTCCAGTGGGAGACGGAACCGCGCTGGACCGGACCGCCAGAGGAGCCCCCATGCACGGACCTATGACCACTGCCGAAGCGCTCGCCGTCGCTCGGCTTCGGCAGTGGTGCTGTGACCGCCTCCAACTCGCCAGCGCCCGCACCTGCGACTATCGGCGCGTCGGCTGGCAGCAAAGACAGGATCGCCAGTTCGATTCGCGCCTCGTGCGCGTCATCGATTTCGGCCGCGTCCTCGCTTCGCTCGACGCGGACGAACAAACCGCCCTGGTGCTGGCGTACCGCGACCGTGAGCGCTTCCCCGCCATCGCGCAAATGCTCCATTGCTCCGTCCGGAAAGTCGCGTACCTGATCCCCGCCGCCCGCCGCAAACTCGCCGCCGCGCTCGACAAGCTCAATCTTCTCTGAGAGGAGTAACTGTGGACTTCGCAACCGCCCTTCAACGTATCGCCGAAAAGGTCAATGAGTATCACGCCGCCGAAGCCGCAAAGGCCCACCAGCATCACCAGGACAGCCCGAAGCCCACTCCGGCTGAAGCCCAAGAGCCAAGCGCCTCTAAAGAGCCCTCCTAGCCTTGGACAGTAAAGGCAGAGGCCGCGCTCCGCGCGTCCTCCCGGGGTTGCCACCCCGGACCCGCCTTAGCCCCGGCGCGCGGGACGCGGCCCGGCGAAAGCCAGACACGCGCCGGGCGCTCGCTGCGGCTCGCGACAGAGCCCGCCCTCGGTCGAAGCGCTGCTCAGACCCGGCGGCGGGTCCAGTGCTCGGCGGAAAAAACCCCGCCTCCGCGCTTCCCTCGCCTACGCGTGTCGCGGCGGAAAAAGCCCCGCCGCTCTGCGCTCCGGGTCCCATCGCCATACGCGCCTCCCTCGGGTGCTCGCTGCGGCTCGCAACAGAGCCCGAAAAGCAACAGCAACAGCAAAAGCAAAGGCCTCCAGCCTCTGTGCCTTCCCTTCGCATAGCGCCACCTTGGAAACCGGGCGCGCGCGAAAAACAAAAGAGAGACGTGGCCCTCGTGATGAACGTCTGATAACTGGCCATTCTGTAGACGCGCAGGTGGTCCGGGCAGCGCTGTGTTCCGGGCCCGTTGAAGCGTGGGCCCGGAACACAGCGCGGGGATGGACAGGCGCGCAACAGAATACCAGTTATCAAACGTAACCATCGTCGGCCCACGCCCGCGCGCGCCCGGTTTCCAAGGTGGCGCTATGCGGTGTGGTGGTGGTCCCGGCCGCGCAAAAGCAAAAGCAAAAGCAAAAGCAAAAGCAAAAGCAAAAGCAAAAGCAAAAGCAAAAGCAACGGCACGGCGCGCGAGAAGGAAGCGCGCCGCGCAGTGACGGCGAACACCATTGAAAGACACGAAGGTCTATACTACTTTGGTGTCCACTTGGACACCGCATTTTCTCCCCCGCATTCGGGCCGAAAAGAGTAAGTGTCCTGAAATCTTTTGGACACTGCAAATCGCCAGTGTTTAGGCCCTTCCCGCCCCCAGAATTTGACATTTACGAATTCTAAAGCATCTTATTGTTACGCTCGGGCATGTGGCTCGGAATGGGTGTCTTCCGCGCCGTCGCGCCGACAGTCAGCTCTTCCCCGTTTTTATTCTGCATTCTCCGGAGGTTTCATTGATTAATCTTCTGAACCGTCTAGTGGCGCAGCCCCTGGGCGCGTTTGCCGCACTTCTGCTGGCCGCGTATCTTGAGGCCCATGGGGACTCGTTCTTTCAGGTTGGCATTCACCGGTCGTCGGGGCTGGGCCGGTTGATGCCAATTTTGTGCGGCACGGTGGTGCTGGCCTTGTATGGGACGGTGGTGAATCTTCCCCGCTGGGACTTTGGCAAGCTCCTCGGTGTCTATGTGGTTCTGTTTTTTCTGATGGCGCAGTTGCAGAACAAACTCCGCTTCGGCCAGTCACCCACCCCTCCCATATACCTCGGCGGCGCCCTCATTGTCTCCGGCGGGCTGGTGATCGCATTTTGGAAAAACTGAGAAGTTTTTATTTCGGACTGGCATGGTCCTGAATCGGCGTGTTATTTTGGAGGTGTCATCTCACTCTCTGGTACGCAAGCTGCTTGGGAACGGGTATAGGTTGCCCGCGCCGATCCTTATCACAACAAGTTATTTTTTCAACGTTTTACAGCTTGGTACAGGACGAAGATTTTTCGCGGTTCGAACTTCACCGGCTGTCACAACTCATCCATCCGCTGCTATATTGTTCTTTCGGGGCCCCGTACCTCTACGCTTTTTTTTGCCTGAAAATCGATTTTAACCACACAATGTGTGACCGCCAGCACAGCGTCCGCATCTAAGAATCGTTCACACAGGGAAAGTACACATGGCGCAGATATTCGACCGCAGCTCCAATGCCTTGGCTCGCATGAGTCTGGTTTTGGCGGGGCTGATTGTCATCGGCCTAGGAGTCACGCTGGATGAGCTGCAACGCTCGCCGTGGGTCACGCGGCAGGGCCAGCGGCCGGATCAGCCAGTGCCTTTCAGCCACAAGCATCACGTGCAGGGACTCGGCATCCAGTGCCAGTACTGCCATACCACGGTAGAGAAGTCGAGCTACGCCGGAATTCCGCCCACCAAGACCTGCATGAACTGCCACGCGCAGATATGGACCAACGCCCAGTTGCTGGAGCCGGTGCGCACCAGTTGGGCGACCGGCCAGTCCCTGACCTGGACCAAGGTGCACGACCTTCCCGACTACGTTTACTTCAGCCATGAGATTCACGTGAACAAGGGGCTGGGCTGCGCAAGTTGCCACGGCCGCGTGGACCAGATGCCGCTGATGTACGCGCAGAACACGCTGCAGATGGAGTGGTGCCTGGACTGCCATCGCAACCCGGCGAAGAATCTGCGCCCCACCTCTGAGATTTACAACATGGCCTGGGAGAAGCCCACCGAGGATCGACCGGTGTGGTGCGCGGTGGGCGGAGAAGCGCAGGGAACCCCAACGGCGCAGAGCGTGAGCTGCATAACTCAGGACCCTGCGACCAGTATGGGAATTGCCGCGAACTTGCCGCCCGCGTTCGTGAAGCAGGCGGGCTTGAAGCCTGGTTCCGGTCCTGCGGCCGTCACGCGCACCGTGGCGTTTTCCCTTGACCCGGGTCCACAGCCGCTGTTTAAGAAATTCACCAGCCAGGACGAGTTGGGTCACTTCCTTCTCGACCACTATAAGATTCGCAATCCCAAGGATCTGGCCAGTTGCGAGGTCTGCCACCGATGAGCGGACAAAGGATTGGGCAAGGCATGAACGGGAACGAGAAGCCTGTGGAAAACACGGTGGAAAACGACCGGAGCAGCGCGTTGACTGCCGCGCCAATGACGCTGGCCGCGGTGCGCGAAGAGCTGAAGGGCGCACGGGGCAAGCGGTATTGGCGGTCTGTGGATGAGCTTGCCGGCACGCCGGAGTTTGAGGCCGCGGTGGAGAAGGAGTTCCCCGGCTCGGCGCAGGAGTGGGTCGACCCGGTTTCGCGTCGCGGCTTCATGAAGCTGATGGGCGCGTCGATGGCGCTGGCAGGTTTGGCCGGATGCACCAAGCAGCCCGACGAGCCCATCTATGCCTACGTCAAGCAGCCCGAAGACCTGATTCTGGGCAAGCCGAATTACTTTGCCACGGCTATGTCCTCGGCAACAGGCGCGGTTCCGCTGCTGGTGAAGACCGACCAGTTCCGCCCCATCAAGATCGACGGCAATCCGGAGCACGCGTATAACCAGGGTTCGTCGGACGTTTTTTCGCAGGGCGCGCTGCTGGACCTTTACGACCCGGACCGCTCGCAGCATGTGACCTATCGCGGCGAGAATCGCGAGTGGGCCGAGTTTGCGCAGGAACTCCGTCTGAAGGTGGCGAGCACCAAGGACGGAAGCGGCATCTACTTCCTCAGCGAGACCATTACTTCGCCCACTTTGGCGCGGCAATGGAAAGAGGTGCAGGCGGTTTATCCGAAGGCGACGCTGGTGCAGTACGATCCGGCGATTGCGGGGACGGCGCTTGCGAGTGGCTTGAGTGTTCAGTACGATCTGCGCGAGGCGGATGTGATTGTCTCGCTGGATGCGGATTTTCTTTCGGGCGCCGGCTTCCCTGGCTTCCACAAGCTGGTGCGCGAGTACGCGGAGCGGCGGAAGTCGCCGGAGAAGCTGAACCGGCTGTACTCGATTGAGAGCACGCCGACGACGACAGGGCTGAAGGCCGAACATCGGCTTGGGCTTCGGGCGAGCGAGATTCCGGCGTTTGCGGCGGAGTTGGCGAAGGCGGTTGGCGGCTCTCCGATTCCCGTAAATGCTCCGAGCTACAACTGGACGGATGAGCAGAAGAAGTTTCTTGCTGCACTCGCCAAAGACCTTAGGGCGCACGCGGGCAAGAGCGTGGTGATTCCGGGGCTTTATCAGGATGCGTCTGTCAGTACGCTGGCTTCGGTGATCAATGGCGCTCTGGGCAATGTGGGCAAGACGGTTTTTGTTTCCGGCGAGAGTTCTAGTCCTTTGCCGAGCGACCAGATCGCCGGCATGAAGGCGCTAATTGCCGACCTGAACGCGGGCAAGGTCGATTGGCTGGTGATTCTGAATGCGAATCCCATCTATTCCGCACCCGCCGATCTTGAATTCGCCGCGGCCTTCGAAAAGGCAAAGACAGTAGCCCACCTGGGCTCACATTTGGACGAGACCGGACAGGTTTCTCATTGGCACATTCCCACCGCGCATTTTCTTGAATCCTGGTCCGATGCACGCGCCTATGACGGAACGGTTTCGATTGTGCAGCCGTTGATCGATCCGCTCTACGGAGGCAAAACGGCACACCATGTCTTTCAGGCGCTGCTCAACGAGCCCGGCCTGAGCTCCTACGAAGCGGTGCGCGAAACATGGAAACCGGTCATCAAGGGCGACTTCGAAACAGGCTGGCGCAAGGCGCTGCACGCGGGGTGGATCGAGGGCACGGCATTCACGTTTTCCAGCCAGGTCACGCCTTCTGTGGGCCTCTTGTCGAAAGCCCCAACGCCTGCGCCGAAGGACGCAATCGAAATCATCTTCCGGCCTGACCCGAATGTTTACGATGGCCGCTGGTCGAACGTGGGATGGTTGCAGGAGTTGCCCAAGCCGGTGACCAATCTGAGTTGGGACAACGCCGCCATTGTTTCCGGTGCAACGCTGACCCGGCTCGGCGTTGTAGAGGACGACATCGTCGAGCTCACCGTCGCCGGGCGCAAAGTGAAAGCGCCGGTGATTGTCGCTCCTGGCCACCCCGATAACTCCGTCACCGTTCACTTAGGTTATGGTCGCCAGTTTGCCGGCCGCGTGGGCTCCGGCGCGGGCTTCGATGCTTATC